>MTLE01000031.1_pt2 | contig 160496 bp, 141 predicted proteins | sample 1982461 | NCBI WGS metagenome assembly MTLE01 (sample SAMN05712605, study PRJNA340218) | biofilm metagenome | isolation source: sample SPL anode biofilm adapted to -200 mV | place: USA | collected 2012-02-03
GCGACGCCTTTTTTTGTTGAGTGTTGGGAAGCCTTTACTCTACAGATAGTCCAGCAGGGAGAGATTGAGAATCTTTGCCGTTGCCGAAAGGGAAGCTTTGTAGGCCGTTTCCTGCAGGCTGAGTTCCACCGCCAGTTTGGTTGTATCGGCAAGCTGGGTGTCGCTGATGATGTTTTCCAAGGTAGTCTTGGTGATTTTCAGCATGTTTGCAGCGCCATCCAGTCGGGTGATCCGGGACGCCACTTCGGTCTGCAGGTTGGTGATCTGGTTAAAGCCGGTGTCCAGGTCTGCGGTAAGGGACTGGATGGAGGCTACGTCATTATTGGTGACGGCGGTGATCAACTGGTCCATGGTATCGAGGATATTGACTCCAGTGCTGGATGTTAGTACCTGGTCGCCGGTGATGTTCAACTCCTCGGTTGCCGCGCTGTCGATCCTGACAGAATTGACGATGGAGTCACCGTTATAGCCGGTACTCCCGACGGTACGGTCAAAGGGTTTTGTCGCTGTCTGTGAACCCGAGAAGAGATACTGGTCGAGATATTTTGTATTGCCGAAATCGGCGAGTTGTTCGCGCAGCGCTGTCAGTTGGGCAACCACGCTCTCCCGTGCTGTCTGGTCGCTCGTGCCGCTGCCGATGGTCGACATCAGCGACTTGGCAGTCGTCAGGGTATCGGAGATTCCCTGCAGCGCCGTGCTGGTCATGCTCAACCAGGTGTTTGTCTTGGATATATTGCTGCCGTACTGTTCCACCGCCTGCAGGCGATCGTTGGTCGACAGGAGCAGGCTGGTTGCGATCGGGTCATCACTGGGGCGATTGACATTCAGTTCTGAGGCGATCTTTTCCGTGAGAGTGTCAAGCTTTGAGCGGCCTTGCTGGATATTATACAGAGCATTGTAGGCAGTGGCGTTAGCGGTGATTCTCATGAGTTAACTCCTTATTTCATGCGCAGTCACAGGGTCATGCAGACGGGTCTCATGTTCCCTGATTGCGTAATCGTTTAAAATCAGTAGCATGTCACACCATGGCAAGAAGCGTATCCATCATTTCAGTAACCGTTGTGATCAGCTTTGCGGAAGCCTGATACGAGCGCTGATACATGACCAGGTTGGTCAGTTCCTCGTCCAGCGAGACGCCTGATTTGGAATCGCGCAGCGTATTGAGTTGCTTCAGATATGCCTCGTCCTGCTCCACAACGGTCTCGGCCTGGTCAACGTCGAGGCCGATCTGGGCAACCAGCGTGTTATAGGATGTGCTGAAACCGGACTGAAGGTCGGCAATCAGCAGGGCATTGGCATTACCGCCCGGTGCTGCTGCAGATGATCCAGCTGCAGCGATGTTGTCAGGATCGGTGATGCTCACGCTGAACGTTGCGGCTGATGTGCCGGAGAAAAAGTCAGTGCCAGGATTGCCGTTGATATCAAATCCCGCCTGATGCTGGGTGTTGACTCCGGAAATTATGTCATTTGCAAGCGTATCCAGTTGATTGAGATAGTCCGGTATGATGACATCTCTCAACTGCAGGGTTGCCCAAAGTGTGCCGCCGTCCTGTGCGGTATAGAGGGTGCTGTCCATCGTTTTGGTGGCTCCGCTCACGGAATCTATCGTTACGGTTCGAGCCGGTGAGGTACCGCCGACAGTCAGCGAACCTGCCTGATTGCCCTGCACGAGGTAGTAGGTGGCTGGTGTCGAGTCCTGCACATAGACGTCCGTCGTACCGTCTGTGTTTTCCGTATACTTGATTCCCATCTGCTCCGCCAGCTGCTTTACCAGAAGATCTCGCTGATCCCGCATCTCATTGGCATTGCCGCTGACAAGCTCGGTCTGTTTTATCTGGGCGTTCAACGTAGCAATGTTGGTCAGTTTGTTGTTGATGTCCGCGGTCAGCGCGGTCAGGGAGGAGTCCTGGGCCTTGATGGTGTCGGTGAGCGTGGTGCTGACGGAATTGAAACTTTCGACCAGAACCTGGGCTTGGCTCAACAGTACCTGGCGTTCCGTGGTCCCGGATGCGTTGGTAGAGAGATCCTCCCAGGCCTGAAAATAATTCGTAATGGCCGAGCCTATTCCGTCGTTGGTAAGCTCGTTGAAAGATGGCTCTATCTGTTGCAGCACCTCGGAGCAGAGCGTGTCATACCCGCTGGCGGAGTTGGCGGTTACCAGCTGCTGCTGTAAAAGACTGTCGTAATAGCGTTCCACCGTGGAGATCTTGACCCCCGTGCCCAGAGGAAAGCCATTGTGCGTGGTAGGTGGCGACGTCTCTAGTATGACTCTCTGACGGGAGTATCCCTCTGTGTTGACATTCGCTATGTTCTCCCCGGTTACCTCGGTTGCAACCTGGTAGATGACCAGTCCCCGTTTTCCGATTTCCATTGCCGAGGAAAGTCCCATGTCATGCCTCCCTGTTGATTATAACCGCACCGGTAGTGCTTTTCTGGTATCCGCCGGTGGCTCCATACACGTTGGACTGGTTGATGATTCGCGTTACAAGATTGAGCGAGGTTGCGATCGTAGACGAAAATCTCTCCGCTATGCCGTGGTTCATTGTGGCGACTTGGCGAATCTTTTCGGCAGTGCTCTTTAGTCTCGCCTGCCAGATGAGCGGTTCGGTAAGTCCCTTTTTTGACAGGTGCTCGGCAACAACACCGAATGGCGAATCCGGAGCCAAACCCTCCCGCGTGGCCATGTTTGCGATAGTCTGCTGCATGACCTGGGCATGTTCGGAAATCTTTTTGAGCAGCGCTTCTTTTGCCTGATTTGTTTGCGTCATCGCGGCTATGTTCACATCACTCAGTTCGGTGGTTTCCCGCCCGAGCAATTCCAGCAGTTCGTCCAGAAGAGCTGCTTGGGCTGTTACCGCTGTCATCATTTTTTTCAGTTCCATGAAATCAATCTCCAGCGACTCCATTCTCTATTCCTGCCGATCTATTCCGGGAGTTACCCGTTGGCTCTCCTGCTGAATGATCTCTTTTTCTATGTATTTCGCCAGTCCAAATCCGCCTCGTTTGACAGCGGCTGCCACATATTCCTGATCAAGCAGGGAACGGAAGACGTCTTCTCCGTGACCACCACCGGTGAGTTTGTCCTGCCCCACCGTATCGTGCATGGCCTTTAGCATCATGCCGATAAAGACACCCTCGAAATCCTGGGAAATCTTCTTTGCCTGCTGCCTCTGTTTTTCGCTGAGACCGGTCGCGGCCGTTGCCTGGCGTTGCAACTGCCGTGCTTTTTCCGCGGCATTGTCTCCTGCTATGGGGATGTTGGCTGAATTCATGATGTCCATGAGTAGTTCTTCCTTATCGCCTGATTGAACGTTTTCTTGAGTGATAATGGACCAGTTAGATAATTACCAGTTCGGCCTGAAGCGCACCGGCAGCCTTGATTGCCTGGAGAATGCCTATCAAGTCGCGGGGGGTTACCCCCAGGGTGTTAAGAGCCCTGACCACGTCACCTATGGTGGCGCCCTGTTGAAGAAGCATCAAACGGCGCGCCTCCTCCTCCACCTTTACCTGGGTTCGGGGCACTACCTGGGTTTCACCTCTCGAACTGAGAGGAGACGGTTGGGAAACCTGCGGCGTCTCCTTGATCACCAGCGACAGATTGCCGTGGGACACTGCTACGGTGGAAATCCGCACCCGTTCTCCCATGACGATGGTGCCTGTTCGTTCATTCAGCACAACCTTGGCAACGGTGTCGGGCAGAACGTCGAGAGTCTCGACAGCCGCTACAAAATCGATAACCCTTGATGTGTAACTGCCTGGTATTTCGATAATTACCGCGCCAGGATCACCGGTTGTTGCGACTCCGGCGCCGAATTTTCCGTTGACAGCGGAGGCGACCCGGGATGCCGTTGTAAAGTCGGCCTGAGCCAGATTCAAACGCAACTGCGACTTGCCCGCCAGCGTATTGGGCAGTTCTCGTTCCACCAGGGCACCGCTGGGAATCCGGCCTGCCGTGGGGTGGTTTTTCTGGGCAGTGGCCGCCTGACCGCCGAAGGCGAATGAGTTGGTGAGGACGGATCCCTGGGCCACGGCGTAGACCTGATTATCGGCGCCTTTGAGAGGAGTCATGATCAGTGTCCCGCCGGCGATGCTCTTGGCATCTCCCAGCGAAGATACCGTGACATCCATCTGATTTCCCTGCTTGGCAAAGGGGGGCAGGGTCGCCGTTACCATTACGGCGGCCACGTTTTTGAGCTTCATCTGGCTGGCACTTATGGTTGACCCCATCCGCTCAAGCATGGTAGCCACGGATTGTAGTTGCAGGCGGGCCTGATCGCTGTCACCGGTGCCGTTCAACCCCACCACGAGGCCATATCCCACCAACTGGTTCTCGCGCACTCCTTCGAAAGATGCCAAATCCTTGATGCGGACCGCATGGGCAGCGGTTGTCAGCAGAAGAAGCATGCAACAGGCTGCGATGAATGATTTCATGTTTGTATACCCTTGTATGCCGCCCTCAAGCGAAGGATGGCGCCATTCTCAAAACGGCCACAGCTTGTCTACGATATTCATCAGCCAACCCGGACTCTGGCGATCGGAGATGATCCCCTTGCCGGAATAGCTTATTCTGGCGTCGGCAATATAGATGGAATTGACCACATTGTCAGGGCCGATATCGGACGGCCTGACCGTACCCTCGATAATGATGATCTGGTCCTCATTGTTCACCTTGACATTTCGCCGCCCCTCGATCAGCAGATTGCTGTTGGGAAGCACATCGATCACCTTGGCTGAAATGGTGGCATTGAGGGTTTCCTTACGGGACGTGGAGCCGGATCCTTCATACTCGGAAGCGACATTGGCGTTGATCAGTTTGCTCAGATCCATATTGTTCTTGAGGAAACCGGCATTTTCAAGCCCCAGAAAATTGGGGATGCCCGCGTTGATCGTGGTGTCCCGCGAGGTATCGGTCTTGGCTTCCTTGGAGGCGTTGGCCGTCTCCGTAATCACGATGGTGATGATATCGCCCTTTCGCCGCGCCTTGAGATCCTCCACAAGCCCGGCGGAACTTGCCTGCCAGATGGAGCCCTTGGAATAGTCGGCCTGTGGCCGTGGAAGCTGCTGGTCAAAGGTCGTTGTCCTCACATCGGCGGTTTGCGTTACGCATCCCGAGAGCAACGCAGTTGCCAGCAGTAGTGTATATGCTGTACATTTCATGGTTCCGACCTCATCGGATAAAGCTGAATCCAACAAACGGCACACGACGTTAAAACACGATCAGTACAGTAGTGCTGTCCAGAACCCTGGCTGGCAACTCCTTGAGAGAACCCAGATTTTGGACAGTGATCGTGTCTCCCTCGGCGCCTGCACTTTTTGACTTGCCGGTTACCGTTATGCGCATGCGTTCATTTTCCGCAATAATGGTGACCAGCTGGCCCGCTCTGATCAACGGCACTTTCTCAAGCTGGTCACTCCTGATCGCGGCATTGGGTCTCAAGGTTAAGCGGGACTTTTTCCCAACCGCATCCTCGGTTCTTGCCAAGTAACGTCCCTGAACAGCCGCAATGTCCTGTTTTCGCAGGGCAAGATCAGCAGTGGTTATGACACTGCCATGATTGATTTGGCGCACCGTCACCACCATGTCCACAAGCGCCTCAACCTCGACCCACACCGTAAGATTGCCGACAACCCGAGTCCCTTTGCGGACGACAACACTGATGCCCGCCCTTCCCCATCCCTCCCACTGCTGGGGGGCAACGACCTCGTAATCCAGCGTACCGGCTGGAAACGAGGGATTGCCGGAGATGGTCAACCGTTTGATACGGGTCTCGCAACCGATGTCGGCTGTCCTCTGTTGCACATAGGATAGAACCGCCCGCTGAACTTCCGCCTCGCGAGATGACGAAATGCGCGACGGCTCTGCCATTACCACATAAGGCACCAGCATTACGGCGATTATGCCCATCAGGGTATTTCTCATCATATGCCTGTGCTTAACGTCTCAGGTTGTTGGCGGTCTGCAGCATCTCGTCTGCAGCCTGCACCGCCTTGGAATTAGCCTCATAGGCACGCTGGCCTATGATCATATTGACCATTTCTTCCGCCACACTGACGTTGCTCATCTCAAGCATTCCCTGGGCAACGGTGCCCAGGCCATCTTGTCCGGGAGTGCCGGTTGTGGGAGTTCCCGAGGAATCCGTTTCCTTGTACAGGTTTTTGCCCATGCTGAAGAGGCCGGCCGGGTTTGCGAAGAGTGCCAGTTGGATCGTACCGACGGTGGTGGGGGTTGTCTGACCGGACTGGGTCGCGGAGACCGTTCCATCACTACCGATGTCAATCTTGGTGGTGTTGTTGGGAATTACGATCTCCGGCAGAAGCGGGTCCCCATTCGGAGTTACGATACGCCCTTGGTCATCCTTCTTGAACGCACCTGCCCTGGAATAGGCGGTTGTACCATCGGGCATCTGGATCTGGAAAAAACCGTCCCCTTCGATGGCGATATCCAGTTCATTGCCGGTCTGGCTGAAATCGCCGGTGGTGAATAATTTGGAGACCGAAGCCAAACGCGTTCCCAGGCCGATCTGGATACCGGTAGGAACCTGTGTGGTGTTGGTTGCGGGAGACCCGGTTGACCTCTGGTTCTGATAGATAAGATCCTCAAAGTCAGCCCTGCTTCTCTTGAAGCCGGTAGTATTGACGTTGGCAAGGTTGTGCGCCACAACGTCAATGTTCTTCTGTTGTGCCTGCATACCCGACGCAGCCGTCCAAAGTGCGCGCATCATATGTCAACTCCTTTTCTCTTCTCGTGCTGTTATGTGAAATTGGCGGCTTACAGCTTGCCTAAATCGTTGGCGGCTTTTCCGACCATATCGTCAAAACCCTTGATGACTCGCTGACAGGCATCAAAATAACGTGTTGTTTCGATCATCTGCACCATCTCGGTAATTGTGTCCACATTTGACCCCTCCAGCTGGCCCTGCCTGATGCTGCCGGTCGCTGCCTGGGGTGTCGCCTGAGGGTTGGCGGGAACAAACTGCGCGCTGGAGACCTTGGTCAGATTGTACGGTTTTGGAAAATCCACAATACTGATCATGGTTCCCGTGGGCGTTCCATCAACCGTTAGTTCTCCCCTGGAATTCACATCCACCTGCCCGCCCTGAATACGGATGACGCCATCTTGACCCAGGACCGGAAATCCGTCGGCCGTGACCAGGGTTCCATCGACAGACAACCTGAAATTGCCCTGGCGTGTGTAAGCCCGTCCTTGCGGTGTCTGGATGACAAAGAAACCGTCCCCGTCAATTGCGAAATCCAGGGGATTACCGGTCTGGTTAGCGGAACCAACCCCGTAGTCGATATACACGCTTTCCTTCTGCATGATCGGATCAGCCGTGCTGCCCTGCGGTACGGCCGGAGGATTGGAGGTGCCGGCCAGCATGCTCTCGAAGAGCATCTTGTCCTTTTTGAATCCGGGAGTATTGACATTGGCCAGATTGTTGCTGATGGTGTCCATCCGCTTCATTGCCGCAATACTGCCAGACAGGGCCGCATACATGCCGCTGTTCATTGTCTGTCTCCTTTGGGCTTAACAAACATATGCATTTGTTGTGCCGTCTGAGTTTCTGGTGGTGCTGTATCAGCGGTGATCATACCAGATGCTAGTTCTTGTGCAGTTTCAACTTGCTCCTCAATCTGACCATGGCCTGACTGAGAATCTGGGAAATGCGTGATTCGGTCAATCCCATGGCCTCGCCGATCTCCTTTAGCCTGAGATCCTCTTTGTAGTAGAGGGTCACAACCAGGCGGTCTTTTTCCGGCAAGGCATCAATCGCCTTTCCCAGTTCCTCGGCAAGCTGCATCGTCATGACCTGCTGCTGGGGGCTTTTTGCTTCGCTCTCGCACAGTACATCACCGAGACAGAGGCTATTGCCCTCATCATCATCCCAGCTGTCGTCTATACTGATAAATGAGTAGGCGTGAACGTCGTCCAGCAGTTCATAGTATTCCTCGAGACCGATTCCCAACGATTCAGCCACCTCTTCGCTGGTGGGATTGCGTCCCAATTGATGCTCAAGGCTCACCAGTTGCCGGCTCAGGCGCTTGTACTTGTCGCGCATCGTGCGGCTGAGCACATCATATGAGCGTAATTCGTCGATAATCGTGCCCCGAATGTGTTGCTCGGCGAATGTCTTGAACAGAACCCCGCGATTTGGATCGAATCGGTCCGCAGCATGTATCAGGCCAATCATTGCCGCACTCATCAGGTCCTGTTGATCGAGATGGGGCGGCAGTTGAGGAGAAATCCTGGCCACCAGGTAGCGGGCCATGGGCATATGCTTTACGATCAATTCCTCACGGGTGAGGGGGGCCGTTTCGTCGGTGTCATTGAATGCCTTAGTGGTGGAAGACATGATCAGGTGCCAGTGGGATTGTCAAGAAAGCGACGGAAAAAAAACTGAATGTTACCCTTGAGGCGCTTGTGGCGCGTTGATTCGATAACCCGCTTGGCCAATGTAGTGAAACAGGCGGCTGCCTCGGATTCGGGAAACAGTTCAGAAACCGCTTTTTGCCTTTTAACCGCCTCGACCACCTTTTCATCCTTAATCACACACCCTAGATAGTCCAGGGAAATATCGAGAAAGCGGCCAGCCACGTTGGCCAGTTTGCGAAAAACTTCCAGGGCGTCCTCACTGTCTTTGGCCATGTTGACGAGGACCTTGAAGTGGTGCTCGGAATAGCGCGTGGCCAGCAGTTTGATCAGGGCGTAGACATCGGTGATGGAGGTCGGTTCGGGTGTAACCACGACAATGATCTCCTGGGCCGCCACGGAAAAATAGGTCACATTCTCGGATATCCCTGCCTCGGTATCCACAATCATGATGTCGAACTTTTCCTCCAGCATATCCAGTTCGTCCAGCAGCTTGAGCTTCTCATGCTGACCCAGACTGGTGAACTCCTGAACGCCGGATCCGGCGGGTATAATCTTGATGCCTGCGGGCCCATCCACAATTATCTCCGAGATGCTCTTCTCGCCATTCAGGACGTTGTTCAGATTGTAGGGTGGCGAGAGTCCCAATAGCACATCCAGGTTTCCCAACCCGAGGTCGGCATCAAGGATCAGTACCTTTTTTCCCTGTGTTGACAGGGCGATCGCAAGATTGGAGACGACATTACTCTTGCCCACTCCTCCTTTGCCGCTCGTTACCGATATGACGCGAAGTCCGTGCTGGTCGGCAACTGCCGATCCCTGGGAGGAATCAACCCCTTGGACCTTGGTGGCCGACCGCGCCATCTCCCGCAAGGTTTCAGCCTGATCGCCTTTTACGGTGACCTCACTCATTTGTCGCCCCTCTCAGGATCATGTCAGCCAGCTTGGATGGAGTTGCCACTTCTATGTCTTCAGGAACCCGTTGTCCTGTCGTGAAATAAGCTACCTGCAGATTGCCTTTCATCAGCACATTGATCATGTTGCCAAAGCTCTCGCTCTCATCGATTTTGGTGAATACGACCTTGCTGATTTGAAAAATGCTGAAACAGTTCAGAATTTCAGTCAGCTCCCGATCCTTGGTCGTAGCCGACAGGCAGAGGAAAACTTCCATCGGAATCTTGTCCGCGAAAAACTGTTTCATCTCGTTCAGCTTTTCCGTGTCCTTGTGGCTTCTCCCCGCCGTATCGATAAATATCAGGTCGCAGTCGGAATGCTTCTCCACCGCACTTTCAAGTTCTTTTGGCGTGGAAGCCACTTCAAGGGGAATGCCCATGATGCGTGAATAGGTCTTCAGTTGCTCGACAGCTCCGACCCTGAAAATATCCATCGTAATCAACGCAACCTTGTTGCCACGATTGAATGCATGCATGGCGGCAAGTTTTGCGGTTGTGGTGGTCTTGCCCACTCCGGTGGGACCCACCAGTGCGATGATGCGGGGAGCGTTTTTGCGTACCTTCAGGGTGCCGGCAAAGCGAATCAAGCGCCCGAACACCTCACTAAGGCGGCTCTTGAGCGCCTGATTTCCTCCCCCACTTGGTAGTTTGTCGAGGGCGTCAAGGATCGTCTCAACCAGATCACTGGATATGCCGCTCCGGCTCAACTCCTGGGCCAGTGGAGAGGCATTGGTTGAAGAGTCAGTGCCGGACGGTTTTTCCGTCCCGGCTCCATCCGGCACGGCAGGCCACTGAACCGTCTTGACGTCCCCTTCCTGGTTTCTGGCAAGAGTGTTGAGTAACAGCTTCTTGATCTCCTCCAGATCGCCCCGCGGAATGTTCTGAATGTTTAAGCCACGTTCGCGGGAATCCGGTTGGGAAACAGTCTCCGCTGGTTCCTCGTTCTTTGCCGTTTCCTTGCCGCGAGACAGTACTTCTACTTTTTCGCGCAACTCCCTCAGTTCGCGGGCCAGCGGAGCAAGCATTGAATTTTCCAGATCTTCCTTGGCTGTCCGCTGCCGCTGCGGTTGCTCGCGAAAGGTGGCTGACATCGTAGGCGGGGTGAGCGGAGCGGCTTTGTGCGCCGGGTCGATGGCCGCAGTCACCTTGTAGATATTTTTGCGGAAAAAACCAAAAAAACCGCCGGTCTTTTCCTGTTTGGTCGACAGAATCATGGCATCTGAACCAAGTTCCGCTTTAACCTTACGCAGAGCCTCTGCCATGCTTGGAGCTTGAAAGGTCTTAACCAGCATTTATGGTTACCACCCCTAGTGATTGAATTTTTATATTCTGTGGAATCTCGTTGTGAGAAAGAACCGCCATGTGTGGGACAAAACGTTCGATCAGTTTTCTTACGTGTCTGCGGATGGACGGGGAAGCCAGCAGCACCGGTTGTGCGCCACTGGGACCAAAGCGGTCCGCCATGGAGCGGATCGCGGTTATTATCATCTGGGCGGTATTGGGCTCTATGGCCAGAAAACCACCCTGATCCGAAGGTTGGATCGCCTCGGCGATGATGTCCTCCACATCCCTGTTCAGGGTAACCAGGCAGAGCATGTTGTCGTCAAGTTTGTACTGATCGACAATGAAGCGGCCCAAACCCTGGCGAACGAACTCGCTCAGCACGTCGGGATCCTTGGTCAGCGTAGCATAGTCAGCCAGTGTCTCCAGTATGGTGCGCATATCTCGGATCGAAACGCCCTCCTTCAGCAGGTTCTTGACCACCCGCAGCACCGTGCCCAGGTTAAGCTGGTTGGGGATGAGTTCGTCCACGACTTTGGGAGCCGTAACCGCAAGGTTGTCCAGCAATTGTTGCAGCTCCTGGCGTCCAACAAGCTCATGGGCATGTCGTTTCACGATTTCGCTGATATGCGTAGCCACCACCGTTGTGCTGTCAACGACGGTATACCCTTTGAACTGAGCGTCATCGCGCCCTTCGGAGCTGATCCAGACCGAGGGAAGCCCGAAAACCGGTTCAGTTGTGCTGACCCCTTCGATAGAGCCGGTAACAGCCCCGGAGTCCATTGCCAGATACTGGCCGGTAAGCTCGCTGCCGCCAACCCGTGCGCCGCGGATAAGCAGGTTATACTCGTACGGCTTGAGCTGCAGATTGTCGTGGATATGGATGGGAGGCACCACAAACCCAAGTTTCTGGGCGTACTGACGCCGGATGGAGCGAATGCGTTCCAAGAGCTCACCATCCTGGGAGGCGTCAACCATGGGTACAAGGCCATAGCCGACTTCCAGTTCCAGCACATCCAGGGGGCGAATGACCGACGCCTGATCAATCCCCTCCTCGCCCTCAGCAGTTGCTGGCAAGGCAGCCATCTCCTCTATGACCTGCGTCTTCTCGCGAGCCATTTTGCCGGCCAGATACGTTGTTCCCGAAAGCAGCAAAAAAGCAAAGTGAGGCAGGCCCGGAATCAGCGCAAATAGAAACAGTACCCCTGAGGAAACATAGAAGGCCTTGGGGTAGTTCAGGAACTGCCCTGTTATTTCATTACCGAAATTGTCCTCGTCGGCAGAGCGGGTTACGATGATGCCCGCAGCTGTGGAGATAATCAATGCGGGAATTTGGGCAACCAGGCCCTCTCCGATGGTCAGCAGGGTATAGTTGGTGAGGGCGTCCTGAATCGGCATCCCCTGCTGAAAGATTCCGATGATCAGGCCGCCGAAGATATTGACCATGACGATAAGGATGCCGGCAATGGCGTCGCCGCGCACAAACTTGCTGGCGCCGTCCATGGAGCCGTAGAAGTCGGCCTCCCGGGAGATCTTGAGGCGGCGTGACCTGGCGTCCTTCTCGGTGATCAGGCCGGCCGAAAGATCGGCATCGATGGCCATCTGTTTGCCCGGCATGGCATCCAGCGTAAAACGGGCGGTAACCTCGGCAACCCGTCCGGCACCCTTCGTGATAACCACAAAATTTATGATTACCAGAATCAGAAAAATAACTGCTCCGACAACATAGTTGCCGCCGACGACAAACTGACCAAACGCTTTGATGACCGCTCCGGCCGCCTCTACACCCTCACTTCCGTGCAAGAGGATCAGGCGTGTGGAGGCGATATTCAGCGCCAGGCGAAACAGTGTCGTGACCAGCAGAACCGAAGGGAAAACGGAAAAATCCAGCGGGTGGGTGGTATAGAGGCAGACCAGCAGGATGCAGAGTGCAATGGTTATGTTGGCTGCCAGAAAAACATCCAGCAGAAAGGAGGGGAGCGGGATGATCATCAGCGACAGAACACCGATCAGGGCAATAGCCACATAGATATCGGAATTCTTCCGAAATCCGCTCGATTCTATTGCTTTGACGGTGCTGTTTGACATTGATGTTCCCATTCCAAAAACGTGATCTGGTGTTTTTAGCTGATACGCAATAATCGTGCCGCTTGCCTTGCCGTAAAACGTAGCAGGGAGCCTCCCCAAGTGTGCCACCCCCCTGTCGTTTGCGGTTCGAGGTCGTACTTCAGCAGGAAGGTACAGCAGAAGAAGCTGTCAATGAATTGAATTCTGTCAATGCTTTGACCCGTGGGGAGGCATGCCTATTGTTTTCACGTTATATGCCTTTTGGCGACCAGGGTTCCTACTCAGGTCTTCCCCTTGAGGCGATACACATACGCCAACACTTCCGCAACGGCAGCATAGAGTGTTTCGGGGATGGCCTCATTTTCCTCGACCTGGTCATAAAGTTCCCGTGCCAAGAAACGGTTTTCCACAAGCGTGACGCTGCTCTCCTGCGCGATTTTCTTGATTGCCTGGGCCATGATATCTACCCCCTTGGCCACCACCACGGGAGCAATCATTCGCTGGCGGTCATATTTTAGCGCAATGGCATAGTGGGTCGGGTTGGTGATGACAACGTCGGCCGTGGGGATGATTTTAGTCATGCGTCGTTTGGCTGCCTGATACTGCATTTTCTTGATCTGTCCCTTTATCTCAGGATTTTCCTGTTCCTTGTGCTCATCCTTGACCTCCTGTTTGGTCATTTTGAGCCCGTCAAGATAGTTCCATTTGACGTACATCAGGTCGAGAATGGAAATAATCAGCATGATTCCGCATGTGTGCACAACTATCTTGAATGCAACGCGCCCCATGTAGGCAAGTATGCCAACCATGTCCGCATCTGCCAGCAGGGCGATATTCTGGACCTCGTCTTTGAGCACACGATAAGCGATCCAGCCGATTACCACTAATTTGAGAAAGGATTTCAGGATCTCGACAAGGGCGGTTTTGTTGAACAGCCGCTTGAATCCGTTGAGGGGGTTTAGCTTGGTAATGTCAAATGTCACGCGTTGCCACTGGAATTCGAACCTTCCTCCATCCTGAATCACATGGGAGGCAATCGAGGTCAGCAGGACCGTTACAACCAGGGGAGCAAGCACAACCAGTATGAGAAAGAACAGCTTCAGGACAAGCAGATAAACATTCCCCTCGGTCAGTTCGAAGCTGCCCACCCCTTCCAGGATCTCTTTGCTTTGCCTTTCAATGCTGCTCATCATGAAGCTGCCGAATACGTACAGACAGATCATGCCAACCATCAGGGTAAAGGTGGAGGTCATCATGATACTGGTGGGCGGGGAACCCTTTTCCCGCGATTTCTCGAGTTTTTTTGCAGTGGGTTGCTCTGTTTTGGAATGCTTGTCTGCGTCCTGGCTCAGGAATCATCCCCCCTTTGCCATTAATCGGAAGATTGTATCAATCTGCTCCTTGACGGAACCGAACGAAACCTCGAGAACATGGAAGAACATAGGCAGTGTCGCACCAAGAATGATAAATCCAATTCCGATATTGAGTGGAAAGCTGATCATGAAGACATTCATCTGGGGGAAAGAGCGAGCCATGATGCCGAGCGTCACGCTGGTGAGCAGCAGTGCAACCATTACCGGAGCTGCCAGTCGAACACCGAGAACGAAAACATCAGCGGTTGCCCTGGTGAGGAAGGTTATTATTTCTCCGTTGAGATGCCAGACGCCAAGGGGAATTATGTGAAAGCTGTCAACAATGGCCCGAATGAACAGGTGGTGAATGCTCATGCAGAGAAACATCAGCGTGGCCAGAAGACTTTGCATTACCGACATGACCTGGCTCTGGGTGCCGTGGGTCGGGTCCATTATCGCCGCCATGGTGAATCCCATTTGCATGCCTATGATTTGCCCGCTGAATTCAACTGCTGAGAAGATGATCTGGGTCACAAAGGAGAGGGTAATGCCAATCATGACTTCACGAAGTGCCAGCAATGCCAGGGAGATAGTGTCGTCGGGTATATTGGGTGCATTCACGTTCAAAAGGGGAAAACAGATCAGGCTCAGCGCCATCACGGCGACGACCCTGATCTGCAGCGGCAGTCGCTTGCCGCCGAATACCGGTAACGCGCTGAACATCCCCGCCATCCTGCCAAGCACGAGCGCAAAGAGAATGATCTCCCGCTGGGAAGGGAAGGGGAGCAGAGGAAACATGGGTTCAGCGCCTCATGATGGAGATGAAGGAATAGATTTCGCGGGTGAAGTCACACATATAGGTCATCATCCAGGGAAAAAAGATGACCATGGCAACCATCACGGCAACGATTTTGGGGGCAAATGCCAGGGTGGCCTCGTTGATGGAGGTTACCGCTTGAAAAATGCTGATGAGAAGGCCGACCGCCAAACTAAAGATCAGCAGGGGGGCTGATAAGAGGAGAGTCGCCTCAAAACTGCGTCGGGCTAGCTGGATTACCAGTTCGGGTGTCATGGCATAACCTCGGATCGGCTCGTCGCCAGCGGCTGCATTTCAGACGCAGCCAGAATGCGCGAATTATCCAAAACTCTTGACCAGGGAGCTTATTACCAGCCCCCAGCCATCAACAAGAACAAACAGAAGAATCTTGAATGGAAGCGAAATCATGACTGGCGGGAGCATCATCATACCCATGGACATGAGCACCGACGCAACTACCATGTCGACCACGATAAAGGGAATATAGATAAGAAACCCGATCTGAAAAGCGGTGCGGAGTTCGGATATCATGAATGCGGGAATAATGGTTAATGTAGGAATGTCATTTGCGTTTTTTGGACGAGGTAGATTGGAGAGGCTTACAAACAGTGCCAGATCCTTCTCTCTGGTCTGGGAAAGCATGAAACGTCTCACCGGCATAATCGCCCGGTCAATGGCGATTGTCTGGGATATCTGTTGCGCCTTCCAGGGTTGGTATGCCTCGTTGTTGATCTGCTGCCATACCGGGCTCATGATAAAGAAGGTTAAAAACATGGAAAGACCCAGGATAACCTGATTTGATGGAGCTCCCTGTGTTCCCATGGCTGTGCGTAAAAAGGATAATACCACCACGATACGGGTAAACGCCGTGGTCATGATCAACAATCCGGGAGCAAGCGAAAGGATGGTGAGCAGGAAGAAAATCTGGATCGTTGTGGTAAATTCCCCCGGCTTGGTGGCCGTTCCTACACCGATGGATAGGGAGGGGAGTGTTGCCGGTTCCGCGTAAGCCAGACCTGACGCCAATGCCAAGGATAGCAGGGAAAGCGTTAGAATGTGTATCCACCTGGAAACGGACAGGCCCGGTAACATATCAGTTTCTCCGTTTTTCCACGCTTTTGCGAAACAGTCCGAACAATTCCGGCCGCCTACGACCGTCATCCTCAAGTACCTCAATTTCCTCAAAAACCTCCACCTGCTTCAGCAGGCTCAGTCCGCTTTCCGTACTGGCCAGCAGGAGATATTCGCCCCCAACCTCTATGAGAACAAGTGCCTTTTTGGGCGCAATGGCGCGAGTCTCCACCAGGCGAATGTGCCGCGAAGCACATCTTTTGGCATCTGCACCTTTCAGCAGTTTTTCGGAAAAATGTCTGGTTACCAGAATCAGCCCGATCACGATGGATAGAGCCGTTAACATTTGAATAAAACTGGAGAGAAAGCTGTACTCCTGGCCGGGAACTCCAGCGGCACAGGCATATGAGGGAAGGGTGAGGAGCAGTGCGATGACCGCTCTTTTCACAAAATCTTCTCCACCCGCTCGTTGGGGCTGACGATGTCGACCAAGCGTACACCAAATTTTTCGTTTACTACCACCGCCTCGCCACGGGCAACCAGCTTGGAGTTTACAAAGATGTCCAGCGGTTCGCCCGCAAGCTTGGTGAGTTCAACAACAGCACCCTGATTCAGCTGTAGTATGTCCTTGACCAGCAACTTGGTTCTTCCCAGTTCAACAGTGACCTGAAGGGGGATGTCAAGAATGAAGTCGAGGTTCTTTCTGTCTATTTCCGTCTCGTTTGATTCAGGCTTATCACTCACCACTGCCCCCTATCGCAGTTATTTGTATCGCCCTGTTTCCATGACGAATGCCGGGAATGGCAAAATACTTCGTTGTCCCTTCCACTTTGACGAGCAACTCACTGGAACAGGGTTTGTCGAGCATGATCGTATCTCCGGCTGCTAGATCAAGAAGCTCACCGAGCGTTATATTGGCATTACCCATCTCGACGACAATCTCAAGCGGAGCCTCCATGAGACCGGATGACAGGCGGGAAGACCACTGGGGGTCGATAGCCATAAGATCAAACTGCATCCCCGCTTTGAGCTTGTCACGAATCGGCTCAATTGTCATGTAGGGGACGGCAAAGACCATATTACCCGATATGTCTTCGATCTGAATCTTGAGCGACATGGTCACGATCTGGTATTCAGGCGGGACGATATTGATCAGGCGAGGGTTCATCTCCATGCGCAGCAGGTTCATGTGTGTCGCATAGAGCGGCGCCCAGGCCTTTTCCAGATCCTGCAGAATGTCTGCAACGATCTTCTCCACCAGACGCAGTTCTATGGAGGTAAACATACGGTTTGCCATGGAGACCTTGCTTGTGCCGGTACCTCCCAGAAGACTGTCCACAAGCGAAAGCACAAGCGTACTGTCAAAGGAGATCAGAGCAGCTCCCTTGAGAGGCTCGATCTTGAAAATAGCCATGCAAACCGGAGAGGGAAGCGTTTGAATAAAATCGTCGAACTTGTAGGAGCGGGCGCCGATTTTTTTAATTTCAACAACCTTGCGCAGTCGATTGGAGAGGCTGACTCGGTTATAGCGGATGAAGCTGTCATAGATGATGTCGAGATTGGGGACAAAGCCCTTATGGGCCTCGGTGTTGAAGAGGTCATAGGTGACTACGCTCCCCTCGGCTTTGGCCAGTTCTCTCTCAGGCTCAATACGACCTTCGAACACGGCATTGAGAAGTGCTTCAATTTCGGCTTTTGAAAGAATTTTTTCCATTCCGGTTCGCAAGATACCCTACTGGACGACAAAGTCGGTAAAATAGACCTTGGTTATCCTGGCAGGCGTAATAATCTTGTTCACCGACACCAGAATTTCATCCTTGAGCTGGTTCTTGCCCTGAAGATCCTGGAGATCCTGCAAGGTCTTCGAGCTCAGCAGAACCAGTATGGTGTCTCGCATCGGGGCCAGTCGAGCGTCCAAATCGCCCTTGGTCGAACCGGCCATTTCCATTTCAACCTTTACCTTCAGATATCGCAGTTCCTGTCCATCGTAGATATTGACGATGAACGGCTCCAGGGGATATATGTTGGCCGCCGCGGCCCCTTCTTTCCCAGCGGTTGTCTCCCCCCCATGTCCTCCCTCGGCCTTGGCCTCGGTCTTGGCCTCGCCTTCCTTGCCCTTCTCGTCGCTGCCACCCTTACCCATCAGCATGAACGCCACGACACCAAGGATAACGACCGCGGCCACGGCAGCGCCGATAATGATGAACATCTTTTTCTTGTTGCTGCCACCTTCAACTTCCGCGGATTCCTGCTCGTCCTTGGCCATGTGGGTCCTCCATGGTTGAGTAATAAAATCAATGAATTGGCTTGTGACTATTTAAAACGATTTTTTCGTTTTTGCAATCAATTAAACATTGAGAATGAAGGCCTCCGGGGCATCGAGAGCACCGGAGGCCTTATACGGACAGTATATGGTCGGATTAACGGATCAGGTTCAAAACCACATCGGTCATCTCATCCGCCGTGGTGATGGTCTTGGAGTTGGCGGTATATGCCTGCTGGGTCTTGATCATTTTGACGAACTCCGATGCCATATCCACATTGCTCGCCTCCAGAGAGTTGGAATAGATCTTGTTGACAACGCCGTCAGCAGCTGAAGGGGTGATTGCACCGCTGCCAGCCGCAATCGAGGCAGCCACATCATAGAGGGTGCCGCCTGCCTTTTGCAGAGCTCCGACGTTCGGAATCGTTGCTACGCCAATTTTGGTGCCATATGTTTGTGTAGCATTGGCAGAATCGACGTAGGTGATTTCACCTTCAGAATCTATGCTCGTTATGGTGGTACCGGCGGGGTCCAGTAGTATTCTGGCCCCAGCTTCGTCAAGGACGAAATAACCGTCGGGATTTACGAGATACCCATCTTCATTCATTCGAAACGCTCCGGCCCTGGTTACGTATCGTGAACCGGTAGTAGATTCAAGCAGGAAAAAAGACGATCCCTGGATTGCCAGGTCAGAGGTGATTTCCGTCGTATCAAATGAACTCTGGCTGATGATATTGTCAACCTTTTGGATCTGGGTGCCGCGCCCGATCTGGGAGCCGTTGCCAATATTGGTGGACAGCAGATCGGAAAACAGCGTACGGCTGCCCTTGAAGCCAACGGTGTTGACGTTGGCAAGGTTGTTGCCGATAACGTTGATGTCTTCCGCGTTGGCCAGAAGACCGGTTACACCGGTCAGCATTGCTGATGTGAGACTCATGGTCTTGCCTCCTGATACTTCTTTGAGTTGTTAGTGAAGCGCGTCAATCGATCGGCGCTTCGCGGGCTTCCTCAGGGAGGTCCAGCCCTGTCCTGATGTTAGATGATGACTGCTGAGTCGATGTTTGTAAACACGTTACCCTTCATCTGTGTCCGGTCCATGGCTGTCACCACGGTACGGTTCTTGACGCTTACCACCAATGCAGCATCCCCCATCATGACCAGTGATTCTTTGCCACCCTTCTGGGCTACGCTGTTAACGGCGCCTTCCAGATTGGCGAGATCATTGGCCGACAGGGTAATGTTGCGCGCCTTGAGACGGTCCTGGGCGTGCTGCGAAAACTTAACCCCTTGGTGATCCTTGGAATCAAGGATCGATGCGAATGACTGACCGGTGACCCTATCCGATCCGCTGCTCTTGGGGAGTTGTGTGCGGTCGGTCTTGCCCGGTTGAACCGGATTCGGGAAAAAAATAGAGTCAACCATAGTCTATGCCCCACTGACGTTGAGCACGTCCGTCAACGGAACAGAGACCGTCCCTATGGAGAGGTACGGGGTCGTGCTCGTAAGGTTGACACCGTCAATAACTCCCGTCGTGTAGGTTTTTGCCGTCACGGAAGCTCCACTGCCGGTTTTTGCCGAAACGGAAAAGGTGTATGCGCCGGCGGAAAGTTTGTTTCCGCTGTTATCGCAACCGTCCCAAGTATAGCTGTTATCTCCCGTTGATTGCGCACCGAGGGACACAGTTCTGACCGTCTCGCCCGAAGAATCGGAGATGGTGAGTGTTGTCGCGGCTGAAGCTGATGACAGGTTGTACTGCAGGGATGGGGATGAAGTGCCGTCAAAGGCGATGTCATCTCCGTTGGCCTTGACTGTTTTACCGATGAATGAAACTGATCCCATGCTCAGGGAGTTGTTCTGTGCCGCCAAGAGGTTGCTTAGTGCAGTCGTCTGGTTATACGATTGTTCAACCAGCGATAGTTGTGAGAGCTGGTTCATCATGGACGTGGCATCCGTGGGCGCCAGAGGATCCTGGTATTGCATCTGTGCGATAAACAGTTGCAGAAAATCACTGGAATCCATGCCCAGGGACGACTTGATCGCTGCGGAGGTTGCGCTTGAGTCTGTTGCCGAGGTTATGCTTGTGATCATGTGAATTCACCGTCCTTTCTAGAAATGAACATCAAGCATCGAGTGTTCCCCTGATGCCAGATACAACGCTTTGGTCGGGATAACAGGTGTATCGCTCAGGTGATAGCCTCCCGAAGAGTGCAAGGTGGCCTGCTGCTGACGCTGACGCGCCAGTTCCTGCCAGTCTGTCTGGCCCTGACCATAGGATGACGCCCCATTTCTGTTGCTTCCCGTCGAAACATCGAATGTTTCCATGGTGATGTTCTGGTTGGCAAGTGATTCTTTAAGTGTGTCGGAATGCTTTATCAGTGTGTCGCGTACCATGCTGTTTTCCGCTACGATCTCGATCTTCAGGCACTGGTTTTCCATCCGCAGGTTCAATTTCAGCTCACCCAGGCTGTCCGGAGAGAGGCGAATAACGACCTGCTCTACTCCCCCCTTGATGTCGCGACCTGCCAGGTGTTCCCTGATTTGTCCCGTAACCTGATCCATCACATCCGTATGGATCGTTGCTTCACCTGAAGTGTCGCTTACGTCGTTTGTTATGTGCGCCTGTTCGGCTTTTAACTGTGTTACATGCGGATGTATCTCTAGTTGTTGGCGAAACGTACTGCTGCCCTCTTCACCGGTTGATGCTCCGGATTCTGACGACGTTGTTTTCGTCAGTGCCGCTTCCGCTACATTTTCGTTACGGGAACCCGTGCCATCAACTGCCTCGGCCAGGTCCGTTTGTGATGATGTCACGTCTTCTGGTGCTTGTGGAACTGCAGGGTGCAGAACTGCTGCCGGCGTTCGTCGCGTCAGGACTGTCTGTGCAGTCTCTGCGCCTGTTGTTTCCATGGCTTGAACTTCTACACTGGAATCCACGCCACTGTTTCTGGATGATGTGGGCGATGGCTGGAGATAGGCATCCAGAACCGGTTGTACCATGCTTCTGCTGTATGCTGCTTCAGATTGTCTCGAAACGGCAGTTGAAGGCGTCTGCACCGATGTCACTGCCATGTTCGACTCGGTCTCTGGCAATACGACTTCATCTGCCAGAGAAATCAGGCCTTCGTGCGAGCTGTTGTGAAGCGCCGGCTGATCGGTGGTTCTTGTGGGGGCTGGCGTGTGTATAGATGGATGTGTCATTGGCTGTTGAGGCACTGGTTGCAGTGCTGGCGCCACGTTATTCTGTTGCAAGGCATGGGTTGGCGCTGCAGAAGTTCCCCCGTCCGTTAACGACAGGTTCTGTAATGGTTGATATGCTTCCGCTGTTCTGTCGGTCTGTACTGCTATGTTTTCTGTAGACATACTGGTCGTTGCTGATTCCGGCATTCTGCCGTTGCTCTGCTGTACTGCAACCATCTGGAGTGCAGTCGCGGAAAGCGCCACGTTCTGTGGGTTCAGTTCCTGCTGCTGTTCAGTGGGCTTGAGAGGTTCCGTGTCGTCCCGCAGGGCTGAAGATGTCGCCGGACCTCCTTCTGTATCCTTGGCTGACAGCGTTGCCATTGCGGCAGACAAGGTACCGGAACCGACCTGCAGCATGAGAAGATCTGCACCTGCTGTTTCCGGTGGTTCTGGTGATACAGCTGTTAAACCAGCACGACTCTGGGGTAATCCGTTGCTGGCGTCAGGTAACGCACCCCGCAAAACACCTGAAAAATCCGATTCTTTTGCTCCTCCTACGGATGCTGGCGTGCCTGTTGAGAAGGCTGCCATGGGAGGAGCAAGCGACGCGCCAAGCGGCAACTGCATGATTATCTGTCCTTCATTCATAATAGTCTCACCTCCTTTCCTAAGTATTTTTTATGGACAGTGGACAGAGCGTGTTGTCCATAAAATACAAAACTGAAGAAAATTTGTTGTTTTGATAGGGTTATGACCGCTCAATACATATTTATGTAAAGGCCGCTAAGGCATGCCTTTCAGGTTATCCGTGATCCATTTTACAACTCTGGGTTGTTTCAAGTAAGGAACCAGTTTTGATACTGTTTTGGTATCCATTTGGTTGAGCAAAAAAATAGCCTTATCCTCTTCAAGTTTGTCCATCAATTGTCCAGCCTGTTCAGGTCGCATCTTCTTGAAAACAGCGATCATCTTTTTCTGTTTTTCATCCTGCTGCAGCTTTTTAACCTTCACTGAATCGTCCAATCGCTTCTTGGACTCATCCAGCGATTTGATCTGTGACTCGAGCCGGGTACCCAGTTTCTTTAACTCCTGTTCCTTGGCGGCCAAGGCTGCTTCCCGTTCTGCCAGTTGTTGGCGGCGGGCATCCTGGATTGCTTTTTCTTCACGAGCGGCACGGGACGCACTCAATGGCTGGTCTGTCCCCCCCCCCTTCTTCGGATCAACTCCCTCTGCCGTTGCCGCCATGATCTGTCTGTAGGGAGAGGCTGAAGGAAGAAGGCAGGCACACAGGATGGCAATGATCACGAGCAATGGGCGAACCATCAGGCCCTCTCATCTTTTTTTTGCACTGCGATCTCGTCCATGAATGACTGTTCTTTCCTGTCCATTTCCAGCTTGAACTCGGTAGCTTTCTTTTCTTTGAGTGATTCCAGAACCTTCTTATCTTTGGTTGCGTCCAATAGGGTGGCGCGCCGTTCGCTCAGGATGTGCCCCAGATGATCGACATGCTTTTTATGAGTCTTGATTTCTTCACGCTTGCGCGCAAAAAAATCCGCATATCTGCGAATCTCCTCAATAGAACCCAACTCGCTCTGTCGAATAAAAAACTCCTGAGAGATGCTCTGAGTCTGTGCTTCTTCTCGTTTCAGTCGTTCATGGGCATGATCAAAGCCCTGCTTTGCGGTGGCGAACTCCTGTTTCCTGAGGCGTTCGACATCCAGGCGATATTTGAGTACCTGCTCCAGTTCGAACTGCTTAACCGTCGCCACGAACATCAACCCCTTTCTTTACGGCAGACAGATTAATCCTGAAAAAGAACTTTCAAACTCTCAACGGATTCTTGAAGATTAGCCGGATCTCGTACAGCCTGTTTCAGGTATGCTGTCATTCCATCCATTTTTAATATTGCATAATCTATGCCTGGGTTGCTGCCTGATTTGTACGCACCGATATTGATGAGGTCTTCGGACTGACGGTATGTGGCCATCGCCTCCTTGAACTTGCCGACCAGTTCCTGGTGATCGGTAACGGTCACATCGTTCATGACCCTGCTGGCACTAGCCAGAATATCGATGGGGGGGTAGATGTTGCGGGAAGCCAGGTTGCGGGTCAAAACGATGTGCCCGTCAAGGATACTCCGCACGGCATCGGAAATCGGTTCGTTAAAGTCATCACCCTCCACAAGAACCGTATACAGACCGGTAATGCTGCCATCGGTAAAATTTCCGGCGCGTTCGAGCAGCTTCGGCAAGGCTGCGAATACCGAGGGTGTGTACCCTTTGGTGGTTGGGGGCTCACCGATGGCAAGTCCAACTTCGCGCATGGCCATGGCAAACCGTGTCACGGAATCCATCATGAGCAGCACTTTCTTGCCCTGTTTCTGAAAGTATTCGGCAATGGTTGTGGCGATGTAGGCGCCACGCATACGTACCAGTGGAGGTTGATCTGATGTGGCCACCACGACAACGGATTTCTTGAGGCCAACGTCCTGAAGATCCTTTTCGATGAACTCGCGTAATTCCCGTCCCCGTTCTCCGATAAGGGCAATCACGTTCACGTCCGCCTCGGTATAGCGTGCAATCATGCCCAGCAGTGTCGACTTACCGACACCTGAGCCAGCCATAATTCCGACACGCTGCCCTTGACCGCAGGTCAGCAGCCCGTTTATACTCCTGATACCCAGATCCAGCGGTTTGCGAATGGGGGGCCGTGTCATGGGATTGACTGGCGTCGCGTAAATCGGATACTCCTCCTCCACGTGCAGGGGACCTCTGTCATCGATTGGATTACCTAGCCCATCGATGACCCGCCCCAGCATGAGTGGACCAACCCCCATGGAAGCTTGCTCTCTCCTGATTGAGATGAGACTGTCCAGCCCGACTCCCCTGAGTTCCCCTAATGGCATCAGCAGTGTCTTGTTGTTGCGGAAACCAACTACCTCGGCCGGGATCGGTTCACCCATCTGTGGACGAATCTCGCAAATAGCCCCGACGGATGTGTCGGGACAATACCCCTCGATAACGAGTCCCACCACCTGGGTAACCTTGCCATTCAGCCTGATCGGGGTCGCATTTTCCACGGCAAAACAATATTTTGCCAGATCAATTGATGACTTGGGCACAACATGCTCTCCCGCGGCTATTCATCAATGCCCTTGGACAGGGTGCGTTTCTCATGCATGTTTCGGAAAATTTCATCCAACTGCGCATCGATGCCGGCATCAAGTGTTCCTATTTCCGAGTCGATCTGGCAAAAGCCCTGAAGGACTGCTGGATCCGACTTGAGCTGCATTCTCTCCGTCAGCATCTCCCTTCGGAAGGAATCATCGTGGTCGGTGGTTATCAGGATGTAGTCATCTGGGTTAAGGCGGATGGTAATTTCGCAGCGCTCCGAAAGAGCCGATATGGCCGTTTGCACAACGCCTAGCACGATACCACGATCCTGGGTGACTTCCCGTAAAATGACCTTGCGTGCCACCATCATGACCAGGTTTATCAGGTCGTCCTCGGACTCTCGCATGACTTTTTCGCGAAGATCTTGCACACCTTCTGCAGCTGCTCTGAGTGAGCGGAATACATTCACAAGTCCCCGTTCAGCCAGGTTTTTACCTTCGATGAGGCCATTCTCGAAGGCCTCGGAGAGGCGCCGCTGCAGGTCCTCCTCGAGCAGGGTGACTGCTGGGGGCTCATCAATTGTAAGCGGCTCTTCTTCCTGAGGGTGTGGTTTGACGCTTTTCAATTCTGACGAGTCAAAAAGTCCCATTGCCACAAACCCGCCGGATGCCTCGTCGGTTGTCTGGTTTGTGGCCGCCTGGTTGATGGGCTGGAAGGAAAATGCGCCGACAGTACCGGCCCCAACCTGCGATGATTTAATGATCCTAGACGAGGACATCGTCTCCACCACGTCCAGCCAATACAATCTTTCCCTCTTCCTCCATCTTCCTGACGATCTTGATGATCTCTCCCTGGGCCTTTTCCACATCGGAGAGGCGTACTGGGCCCATGACCTCAAGGTCCTCCTTGATCATCTCCGCGGCCCTGCTGGAAATGTTTTTGAAGATCTTGTCCTTAACCTCGTCAGGGGAGGTTTTCATGGCCAGAGTCAAGGTGTCGTTGCTGATTTCCCGCATAATTGACTGGATGCTGCGGTCATCCAGTTGAAACACATCTTCAAAGGTGAAGAGGTGCTTGCGGATAATCTCTGCCAGGGGCGGACTCAGAACATCCAGTTTGTCGAGTATTTGCTTTTCCTTGCTTCGATCAAAGTGGTTGAACATATCCACCACCTTGTCGATGCCACCAACCTTGTAGCGTTGTACCCCCCCCATGGATTTGATTTCCTTCTTCATCACGTCATCGATTTCCTGCAGGATCTCCGGTGATACTTGCTCGACATCCGCAATGCGCAACACGACTTCGGCCTGCAGTTCCTGGGGGAGCAGGCTGATGATTTCACTGGTCTGTTTCGATTTCAGTTTTGCAAGAATAACCGCCACGGTTTGCGGATGTTCCTGGGAGAGGAAATTTGCAATACTCTTGGCATCCATGTTGGCGAGAATATCCACCAAGTCACCATAACTGGAGGCCTGAAGCTCTTCCATGAGTATCTCCGCCTTGGCCGGCCCGAGGGCTTTTTCAAGGATCTTGCGGACGAACTCGTCTCCCTGGGCGAATATTCCGGATTCAGGATTAATGACGGTGGTAAAGTTTTCCACCACCTCCATAATCGTGCCACGAGAAATATGGCCCAGTTTTGCCATGCTCTTGCTAATCTTCTTTATTTCATCGTCATCCATGTGCTCGAACACCTGACTGGTAACCTCGTTACCCAGGTAGAGGAGCAGGATGGCAGCTTTGTCGGTACCTGTCATAGTTTTCTTGCCAATCCTCGCTTATGCGGTATTACTTGCTGTCTTCCCCGATCCAGTTCTGTAGGATCTGGGCGACCTGGTAGGGATCCTTTTTTGCAGTGTCTATCAGGTTCTGCTGTTCCGCCATCTGCATGGAAATCTGGGCACGTTCCGCCGAGGTCAGTTTGTCCGATATTTCATGTAATGTTTCGATAGATTCGCGTGCAGATGGACGCACGATTTTAAGCGACACGAGCAGAGGCCGGATTACAAAGATGATCAGCGCCATGAAGCCGACTCCAATCAGCAGATTCTTGAACAGCGACATGAAAAAGGGGTTGTTCCACCACTTCTGTGTCTCGATATTGCCCAGTTCGCCCGTGTCCTGAAAAGGTATGTTCTGTATTGCCAGCTGGTCGCCACGTTCGGCATTGAATCCCACGGCGCTTTTCACCAGTGCTTCTATTTTTTGTAATTCCTCGGGTGAGCGGGGAATGTACTTGGGGGTGGCGGTTTGCCCATCCTTGGCTGCGGCTGGCAACGCATACTTGCCATCGACCAGCACGGCAACTGATAATCTGCTGAGTGCACCCACCGGTTCGATAATCTTGGCTGTGGTACGGCTGACCTCGTAATTAAGCGTCTCGTCGTTTTTTGCGGCACCACCGGCTTGCGTGGCTCCGCCCGCCCCGGTTCTCCCAAGGTTTGTCTGCACCCCGGGTACCCCTGCGGCATTGACGGCTGTCGCACCTTTCTCCTCGGAACGCTGTTCGCTCCTGACCGCTATGCTCTCGGGGTCGAACTTTTCCTCGAGTCGTTCAACCTGCTTAAAGTCGAACAGCGCCGAAACACGAGCAATGGCTCTGCCGGAACCGACGACGGGGTCCAGCATGGACTGGATACGTTCTTCGACGTTTTTTTCATAAATCCGCTGGGTCTCCTGCATGACGGAGGTAGCCTTGGATGTTGGATCTGGATCCCCCCCTCCCTTGTTGAGAACCTTGCCACGGCTGTCGAGTACCGTGACCTGATCAGCCTCCATCCCCTCGATTGACGAGGCGACCAGATGCACGATTCCCTGGACTTCGTTTTGGCGGAGGGAACGGCCTGACTTCATTTTAAGTACAATCGAGGCGGTGGACGGTTTCTCGTTTTCCTTGAAGAGTGATTTTTCAGGAATAACAAGATGGATGCGGGCCTGCTCAACGCCGTTCAGTTGCGAGATTGTACGAGAGAGCTCTCCCTGAAGGGCGCGCTGGTAGTTGATTTTTTGGACGAATTCTGTCATGCCGAAGTTTTTTCGGTCAAAAATCTCAAAACCTACGCCTCCGCCCTGGGGCAGACCTTCGGACGCCAGGGCGAGACGTTGCTCGTAGACCTGATCAGCCGGCACCATGATACCCTTGCCGTCAGCGGTAATCTGGTAGGGGGTCTTGTTGTCCTTCAGTTTCTTGACTATTTCGGCAGCATCTTCTGTGCTCAGATTCGTAAACAAGGGGCGGTAGTCAACGCGGTTTGCCACGAATATGAGAACCGCAAATGCGGCAACCGAGAGGATAGCCACCCCGGCAATCAGCATGCGTTTGCCAGGGGAGAGGGCCATGAAAGGCTCTATGAGTCTCTGTAATCCTTCAGGCATGACCTGTCGCCCCGTCCTTTCCGACGTTGATGCGGTTCCAGCGTGACCAACCGTTTTTAAAGATACGGAGTGCCGTGAGCATTACAACTGCATCCTCATGACTTCCTGATAGGCTTCAATTGCCTTATTACGAACCTGTGACATGAAGAGAAAGGAGATACTGGCCTTCTCCATTGAGATCATGACTTCGTGGAGATTTTTGTTCTCTCCGCTGGCAAGGCCCTGAATCGCCCTGTCAGACTGGTTTTGAAGGTCATTTACCTTGGAAACCAGTTCAGTGAAAAATTTGCCGGCGCCCTCAACTGGCGACGTCTGCTTGGCGCTGCCGGTTGCGGGAAAGGCACTGCCGATTCCAAGCCCGCTTTCAATGCCATTCAATTCCATACGAAAAGCCTCCTTTCCTGATCCGCTTTCAAGCAGTACGCAGATTACTTGCTGATCTCCAGCGCCTTCAGGGCCATGCTTTTAGCTGTTTGTACCGCGGTAACATTGGCCTCATAGGTGCGGCTGGCACCGATCATGTCCGCCATCTCTTCAATGACGTTCACATTGGGCATGGCCACATATCCCTGGGGATTGGCATCGGGGTGGCTGGGGTCATACTGGATGCGGGGTGGGCTCTGGTCCTCAACCACCTGCTGAACCTCGACCTGGCGAATTTCCCTGTTGGTTGCACCATCCAAAGCCTTGGCGAAACGCCCCTCAACCGGGGTGGCCGCAAAAACGGCGTCCTTACGCTTGTATGGCCCTCCCTCGGGAGTGCGTGTTGCGTTGGCATTCGCCAGATTGCTGGAAATCAGATTCATCCTCGTGCGTTCAGCCGATAGGGCAGAAGCACTGACATTCATTGCACTGAAAAAGTCCATTATTGTTGTCCTTTGATAGCCGTACGCAATCCCTCAAATTTCTTGGTCAGGATCTGCACCGAGGCGTTGTACAGGATCTGATTCTCCACCATTCTGCTCATCTCTCCTTCAAGCTCCACCGCATTGCCGTCTTTCCCCGGTGTTTTGGCTGGAGACTCGATAACTTGTCCCTGAACCGAGTGAATAGTGCCGCCCCCCCCCTTCAGGGGGATGTGGCGGGGATTGGTTGTTGATCCGGTTGTCGTGGGGTTTCCCTTGATGGCTCCCTGAAGTTCGTCCTCAAATACAAGAGCCTTTGGAACATAGTTGGGCGTTTCAGCATTGGCGATGTTGGAGGAAACCAGGTTGTGCTGTTTTGCCCGCAAATCGACGTTCTTGCTGAGGATATCTATGGTGCTGCTAAATAGACCATTTATCGGCATGGTGTCCCTCCTCTGGCGCTCATTAATTTGCAAGATACGTGCCTACTGGTGGGAGCGTTGCTGTCGCATCCGAAGCTATGACAAGCCGACAGACGGAGTCGCTAAAGGCTCAGCAAAAATAGAAAACTCTGTCAAAACCCTGACAGAGTCGCTATTTTGACAGCAATTCCAGGCCAGGTGTCTAGGGAGTGGCTTTGCTGCCGGCGTTTGTTTCCAGCGTTTGCAGGGCGTGGCGAGCGAGGTTTTGCCAATCAGGGTCGCTCCCCTTAGTGGCAACCTGTTCAAAATAGGTCTGGGCGCGTTGCGTCCTGCCTGCGTGCAGGTGAAGCTCTCCCGCCTTGTAGAGCAGCTCGTCTCTCCCCTCCAAATCCGGTTTTTTCAATCCCGCCTCAATAAGTCTTAAGGCGCCCTTCCTGTCCCCCGCGGATTCCCGTGCCGACGCGGCGACGTAATAGGCGTCGGGTAACAGTCGCGCCGTCTTGCCCGTATGGTCGACACCCCGTGGCAGGTACAGTTCCATCGAGCGATAGGCTGGCGCAAACTGGCGCAGCGCCCAGAGGGAACGTCCGAGGTAGTAATAGCTCTCCGCCATGCGCGCCTGTTCACCTCTGTTCAAAAGCCAGAGGAGCGTATCCCGCGTTTCCTGGTGTCTCCCCTCGCTGTACAGCAGGCCGCCCAGTCGCTCCAGAATCAGCCGTGCCCGCGGATGGGATGCAAATTTCTGGAGGAACATTCGCATGTATTTTTCCGCCATAACGGTATCGCCCAGCAGTTCGGCATTTTCCGCAACCGTTTCATACATGAAGGGCGCACCGGCAGAGGCCCATTGCCGTTCAAGCAGAAAGCTGAACAGTCTGATCAATTCGATGGGGCGTCCGGCAGTCTCGTAGGCCCGTACTATCTTTTGCAGGAACTCGGGCTGCTCCATGCACTCGGCCAGGTAATCCTGGTGCTCCTCCGCAAAAAGGATCAGTCCGGATGATTTTTCGGCCCATTCGGTCTCGCGGTATACCTGAGCGACCAGCACTTCTCGAATGGTCCTGCAGACCGCCGCATAGACTCCCCGCGGGTACTTTCTCTGGAACATCACAACCTGTCTGAGCGCATCGGAAGCCTCACCGTGCAGGGATTCCAGGAGGACGTATTTGAACAGGGACTCCTCGCGCAGGTCGATATCATTGCTCTGGCGGTAGATATCCAGGTAGGCGTTTCCCAGGCTGAGATAATTCCAGGGGGTGGCCTGCAGGAAGTCGCGATCCTTAAGTCTGAGCATGGCTATCCAGGTGGCCTTGTTGTCCCGGAAGTTCTCTGAAACCGTGCGGTAGACACCCAGCGCCTCCTGTTCGTGCCCCTGGCGAACCAGGATATCCGCCATTCGTACGAGAAGAGCCGGAGCGAACTTTTTCTCGGCCAGGCGGGCTATCAGCCCGGAAAGCAGGCTGCGTGCGGCGCTCAGATCGCCCCCGCGGGCGATGCTGTCCCCGTAGTAGAAGGTCACCGCCGGATTCAGGTTCAGAAATGCCGGCCAGAGCTTTTCTGCCTCGCGAAATGAGGAGAGTGCCTGGGAATACTTCTGCAGCTTGTATTGGGTCTCTCCGAGGCGGTACAGGGCCAGTGGTTGTATGTCTGTTTTCCGTGATGTGAACTGGGCAAAGCCCTCTTCCGCCTCCGACAGGTTGCCCTTGTAGAGGGCCGCCTCTGCCGCCAGGAAGACTTCCTGACCGTCTCTGTCCAGCAGGTTTTTCAGCAGTATCTGGTCCGTGGGAACGAACGGAAACTCGGATTTTAGCGGAGGATCGAAATCCCGCACCAGTTTTTCAACACCGCTCCAGATTCGATCACGTCCGGAGCGTTGCGCAGGGGGGAGCGGCGAACCAAACTGTGTGCCGATATCCAGGGTTATCGCGTTTACGCCGTCCACGCTGGCATCGCGCCATATCCGGTCGGTGGCAAAGGGGAAGGTCAGGACCAGGCTGTCCCCGCTCCGGGAGAAAACGACTCCTCCCAGGTTGGAATCGGAATAACGACGAAATTTTTTGAGCAGGGGGCCATCCGTATCCGCAAGCCTGATGCGCAGCCTGTTGCCGGGCAGGCGTGACAGGGTGTAATGCGGCCGATTTTCAAGCGCGATGGTAATGCGTGTGAAATGCTGCTTCTGGCGGAGGGATACTCGGTGGAGGCTGTTGGCTGGAAGTGATGCCACTGCTGGAGAGGTCATGAAGCCGGACAGCAGGGCCGTCAACAGCGTGACCGATAGGGCGTGCAGCGAAAAAAAACGCCGTATGTCTCTGCGGATATCGTATGCACGGCTCATGGCGCCCATCCATTCACAGCTGCTTGTCGAGGGGATGCTGGTCTGCCAGCTTGCAGCATCTGCGGACCTTGGCTGCCAGCTCATCTTCGCTGCAGGGGGTGAGGGCAATGTCCCGCGCTCCATATTTCAGCGCCTTCAGCGCAGCGGTCCGTGTCCAGCGTTCGGCACTCATCATTATTGGCGGAGGGGAATCCTGGCGCAGAGCCATGACCTTTATACATACCGCCAGTTCCCGGTCATCCGCATCCACCGAACCGATAATGACCAGTCGCACGTTCCGACCGGAAAAGAGATCTTTTATATTGTCATCCAGCGTTCCCTCCACCACCTGGAAGCCGGTGAACGTCACGGCGTCAGCGAGCAGGCGGCGCGCATCACCATCATCCTGGAGGAGTACGATACTGTCGACACCCTCCTCTCCGGAGTCGGGGGGGGCGCCACCACCAGCCACGCCTTCCTCGGGCGAAACTGGAGCGGCTTCGGCAGCAACAGGCTCATCGCCCTCCACCGTGTCGTGCGCAACCTGTTCCACGGGTTCCGGGGGAGGGTCAAGCTGATTGCCGAGTGATACCGGTATCAGCACATCAAGGTAATTCAACTCCTGATCCGCCATCTCGAGACGAGAGCGGAACATGAGGTATTCATTTTCAGGAATCGGCTCGTCTTCGGACAACTGGTCTATGTCCGGAACGAATTTTTTTGGGGGCAGTACCTTCAGGTGAACCTTGTTGGGTAAGGTCCCTTGAAATACCGTGTTGAAGGAGCCGTTAACCATGTTCCCGATCTCGGAAAAGGCATCGATATCATCGTTTTCGATGATGGCAAGGCGCTTCTTTTCCTGGATGCGCGCCGGGGGGATGCCCAGCAGGGTACTGCTCATGACAATGGCGTCACGCAGCGAGAATACGAGATAGAACTGGCCGACATAGGCTTCGCGCGAGTCGACGCCGATGACGAAAATGGAGTCGTCAAGTTCGCCGAAGTATGCCGTTTTGTTGGTGGCAAGAGAATCGGTGAGGGAAATGCTAAGGTCCTGGCCAAGGAGCATGCCGCTCTCTTCGCCAGCCTGCTTCAGGGCAGACTCCAGCATCTCATGTAGCGTGGTATAACCATCCATGGTGCGTAATCTTCCGGTTCAGGATCAGTCCTACCACACCGGGCGGCAGATCAGGGTATGAAATAACGACATCAATCTTCCTTCTTGAGGGTCAGGCCTACCAGAAATCTGTCGTCATCGATTTTGAAGGGAATTACGACGCAATCCATGTCGGAGAGAGAGTTGACCGTATAATCTTCTCCGGAGATCACGGTGGGAATCGACAGCTTCACATCGAGGCCCCCCTTGGAGAGCACCTGCTTGACGCTGCCGCCCAGCATGTTGGCTATTTCGCCTATGGCGTCATTGAGGTCCTCGTTAACCTCGTCGCACTCCATGCCCAGCATGCTGGAAGTGATCCTGAGGGCCAACGATACCGGACAGTGGATAGAGATGACGCCGGAGTAGGTGCCGGCAAAGCCGACCATGCCGGTAATGCTGCACTGGAAGCGGTTGATCGGCTCCTGGAGAGGATAGTCGTCAGCGGCATCCATCATGATCATGGTGGAGAACACTTCCTGTGTCGCATCGATGACATACTTTGCCAACTGCTCTTCGGTAAAGATATTGGATGCGGCAATATCGGGGTTAAGGCTCATAGGAGGCCTCCCAGCTTCTCCTGAAGCTGATCCGGGGTAAATGGCTTCTTGATGCTGTCACTTGCCCCATTTCCGATGGCCTCCTTGATGATTTCCTCGCCCCCCTCGGTGGTTATCATCACGATGGGAACGGTGTTCCCATTGCCCCTGACCGTTTTGACGAACTCCAGTCCATCCATGTTGGGCATGTTGATGTCGGAGAGGATCAGGTTAACCGTTTTGCCGGAGGCGAGTACGTTTAATCCCTCGATGCCGTCGCCCGCTTCGTATACCTCGTCAACAGGCAGACCTGCCTGACGCAGTGAACGTGAAATAATCTTTCGCATGGTGGATGAGTCGTCGACTATGAGAATGTTTGCCATTTCAGAATCCTCCTCTTTCGGTTTCCCGCTCGTGCGGCAGGGTCTTTTTGTTCGATGAGTAATACCATAGTATGCATAAAATTCATCATTTTTTTTCTTGTCCGAACGTTGTTACAGAGAAGCCGGCTGACAGCCTGGTGCCGCGCCGGCGAGGAGTTCCGCCGCCCCCAGAAGTTGGTCGACCCGCTCTGGGGAGGTGGCCTCGCTGTAGAGTCGCAAGACCGGCTCGGTGCCTGACGGCCGGATCAGGAGCCAGTCGCCGTTTTCGAAGAAGAACTTGAAGCCGTCACTGAAGTTGGTGGCAACGACCACCCTGCCGGCAATCTCTGCTGGCGGTTCTGTCCTGAGCCTTGAAACCAGCCGTGCCTTGTCGTCTTCCGCAATGCGGTGATCTATGCGCCGATAGTAGAAATGGCCGATCTCGTCCATGGTCTCATTCAGCAGCTGCCGCAGCCCCTTGCCGTTGACCGCCATGACTTCAAGCAATAAGAGTGCCATAAGGATGCCATCCCGTTCGGGGATGTGCCCCTTCACCCCCAGTCCTCCCGATTCCTCGCCCCCCATCAGGATGTCCTCCTTCAGCATCAGTTCACAGATATGCTTGAAGCCAATGGGGGTCTCGAAGAGCTGCAGCCCGTACCTGGCTGCCAGCAGATCTACCATGCGGGTGGAGGAAACGGTCTTGACCACCCCGCCACGCAACTTCTTGTGTTCGATCAGATGACGCAGTATGACGGTGAAGATGCAGTGGGAGGAGAAGAAGTCACCGTTCTCGTCAATCGCCCCGATACGGTCGGCATCACCGTCCAGGGCAAGCCCAACCCTGTATGTGCCGCCGGCCACCAGCGCGGAAAGCTCGGTCAGATGTTCCCCGATCGGCTCGGGGGGCTGGCCCCCAAAACAGGGGTTCTCAACGCAGTGAATCTCGTCCACCCCTGCCAGCAGGCGTGGGATGGCGCCGCATCCGGCTCCGTACATGGGATCTACCACCGCCGCGATCCCGGCCCCGGCAATCAGATCAAGGTCAACATAGCGCCTGATCTGCTCAAAGTAGCCCAGGCAGGGATCGAAATGCTCGATCATCCCCTCCCTCAGGGCATCATCGAAGGGGCGCTCCTGGATGGGGCGGCCAGCCGCCACATTGGCGGCCACGATCTCCTCCAGGACACTGGTGGTGGAAGGGAGGGCGGAGCCGCCAAAAGCCTCCTTGATCTTGAAGCCGTTATACTCCGGAGGATTGTGGCTGGCGGTGACCATTATGCCCGCTCCTGCTCCGCTCTCCCGCACCGCCCAGGAAATGGCAGGAGTCGGCGCATAACCGTCACTCAGCCGCACCCGGATGGCGTTGCCTGCGGCGATCTCGGCCACCCGACGGGCAAATTCGCGGGACAGGAAGCGACGGTCGTAACCGACTACCAATCCCCTGCTGGCCGCATTGGTTTGAATGAGGTAATCCATGGTGGCCTGGGCCACCAGAGAGAGGTTGTCAAAGGTAAAATCACGGGCGATCACGCCACGCCAGCCATCGGTCCCAAACTTGATCCGCATCGATCCTCCAACAGGTAACGGTATGGTGCCATTCCAATCCCAACTCAAAGCGCTCTCTTCGTTGGCTCGTTCAAGGCTCTTCAACGTACTGCCTGTACGCCTTCGTCGCCTTCTTCCTCGCCGCCTTGATATCATCTTTGATTTGAAACCGGAATCACTCTGATTCCATGCCGGCGATGCCACGATGTTCGCGGTCAATGGGGGGCGTTCCCCCAGTCTCCGCTTCCATTCTGTACAGCCACACCAGCACTTCAGCCACTGCCCGGTAGAGTTCGGGCGGGATGAACTGGTCCGTGTCAACTTGCATCAACAGCTGGACCAGTTCCGGCGATTCATGAATATAGACTCCTGCCTCGCGGGCGCAGGCGATGATTGCCTCCGCCATGATCCCCTTGCCGCGGGCCACCACCACCGGCGCGTAATAGCCCTGTTTGTAGGAAATTGCGGCAGCCTTGCGTTCGTCGCTGTCAGGATTCGTCATGAAGTACACCGATTTCGGCAGGTTCCAGGCCGGCGGCCTGCAACTGCTCCACCAGCTTCCCGCGTTCTCTTCCCAGCAATTCCACTGCTCCGGACTCCCCGGCACGTAATTCGATCGCCACTCGAGTGCCGTCAAGCGTCAGCCTGGCCGAGACGGCTCCCAGTCGGGGCAGGTCAACCCGTAACGTCGTATCCCAGGTCCGCTCCTGGCCCCCTTCCCTGTTCCTCCGGGCCTCGCGCTCGCCCAGCGACCATTCCAGCGGCTGTCCCTCAAAGAGTTGTCCTTGAAAGATGATCTGTCCCGATTGCAGCGACTCCAGCTGCTGCCGCAACAGCGGCAGGGTCCGCTGGTCAGCCACATCCTCGTGGCCCAAGACCCGGCCGGCCTTTTGGAAGGCCGCTTCCATGGTCTCCAGCGTGGCATCTTTAAGCGCCGGTTGCGGCGGTCCCTCGCCCTGATGCTCAACCGGGGGCATGGCCAGCTGTGACTGGCTCAGCCGGGACAGGCGCCCCTGGGGCTCCCTGAGGAGATCCTCCAGCTGGTACTCGCCGCCGAACCAGCGCGCCAGATGCGACTCGTAGAACAGGCCGCTCTCCCGCAACCCCTGCTGGAGCATGCTCCCTACATGCGCGCCGTCTGTTGGTGGTCCGGAAAGCAGAGTCCCCAGAATGCCTAAAGTCTCCTGCGGTGGCGCGCTTTCCCCGGTAGAACCGAGAAAACCGCTCAGCCAGCGGCCGGTTTCGCTGACCCTTGAGTCCCCCGGCCTTCCGAAGCGGGTCATCAGAAAGGTCGGCCGGGCATTGCCCGCGATGTAGAAGAGGCTGACCCGGTCACCAAGGCGCGTCCCCTTGGGCATGGTGAATTCCAGTATCTGGCCGGCAACCAGTACCGTGAAGTGCCCTCCACCCAGGGACGCCAGCACCTCGCCTTTCAACTGCTGACCGGCGGAGAAAAAAACTCCCTGGGCCTGCTGGTTGAGCGCCTCCACCAGGGCCAGCCGGTTCCCCCTGATCAAGGCCTGGAGCAGTCTGGCCATGTCATCGCTGAGTACGATGCCGTTGCCTTGCTGCTGCGTGGCTTGCCGTGCCATGAGGGAGACAGTGCTCTCCACGCTATGCTGTCGTCCCGCCTCCATGAACGTCTGGTAGGTAATGGCCTCGTCCAGGATTGCCGTGAAAGCAGGCGAGTCGGCTGGAAGACTCTTCAGTACCGATGCGAGCCGGTCCAGCACCTGGCTCTGCTGGACCGATATCCCCCCCTGGCTGTGCTCCAGGCTGCTCAGCCAGCGTCCGGCATTGCTCAGGACCCCCTGGGCGCCCTCCGGGGTAGGGCGTGCCATGGCGAAGGTCGGCTTGGGGTCGGAGGATATGAAGGTCAGCCGCAGAATCTCACCCTGCTGCACCGTGCGCGGCAGCACCAGCTCCAGGGTCGTGCCTGCCACCGTGACAAATGCCCGACCGCCGGGGAGCGTACCCTGCACCGCGGCATCCACCTCCTGGCCGGGAAGGAGCGAGAGGGGAACCACCGGAGAATTGATCGCCTCCACCAGGGTGAAACGGGAATTGCGGGCTATCTGCAGCAGGATCTGGGAGGCGCCGGATTCGAAGGCGGTCAGGCGGGCCTGGGCCGTTGCCGTCTCCCCGCCGCTAACGGGGAAGGAACCGGCGGCTGTTCGCGGCAGGGCTGTTTCCCCTCCGCGGGCGGTTCCATAGGTCAGCGCTTCGTCCATCAGGTTGGCCAGAACCCCCGATTCCCCCGCTGAACTCCGCAACAGCCCGCTGATGCTCTGCAGGGATGAGCGCAGCCGGGGATCGGCGATCTGCTCGCTGTTTGCCAGGAGTCCCAGCAGCCGGGAGGCATCGGAAAGGGTGATGGGGGGCGTTGTTCCCCCCTGGCGGGCAATGGCAAAGGTCGAGCGCGGTTCGGAGGAGACGAAGGTCAGCTCCAGGCTCTGCCCCGATCGCACCGGCATGGGCAGATTGAGGTTCAGTGTCTCCGAACCGAGCCGCACCTGCACCCGGCTGTCGGGGAGGGTTGTCAGCACCTGGGCTGTCACCCTCTGACCGGGAGTCAGGCCGATGATTCCCGCCGTGTCCCGGTCGGCGCTGACAAAGGAGAAATTCGATGCCTTGGAGAGAAGATCGAAAACCTGCTGCTGAATGTCCGAGCCTATGGCCATGACTGACTACCGCGCCCTGATGGTGAAAAGCATCTGAAGCCTATCCCCAGAGCAGATAGCCGGGTTCATAGATAGGGCCCAGCAGTTTGTGGCGCGGCATGACGCGCAGCATGAAACCGTGCCGCCCGCAGAAGCGGCACTCTATCCGGCCGGTGAACTGGTGCACGGCATTGCCCAGGGCACTGACATGCTCAAGGGTGACGCTCTCTCCCCCCTGGATGACGCCCGTGGAATCCAGCACGCCGAAGTACCCCTCCACAGCCACCTCGTCCAGTTCCAGTTCGCCCAGGGCCACCCTGGCACCGATGGGAATGCTGCTCCCCACCGCTACTGCCTCGGAAACCTGCGCCTCGGCATGCTCGATGCGTACCTGGGGCCAGGCCTTGAAGATGCGCTCCTTCCAGCGGGCCAGGTCCAGGGCCAGGGCCAGATCGTCCGCCACCAGTCTGTTCCACTGCGCATAGGAAGGGATGTAGGTGGTCGTGGTGTACTCCTGTACCATGCGCTCGGTGGAGAATACCGGACAGAGGCTCTGCAGGGATGCCTTCATGGTGCCGACCCAGGCACGGGGTATGCCGTCACTCCCCCGCTCATAGAAGTGCGGCACGACCTCCTTTTCCAGCAGGTCATAGACGGCGCGTCCCTCCACCTGGTTCTGGTACTCCGTATCCTCGTATACCTCGCCCTTGCCGATTGCCCAGCCGTTGTTGCGCTGGTATCCCTCGCACCACCAGCCGTCCAGCACACTCATGTTCAGGCCGCCGTTGAAGGCCACCTTCATGCCGCTGGTGCCGCTGGCCTCCATGGGGCGCAATGGGGTGTTAAGCCAGACATCCACACCCTGAACCAGGTGCCGGGCCACCTCCATGTCGTAGTCCTCGATGAACACGATGCGGTGGCGGAAGCGTTCCTGGTGGGAGACCTGCACGATTTGGCGGATCAGCTCCTTCCCCTCATGGTCCTGGGGATGGGCCTTGCCGGCAAAGATGATCTGCACCGGCATCTCCGGGTTGTTCAGGATGCGGGCCAGGCGGTCCAGGTCGCGCAGGAGCAGCGTGCCCCGCTTGTAGGTGGCGAAGCGCCGGGCAAAACCGATGGTCAGCACCTCAGGGTCCAGAACCTCTTCGGCAATGGAGATCTCCTTCAGGGTGGCCCCCACCTTGACCAGCTGCTGTTTCAGGCGTTTGCGGGCAAAATCCACCAGCTTTTCACGGCAGCTCTGCTGGGTCCGCCACAATTCCGCGTCGGGAATCCTGGCGATCCGTCGCCAGGCGCCGTGATCGGCCGGGTCGTCTCTCCAGCGGTTTCCCAGGTAGCGCACCAGCAGGCTGCTCATCTGGTAGGACATCCAGGTGCGGGTATGGACGCCGTTGGTAACGTAGGTCAGCGGAAGCTGTTCGTCGGGCAGTTCCGGCCAGATGTTGCGCCACATCTTGCGCGACACCTCGCCGTGCAACTGGCTGACGCCGTTGGCGTGGCTGGCCAGCTTCAGCGCCAGGACCGCCATGCAGAAGCTCTCCTGGTGGTTTTTGGGGTTCTGGCGCCCCAGGCCGAGGAATTCGTTGCTGCTCAGGCCGAGGGAGTGGTAGTAGCGGCCGAAGTACTTCTCCAGCAGCGACTCCGGGAAGTGATCGATGCCCGCTTCCACCGGGGTATGGGTGGTGAACACGTTTCCGGCGCGGACGATCTCGCGGGCCTCGCTGAAGCCCACGTCGCGCCGCTCCATCAGCAGGCGGATACGCTCCAGAGCCAGAAAGGCGGCGTGTCCTTCGTTCATATGGCAGATATTGGGAAGAATGCCCATGGTCCGCAGGGCACGGATGCCGCCGATCCCCAGCAGAATCTCCTGCAGCATGCGCATCTCCTGGTCGCCGAAGTAGAGCTTGGCCGTGATCAGCCGGTCTTCAGGGCTGTTCTCCTCCAGGTTCGTGTCCAGCAGATAGAGCGGCACCCGGCCGACCTGCACTCGCCAGATGCGGGCCAGGAATTTCCGGGGGCCGAACTCCAGTTCTATGGTATGGGGAGTCCCGCTGTCGTCCCGCTCCAGCACCAGGGGCAGGTTGTAGAAGTCGTTCTCCGGGTAGTACTCCTGCTGCCACCCCTCGTTGTTCAGGTACTGGCGGAAATACCCCTGGCGGTAGAGCAGCCCCACCCCCACCAGCGGGATCCCCAGATCGCTGGCAGACTTGAGGTGATCGCCGGCCAGGATGCCCAGGCCGCCGGAGTAGATCGGAATCGATTCGTGCAGCCCGTATTCCATGGAGAAATAGGCGACCTTCATGGTGGAATGGCCGTCTGCGTTCTTCTGGAACCAGGTCTTTTCCTGGAGATAGTCGTCCAGCTTCTCGTCCACCATCTTCAGGTGGGCCATGAAGCCCTCGTCGCTCTGCAGCGTTTCCAGGGTGGTCTGCTGCAGAATCCCCAGCATCTCCACCGGGTTGTGGCGGGTGGCCTGCCACAGGTCGGCATCCATGCGGCGGAACAGGTTGATGGCGTCCGGTTCCCAGCACCACCACAGGTTGTAGGCGATGCGCTGGAGCGGAGAAAGGTCGCCGGACAGGGAGGGGACCACGGAAAAGGTGTGCAGCATCTTGCTGAAATCCATGAGAATACTCCTGATATGCCACGATTGGGACAGCGTCATGGAGCTGGCCGGGTCTTGTTCCTCTACCGAAGAAGCGGGCTAACCACGGGAGAGCCACGTCAGGCAACGGACAGGGAAAGAGAGAAGGGGGGGCTACAGCATGATCTCCCCGGAAAACACCTCCACCGCCGGGCCGGTCATGTAGATGTTGCCGTCCTCGGCCCATTCCATCTCCAGGTCGCCGCCCGAAAGGTGGTTGAGTATGCGCTTTTCCGTCAAGCCGTTCAGTACGCAGGCCGCCGTGACGGCGCTGGAGCCGGTGCCGCAGGCCAGGGTCTCGCCCGCGCCCCGCTCCCAGGTTCGCTGACGCACCTCGGTGCGGGAGATGATCTGGACGAACTCCACGTTGGTGCGGTTGGGGAACAGTTCGTGGTTCTCGATCAGCGGGCCATAGGTGGAGACCGGGAAGCCGGCCACGTCATCCACAAAGATCACGCAGTGCGGATTGCCCATGGAGGCGCAGGTGATGGTGAAGGTGCGGTCCAGTATGGTCAGCTGTTCGCCCACCACCTGGGGAGCCGCATCGCCCCGCATGGGGATCTCGCTCCTGGCCAGGCGGGGTGGTCCCATGTTGACCCGCACCTTTGCGATCTTTCCGTCACTGCCCGCTATCAGGCGCAGGGCCAGGATGCCGGCCCCGGTTTCGGCGGTGATCTCCTTTTTGGATACGATGCCGTGATCAAAGGCGTATTTTGCCACGCAGCGGATGCCGTTGCCGCACATCTCCGATTCGGAGCCGTCGGAATTGAACATCCTCATGCGGACATCGGCAGTTGTGGAGGGCATGATCAGGATCAGACCGTCAGACCCGATGCCGAAGTTGCGGTTGGAAACCTGTAGGGCAACCTGGCGCGGATCGGCAACCGTCTCCTCAAAACAGTTCACATAGACGTAATCATTTCCGGCGCCCTGCATTTTCGTGAATTTCATGAATTGTCTTCCCCTTTGCATATCTGTGCCATGATGCGCTACCATAGCAAATCCGCGTCAGCGCAACAAGCATATTTGATGTGTCGTGCAGACGCCGCAAACCCAATGTGGACGGGCTGTTGTGAACCCATACCCCGCGCTCCCCCCGCGGCCCCGCGGGCAGGCGAGCGGATGCGAACCGGGTCAGAACGTTCTGGAGCCCGCCGCTCCATCAGCCCTTTTCAGCCGGGGAAAACAGCCTTGCCTGGGGAGGTCAATTCTGATAGTTTCACGACAAATTCCAGAGAAGGACACAGTTGATGAAGTGTATTATACTCGGCAGCGGGACCTCCACCGGGGTGCCCATGGTTGGATGCGGTTGCGCGGTCTGCTCCTCGGATGACCCGCGCGACGTGCGCACCAGGGCGTCGCTGCTTATCCGCCACGGAGGGAAGAACATCCTGGTGGACACCGCCACCGACCTGCGTCACCAGGCTCTGCGCGAGAAGGTCAGGCATATCGATGCCGTGCTCTTTACCCATCCCCATGCGGACCATGTCAACGGCATCGACGACCTGCGCGGTTTCCACTTCCTCCACAAGCGGGTTGTCCCCTGCTTTGCGTCGGCAGCCACCTTTGCCACCCTGATGAACGGATTCTCCTATATCTTCAGGGAACACGAGGGTTCGAGCTACACGCCGCTGCTGAAAGCTCACAACATCTCCGCCCCCTTCGAGCTGTTCGGCCTGACCGTGATCCCGGTACCGCTTACCCATGGCGCCATCTCGGCCCTGGGGTACCGCATCGGGAACTTCGCCTACCTGACCGACTGCAACGAGATCCCCCAGTCGTCCCTGCCGCTGCTGCGGGGACTGGAGATCCTGGTCATCGACGGTCTGCGTTGGAACCCGCACCCGTCCCACTTCAGCATCGAAACGGCGATAGCGGCCGTGAGCCGGCTGCAGCCGGGACGCACCATACTGACCCACCTGTCCCACGACGTCCTCTACAGCGATGGCGTGAGGCTGCCGTCCGGATTCGAATTCGCCTACGACGGCATGGAGCTTGAATTGGAGGATACGGACTGAGCCGCCCGGCAGGAGGCTCGGCGCCGCCCCTCCCCGGACTCCGGGGGATCAAACCTATGCACAAGGACATCAGACTTCACGGACAGGCAGCCGACGGGATCGAGTACTACGCCATGGTGGTGGGGACCGAGGCGTACCAGCGCTACTTCTTCAATATCGTCCAGGAGGAGGAGCGGCTGCGCATCTTCTCGCCGGGCAACGAGTTCACCATCACGTCCCAGGGGATCGGGTATCTGGGCAACGGCGGCTACTTCTGCGAGTATATGTTCGGCGTGGACCAGCCCACCTCGGACCTCACCAAGCCGGAGATCATCAACCGCCTGGTCATGTACGGCGCCCAGCTGGAAGATGCCAGCACCGTGGTCCGCTTCAGCGACCTCACCTCGGGGAGCCAGAGCTACGACGCTATCTTCCTGGACGGCAACGCGGTCTGCAACTACTTCTTCTTCGTCCACTCCGGCCGGCTCTCCCTCCCCCTGAAGGAACAGCAGGAGGAGCTGGTCAGGCTGGTGGGCAAGGTGCTCAAGCGCTCCGAGACGGTGGGCGAGGAGCGCGACGACGCCCTGGTAACGGAGATCTTTCCGCTGCTCAAGGACGAGGCGGCCCAGCTGTTCATCATCAAGCTGGTCAACCGCGGTCACCGCGAGTACCGCGACCTGTTCCGCCGACTCTACTTCCAGAGCAAAAAGATCTCCGACGACGACTACAGCCGCCTGGTGGCCCTGGCGGCACGGCATCGCATCGACCGTTACCAGCAGGAGCGCATCCGCATCGACGTCATGTACCGCCATCCGGCCAACAGGCGCATCGTAGACGAGTACCGCAGCATCCTTTTGGCCTGCAATGCCAGGGGGGAGATCGGCAGCCTGGACAACGCGCGCCTGACCCGCCTGAAGACCCTCTCGGTGCGCAACAAGCTCCCCGGAGCGCTCTTCTATACCCTTGACGAGATGCTCAAAAACGGCCGCAACCTCACGAGCGTGGAAGAGAGCGACTATCTGGCCACCACCCGCCAGATACTGCAGGGCATCTTCCTGCGGGAGAAGATGATCGAGAGCCGCATCGACCGGGAAGACATGTTCAGGCTGATAAAGGCCAAGAAGAGCGCCATGGAGAAGCGCGACCACGCCTTCGACCAGCTCCTGCTGGACGCCAGCAAAGAGTGCGACGAGAAGATCCGCGACGGCGCCGACCCGGGCCTGCTGGACGGTTTTTCCTATGTGATCACCTACCTGGACCGCTTCGACGGTGTTGCCAACCTGATCAACAACCTGGCCTTCATGGAAAACGTGCGCATCAACGACGAGATGCTGCGCGGCCTTGTGGAACACAAGGCCGCCTTCGACAACCTGCGCCGGGACTGCTTCAGGGAGCTGTTCATCCGTGACCTATTCGACAACGCCTACCTGGGGCGCTTCGGCCGCCGCAAGGTCCAGGCCCTGATGGACGGGCTGGAGGAGATCGAGGCCAGCGCATCATCCATCGAGGCCCTGGCGAGGCGGCTTCTGGATATCGACCAGGAGGAGCGCATCTACCTGGCGCTTCTGGAGCATGTGCGCGACCGCATCCGCAATTTCTACTCCCGCTTCACCACCAAAGCAGACCAGCAGGCACTGCGGCGGGAGGTGACCGAAGAACTCAAGGCCAGGAAACGGATCCAGGGCGACATCCCCGACCACCTGTTCAACGAGACCATCTTCACCATCAAGAAAGAGGCCATGTACCTGCACACCCTGCTCCCCACCATCATCTCCGAATGCAACGTCGGGCTGCGGGAGGACTTCCTGGAGAACTCCGGCCTGGACCGCTTCTATGTGGAGGAGCTGGAGCGTGACTATTACGAGAAAAACGGCCTGGATCTTGAGGAACTCTACCATATCAGAAAGGGCTTAAGCTGAGACACCATGAACGACTACCTGAATATAGCCATCGGCACCATAAGCATGCGCCCCTATGTTTTTGCCTTCTTTGCCGCTTTCCTGCTGGCCTGTGTCCCCCATGTGGGGTGGCGCCGCACCCTGACCTTCACCCTTGCCGCCTATCTGATCGCCTTTAGCTCGGAGTGGCTCTCCATCAACACCGGTTTTCCCTATGGCTGGTACTACTACATCGATAGCACCAGCAGCCGTGAACTGTGGGTAGCCGGGGTGCCTTTCTTCGATTCCCTCTCCTACGTGTTCCTGACCTACTGCAGCTACAGCACGGCGCTCTTTGTCCTCTCGCCGCTCAAGGCCTGGCGCTGGAACCTGGTCACGCTGGAGACCCGTCGCATCCGTAGTTCCCTGTCGGTCCTGATCCTGGGATCGTTTCTGCAGACCTTTCTGGATATCGTCATCGACCCGGTGGCGCTCCAGGGGAGGCGCTGGTTCCTGGGGCAGATCTACGGCTACGGAACCAACGGCATCCACTTCGGGGTGCCGCTCTCCAATTATTTCGGCTGGCTGCTGACCAGCGTCTGCCTGGTGAGCGCCTTTCAGATGATCGACTCCCGCCGGTACGAGGGCGCTCCCGCCGGGATTCGCACCATCCCCTTTCATTCGCTGCTGGGGCCGATCCTCTATCTTTCGGTGCTGGTGTTCAACATCGCGGTGACCCTCTGGATCGGAGAGACCTTCATGGCGCTCTGCGGCATTCTGATCTTTACCCTGCCGCTGCTGATGACGCTCCTGATGGCGCGGCAACGGGTAAATCGCTACTCCAAAGAGGAGTTCGGCGAGCATGTCAGGGATTATCCCTGGTCTGCGGCGGCACTGGCGCGCAGGACGCCTGACAGGATTCCGGCAGCCGGCCCCGTACCCACCTATTTTCGCAATCACCCGCAACAGCCCGAGGGATAAACCAGCTGATTTATCATAACCATCAACCGGATCACACCCGGGAGCCTGCCCCCGCAGGTTGCGGGGAGCCGCTCTTCCAGAGCGATCGTACCCGGGTGTACCGGCTCTGGCGACCGCACGCCCCGGGAAGCGTTATCCTCAAGGTGCCCCTCGGCCCCATGGCCATGGAGCGGCTGCGCCATGAAGAGGCCATCATCAGGCGCCTGAACCATCTGGAACACGTCTCCCGGCTGGCTAACGCAACCTCGCCGGCCAATGCCCTGGTTCTTGAGGATGGGGGTGACATATCGCTGGCCCACCTGATCGCCGGCCAGCGCCTTGAAATCCCCCGACTGCTGAAACTGGCCCGTCAGCTGGCGGATATCGTGGCGACAGTGCATGGCGCCGGTGTGACGCACCGGGACATCAACCCCGGCAACATCCTGCTGTCGGCTGAGGATGCAGACCCGATCCTGATCGACTTCGACCACGCCACCACCTTCAGCGAGGAACGCCCCCCCTTCATCCATCACCACGAGATCGCCGGCAACCTGCCCTATCTGGCCCCCGAACAGACCGGCCGGGTTGGGCGCCCCCTGGATCAGCGCGCCGACCTGTACGGTTTGGGCGCCACGCTCTACGAACTCGCCACCGGCACTCCCCCCTTCAGCGCCCCGGACCCGCTTGAACTGATCCATCGGATCCTGACGCAGGAACCCACACCGCCGGTTGAACAGGAGCCGCGACTTCCACGACAGCTGTCGTGGATCATCATGCGCCTGTTGGAGAAGGAGCCGGACCGGCGCTACCAGAGCGCGGAGGGGCTTGCCCACGACTTGGCGCGACTGCTGGACGGAGACGAACAGTTCGACCTGGGCGAGCAGGACTTTCCCCTGCGCTTCTCGCCGCCATCCCGGCTGGTGGGTCGGGAACAGGAGATCCAGGCGCTGCGCACCGCCCTGGAGCGGGCCTGTGCCGGCCAGGGCGCTTGCGTGCTGGTCAGCGGCGCGCCCGGAATCGGCAAAACCACCCTGATCAACGAGTTGCGGCCGATGGTCACGGCGCGACGGGGATGGTTTGTGTCCGGCAAATTCGATCAGTACCGCCGCGACCACGCTTCGGACGGCGTCGCGCAGGCTCTGCGCGCGATGGGTCGCCTGCTGCTGGCGGAAAAAGAGGATGAGCTTGGCCGCTACCGCATGCGCATTCTGGACAGGGTGGGGAGCAATGCCGGTCTGATCACCGCCGCGCTGCCCGAATTCGCCACCCTCCTGGGGGGCGCGCCGGCGGCCATGTCCGGTGATCCGCTGGAGGCGCAGGTCAGGCTGCACCAGGCCGGCCTGGAGCTGCTGCGCGCCGTTGCCTCGCCGGATCATCCGCTGGTCATGGTGGTCGACGACCTGCAGTGGGCAAACCAGGGCTCAATCGGCTTCATCAACACCCTGGTTACGTCCGGCGAACTGAACGGTTTCCTGCTGGTATGCGCCTATCGCGAGACAGAGGTAGACCCCCTCCATCCGCTGTCTGCCCGACTGACCGTATGGCAGCAGCTTGCCGACGCGCCGGTGAACCTGGGGCTGCGGAACCTGCCATGCGCCGACCTCTCCCTGATGGTGGCGGACATGCTCCGCCTGCGTACAGCCGAGGCAACGGAACTGGCGCGTTCCCTCAGTGCACGGACACAGGGCAACCCCTACGACACCATGGAACTGCTCAACGCGCTGCGCAGGGATGGCGTGTTGCGCCTGGGGAGGGATGGCTGGCGCTGGGACGAGGCGGCGATCCGTCGTTATGTGGGCCAAGGTGACGTAATCGACCTGGTGGCGGCGCGCATTGCCGGGATGCCGACTGGGACACGGGATCTGCTGGAGGTCATGGCATGCCTGGGGAGCGAGACCCAAACCGGTCTGCTGGCAGCAGCGACCGAACTGAGCGCCACCGCGTTGCAGGAGGCGATCAGGCCGGCGCTGGAGGATGGGCTGCTACTGCTGGAGCAGGGAGAATCCACCGGCAGCGATGGCAGCTGCCTCGTCCGCTTTCGCCACGATCGGGTGCAGCAGGCAGCCCATGACGGATTGGAACCGTCGCGGCGCAGTCGGCTGCAGCTGACCGTTGGCCGTCGTCTGGCCCGTCTGCCGGAATTCGTCTCCCTGGCGGCGGAGCAGTACCTGGCTGCGCTGGAAATGATAGCTGCTCCGGAAGAACGCCGCTTCGTGGCCGGGCTTTTTCACGGGGCGGCAGGCGATGCGCGCGTCAGCGCCAACCATGGGGCAGCCGAGCGTTTTCTGGCGGCAGCCTTGGCGCTCCTCACCTCCCTGGGGATAAGGGGGGATGACCCGGCCTGTGTCGCACTGGAGACCGAACAACACGGCGCTCTCTACAGCCTGGCCCGCCTGGAGCAGGCCGACACGGTCTTTCACTCCCTGGAGCAGCGCTGCAGCGACCCGCTGGAACTGGTTGACGCCGCCTGCATCCAGATCAACAGTCTCTCCAACCGCAACCGGCAGCGGGAGGCGGTGACTCTGGGGCTTGAGCTGCTGCGGCGCCTGGGATTCCCTCCCCCCCGTGACCTGGAGGTGGAGGTGCAGCAGGGGCTGCGGGAGCTGTACGACTGGGTTGCCGACCTGGACGCCGAACGCGAGCTGAAGCGCAGCGAGGCGCGCGAAGCGCGGATGCTGGCTGCCTCGCGGCTCCTGCAGCGGATGGTGGCGCCGGCGTTCTTCTACGATCCCCTGGTCAGCGCCTGGCTGACCCTCATGTCGCGTCGCTTCTGGGCCGTGCACGGCCCCTGCCCTGCGCTTCTGGCGGGGCTTGCCGGCACGCCGCTGGTCACCACAGCCTTGCGCGACGACTACCGGACCGGCTACCGCTTCGTCCGGCTGGCCCTGCGGGTGGGGGAAGTTCATGGCTACGAGCCGGAAACCTCCTGGGTGCGCCACTGCTTCGCCCTCTTCTCGGCCCACTGGGCCGAGCCGCTGGAGGGGAGCATCGGCCAGGCCCTTCAGGCGCGCCGGGGGCTGCTGCAGGGGGGGGACCTGCAGTTCGCCTGTTTCACCTTCCACACCTCCCTGGCTGCCCTGCTGGAGTGCGGCGAGAACCTGATGCTTCTTGTGACCGAACTGGAGCAGGCCCTGGCCTTTGCCCGACGCACCGCCAACGGCTTCTCCCTGGCCTCCTTCCTGGCCTACCAACAGTTCGTACGTGCGCTGCTCGGCTCGACCGATGCTCCGGGCGGCTTTTCCGACCATTCGTTGGACGAGGCCGCATTCTCGGCCGGACTGGGCGAAAACCCCGTTGCGGCTGTTTCGTTTCACATCCTGCGCGGACTGGCTGCAGCCCTGTTCGGTGACGCGGCGGCCCTGATCAGGCATGCGGCACAGGCCATACCGCTTGTGCCGCACATCCAGGGATTCTATCCCGTGGCCCTGGCCCACCTGCTGCAGGCCCTGGCATGCGCGGAACGGCTCCGTAACACCGCGACACCTGATGAGCGTGCCGGACTGCTGGCTGAACTGGATGTCTGCAGGGAGTGGCTGGCATGCCGGGCCGAGCATGCGCCGGCCAACTTCCTCCATCTGGTGAAGCTGGTGGAGGCGGAACGTGCCTGGGCCACGGGTGACTGCTGGAGGAGCGCCCGTTCCTTCGACGCGGCCATGACAGAGGCGGGGAGGCGCCAAAGACCATGGCACCGGGCGCTGGTGACCGAGCGGGCCGCCCGCTTTTACCTGGCCCAGGGGCTGGAGCAGACCGGCCGCACCCTGTTGGGTCAGGCCCGTGAGCTGTACCGCAGCTGGGGTGCGACCGGCAAGGTGCGCCAGCTTGACAACGAAGGGATGGCACTCTCTCCCCCGGTGGAGGAACAGCCGGGCCCGTGGGATTCCAGCAGTTCACTCTCCAATGACAGCATCGACCTGATGGCCATGATGCGCGCCTCCCAGGCGCTCAGTTCCGAGACATCCCTCCAGCGGCTGAAAGAGCGGGTGATAGACCTGCTGGGCGTCATGACCGGAGCAACCCGGGTGCAGCTTGTCATCCGCACTGGCGACGGCCGGCGGTGGCACCTGCTGGGTCCGGCGGAAAACGGCGATACACGGCTTTCCCTGGAACAGGCTGCCGACCAGGGGCTCGTGCCGCTCTCCGTTGTCCGCTATGTTGAACGCACCCTGGAGCCGCTCCTGCTGCATGACGCCACCCAGGATGACCGCTTCTGGCTCGACCCGTACCTTGTCAGGCTCGAACGCTGCTCCCTGCTGACGATCCCGCTCATGAGCCAGGGCGCGCCACGGGCACTGCTGCTGCTGGAAAACAGCAGGGGGCGCAACGCCTTTTCCCTTGACCGGCTGGATGCGGTCATGCTGCTGGCCGGCCAGCTGGCGGTCTCCCTGGATAACGCCCTGCTGTACGACTCCCTGGAACAGAAGGTGGCTGAACGTACCTCAGCCCTGGAAAGCGAGATCGTTGCTCGCAGGTCGGCCGAAGAGCTCTACCGCACCCTGGTGGAGCACTCCCCGGACGGCATCCTGATGGTCAACCCTTGCGGCGGAGCGATCGTCCGCTTCAACGGCCAGGCCCACCTGCAATTGGGCTATTCCCGGGATGAGTTCTCCCGGCTCAGCATCGCCGACCTGGCGGGAAGCGATGCCGAGCGTCTGGAAATGTTGACGGAACAGGGGGAAGTCCGGTTCGAGACCAGCCACCGGACCAGGCAGGGGGAGGCACGCATCATCCAGGCGCGCTTCAAGGCGATCGTGTACGGCGGCCAGGCCATGGCCCACTGCATCTACCGTGACATCACCGACAGCAGAAAAATGGAGCAGGAGCTGCTCAAGGCCCGCAACCTGGAATCCCTCGGCCTGCTGGCCGGTGGCATCGCCCATGATTTCAACAACCTGCTGACCGCTATCCTGGGTAACATCTCCCTGGCGCAGATGCTCGTCCCCGGAGACGGCAAACTGTACAAGCTGCTTACCCAGGCTGAAAAGACATCCCTGCGTGCAGGCATCCTGACCAGGCAACTGCTCACCTTCGCCAGGGGGGGAGCGCCGATCAGGCAGATCACGGCCCTGAACGGGCTGGTCAGGGAGTGGGTACTCTCATCGCTCACCGGCAGTCAGGCCAGTTGCAGCTTCACCATTCCGAACGACCTCTGGCCCTGCCAGGTCGACCTGGGGCAGATCAGCCAGGTCATCAACAACCTGGTCATCAATGCGGATCAGGCCATGCCGGAGGGAGGGACCATCTCCATCAGTGCGGAAAACCTGCTGCTCGCGCCTGGCTCCCTCCTGCCGCTGGATCCGGGACCCTACCTGAAGATCGACGTCAGGGACGAGGGAGAGGGGATTCCTCCCGAGCTGATCTCCAGTGTCTTCGATCCCTATTTCACCACCAGGCAGGACCGCTCCGGCCTGGGGTTGGCCACCACCTACTCCATCATGAAGAGGCATGGGGGGCTGATTACCGTGGAGAGTGAAGCCGGGGTCGGAACGCTGTTCAGCCTCTACCTGCCGGCCATGGCCGGGAAGGAAGCGGAGAAGGAACAGCCGTAGTAGGGCGCGGCGGAAGGCTCGTTGGCGGGGCTGGCGGCCGTTGTCTCAGGGCGATGTCCGCTCCCCGTCGAACCGCTCTCCGGCCACATACACATCCTCCACGACTCCCCGCAGCATGACCCGCTCCACAAGCCCGCTCTCCCGTTTCCCCGCCTGCCCCACAATCTGGAAGTCGGCCCGCTTCCCTTTCTCCAGAGAGCCGTGGTTCCCCTGGATCCCCAGGGCGGTGGCGCCCCCCAGGGTGACCATGCGGAAGAGGTCGGCCGGCGACAGCTCGTTCCGGAAGGCATCCAGGGCGAAGCGCAGCTCGTCCCAGAGGGAGAGGGAGTCGTTGCTGGCCAGGGAGTCGGTGCCCAGGGCAAGGGGAATCCCCAGCTTGCGCAGCAGCGCCACCGGTGCCCGCCCCACGTCCAGGCGCTCGTTGCTGCGCGGGCAAAGGGCTACGCTGACGCCGCGCTTCCTCAAGATCTCGGCATCTGCGCGGCTGACATGTACGCAGTGGATGGCCAGGGTGGAATCGGTCAGCAGGCCGGCCCGCTCCAGAAGCTGGCTGGTGCTGCATCTGCGCGGCGGGGGCAGGTAGCGCTCCCACCCCACGAAGGGGTAGAATCTCTCGGCCAGTTGGCCGCTGCTGCTGAAGACGAAATCGGTCTCCTCCGTTGATTCGGAGCAGTGGATGGCCAGCGGCAGGGATGCGCCCGCAGCCGCCTCCCGGATCAGCGGAAAGGTCTCCTCCCCCAGGGTGTAGGGGGCATGGGGCGAGAGCCCCGCGCTGAACGACCCGGCCGGAGATTCCCCGCTAAGCTCCACCGCCTCCCGAAGCAATTCCCGGAAGCGGGAGTTGTCGTGTCCCACCAGTTCGAAAAACAGCCGGCCGGAGAGCCGGGATCCTCGGTACAGCGGCGCCAGCGTGCGCGCCGTGACGATCTCCCCCACCGCGGTGGTTCCCGACTCCAGGCACATGCGGATCCCCTCCCGGGCCGAGGAGCGCATGTCGTCGGGGGTCAGGCCGCGCTTGACCTTGATCAGCTGGATGATCCAGTCCACGAAGCGCTGCGGGTGCTCCTCCAGCTGACTGCGCACGCGCCAGCTGGGAAAATGGGTCAGCTCCAGGTGGGTGTGGGCATTGATGAAGCCGGGCAGGATGGCGCAGCCGGGATGGTCGATGATCGGAACGGGGTGATCGCGCCGCAACCGCTGCAGGGTGCCCAGGTCCTCGATACGGCCGCGGCGCACCAGCAGCGCGCCGCCGGCCAGGGGAGGCGCTTCGGGAGAGAGCAGCCACGAGGCTGCCACGATGAAGGAGTCGTTATCCGTGGGGAAGGATGTCATTGTTTCCTCGCAGTTGCCATGGCGGCGGATGGAATGGGCCGGGGAATAGCCTGGAAGCGCGGCAGGAACCGGCCACTAGAAGAGGAATTTTTTCATGTACGCGCCGGGCTGTCCAGAGAAAACAGGCCGCGCATTTCGCTGGCGCAACAGGAATGCAGTGCTGACCGCGACTGGTCCTGTGACTGTGGAGGGGCAACGATGGCGACTTTCAGGTTTATGGTCTTGGGTTCCACGTCCGATCTTGGGGCGTGATGGTATTCCCGCACCCCTTTCGCCCCTGTTGATGACAAGATTTTACGCTGTGTCGCATTAGCTGCCTGGCAATTTGTTAATTTTGGGATTATAGTAACGCCGCTTCACTACCATTTCACCAAGCAAGGGCGGCCGGTGCGTACAGAGTCGGCCTGAAAAAACGGCATATATGAGCACATGCGGAACTGATACGGGCAACAGGGTTCTGGTCACCGGCGCGGCCGGATTCATCGGTTTTCATCTGAGCAGGCACTTGCTGGAGCAGGGATATCAGGTGATCGGCCTGGACAACCTGAACGACTACTACGACCAGACCCTCAAGGAGGCTCGCCTGCGCTTGCTGGAGCCGCTGCCCGGCTTCCGTTTTGTGCGCGCCTCCCTGGAGGACGCTCGGCAGATGGAGGAGCTGTTCAGCCGGGAGCGCTTCGACCAGGTGGTCAACCTGGCTGCCCAGGCCGGCGTACGCTACTCCATCACCAACCCCCACGCCTACATCTCCAGCAATGTCGCCGGGTTCCTGAACGTACTGGAGGGATGCCGCCACACCGGCGTCAAACACCTGGTTTTCGCCTCCTCCAGCTCTGTCTACGGCGCCAACGCCCGGGTCCCCTTTTCGGAACACCACACCGTTGATCACCCGGTTTCCCTCTATGCGGCCACCAAAAAATCCAACGAACTGATGGCCCACACCTATGCGCACCTGTTCGGCCTAGCGACAACCGGGCTGCGTTTCTTCACCGTCTATGGACCCTGGGGGCGGCCGGACATGGCCTATTTCTCCTTTACCAAGGCCATCCTGGAGGGGCGGGCCATCGACGTCTTCAACCACGGCCGGATGCGGCGCGATTTCACCTATATCGACGACATCGTTCAGGGGATCGCGCGGGTGCTGGAGCGCCCCCCCCAAGGGGATGCGGCGTGGGACCCCAATGCGCCCGATCCGGCCAGCAGCTCCGCTCCCTACCGCATCTACAACATTGGCAACAACCGGCCGGTGGAGTTGGGGCGCTTCATCGAGACGCTGGAGCAGTTGCTGGACAAAAAGGCGATCAAAAACATGCTGCCCATGCAGCCGGGCGACGTGCCAGCAACCTGCGCCGATATCGACGATCTGGTGCGGGATGCAGGCTTCCGGCCCAGCACCCCCATCGAAACCGGGCTGCGCCGCTTCGTGGAATGGTACCGGGAGTACTACGGTGAAGGATTATAGGAACGTCTGGTGCAAACCGTCTCACGCAAGGACGCCAAGACGCGAAGAAACCAAAAAGACTTTCAGTCAGCTTTCTGATTGGTAATTGAATTTAGGCACATCCGGGAGTCAACAGCATGAAAAAAGCGCTCATCACCGGCATCACCGGCCAGGATGGTTCCTACCTGGCGGAACTTCTGCTGGAAAAGGGGTATCAGGTGCACGGCATGATCCGCCGCTCCTCCTCCTTCAACACCGGTCGTATCGACCACCTCTACCGCGACCCGCACGAGAAGGACGTGCGCCTGCTGCTGCACTACGGCGACCTGAATGATGCCAGTTCCATCAACACCCTGCTGCGCAGCATCCGACCGGACGAGATCTACAACCTGGGCGCCCAGAGCCACGTGCGGGTCTCCTTCGACGTGCCGGAGTACACCGCCGAAGTGGACGGCCTGGGTGCGGTGCGTCTGCTGGAGGGGATCCGCGAGACCGGCCTGAATACCCGATTCTACCAGGCCTCGTCCTCCGAACTGTACGGCAAGGTGGTGGAGACCCCCCAGAAAGAGACCACCCCCTTCTACCCCCGTTCCCCCTACGCCTGCGCCAAGGCCTATGCCTTCTACATCACCCAGAACTACCGCGAGAGCTACGGCATCTACGCCTGCAACGGCATCCTCTTCAACCATGAATCCCCCCGCCGTGGAGAGACCTTTGTCACCCGCAAGATCACCAGGGCAGCGGCCCGCATCAGCTTGGGGCTTCAGGACTGTCTCTACCTGGGCAACCTGGAGGCAAAACGGGACTGGGGCTTTGCCGGCGACTACGTGGAGGCCATGTGGCTGATGCTGCAGCAGGAGCAACCGGAAGACTACGTCATCGCCACCGGCGAGACCTGGTCCGTGCGCAGTTTTGCCGAAATGGTTTTTCAGCGCCTGGGCATGCCGCTGGAGTGGCGAGGGAGCGGCGTTGACGAGGTGGGGGTCGACACAAAGAGCGGCAACAGCGTCATCCGCATCGATCCCAAATATTTCCGCCCGGCCGAGGTGGACCTGCTGCTGGGCGACCCTTCCAAGGCCAGGCGCCAGCTGGGCTGGAAGCAGAAGACCAGCTTCCGGGAACTTGTGGAGATGATGGCCGACGCGGACCTTGAGCTGGCCCAGCGGGAACGCCGGGCGGATGGAGTAAAATAATGCGCATTCTGGTTACCGGCGGCGCCGGTTTCATTGGTTCGCACATGTGCGAACGCCTGCTGAACGAGGGGCACGACGTCATCTGCCTGGATAACTTCTTCACCGGATCCAAGGACAACATCATCCACCTGATGGACAACCACCGCTTCGAACTGGTGCGCCACGACATCACCCAGCCGATCCTGCTGGAGGTGGACCGGATCTACAACCTGGCCTGCCCCGCCTCCCCCATCCACTACCAGTACAACCCGGTCAAGACCACCAAGACCAGCGTCATGGGCACCATCAACATGCTCGGCCTGGCCAAGCGGGTGAAAGCCCGCATCCTCCAGGCCTCCACCTCCGAGGTCTACGGCGACCCCCAGATCCATCCCCAGACCGAGGAGTACTGGGGAAACGTGAATCCGATCGGCATCCGCAGTTGCTATGACGAGGGGAAGCGGGTGGCCGAAACCCTGATGATGGACTACTACCGCCAGAACAGTGTGGATATCCGTATCATACGGATCTTCAACACCTACGGCCCTCGCATGGCGGAGAATGACGGTCGGGTTGTGTCCAACTTCATCCTCCAGGCGCTGAGGAATCAGGATATCACCGTCTACGGTGACGGCTCCCAGACCCGCTCCTTCTGCTATGTCTCCGACCTGGTGGCGGGGATGATCCGCATGATGGAGAACGACCAGGGTTTCATCGGTCCGGTCAACCTGGGCAATCCCGGCGAATTCACCATGCTAGAGCTTGCCGAAAAGGTGATCGAGCAGACCGGCTGCTCCTCGAAGATCGTCTTTGCCGAACTGCCCCAGGATGATCCGAAACAGAGGCAGCCGGACATTTCACTGGCACGACAGCGGCTCGGATGGGAACCTGCGGTTCAACTTGATGAGGGGTTGAAAATAGCCATAGCGTATTTCAGGAAGAATGTGTCTGTCTGATGTTCGCATGTGTTGCAGTTTCATACACGTTCAGTCGCTGTGCCAGTATCTTTCCGCGAATCAGGCTTATCCCATCCCGTTTTACCGGGACAGGCCGGCCAGGAGTCTGCCTCAATAAAATGAAATTATTACATGCCTTTCGCTTGACAACGGGAAAAGGTGTGTTGAAATGATACAGCCAACTTCGGAGGTAACCGTTGAATAGATATCTGATCATCCTGCTCCTGCTCCTGCTTCTCTCCGGATCCCTGCCTGCCCTGGCTGTAGGGATCCAGTCCACCACCCGGTATCCCGCTCAGTATTCAACCGGCTATTCAACCAAAACGTCCACGCAGACATCCAGCCAGAACCCCAGCCAGTATTTTGGCCAGTCCACCGGACAGTCTGCTGCCCAGTCTCTTTCCCCATTGGGTTCCGCCTCTTCCAAATCTGCATTCCCGCAACAGGTCCCCGGAGTTTTTACTCCCCCTTCTACTCCGCAACCTGCGGGCTCTGGTGCTCCCCAGAACGGAACAGCCGTTCCGGGGGGGGAGCAGAACGGCAGGGCGATGCTCAACGGGGTACCCTCCAGGCCGGAAGATCTGCTGTCGGACGCGGACAGGGCCAGGCTGCTGGAATACCGACAGATGACCGAGGACGAGAGGGGCAAGGTATCAAAGTTCTGTATGATGACCGACTTTGAGCGCATGGTCATGGAGAAGTACTGCCGCATGACCGAGAACGAGAAGGCGGATGACCCGGACTTTGCCCGGTTATCGGATGCGGAGCGTGCCAGGGTCATGGAGTATTCCCGCATAACCGAAATCGAGAAGTCGCGCTATGACCGTTACTGTTCAATCGTTGATCTGGAAACGGTCAGCTCCAACGAACGGGAGGATGTGTCTGAGATAGAGCGGGCCATCTCCGACCCCCGGTCCGACGATGAGCTGTTCAGGCCCCAGCCGTTGAAGATGAAGCGGTTGGAGCAGTTCGGCTACAACTTCTTCCGCCCCGACGCGTCCGCTTTCTCTTCGCTTACCGACGTGCCGGTGGGCGACGACTACCTGGTGGGGCCGGGCGACCGGATCATCCTCCAGCTGTGGGGAAGTATCGACGGCGTTCATGAGCTGGAGGTGAACCGGAGTGGAGAGGTGCTCTTGCCGCGGGTCGGCGCCGTGAAGGTCTGGGGAGTCCCCTTTGGCGGCCTGCACGAGCTCTTCAGGAGGAGTCTGGCTACCATCTTCAAGGATTTCCAGCTTAACGTGAATATGGGCAAGCTGCGCATGATGAAGGTCTACATCGTCGGCGAAGTGCGCTCGCCCGGCGATTACAACCTGAGCTCGCTCTCCACGGTGATCAGCGCCCTGACCGCCGCGGGCGGTCCCACCAAAAACGGCAGTCTGCGCACCATCCAGATCCGTCGGGTGGGCAAGCTGCCCCAATCCGTGGACCTGTACGATTTCTTCCTCAGGGGTGACAGGAACTGCGACGTGCGCCTGCAACCGGGCGACACCATCTATGTGCCGGTGCTGCGCAAGGTGGCCGCCATCGGGGGCAATGTACGGCGGCCGGCCATATTCGAGCTCAAAGACGAAAAAAGACTGACCGACCTGCTCAGGCTGGCGGCCGGCATCAGCGTCACCGGCAGCCTGCAGCGCATCCAGATTGCCGGAATCAATGCCCACGACAACAGGCAGGTCAGGGATTTCAACATCGATCCCCGCAAGGGTGACAAGCAGTTCACGGAAATAACCGATTCCATCGGCATCAGGCACATGGATTCGGTGCGTATCTTTTCCATCAACTCTGTTCTTCGTGGGCAGGTCAGGGTCGAAGGGTATGCCCTGCATCCGGGCGACTACGCCCTTGCCAAGGGAATGCGGGTCAAGGATCTGTTCGGCCCGGAGGACGTTCTTCCCGAGACCTACCGCGATGTGGCAGTCATCACCAGAATGCTGCCCCCCGATTACCTTCAGGAGAAGATCAGCATCAACCTGGGGCAGGCTCTGGCGGGGGAGCCTGACCACAACCTGGAGCTGAAGGAATTCGACCGGATCACCCTCTTCTCCCGCTGGGACATGGAAGAGATGCCCATGGCCAGGATCAGCGGTGAGGTGCAGAAACCGGGCAGCTACCGCGTCTACGAGCGGATGTCGCTCCGGGACCTGATATTCAATGCCGGAAATATCAAGAAGAGCGCTTATCTGAAGAGCGCAGAAATAAGCCGCTCCATCGTGGACAAGGAAGGTGTCAGGGCCCAGGTCATCGACGTAGACCTTGAGGAGGCCCTCAAGGGCAATCCGGCGCACAACATCCTGATCGAGAAAATGGACGAGGTGATCATACGCCGCATCCCCAACTGGGTCGACGAGACAGGGCGCTATGTAACCCTGCGCGGCGAGGTCATGTTCCCCGGCGTGTATCCGGTCCTCAAGGGGGAGAAGCTCTCATCCGTCATCCGCCGCGCCGGCGGCTATACCGACAGGGCCTATCTGAAGGGTGCCAAGTTCACCCGCAAGAGCGTGGCTGAACTGCAACAGAAGAAAATGGACGAGGCGCTGGCCAGGGCCGAGGACAGTGTTGCCAAGAAACAGGCCGAGCTGGCCTCAACGGCTTCCTCCAAGGAGGAGTTGGCGGCGACTCAGTCTGCCCTGGAGGGGTTGCAGAAGAACATTCAGCGGCTTAAGAAGGAAAAGGCGGAGGGGAGGGTTTCCATCGCCCTTGCGCCTCTGGATAAACTGCACAAGAGCGGTTACGACCTGGAACTGCTGGGGGGGGACAATCTGGAGATTCCCCAGTCCACCGGTACGGTCATGGTTTACGGCGAGGTCTACAGCCCCACCAACCTGGTCCAGCGGCCCGGCAAGGACGTGGCCTACTACCTGAGAAAGGCCGGCGGTCCCACCGGCAACGCCGACGAAGACGAGATCTATGTGATCAAGGTGGACGGCACGGTTGTGAGTAAAGCACAGTCCGGCTCCGGTATCGGGTGGGACGAGGATGCCCGGCGCTGGACCTTCGGCGGCTTCAAATCGACCCCCTTGGATGCGGGTGACACGATCGTCGTGCCCCAGGAGATGGATCGGATCGCCTGGACGCGGGAGATCAAGGACATAGCCACCATTCTGGGCCAGGTCGCCCTGATGGTGGGGGTTGTGGCGGGGATGTAGATGCGATAGAGGTAACGAGGTACGAAGAAAGAGACGGGTGTAAAGCCTCGACCCTCGCACCTGAAGTCATGAAAGGCAGGCGCGTGGATGAGGTTTGAAGACCTTGAGGTCTGGAAAAGATCCAAATCCTTGTGCGTGGAAATATATCGCCAGCTTGCTTCGCTGAAAGATTTTGGTTTCAAAGATCAGATAACCCGCTCCGCACTCTCGATTCCCAGCAATATCGCCGAAGGCTTCGAACGCGGCTCGCAGAAAGAAACGATTCTGTTCCTGATGTATGCCAAGGGCTCTTGTGGTGAACTGAAAACACAGATCATGATTGGCATTGAAATTGGGTATATCCCTTGTGAAACTGGCGCTATGTGGCAGGACGAGGCTCAACAGCTATCAAACATGCTTGGTGGTCTCATCAAAACAAAGCGTGGTTTTTTAAAAATCAGGATAGAGGTTCGAGATTCGAGGAACGAGAGTCAACCTGGTGTTAATCCTCTCACCTCGGTCCTCGAATCTTGATTCTCGCACCTCGCACCTCGCACCTCAGTCCTGACGGTTTTACCCCGATCCTTTTTACCGGAGCTTTATTGATGCAGCAATCTGACAATAAAAACCTCGATTCTCGATCCCCGAACCCCGATCCTGATGTAACACCTCAATCCTCGATCCTCGATCCTGATGGAAAACCACGATCCCCGGTTCTCGAACCTGCCCCTGATCCTGACGAGATTAGCCTGCTGGACCTTCTTCTCGTATTGGCAAAACACTGGAAGATGATTGTGGGGGTTCCGTTTATTGTGGCCATCCTCACCGCCCTGTACACCCTGACACTTCCCAACATCTATACCGCCAAAGCTATGATTCTGCCGGGAGACGATGACAATAGCATGATGGGGGCGATGATGTCGCAGATGGGCGGACTGGCTGGCTTGGCGGGAGGGTCCTTCGCACGCGCCACAAAGTCTGAACTCTACGTCACCATGCTGAAAAGCGAGACAATCAAAGACCCGATTATTGACCGTTTCAAACTGATGCAGGTGTACAAGGCTAAATTCCGGACGGATGCCTACAGAAAACTTGACAAACAGGTCGATGTATCCGCTGGAAAAAAGGACGGTGTCCTTTCCATCAGTGTTGATGATAGAGACCCCAACCGTGCAGCGGCTATTGCAAATGCTTTTGTGGATGAGTTAGGTAAGCTGGCTGCTGGCTTGAACATGACCGGAGCGAGCAAGAACCGCACCTTTCTGGAAGAGAGGCTAGCTGCTGCCAAAGCCGATCTGACACAGGCAGAAGATGCCTTGAAGTCTTTCCAAACCAAATATAAAGCAGTCAACGTCACTGATCAGGCCAAGGCATCAATCGAGGGTGTAGCCCAATTGCGCGCACAGCTTGCTGCCCAGGAAGTGCAACTTGCAGCACTCCAACGCCAGTTCACCGACTCCAGCCAAGAGGTGAAGACATCTCGTTCTACAATTGTCAATATCAGGAATCAGATTGCACGCCTTGAAGGAGGGGGCGGAAACAGTTCAATTCCATCAATAAGTTCTGTTCCACAGTTGGGGCAGAAGTATGCTCAGCTGATGAGAACGTTCAAGATTCAGGAAACACTAGTTGAATTACTGACAAAACAGTATGAAATGGTAAAAATAAACGAAGTAAAGGATGTGTCACCGTTTCAAATAATACAGATATCAAGGGCTCCTGAGATAAAAAGTAAACCGAAAAGGGCTCAAATTGTTCTGTTAATCTCATTTTGCGCTGGTATTATAGCTGTGCTTTTTTCATTTATACAAGAGGCCATAACACTTATGTCTGAAGAAGATAGAAAACGATTGTGCAAGCTCAGAACATATTTTGGTATTTTACCACCTATCTTATCCAGGTTTGTGAATCTTGTTTCTAGAAGAAGTGCCAAGTCTTGCGACTAATTTATTTTGTTGTGTGAAGTTTAGCGTGAATGCTTAACTTAAGGCTACTCTTGACAACTAAACTCACAGTGGAGAGATACATGGCTGAGTTTGAAATAATGGGACGCCGGATTGGTGATGATTATCCCCCTGTCGTGATTGCAGAAATTGGTATCAACCACGCGGGGTCCTTAGAAACGGCAATTGCTATGGCAGATGCTGCTATCGATGCAGGTGCCGAGATAATAAAACATCAGACTCATATAGTTGAAGACGAGATGTCTGATGAGGCCAAATCTGTCATACCAGGTAATGCCGATGTTTCAATTTACGAAATCATGAATCGCTGTTCTCTATCAGAAGAGAGCGAGCAGAGACTAATGCAACATGTCCGAGGTCGTGGTGCAATATTCATTAGCACCCCTTTCTCACGGTTGGCGGCTGATCGACTAAAAAAATTTGATGTTCCTGCAATAAAAATTGGTTCAGGTGAGTGTAATAACTACCCACTGATAAAACACATCGCTGAATTTAAAAAACCAGTTCTCATCAGCACAGGCATGAACACGATAGAATCGATCCTCCCTACGGTTGAAATCCTGCGTTCTGCAAAATTACCCTTTGCTTTGCTTCATTGCACAAATGTATACCCGACGCCACCTGAACTTGTCCGTCTCGGCGCTATGAGTCAGTTGCGAGCAGCTTTTCCGGATGCAGTTATCGGCTTATCAGATCATACAACATCGAACTATACCTGCCTTGGTGCCGTTGCGTTGGGTGCGTCCATTCTGGAGCGGCATTTCTCTGACAAAATGGACAGATCCGGTCCAGACATTGTCTGTTCCATGGATCCCAAGGCCTTATCTATGCTTATCGAGGGAGCTAACACGATATTCGCAGCACGCGGAGGGCAGAAAGGTCCTATTGAAGCTGAATCCCCAACCATTGCTTTCGCATTTGCCTCCGTAGTGGCGACTAAGGATATAGCAGCCGGAGAAATATTTAGCGGGGAGAACATTTGGGTAAAAAGACCAGGCAACGGTGATTTTACCGCGCTGGATTATGAATTCCTACTCGGCAGGCGAGCTTCCGCGCCCATCAGGAAAGGGCTACAACTCCGTCGCGATCAGGTTTTACTTGCAACATGAGAATACTGGTAGTTGGCACAGGATCGATAGGAAGGCGGCATATCTCAAATCTGTCCAGCCTTGGAGTGGAAGTCTCCGCCTTCAGCTACCGTGCCGCAAACGCTGTGCCCATAGAACCAGAAGCCGGTGTGCAGATCCACACCGATCTCGAACGCGCCTTTGAGGAAGATTTCACTGCTGTAGTGATTGCCAACAGGACCGATTTGCACATGGATGTGGCCCTGCGGGCCGCTCGCGGCGGGAAGCATCTCTTCATCGAGAAACCTCTTGCAGTGTCGCTTGAGTACAGTGACGAACTGGTACGGTTGGTCAAAGAGAATACCCTGGTTGTGGAGTCAGGCTTCATGCTCCGGTTGCATCCAAATCTCGTTTGGATCAAAAGTTACATCGGGAAAAATTTGTTGGGCGAGCTCATGCATCTGCGCGCGGCGGTAGGACAGTGGCTTCCCGCCTGGCGCCCCAACACCGATTACCGCAACAGTTACAGCGCCTTCAGGAGTACGGGAGGGGGGGTAATCTTTGACCTGATCCACGAGCTCGACATGGTGCGCTGGCTTGCTGGGCCGGTTATTGAAGTGAGCGCTTTAACGCGCTATGTGGAGAGCCTTGGCATCGAGACGGAAGCAATTGCGCAGATCGGGTTGCGCCTACAATCCGGTGCTCTGGCACAGGTCCACCTCGATTATATTCGCCCTGGGTATGGGCGCACCTTGGAGATTGTGGGAACCCTCGGTGTTCTCATCTGGGACTACACGACCGGGACGGTCTTTCTGGCCAAGGGGGACGGTTCCTTCGAAGTCGTGCACCGCGTGCCGGAATGGTTCGAAAGAAACTCTATGTTTGTTGAGCATATGTCACACTTCTTGCTCCGCTTGGCGTCTCCCGGGTGCGTAGCTGTTTCCTCACTTGATGACGGCATCCAGGCACTGAAGATAGCTCTTGCCTGCCACCGTTCCGCCCTGGATCGACGCTGCATCGACCTCCGTGAAAGCGAGCTTTCCATCTGAAAAGAGGATCAATTATGAATGTTACCTGCGTGATCGGCGCCCGAGGAGGGTCCAAAGGACTTGCCGGAAAGAATATTCGTCCCCTGTTGGGCAAGCCGCTTATCGCCTGGAGCATTGAGCAGGCCAAGGCGTGCCCGGAAATCACCAGGGTTGTAGTGTCAACTGACAGCAAGATCATCGCTGACGTGGCGTGTTCCTACGGCGCCGAGGTCCCCTTCATGCGTCCAGCCGACCTGGCCAACGATACGGCCGGAAAATGGGAGGTCTGGCAGCACGCCTTAGAGACCTGCGAGGAGTACTATGGTGAGCCGATTGACCTTTACGTCGATCTCGACTGCACCTCTCCGCTACGCGACGTGGATGACATATCGAAGGCAATTACCCAGTTCAAGGTATCCTCCGTTGACGCGGTCTTCTCTGTCTGCGAGGCGCGCAAGAATCCCTATTTCAACATGCTTGAGGTTGAGGGCGGCTGCCAGCGCATCTGCAAGGTCCTGCCTCACCCGATCGTACGACGGCAGGACGCGCCGAAGGTGTACGAACACGTCGCCTCCATCTACGTCCTCTCCCCCGACTATCTGCGCCGTGGCACCGGGCTCCTCTCCGGCTGCACGCAGGGGTACGACATTGGAGCGGCGAAGAGTCTGGACGTGGACAGCCAGTTCGACTTCGAGCTTATCGAATATCTGATGCGCAAGCGCCTGGAGGGGGCAAATGGCTGAAATGACGGCAAGGGAAGCAGAGCGTTTCTCAGTCGCGGGGCGCGTCGTGGTCCTCACTGGCTGCACCGGGGTGCTCGGCACCGCCTACTGCCGGGCCTTCGCCGAGCGAGGTGCTTGCCTCGTAATGGCCGATCTCCCCGAGCAAGAGCCCGCCGTCAAGGCGGCGAATCTCTCCGAGGCGACCGGAGCCGAGGTTCTGGGCATTTCCTGCGATGTCGGGAACGAATCCGAGGTAGTCGCGCTCTTCAAGACAGCACTAGCGCGTTTCGGTAGGGTTGACGTCGTGATGAACAACGCGGCGGCCACGGGTGAACATCTCATGAAGGTGGGAAAGGTCTTCGCCCCGTTCGAGGAGTACCCGCTCGCGGTCTGGGAACAGGTTCTGCGCACCAACCTGACCGGCGTCTTCCTCATCGCCCGAGAAGGGGGGAAAGCGATGCTGGAGGGAGGAGGTGGGAGTCTCATTAACGTATCCAGCATCTATGGTGTGGTCGGCCCGGATCACCGTCTTTACGAGGATATGCCATTCGGCTCCTTTCCGGCCTACTCTGCGGGGAAGGCGGGAGTGCACGGCCTGACCCTGTGGCTGTCCAGTTACTGGGGGCGCAAGAACATCCGCGTCAACACGCTTGTCCCTGGCGGCGTTTTCAATGGCCATCAGAAAGAGTTCGTGCAACGTTACGCCAACCGCACCCCGATGGGGCGGATGGCCAACAGCGACGACCTAGTGGGAATGGTGATATTCCTGGCCAGCGACGCGTCGCGCTACTGCACAGGGCAGAGGTTCATAGTAGACGGGGGGCTCACCGCATGGTGATTTTTTTGCCGGCAGGGCAGGAGAACAGGCTTCCATGAGGGTGGTCATCACCGGGGCATCAGGGTTTCTTGGGCGTGCGCTGATGCGTGAACTGGAGCACGCCGACATTGAGATTGTCGGCGTCTCCCGCCAAGATCATCCAGGACTCCTGCAGGTCAGTAACTACTCCGAGGCACCGGCTGGGGATGTGCTGGTGCATCTCGCAGAGGCTAGCGATCGCCGCTGGGTCGAGGCAAACGGCGACTGGTACGAGCAAAAGACTCTCTCCGTCCTGAAAACGCTCCTTGACAAGGGTTTCCGACACGTGGTCTACGCATCCTCGGCGGTGCTCTATGGAGACCACATCAGGACTCTGCGAAACGTCGAAGAACCGGTTAGAATCGTGGACTGTTACACGAGGATCAAGTACTCGAGCGAGCTTGAAGTTTTGCGAGGCTCTGGCATCGTAGCCCGACTGGTCAATCTCTATGGCCCCGGCATGGCGGGTGGCAATGTTTTAAGCACCATCCTGAAGCAACGTCCTCTCGATGGTCCTATCCGTGTTCTGGATACCACTCCGGTGAGGGATTTTCTTTGGATAGAGGACGCCGCCCAGGCCCTGGCAGCCATGGTTATGGGAAAGGTAACGGGCATCTTCAACGTCGGCTCGTCCGAGGGGACATCTGTGGCCAAGCTCGTGCAGGTCGTGCTGGAAGCGGCAGGGCAGCGAGGAAGGACGGTGGAATCCTGCTACTACGGTCCAAGCCGCTCGCACCTCGTGGTCGATATCGGCCGTACGACCGCACAATTAGGTTGGCGCCCTAAGACTTCGCTGCAAGATGGGATCGGCAAGCTGGTCAAACACTTCATCTAGGGAAGGAGCAGCATGAACAAACGTACCATCGCGATCTTTACTGGCAACCGTGCCGAGTACGGCCTTCAATTCCCAATCCTTCGGGCGGTTAGCAAGCACCCGGATCTGGACTACCGCCTATTGGTTTCCGGTGCTCATCTGGACGCAAACTTTGGGCACACCCTCGACGAGATCCGCAACGACGGGTTTCGCATCGATGCCGAGGTGAAAATCGAGATGGATGCCGGTTCCCTCTTCGCCACGGCCCAAGCGATCGGTTCAGGCATCATCGAGATCAGTAAGGTCCTGGCGGAGTTGAAGCCGGACATGATGGTGGTTTACGCCGATCGCTTCGAGGGCCTCGCCGCCGTGGTAGCTGCGACTCAGATGAGCATCCCCACCGCGCACATCGAGGGAGGGGACCTCACCGAGGGGGGGGCTCTTGATGACTCGGTCCGTCACGCCATGACCAAGTTGTCACATCTGCACTTCACCACGAACCAGCAGGCGAGCAACCGGATTCTGGCGATGGGCGAGGAGTCGTGGCGGGTTCACACCGTGGGCTTCCCGGCCATCGACCTGATCTCTGAGGGACGTTATGCTCAGGAAGTCGAGGTCGTTGAGCGACTGAGGCTGAATCCTGAGCGGCCGGTAGTCTTGTTCACCCAACACTCGGTCACCACCGAGTTTGACAAAGCCGTGGAGCAATTGAACCCCTCCCTAGAGTCGATTGAAATGCTCGCCGCCGAGGGAGTGCAGGTGATACTGACCTACCCCAACAACGACGCGGGAGGGAGACAGATCATCGAGCGGCTCGAGGCATTCCGCGAGCGAGCGGTTCCCAACACCCAGGTTTACCGTTCCCTGGGGCGTCACCTCTATCATGGCGTGCTAGCCTTGGCTCGCAACCCTGAGATGAGAGTCGCCTGCTTGGGGAACTCCTCATCCGGCCTCAAGGAAACCCCGGCCTTCTGCTGCCCGACCGTGAACATCGGGTCGCGCCAGGAAGGACGCCTGCGGGGTGAGAACGTGCTGGACGCCGTTTACAGCAGTGCCGCCATCACGGCAGCGGTGAAACGCTGCCTCTTCGACGAAAAATTCCGTGGTCTATGCCGCCGTGCCGAGAACCCCTACTGGCTTGGAGACTCAGGTCCCAAGATCGCCCAGATACTGGCCTCAGTAGACTTGGACCAGAGCCTGATCCGCAAGCGCATGACCCTCAGGGGCGAAGTTCAGGACGGTTGGTTCAGATGAACGAGAAGCCTCTTTCCCCTGAAATGCCACTCGTTGAGGCGGTACGGGCCATTGAGGCAAGCCGCAGACGCATAGCCGTGGTAACCGACGGCGAGGGGCGGCTTATGGGTACGCTCACCGACGGTGACGTGCGCCGCTGCCTGCTGAGTGGAGGGGGACTCGACACCACGGTGGCAAGGGCAATGAACCCCTCTCCCGTCACGGTGGCACCGGACAGCTCCGTCGGCTGTAAGCTCGACCTGATGCGCCGCGCCAACGTGATGGCCCTGCCGGTGGTCGATGACGTGGGTAGATTCCTGAAACTCGTACACCTGACCGACATTGCCTCGGGGGACACATTGGATCACAACGTCTCTGGCTTCTCTTTCGCCGTCATCATGGCTGGCGGGGAGGGGATGAGACTGCGCCCACTGACCGAGAAAACCCCCAAACCGATGGTCGAGGTGGGCGGTGTCCCCTTGATCCAGCGCCAGATTGAGCGCCTCTATAAGGCCGGCTTCAGGCGGATCTACATCTCGGTCAACTACCTAAGCCACGTCATCGAAGGGTATTTCGGCAATGGCTCCGATTTCGGACTGGAGATACTGTACCTGAGGGAACGTGAAAAGCTCGGAACCGCGGGGGCTCTCTCCCTGCTTCCCGAACATCCCGATTCCTCGATTCTGGTCATGAATGGAGACATTCTGACCACTTTCGACTTCGGAAGCCTCTATGACTTCCACATTGCACACAGGGCCGAGGTGACTGTTGCCGCAGTGGATTATCGGGTAAACATCCCCTTCGGAGTGATCCGCGCCGATGGACCGTACGTCGTCGGACTAACGGAAAAACCGTCGCAGCGCTACCTCTGCAACGCAGGGATCTACGCAATATCACCTACTGCGCTCGATTTCCTTCCGCAGGGGCACCGCTGGAACATGACCGACATCGTTGAATCCTGTATCTCCGACAACCGCTCGGTGGCAGTTTTCCCGGTTCACGAGTACTGGAGTGACATTGGCACCCCCGACGATCTGGAAAAGGCACGGGCGCTATTCAGATAGGAGAAAACCCTTAGCATGCAAGAATCCATATCAGGTAAGAAGGTTTTCATGACCGGTGCTGACGGCTTCATAGGGAGTCACTTGGTCGAGCTGCTGGTCGCCTTGGGCGCCGATGTGCGGGCGCTGGTGTACTATAACAGCTGGAATGAACGCGGCTGGCTGAGGGATGTGCCAAGCAACGTGCTCGCGGCCGTGGAAACCGTCTCGGGTGACATCCGCGATGCCGAACTGGTGAGGAATTCGATCCAGGGGTGCGACTACGTGTTCCACCTTTCGAGCCTGATCGCTATCCCCTATAGCTACATTGCACCACGCTCCTACGTGGATACAAATGTCACCGGAGCACTCAACGTTCTACTGGGATGTCGCGAAAGCGACAAGCTCACTCGTCTGGTCCACGTTTCCACTTCCGAGGTCTACGGGTCCGCCCAGACGGTCCCCATTTCCGAGAAGCATCCGCTGGTGGGGCAGTCCCCCTACTCCGCGTCCAAGATCGCAGCGGACAAGATTGCCGAGAGCTTCCACCTCTCCTTCGGACTCCCTGTGGTAACGGCACGCCCTTTTAACACCTTCGGCCCCAGGCAGACCGCCCGGGCTGTCATACCGACCATCGCGAGCCAGCTCTTGGCCGGCTGTTCGCAGCTTAAGCTGGGGGCCCTGAGCCCGACCCGTGACTTCAACTTCGCCACTGACACAGCCGCAGGAATGCTGGCGCTCGCCCTTAGCCCGCAGGCTGAGGGAAAGGTAGTCAACATAGGGTCCAACGAGGAGTGGTCTATTGAGCAGACCGCCCGAATGCTGATGGAGATCGTGGGGAGGGAGGTTGAGATCGAAACCGACGAAAGTCGCATTCGGCCCGAGAACAGTGAGGTGAACCGGCTTCTCGCCGATAACGCCCTGATCCATTCCCTCACAGAATGGCGCAGTGCAGTCCCTTTCAGGACCGGTCTTGAGCGTACCGCTGAATGGATCGGCCGTAATCTCCACTTCTTTGACCCGGAGCACTACGCACGATGAACATACTGTTTTCAACCCAGAGTGAAAGTCTCAGGCTTTTTAATGCTTTGCTTGGCTCACTTGCCGGAAGGCTGCCTGTTGAACGGGCCGGGTTCACCGTAGCCGACAGCCTCTTTTACGATCATTGGCTGAAAGAAGAGCATGGTTTCGACAAGCGCGGTCACGCCATTTTGAAAGAGTGGGAGGTAACATCGGTAGTAGGGGACTGCAAGCCGGATCTGGCCAGGCTCGCGCACTACGAGAAGTTGTTGGGTGGGGAGGCGGGGCTTTTTGGCGCCATTGTCGCTGATCGACGACTACTCATGGGGCCTGATTGTACCTATAGCCAAGATTATCGGCGTCGCTTCAGCGACGAACAGCTCCTGTGCATTCTGCAGAAAGGCCTGGAAGAGATGGAGCGTCTCTTCGACGAGTTGCAACCTGATGTAGTGGTCGGATTCATCTGTGTGACCATGCTCGACTATCTGGTGTACCTCTTCGCACTGGCCCGGAGGATCAGGTACTTCAATCTCCGGCCAACCCGCATAGGAGACCGAGTCGGTCTGGTCAGCACACTGAACGACCCGTCTCCTGAACTCGCTGCGAGTTTCGCTCGCATCCTTGAGACAAAACAATCTCCATATCTGGAGGAGGCAAGGCGCTACCTGCGGCGGGCGAGAGAGGAACATGCGCGCTACGAGGGGGTGGTGCGTCCCTCGGACAAGCCTGCGCTCAGCTTGGACGTGAAGAAACTGTCAAAGCTGGACAATCTCATGAAATCAGCAGAGCGCTATAGGCGGTACCGTGCTAGTGCGGCCTCTGACAACCATGTACCCAGTCCAGTGAGAACGATGTATTTCTCTTGGGTTAGGAACCCTTGGCTCGCCAAAAAGGTTCGCAAGTGCCTCCAACCCAAGTACGTCACCACTGAGCAGCTTGACACTTCCAAGTATGTCTTTTTTCCCTTACACACAGAGCCTGAGGTCTCACTGTTGGTCTATGGCCGCCCCTACTTGAATCAGACGGAGATCATCCGCATGCTCGCCCTGAGTCTGCCGGTGGACACGATCCTTGTGGTCAAGGAGCACCCCTGGATGGTGGGGAAGCGTTCTCTCAGCTCCTATGAAAAAATGCTCAATATTCCGCGCGTCAGGTTTGCCGACCCGCGCCTTGAGGCGCGGGTACTCATCCAGAAAGCCTGCATGGTGGCTGTCGTCACCGGCTCTGTAGGGCTCGAGGCAGCTATGTTGGGTAAGCCAGTGCTTACCTTTGGTGACTGCCCGTTCAATCTGCTGCCGATGGTCAGACGCTGCGAGGACCCACGCCGGCTCCAGTCGATCATCCGTGATCTACTGGAGCGCACAGGCGACGATGAGTCGGTCCTGGAGAGCTACGTTTCAGCGGTGTATGAGACGAGTGAGAGCGTATCCCTGTACTCGGTGCTTCTGAATAAGAAAAACGTGCACACGGAGCGGGGTGTCACCGGTTATCGGGAGGAGGTCGACAATCTTAGTGCCTTCCTTCACTCCCTACTGGCGGAAAACCCACCGAAACAGGTGGACAGGGCGGCAGCATGGTGATGTCTGGCCACTATTGAGGGTGACGAATTCCTGATGACAAAGAGCGTACCAACAGCAAGGCAGACGGTGATCAACCTCGTAGCGATCTGGGGTAACCGCGTCCTGGCGATCTCAGCCATGCTGATAACCACCCCCTTGATAGTGCACAGGTTTGGGATGGAGGCAACAGGCATCTGGTTGATGATCACTCAGTTTGTCAGTCATTTGAGCCTGCTTGACGCTGGTTTAGGCAACATCCTGGTCAGGTTTCTTGCAGCTCAGCGAGCCACCAACAATGCCGTCAAGGGATCCAGCTATCTTGCGACGACCTTCTACCTGTTGGTCGGAATCGGCATATTGCTCCTGGCCTGCACGCCGTTTCTGACTCACTTGTTTTTGAGATCGCTACATGTCACTTCGGAAGCGGTAGTTTGTGCTCGCGAAACTGTCTGGTTTGCCCTCGTCTGTATCGCCGTCAGCCTACCTATGCGCGTAGGGCACGGCCTGCTTTCCAGCATCCACCGTATGGATAAGCTGAACATGCTTATTTCGCTATCGGTCGCGCTGAAGATAGTTCTGATCATCTGCGTTTTCCGCTGGTTCGATCCGGGGTTGATCCACTTGGGGGCGATTGTATTTGGGAGCACTCTTCTTGGTACAGTCATGGTATTTGTCTCCGGACTTAGGCAGAACAGGGATTTTTCGTTGCATCCGTCGGGATTTTCCGGGCCAGCGATACGTGACCTGTTCTCTCTCGGAGCCTCAGCGCTCGTTGTCACCTTCGCCGCCATGCTTCTCACCCAGAGCAACTCCATGATCACCGGTTACGCCATCGGGCCGGCTTTCGTCCCCATCGTGGCTTACCCGCTCATGATCTTTACTGCTCTCACACCGTTCATGGCGGCGCTACAGACCATGCTCACGCCGGTTGCGGCGGCGATGTCGGCGAAACAAGAGAAGCAGGAGATCTTCCCTATCTTCCTGATGGCAGTACGGTACCAGTCGGCGGCGGCATTTTTTCTGCTCTTACTGTTTTCTGTGTTTGGACACGCTCTGCTGGTGGCCTGGCTCTCCGGTCCCAAGATGAGTGTCGGGAACCTCTCCATCATCTCAAGGTCGGTGGTGATACTCTTCGCTGGGTTCGCCTTTTCCTCGGTCGCCTTCATCGGTAGGTCCGTGCTGACATCGGTAGGGCGTCACTGGCCGTCGGCTGGAATTGAGCTTGTTACGGCGCTGGGTGGCCTTCTTACCGGCTTTTCCCTCGCCCGCTTCTCAGGGCTTGGCGTGTACGGGATAACTACCGGTGTCGCTCTGGCTTTGGTCACGCGGGGACTCGTCCTTTACCCGTACGCGGTAGCGCGGTTCTTCCGGATGTCGCCGTTAAAAGTGCTCAGCCTGGGGCTTGGCACCCCGTTCAGGATTACTGCGGTTACTGTTGCGATCCCACTTGCGCTGCAGGTTCTGTTGGCCCGATACCCTGATGTAGAATCGCAAACCCTGCTGACGGCCGTCAAAGCCCTCTCCCTTGCGCTTTGGTGCCTGCTCTCCTGGATGTTCATGATCGAGACGAAACACAAAAGAATGATCAAAGATAGATGGGGCATGTACTGGTCGCAAGGCGTTCGCATGTTGGGAAGAACAAGGTGATACAGGCATGATCCGCAGCTTTCTCAGGAGAGTCATCTCTATACAGACCAGGGTAGTGCTGAACCAGGCACGTAAGAACGTCAGCATCAGGATCCGAAGGGGGCTGCGCCGTTTAAGAGGGGGGGGGAACCCGGGAACGGATCCCGCCCTGTACTTTCACGATACGCAAGGGCACCTCTTCTGCGGCTACTACGATCTCGCCCCGTTCTTCCCCGACAAGGAAGCTTTCTTGGCCTTCCGAACCAAGGTGCCGAACCGCCCCCTGCAGCAAAGAAGCCGCGCCGAAGTCGGGGTTGTTTACATCGATGGGGCGAGAAGGGACGGTTTCGTGCCGCTGGCCTCAACGGAGACCTGGTGCTGGCAGCAGGGGTGCCGGCTGCAGTGGCTTCCCGGCAGGGAGGGCGAAATAGCCATCTTCAATCGCGCCGTCAACGACAGTCCCGGTTCCGCCTTGCTGGATGTTCGTAACGGGAAGGTGACGAAGGAGTTCGGCTCGCCGGTTTACTCGGTGAGTCCCAAGGGGGATTGCGCGGTAACGCTCGATTTCGTCAGGCTGCACAGGATGAGGCCCGGTTACGGTTACCCAGGATTCCCTGAACAGCATCTGGGGGTGATGGCGCCTGAAGACAACGGGATATGGCTGCTGTCGTTGCAAACGGGAGAGAGAAAGCTGCTTGTATCTCTTGCAGAACTGTCGGTAATGGAGCCGCTCGACAGCATGGCCGATGCCGAGCATTATGTCAACCACCTTGCCTTCAATCCAAGCGGCGGCAGGTTTCTTCTGATTCATCTATGGGTGAGCAGAGGGAAACGGTACGGCCGGTTGATCACCATGAGGCCGGACGGGACAGATGTAAGGGTTCTGAACAGGGACGGGCACGCCTCTCACTACACTTGGCGCAATGAGTTCGAAATTCTGCAGTACACCACCCATGCGGGTGAGGGGACTGGTTACTACATGTATAACGACGTGACGCTGGAAGCGGTCAAGGTCGGCTCCAGCGTACTCACTGAAGACGGGCATCCCACCTTCCTGTCGGATCAGAGATGCTTCGTCACCGACACCTACCCGGACCAATTCGGGGAACAGAAGGTGATTCTTTACGACATGGATGTCGGAACCGCTACAGATTTGGCCGCATTTTATCTGCCGCCGAACTTCGCAGGCGAAACGCGATGTGACCTTCACCCACGATTCGATAGAGCGCAAAGGTGGCTGGCCGTGGATGTGGTTCAACACGGAAGGCGCGGCGTGCAGCTTATTCCCTTAGCAAAGACGAACGACTACCGGAGTAGATAAATGTTTTTTATCGAGCGGAGATACCGATTACCTCGCATATGGTCCAACCGTGAGTTGCGCATTATCGCCCCCCTGTGCTCCGGGCGGGTCATCAACGTATCCGGATGGGAGGACAGGGACAAGGAGGGTGGCTTCTATAGAGACTACTTCAGCAAAGCGCAGGATTACACCGTCAGCAATTATAACGGTTTTCGCGGGTTCCAGGGACAGGAAGGGGAGGTGGAGCTTGACCTGTCAAAACCGCTCCCGTTGGGTCTGGAGAAACAGTTCGATGTGGTTTTCAACCACACCACCCTGGAGCACATATTCGAGATTGACACGGCGGTACACAACCTTTGCACTCTTTCTAGGGATTTGGTGATAGTCGTGGTCCCTATAGCGCAGGCGCAGCACGGCAGTGAATCGTGGCACGACTACTGGCGCTTCACCCCCACCTGCATGCGCGAATACTTCCAGAGAGAAGGTATGACTGTGCTCCATGAGGCGGTGAACCGGCACCGTAACTCCGGAATCTATCTCCTTACGGTCGCAACCTACTGCCCTCAGAAGTGGAAACAGCATTTCCCGGAAAAGAAGCCTCTGGCGGATGCAGCTTCCCAGCTGGGGGGCGGGGCGCTTTCCTGCATCGTTGCTGTTATCGAGTGGGTGGTCAGACGTTTGGGTGGCAGGAGGGTGATTTGAGGCTTGTCTATATAAGTAGTTCGGAATATCCCCATCCTACGGCAAACGGAGTACAGGTAGTAAAGCAGTGCAACGCATTCTCCCGTATCATTGGTAAGGTTTTGCTTTTGGCCCGATATGCGGATGGGGCTGTTTGTTCCATTGATGAAATCCGTGGTTCTTATCAAATAGACAATCAGGTCAAACTTGTCCTCATGCCTTGGAGGAACAGGCTTAACCCTGTTTTAAAATCAATGGCATATCCACTATGGGCGGCACTGAAAACACCTTTTGCTACGGATTATGTTTATGGCCGCCATCTGCTATCTCTCCTAGTTACAATTTATCTTAAAAAGCCTAGGAATGTCTTTTTTGAATGTCATACCCCCCCAAAGGGTTACCAGAAGATCATACTCCTAATTCTTGTAAAACGGCCGTCTTTTAAACATATAGTTGTTATTTCCGATGCACTTAAGAACATCTTGTTACGCCAGCATCCGCATATAAGGACTGAAGACGTGACAGTTAAGCACGATGGGTGTGATCCGCACCCATCATGTTATTTAAAACCTTCTACTTTTTCTGTTGGCTATGTAGGAGCGATTTATCAGGGGCGTGGCTTGGATCTTATTGTCAAACTGGCCATGAAGTTCAATGATGTAGATTTCCATATTGTCGGCGGTGATCTTGTTCAGTTGAGGAATGTAACAGGGCTAGACATCCCGGTAAACGTAATCTGTCACGGCCGGGTTTCACAGGCGGAGTTGCCTTTTTACTACAACAAGTTCTCCGTTGCGCTTGCCCCTTATTCTTATGCAGTGGGCACCCCAGACGGCACCAATACTTCTGCATACATGTCACCCCTAAAGATATTCGAATACATGGGATGGGGCAAAGTCGTGCTAGCAAGTGATCTTCCAGTACTGAGAGAGGTTCTTACGGATAGATGGAATTCATTGCTGGTTACACCAGACTGTATGGAAAGCTGGGAAACAGCGTTGCACTTGATGAGAGATGATGAAATCCGCGAAAAATACTCCAGACAAGCATATAAGGATGCAGTTGATAAATTTTCATGGGATCAACGCGCCAGCATGCTTTTGGGTGAAGCTGGTTATAGAGTTGAATAAAGATCTCCGGACGTGAATGGAAAAAAATAGAAAAAATATAAGCAGTATTTTGCTGCGCAAAGCTTCTGTTTTCTCATTGATAAACTTGATGGCTTTTGTTGTCTTGTTGATGAGTTACAAGCCAAGGAGTCTCGACGATTTTGACAGTGACAGCGTTTTCGTATATTTCAGTCTCGGAAAGAGCCTGTTTCTTGTAGTGTTGTTTGCTTTGGTACTGATTTTAGTTGCAAAGTGGTGCTTGTTGCCCTGTTTGAGTCTCAACTTCAGGCTTTATGCATCAATATGTCCTATTATCTTTTTATTGCTGTACATTGCAGCAAGTGAAGCATGGAACGTTAGTCAGATATATGCTAGTGCCTCTTTGGGGATAGCGTTGTTTAACTTAACGCAGTTCTTAACCATTTATTTACTGTTGTACTTTACAAAAAAGAAGCTGCGGATCCAGGTATTCGCTTCATTCCTTGCTTACCTATCTTTTCTCCTGGTAATCACGGTGATTCCAGAGGCGTTTAGCGTTCCTTTAGGTACACGTCTCGTCGGTCTGGCTGGCAATTCAACTGCTTTTGGTTCTTTCTCGGCCCTAGGTTTGATTTCTGTTGTCTATCTCAACGCGGCAAGAGGGAAGAGTTCTTTTCTTTTTTCCTGTCTACAAGTCGTTTTTTTGCTTTCAGCCGTCTTGAGTGGCTCTCGGAATGTATTGATTTCACTGTTCTTGTCCCTGCTGGTTTATGTTGGTTGTTCTTATCGCAGAACTCCGAAAGGGCACAACAGCTCAATGCGATGCCTTAAATGGTGTGCCATAATAGCAGCGTCGATTGCTGTAATGTACGCTGCCTCCAGCAACCTTTTCACGCTCTTCACCCGTGATGACCTCCCCGAACATAGTCGCTCCATCATCTGGGCTATAGTGTACACTATGTACATAAAAGGAAGTATTTTTACTAAACTATTTGGTAACGGTTATGGCTTTCTTAAAGACACTTTCAGGTCTGCACACAACACATATCTTCAAATACTTGTAGAATATGGAACAGTGTATTTAGTTGTGTTGCTGTGTTATTTGGCATATATTTTTAGATGCATCATTAAGTCGTTAACTTATAGTAAAAAATCACCAGACAACGCGTATCTGGCGTCACTTATGGTTTTCGTTTGTATTTTTTCAATATCATTGAATGTTCTGTTTGTTGGTATTTTTAGCATATGCTATGTAGTATTGTGCTTTATAATATCTGCACTTGTTCTTGATAAATACGATTCAAATACTTTTGTTTGTCAGGGTATGTCAGTGGAATCAAGAAAGCAGTGAAAATAATTATATAAATTCAGTACATTGCTATCGACTAGGGGTATTTGTGTTGTATATTTTTTAACTATATGAAAATACTGCTTGTTTCAAAAAGTTTTACGAAGGGTGGCTCAGCAAGCGGAGCATCTAATCTTTTAGGTGCGCTCGAATCCGTTGGGCAGAACGTTATCGTCTGTGATGCTTATGCACACCCAAAAGGCGTGTTTTGCAATATTGCGCGTTTTGTAGAGCGCGTCTTTGAACGCGTTTTATTTGACGCAGAGACTCACTGTCTGCGTCTTGTAAGGCCTACATATAATCTTTGCGCACTTGTAGCTAGGCATAAACCAGATATTGTTCAGTTATGTGATATATCTGGCAATGCCATTATTTTTTCAGATTTTAAAACTATCTGTTGTCCCATTATTCACAGAATGAGCGATTTTTGGCCATATCACGGGTCCGCACATTATGCCACGGTTCCCGGCCAAGGGAATCATGTCAGTCAATGGCTTCTGTACAAAACCATTTTTTCAGGAGAGTCCCTGCCAGATGCGCTTGTGGCTCCTTCTCATTGGCTTGCTGATCACCTTGATAAGCGCAGAGACAAGTTTGATTCTATTCATGTTATCCGCAATGCTGTGAAAATCCCTGAGACTATCCAGGTACCTCCCTCTTGCCCCGGAATGTTACGTTTAGGTTTTATCTCAAACAGCGTGCTTGATCCAAGGAAGGGGTTTTGCCGGTTGATTCCCCGACTTCAGGCCCTCTGTAGTCTTGGTTTGAATGTTTCATTGCATGTGCATGGCCGTATTGCTGAGAACTTTAAGGCTTTTCTTTCTGATTTCGAGATAGTTTACCACGGCACATTTGGTCGAAACGAATTGCATCGCGTTTATGATAGTTTTGACATTCTGCTGTGTCCCTCACGATTGGATAATTCTCCTAATGTGCTATGCGAGGCACTTGCTCATGGCCGCCCTGTAATTGGACAGCGTGAAACCGGTATGGAGAGCTATATTGATGATAGAACTGGCGCTTTGATTGATTATTGGACAGACTCATATAACATGATCACAGAATTTATAGAATCATGTTTAATGATATCATCTAATTACTTTAAATTTTCAAACAGTGCTTCTGAATTTGCTGCGCGTCAATTGTCACCACATACTATTGGATTAGCTTACATAGAGCTTTATAAAAAACTTATTACATTAAAGGCGCAATTAAATACAGTAAAAAACGGCATTTAAATGGTATGTTGCTTTGAGTTATAAATATAATAATATAATAACAATTGTTACAGTTGCGTATAACGGTTCATCTACCATATATGACTGTGTAAATAGCGTAAAAAATCAGACTATACCATTAGAGCATATAATTATAGACGGAGCCTCCACCGACAACTCAGTTGAAATTGTACGCGAAACAAGTCCTCATGCCCGCATTATTTCCGAGCCAGATAACGGTATCTATGATGCCATGAACAAGGGGATCAGGCTGGCAACCGGGGATGTGATTGGTATTCTCAACTCAGATGATTTCTACGTTGATAATCGGGTATTGTCCAAGATTGTTGAAATATTTGATACAAATCAAGTGGATGCGGTATTCGCCGATCTTGTCTTTGTCAACCCCGACAACCTGAACAGGGTTGTCAGATATTACAGCGGCTCCAACTTTTCCTTGGCGAAGTTTGCCTATGGCTGGATGCCTCCTCATCCAACCTTCTTTGTGAAGCGAAGTTGTTACGAAAAATTTGGCTTCTTCAAAACCGATTACCAGATAGCCGCTGATTTTGAATTGCTGGCACGTTTCCTCGTTAAACATCGCGTTAGCTACCACTACCATCCCGAAGTCATAATCAAAATGAGAACCGGTGGCGTAAGCACTCGCAACCTTAAAAGCAACATAATTTTAAATAGAGAAATACTGAAAGCATGTGCAGAGAACGGGATAGAAACGAATATATTTAAGGTCTATTCGAAATATTTCAGCAAATGCAAGCAACTCTTTCACAGACCGTCATGAAAACTCTTGTCACCGGTGCCACGGGTTTTGTCGGCCGGTTCCTCTGCCCCCGCCTGCTTGAGGATGGCTTTTCCGTTCGGGCAGCCGTGCGGTCGGTCGGTGCTGCTGCATCGCTTGTCGCCGGAGTGGAGCCAAAGTCAATCGGGTCCATCGGTCCTGAAACTGACTGGTTTCACGCTGTGAAGGGCATCGATACGGTTATCCACCTGGCTGCACGCGTGCATTTGATGAGTGACCCGTCGTCGGACCCACTTGCCGATTTCCGCCGGGTAAATGTGCAGGGAACGGAAAACCTGGCGCGGCAAGCCGCTCAAGCCGGCGTTAAGCGCCTGGTATTCATCAGTTCAATCAAAGTCAATGGTGAGGAGAACACAGCCGCCTACACTCCCGATTCGCCGGCAAAACCCACCGATCCCTACGGTATCAGCAAATGGGAGGCGGAACAGGCGCTACGAAAAATCGGGCAGGAAACCGGGATGGAGGTTGTCGTCGTCCGCCCGACCCTGGTATATGGACCCGGCGTCAAGGCCAATTTCCTTGCCATGATGAACATGATCATGAAAGGCATCCCCCCTCCTTTAGCCTCCATAAACAACAAACGCAGCCTGATCTATGTTGGCAACCTGGTTGATGCCCTGGTAACCTGCGTACTACACCCTGACGCGGCAGGTAAGACGTATCTTGTCAGCGATGGTGAGGATGTCTCGACTCCTGACCTGATCCGCCGTACAGCCAAGGCGCTGGGGGTTCCGGCACGACTCTTCCCGGTCCCCGCATCTGTCATGCGGTTTGCCGGAGCTATTACGGGGAAGCGTGCCGCGGTAAAGCGGTTGCTGGGTTCGCTGACGGTGGACTGTTCTAGGATACGAAACGAACTTGGCTGGCAGCCCCCCTTTACCATGGAAGAGGGACTGCGGGAAACGGCGGAGTGGTTTATAAATCGGGCTAAAGGTCATAGGTGATGAGTGAAGAGGGAAAGAAAGGAGGCTTTCGCAAATTGAAAGTCTGGCAACGGGCCAAGGATCTGGCCGTAATGATATACCGGGTTACGGAAGCCGGTGTATTTGCCAAGGACTTTGGATTAAGGGATCAGATTCGTCGTGCTGCGGTATCCGTTCCGAGCAATATCGCGGAAGGCGATGAACGTGACACAAACAAGGATTCCGTTCGTTTTCTCTATATAGCAAAAGGATCTCTCGCAGAGGTCATCACCCAAGCAATCATTGCTTATGAAATCGGCTACCTACATGAAATCGATCACGAGCTGATTGTACAGGAGTGCGAGGCCCTTGGTAAGATGTTGGGCCCACTTATCAAGGCTCGTTCCACCCATAACCCATGACCCCTGACCAGTTATTAAAACGCCTCTTCGATATCGCAATGTCACTTGCCATTCTCTGCATGCTGTTTGTTCCCATGCTGCTGGTTGCCCTGGCTGTCAAGCTGACTTCCAAAGGGCCCGTTCTCTATTGGTCCGACCGCGTTGGCCGCAACAACGTCATCTTCCGCATGCCCAAGTTCCGCACCATGCGCATCGACACCCCTGCGGTTGCGACACATCTCCTCGGTGACCCGGACCAATGGCTGACGTCAATCGGAAAGTTCCTGCGCAAGTCCAGTCTGGACGAGTTGCCACAGCTCTGGAACATCCTCGCTGGAAACATGAGTTTCGTCGGCCCGCGTCCCGCCCTCTACAACCAGGATGATCTGATAGCATTGCGCACCCAAAAAGGCGTGCACACTTTAAGTCCCGGCCTCACCGGATGGGCGCAGATCAACGGCCGCGACGAGCTTCCCATACCGGTCAAGGTCGAATTCGATGAGTATTATCTGCGACACCACTCCTTTTTCCTGGACATGAGAATTCTGCTGTTAACTTTCTCCAAGGTTGCCAAGCGGGAAGGAGTCACGCACTGACGCTTCTTATCGGAATCTTCAATTCGAATAGGGGCAAAGAGTGTTTGGTAATAGGGACATGAAAAAGCGTAGCGTGCGTTTATCAATAGAGGAAATTACTGCAATCAGAGAGACCGTCCGTGCCCTGGACAACGAGGCTCGAGTCTATCTCTTCGGCTCCCGGACCGACAACACAAAGCGGGGAGGTGACATCGATCTCCTTGTCATGTCGCAAAAGCTTGCCAGAGGCGATGCGGGAAAGATCCGATGGCGGCTCTGGGAACTCCTGGGTGAGCAGAAGATCGACATCGTTATTGCCGCTGACACAACGGACCCGTTCGTGCGGGTAGCCTTGAACGAGGGGGTACTGCTATGACACAGAACGACTACATTCAGAATCTTGCCAATGATCTGGATCTGCTGGAAAAAACTCTGTCATGGCTTCAAAGATCATACGTTATCTGTCAAGGCTTTGGGAATAGGGAAGAATATTCAGCGGACCAGTTCGATGCCATAGAGGCATTGACCAGCAGGTATGCCAGGACGAGCGATATCCTCATCCAGAAGATTTTTCGGAGCATCGACAAAGTCGAGCTGGAAGATCAGGGAACCATGTTGGATGTGGTCAACCGTGCGGACAAGCGCGGACTGTTCGAATCCATCGACGAAATCCGTGGAATCCGGGATCTGCGCAACAAGATCGCCCATGAGTATTCGAAGGAAGATCTGGAACGGCTATTTGAAGATGTCATGCGTTTCACTCCCCGCATCCATGCAATTGCAGACTCCGTCTTTGCCTACTGCAGCCGCTTCGGAATTACGCGTAAGGAGAAAGCATGAGCGATCATTTGCTGGCCATTGAGGGGGGGAAGCCATCAAAATCACCCGCCTTCACCAAGCCTCCACAACAACACCCCGACTTGCATTCCATTATTTCTGGATTATTCTTGCTTAACGTTGTAGGGAGGTCTTGACACTGGTGTCGCGAAAAGGTGAGCACAACATGTACTACCCACGCATGGTCAGGGAAAAACGCTTCTGGCTCATCCTGCTGTTCAAAGTCTGCCTGATCGCCTTCTCGCTTCTGTTGGCCTTTCTGCTGCGCTTCGACTTCACCATTCCCTCCGCCGACTGGCGGCTCTTCTCACAACTCCTTGCACCACTCGTAGCTATCAAGATCGCGGTGTTCTGGCATATGGGGCTCAACCACGGCTGGTGGCGCTATGTTTCCATTGCCGACGTGATAGAGATATTCAAGGCGAATGTTTTTGCCTCGGCCCTGTTCGTGCTGTACGTGGTCTTCAGCCATGGCATGACGGGAATCCCCCGTTCCGTGCTCCTGCTGGACGGGCTGCTCTGCTTTCTCCTCGGTTGTGGCGTTCGCCTGGTTACCCGTGCCTACCGGGAGAACTATTTTCCCATGCCGACGATGCAGGAGAACAACCTGAAAAAGGTTCTGGTGGTGGGCGCCGGCTCTGCCGGCCAGGCCATCGTGCGGGAGATGCGCCAGAATCCTTCCCTGGCTATTTCGGTTGTCGGTTTCATCGACGACGACCCCGAAAAGCAGGAACAGCACTTCCATGGCGTGCCGGTACTGGGCGGACAGGAAAATCTGGACCCTGTCTGCCGGGAACGTGGCGTTGCCGAAGTCATCATCGCCATACCCTCCGCCACCGGCAAACAGGTGCGGAGTATCGTCGACCGCTGCCGTCAAGCAGGCGTCACCTTCAAGACCCTGCCCGGCGTGGGCGACCTGATCGGTGGAAACGTGACTGTGCAGCAGATCAAGGATGTGGATCTGGATGACCTGCTGGGGCGCGAGCCGATAACGCTGGATATCGAGAGGATCAAGAGTTACCTGCAGGGAAAGAGAATCCTGGTTACCGGTGCGGCCGGCAGCATAGGCAGCGAGATCTGCCGCCATGTGGCCCGCTTCAACCCGGACAAGCTGATCCTGCTGGATGTGGCCGAAACGCCGCTCTTCTATCTGGAGCGGGAGTTGACCGAGCGTTTTCCTGGCCTGCACCTGACCGCCGTTGTTGGCGACATCCGCGCCCGTACCCTGCTGGGCGCCACCTTCGACGAGTTTCTGCCGGAAGTGGTCTTCCACGCCGCGGCCTACAAGCATGTGCCCATGATGGAGGCCAATCCCGAGGCCGCGGCCAACAACAACGTGCGCGGCACCAGGATTGTCGCCGATGCCGCCCACCAGTTCGGTGTCAAGCACTTCGTGATGATCTCCACGGACAAGGCGGTAAATCCCACCAACATAATGGGCGCCTCCAAGCGGGCCGCGGAGCTGTACGTGCAGAATCTGGCCAGATGGAGCCGAACCAGCTACGTTACTGTCAGATTCGGCAATGTGCTGGGGAGCAATGGCAGCGTTATCCCCATCTTCCGCGAGCAGATCAAGAGGGGCGGGCCGGTGACGGTCACCCATCCCGAGGTCATCCGCTATTTCATGAGCATTCCCGAGGCAGCCCAACTGGTCCTGCAGGCCGGCAGCATGGGCAAGGGGGGGGAAATTTTCCTGCTGGATATGGGGGAACCGGTCAAGATCCTGACCCTGGCCGAGGAGATGATCCGGCTTTCCGGATTCCGCCCCTACGAGGATATCGACATCAGCTTCACCGGCCTGAGGCCCGGGGAAAAACTGTACGAGGAGCTGCTCCTGGCCGGCGAGGGGATCCGGCCCACCTGCCACAAAAAGATCATGGTCGCCCAGGCGACCCCCCGCGACTGGTATATCCTCAACCGCCAGCTTGACGAACTGTACCGTGCCACCCAGCAGGCCGACACGGGCCGGATTGTCAGCCTCATCGAGGAAATCGTTCCCGAGTATTGTTGCCAGCGGAAGCCGGTGGTACTGGCCTCTAAGAAAAATCCGGAACAGCCTGCCGTATACCCGGCAACAAAGCCGGACAGTGCGGTACATCCCGCTTTTATGCTCAGCCCATGAGAATCCTCCTATACTCGGGGGCGGCTCTGTGGTATCTTCTGCTGCCGCAGGGTTGTCACCTCTCGTGTCCGGAGTGTTTTGATGAACAAACGTCTTTTCCTGGTCTGCACCCTTCTCAGCCTTCTGCTGGACATCTCCTTCCCGGTCTCTTCATGCTGGGCGCTCGCCTCCAACAACATCCCCCTGGACAGCCCGCTGTACGGTTATCTGGACAAGCTTGCCGGATACGGTTTGATTGGCAGTGATTTCAAGGGCATCAGGCCGTTCAGCAAGGCCGAGGCCGCACGACTGCTGCTGGAGGCGCAGGGTAACATCCAACAGTCGCCCGACCCCGTTCCCCCCCTGGTCGCCCAGCTGATGGTGCGTATCCGTGAACTCATCCCCCGGGAAGCTTCGCTTAAGGAACAGCCGGACATGAAGCCGCCCCTGATCAGCTTCGATCCGAAGTCATCCATGCGCCTGCGCTATGCCTATCTGGATGGTACGCCCCGCAACTACAAGCGCCAGGTGCATGATCCCGGCGATGACGGTGTCTTCGGCATCGGCTCGGGGCTGCGCCCCAAGAATCCCTATCCCTCGCCGGTAACCCAGCGCGGCAGCGAGGGGACGCCGCTCATGGCCAACAACAACGGCATCGTCTACCGCGAGGGACATAATGCCGAGCTGCGCTGGGCGGTGGAGGGGCACCTGGCTGGGGAGGTCTCCGGCCTGCTGGAGACCTCCCTGCTCTACTCCAAAAGCGGATCGGATGCGGACCTTGAGCTGAACCGGGGCTATGTCAAGCTGGGGGGAGGGTCGCTGGAGCTGGAGGCGGGCAAGGATGAGAACTGGCTGGGGCTGGGGTATCGCGGTGCCATCACCCTTTCCAACAATGCCGAGAACATGACCCAGGTCAAGCTCTCCAGCCCGGAACCGTTCAGGGTCAAGTACGTGGGCGACATGAAGTTCGCGCTGATCGGCTCCCGTCTGGACAAAACTGTAACCGACGGAGAAGAGCGCCAGCCTTGGTTCTATGCCCTGAAGCTGTCAGCCAAGCCGACAGCCAACCTGGAGATCGGCTTCAACTTGGGCAGGCAGGTGGGCGGTCCGGGGGTTAACAACAGCCTGGGAGACATGGTGCGAGGGCTTGTCGGGGGCACCGGCGCGGACAACTCCAACGGCATGGCCGGTTTCGAGATGCGCTACCGCATCCCCTGGCTGCGCAATACCGAGCTGTACGGCGAGTTTTCCGGCGAAGATACGGCAGCCTTCTGGCCCATTGTGGAGAGTTACCTGGCCGGCATCTACATACCCCGGCTGACCTCCGACGGCAAAAACGACTTCCGCTTCGAATTCTTTCAGGCCAACCGGATCCTCTACACCAACAGCACCTTCCCTGCCGGTTACCTGTACAAAAACATGCCCATCGGCCACTCCCAGGGGGGCGCAACCCGGGACTACTACAGTCGCTTCTGCCACTGGTTCGGCGTGCGCAACAACCTGGCGCTGGAGTACATTTACACCACTCGCGGCGAAAGCGGCCGCATGCCTGGCCAGGCGGTGGAATACAAGCATGCCGGCCGCGTCTCCTGGACCCTGCCGGTGTACGGCGACCTGGATGCCCAGGCGACCTACGGCATCGAGAAGGTCTCCAACCTCAACCTGGAGAGCGGCGATGACAGGACCAATCAGCTGGTCAGCATCGAGTTGAGATACCGCTACTGAAACATTCTCAGGCAACAGCCTGCTTTAACGAGATCTCAAATATACTCTTCGAACAAAAAGCCGCGTCGCATGATGCGGCTTTTTCTGATAGTATCCCGGTTCCGGAACAATTCCCTGTTAAGAGGTTTAAGTCATGGGTGATCACATTATCCGCTCCTTGAGCGTCTCCGGCGGCATCAGGATACTGGTCTGCGATGTCGCCCTGCTGACCCGGGAAATCTGCCGTCTGCACGGCGCATCGCCAACGGTGAGCATTGCCCTGGGGCGCGGCCTGGCCGGCGGGGCGCTGATGGGCGCCCTGCTCAAGCCGGGACAGAGGCTGGCTCTCAAGTTCGAGGCAAACGGCCCGCTGTGGAAGATGATCGTCGAGGCGGACAGCGATGGCGCGGTGCGGGCCAGCGTGGCCAACCCGACCGCCGAGGCGGAACCGCTGGAGGGGCGCTGGAACGTTGCCGGAGTGTTGGGCCGGGCCGGATTCCTGACGGTGAGCAAAGACCTGGGCTTGGGGGGGCAACCGTACCAGGGCACGGTGCAACTCTGCAGCAGCGAAATCGGCGACGACCTGGCCTATTACCTGGCCGATTCGGAGCAGACGCCGTCCGCGGTGGGGCTGGGGGCGGCACTGAATGAAGACGGACTGATCTCCGTCTGCGGCGGCTTCCTGGTCCAGGCCCTGCCTGGCGTGGATGAGGCTGAACGGGACAGGGTCATGGACAACATTGCCTCCCTGCCACCCCTCTCATCCCTGCTGCGGGAAGGGGGGACGCAAAAGCTGCTGGAGCTGCTCTTCGATTCCGTGGCCTACACCTGCCTGGAGACGCGGGAGGTCTTCTTTCGCTGCGGCTGCGGCCGGGAGAAGGTGGAGCGGGCGCTGCTTTCCCTGGGGGGCGCCGAGCTGCGGGACATGGGCACCAGGGAAGGGGAGGCCCGGGTGACCTGCGAGTTCTGTCGCCAGATCTACCGGTTCGATGGTGATGAATTGGAAAAGCTGGCGAAAACGGCTGATCTCACACGATGACACGACGTGCACGAACGTTTACAGCAGTACAAGGATGCTGAACCTATCATTGTTTGTACGTTATGTGCCTTCTTTGCGGCTTGGCGTCTCTGCGCGAGATGACGTGCCTGTTTTTATGTTGCATCCAGGGGACACATGAAACCGGTTCTTCTGCAGCCGACGGGGAAACCGTGACGACAGGTAGTCGTTGTCATCTCCGTGCCTCTGGGTTAATTACCTGATTTTTAAGGATACAGCGTTGCAGGAAAAAACAGCCCCATGCGCACCATCAAACTGACCATAGAGTACGACGGCACCAATTACGCCGGCTGGCAGATCCAGCCCAACGGCCTGGCCGTGCAGCAGGTGATCGAGGAGGCCCTCCTGCGACTCCTGGGGGAACGGGTGCGGCTGCGCTCTTCGGGACGCACCGATGCCGGCGTGCATGCCCGCGCCATGGTGGCATCCTTCACCACCAACCGCTCGCTTCCCCTGCAGGCGTTCGTGGGCGGGGCCAACCGCTTCCTTCCCGACGACATCGCCATCCTCTCCGCGGCCGAGGCGGCGTCGGAGTTCAGGCCGATCCAGGACGCGCGAAGCAAATGGTATCGCTACAGCATCTACAACGCGCCGGTGCGCTCCCCCCTGCGGCGCCTGTTCAGCTGGCACGTGCGCGAGCCGCTGGACACGGATGCCATGCAGCTGGCCGCGCGCCATTTTTCCGGGCGCCACGACTTCGCCGCCTTCCGCGCCTCCAACTGTGCGGCAAAGACGACGCTGCGGCGGATCGATTCCGTTGCCATCACCAGGGAGAACGAGCTGATCGTCATCGACGTGGTCGGGGAGGGGTTTCTGAAGAACATGGTGCGGGTCATGGTGGGAACCCTGGTGGATGTGGGACGGGGGAGGTTCGAGCCGGAACGGATCGCCTGGCTGCTGGAGAATCCGGACAGGAAAAAGGCCGGCGTTACGGCGCCGGCCTGCGGTCTCTGTCTGATTGATGTCAGCTACTGATGCGGCAGTTAGGTTACTGCTCCGTGAGCAGCCGCCTGATCAGGAGCTCCATGGAGCGGCCGATCTCGTCGTTGAAGTCCCGGTAGATCTGGCGCACCACCCCGCGGCTGTCGATCACCAGCATGACCGGAAGCGAGCGGATGCCGAAGGCTGACTGTACCGCCTGGCTTGCCGGCGCCAGGGGATAGTTGATGCGCAGTTCGTTCACAAACGACCTGAAGGCCTCGCCTCCGTCATCGTCGACGCTCAGGCCGAGCACCTGGAGCCCCTGCCTGCCGTATTTGAGCTTCATCTCGACAACGTGCGGCACCGAGGCGCGGCAGGGGATGCACCAGGTGGCGAAGAAATCCAGCAGCAGCACATGGCCGCGGTAGGTATCCAGGGATACCTCCTGACCGGTGGTGGTGATCGCCTTGAAAGGGGGGGAGGGCTGTCCGGCCAGCGGCACAGCATGGACCGCCGCCGGGAAGAGGATCAGCAGGACGAGCAGCGCCGGGGCATGTCGGCGGAGCAGCCGGACCAATCCCATGCCGATCAGAATGCCTTAGCGATCAGGGCTTCCAGCTGGGATTTGGGGATGGCGCCGACGACCTGATCCACCACGACGCCACCCTTGAACAGCACCAGGGTCGGGATGCCGCGGACGCCGTATTTTCCCGGGGTGGAGGGATTCTCGTCAACGTTGACCTTGCCTACCTTGATCTTGCCGGCATATTCGTCCGCCACTGCGTCGATCAGCGGGGCAATCGCCTTGCAGGGTGAGCACCAGGTGGCCCAGAAATCAACCAGAACCGGCAGGTCGGACTGCAGTACATCCCGTTCGAAATTGGCGTCATTTAACGCAAGTACCTTGTCGCTGGCCATAGACGTTTGTCTCCTTTGGATAAGTTTAAAGTTCGTGAATGATATACCAGGGCGGGAAAAAATCAAGCCCAAACTCCCGGCCACAGGTTTAGTTGAAACATTCGCGAAAAGCGGCTATTCTACCGCGGCAAGACACTGTTCCGGGAGCAGCCCATGCCGTATCTGACGCTCAATATCGATATTCAGGATCGCACCGCCCTGGTCGTGGGAGGGGGAACGGTCGCCCTGCGCAAGGTGGGTACCCTGCTGGCGGCGGGGGCGCGCGTGCAGGTGGTGGCGCCGGCCCTGGCCGAGGGGCTGGAGACGCTGCGGCAATCGGGCGCTATCTCCGTGCGCAGCGCCTCCTACGGTCCGGCCGACCTTGAGGGGGTCTTCCTGGTGGTGGCTGCCAGCGACAACCGGGAAGTGAACGCCGGGGTCGCCCGTGACGCGCGGGAGCGGGGCATCCTGGTGGCCGTGGCCAATGCGCCGAAGCTGGGTACCTGCACCTTCCCGGCCATTCTGCGGCGGGGAGAGCTGGAAATCGCCGTCTCCAGCGGCGGGCGCTGCCCCGCCTTTTCCGTACAGGTCAGGGACCGCATCGCCGGGGTGATCGGCGAGGAGTACGCCACGGCCCTGGAGCGGCTGGCCGCGGAGCGCGAAAAGCTGTTGACGGAGGGGAATGGCAGCACCTACAATGCAAAACTTGTGCGTTTTCAGGCAGAGCGTGCGCTGGGCCAGCTGGCCGTTGACAGGGATGGGGCATGATGAGCAAATTCTTTTTCTACTGTACCCTCGTCCTGTACGGGGGGGCCACGCTGGCCTACCTGATCTATCTGCTCAGGACAACGCCACTGCTGGCAACCTGGGCCCACCGGCTGATCTCGGCCGGATTCATCGCCCATCTGCTCTCCACCATCCACCGCGCCGTCCTCACCGGCCAGCTGCCGCTGACCAGCATGCACGAATCGCTCTCCTTCTTCAGTCTGGCCATCGTGGGGGCGTTCATCTTCTTCGAGCGCAGTTACCGGGTGGCCATACTGGGGTCATTCGTCACCCCCCTGGCGCTCTTGGCAATCATCGCCTCCAGCGCCCTGCCGGACGAGATCAGGCATATCTCCCCCATACTGCGCAGCAACTGGTTCTGGGGCCACGCCCTGATGGCGTTCATAAGCTACGCCGCCTTTACCATTACCTTTGCCACCTCGGCCATGTACCTGCTCCAGGAACATTTCCTGAAGAGGAAGCGCTTTGGCGCCCTGTTCCGCAAGCTGCCGTCGCTGGAGATCATGGACGACATCAGCTATCGCTGCCTGACCATCGGTTTCCCGCTCCTGACCCTGGCCATCATCTCCGGCGCCATCTGGTCGGTACAGGCAGGCGGGAATTACTGGAACTGGGCCGACCGCAAGCAGGTCTGGTCCATGATCACCTGGTTCATCTACGCCGCGCTGCTGCACGGGAGGCTGACCACCGGCTGGCGGGGACGGCGGGCTGCGCTGCTCTCCATCCTCGGGTTCATCGTCCTTTTGATCACCTTTTTCGGCATGAGGCACAGCGTCACATGGTAGCCCAGTCAGGACAGCGGTTGTCGCCAGGGGCGGGGGAGACTGGGGCGCAATGAATATCATCGTTGTCGGCCTCTCCCACAAGACAGCGCCGGTGGAGGTACGGGAGAGGGTGGCATTCTCGCCCAACCTGATCGAAAGGCCGCTGCGGGAACTGGTCAGCCTGGACGATATCAGCGAAGGGGTGATCGTCTCCACCTGCAACCGGGTGGAGATCTATGCCACCACCCATGACATCGCCGGCGGCACGGCCCGCATCAAGCGTTTCCTGGCTGACCACCACCGCATACCGCTGGAGAGCCTGGAGCAGTACCTGTACAGCTACCACTCCGAGGCAGCCATCCGCCACGTGTTCCGGGTGGCCTCCAGCCTGGACTCCATGGTGGTGGGCGAGCCCCAGATCCTGGGGCAGATCAAGACCGCCTACGGCTATGCGGCCGAATACCGGACATCGGGCACCATCCTGAACCGTTTCCTGCACAAGGCTTTCTCCGTTGCCAAGCGGGTGCGCACGGAAACCAGGATCGCCTCCTCGGCGGTCTCGGTGGCTTTTGCCGCGGTGGAGCTTGCCCGCAAGATCCTGGGCGACCTGTCCGGCAAGACCGTCATGCTGATCGGCGCCGGCGAGATGTGCGAGCTGGCAGCCAAGCATTTTCTCACCAGCGGCGCCCGTGGTCTGTTGGTGGCCAACCGCACCTTTGCCAAGGGTGAGCGCCTGGCCGCCGAGTTCGGCGGTGAGGCGATACCCTTCGAGGAGCTGTTCCATGAGCTCCACCGGGCAGATATCGTGCTCTCCTCCACCGGCGCGCCACACACCATCATCGCTCCCCGGGACGTGGAGGCGGTGGTGAAACGGCGCAAGTTCAAGCCGATGTTCTTCATCGACATCGCCGTGCCGCGTGACATCGATCCCCGGGTGAACGACCTGGAGAGCGCCTACCTCTTCACGGTGGACGACCTGCAGGAGATCGTTGAGGCCAACATGGCCCAGCGCAACCAGGAGGCGAGCAAAGGGGAAGAAATCGTCGAGCAGGAGATCGGCCAGTTCCATTGCTGGCTCTCCTCCCTTGAATCGACCCCCACCATAGTTGCCCTGCGCGCCAGGTTCGAAGAGATCAGGCGGGCGGAGTTGGAAAAGACTCTCTGCGGCTGGAAAGATCTCTCCCCCGAGGCGGAAAAACGGCTGGAGATCATGACCCTCTCCATCATGAACAAGCTGCTGCACACTCCCACGGCCGTGCTCAAGCGGGCCGGCCAGGGGGGGCGCACCGATCTCTATACCGATGCCCTGCGGCAGCTTTTCGATCTTCAGACAAGCCGGCAGGACGACGACGAACTGGAGCTGGAACTGGAGGAGGAGTGAGACTCCCTCCGCTGATAGCCGGAACACTGGTCAGACGCTACAAGCGTTTCCTGGCTGATGTGATCCTGGAGGACGGAAGCTCCGTCACGGCCCACTGCCCCAATTCGGGGAGCATGAAGGGATGCGCGTCCCCCGGCAGCCGGGTACTGCTCTCCCGCAGCGCCAATCCGGGCCGCGCCTATCCCCTCACCTGGGAGCTGGTTGAGTCGGACGGGTGCTGGGCCGGCATCAACACCTCCCTTCCCAACCGCCTGGTGCGGGAGGCCATCGAGAACGGCACCGCTGGCGAACTTCAGGGGTATGACAGCATCCGGCCCGAGGTGCCTTACGGCCAGCGGAGCCGCATCGATCTCCTGCTGGAGGGACCGGTCGGGCGCTGTTATGTGGAAGTCAAGAACGTCACCCTGGTGGAGGGAGACAGGGCGCTCTTCCCCGATGCCGTGACGGTCCGCGGCCAGAAGCATCTGAACGAGCTGATGGGGGTGGTGCGGGAGGGGGACCGGGGGGTGATCTTCTTCACCGTCCAGCGGGGCGACGCCGAGAGCGTTTCTCCGGCGGACGCCATCGACCCGGAGTACGGCAGGCTGCTGCGACTGGCGCTGGACAGCGGCGTGGAGGCGCTGGCCTACCGGGCCGTTGTCTCACCTGAGGAGATCCGTCTGACCCAGCGGCTGCCGGTCATCCTGTAACCACCCTGTAGCGCTTGTTTTTTCGTGCCAACCCCCTCCAAACCTCCCCTTGTCAGGGGAGGCTTAAAGGCTTCACCCTGACAAGGGGGGACTGAGGGGGGGGTGGTTTCAGATGTTACGCAGTACAAGGACAATGGACTCCGGCATTTCGCTCGATTCGTCCTTCAGGCGCCACGGGCCCTGGTTGTACTTATTCCCCGTACCCCTGTTTTTCGAGCCCTTCTGGTTTCTCGTACGAACGGTTGTGGGGATGAAATCCATTTTATTCGTTCCGAATATAAGAGGGAGAAGACGTATGCCCCCCAGACAGCTTCGTATCGGTACCCGCGCCAGCCAGCTGGCGCTCTGGCAGGCCAACTGGGTCAAATCCGAGCTGGAGAAGAGATATCCCGCTCTGGAAGTGACCCTCACCAAAATTAAGACCATGGGGGACAGGATCCTTGACGTCCCCCTGGCCCAGGTTGGCGGTAAGGGGCTGTTCGTCAAGGAGATCGAGGAAGCCATGCTGCGGGGGGAGATCGACATCGCCGTGCACAGCATGAAGGACGTTCCCACCGAGTTTCCCGAGGGGCTGGGCCTGTACTGCATCACCAGGCGTGAGGACCCCCGCGACGCGGTTGTTTCCCGCGCTGCGTGTTTCTCCCTCCTGCCGCCCGGCGCCAGGGTCGGCACCAGCGCCCTGCGCCGCCAGGCCCAGTTGCTCCATGCTCGCCCCGACCTGGAGATGGTAACGATCCGCGGCAACGTGGAGACCCGCATCCGCAAGCTGGATGAGGAAAACCTGGATGCGGTCATCCTGGCAGCCGCGGGGCTGAAGCGTCTCGGCCTTACCCAGCGGGTGGCCGAGTACCTGGATGTGGAGTTTTCCATCCCGGCCATCGGCCAGGGCGCCCTGGGGATCGAATGCCGCCTGTCTGACCCGGTCGTCACCGAGGCCATCGCATTCTTCAACCACCCCGACACCAGCCATGCCGTCCGGGCCGAACGGGCTCTGCTCAGGCGCTGCCAGGGAGGATGCCAGGTACCCATTGCCGCCCATGGTACGGTACGGGGGGGTGATCTCAGGTTGGTCGGTCTCATTGCGGCGGTGGATGGGCGGGAGTTTGTGCGCGACGAGATCAGTGGTCCGGTTGATCAATGTGAGCACCTGGGAGAGGAACTGGCCGACCGCCTGCTCTCCCGGGGGGGCAGGGCAATTCTGGAGGAGGTTTACCAGCGTGAAATCTGAAACGAGAGGAATAGTGTATCTTGTGGGATCCGGCCCCGGCGATCCGGGACTGATCACCCTGCGCGGCATGGAGTGCCTGCGCCAGGCAGAGGTGGTGGTGTACGACTACCTGGCCAACGAACTGCTCCTCAACCATGCCCCGGAATCGGCGGAGCGGATCTACGCCGGAAAGATCGGCGGTCGACATAACCAGGGGCAGGACGAGATCAACGCCCTGCTGGTGCGCAAGGGGAGCGAGGGGAAGATCGTGGTCCGCCTCAAGGGGGGCGATCCCTTCGTGTTCGGCCGGGGAGGAGAGGAGTGCGAGGCTCTGCGCGAGGCGGGGATTCCCTTTCAGATCGTGCCGGGAGTCACCGCGGCTGTGGGCGCGGCGGCCTACGCCGGCATTCCCCTCACCCACCGCGAGTACACCGCCTCGGTCACGCTGGTCGCCGGCCAGGAGGGGAAGGACAAGGACGAGTCCAACATCGACTGGGAGCGCCTCTCCCACGGCAACGGCACGGTTGTCTTCTACATGGGGGTCACCACCCTTCGTCGCAACATGGAGCGCCTGATACAGCACGGCAAGAGCGCCGACACGCCGGTGGCCCTGGTGCGTTGGGGCACCACGCCGAAGCAGCAGGTGCTGACCGGCACCCTGGCGGATATCGCCGACCGGGCCGAGAAGAGCGCCTTCAAGCCGCCGGCGGTAACCGTGGTGGGTGACGTGGTCAGGCTGAGGGACAAGCTGGCCTGGTTCGACGGCCGTCCGCTCTTCGGCAAGAGGATCATGGTCACCCGCGCCGCCGTCCAGGCGGGGGAGTTTGCCGGCATGCTGGCCCAGCGGGGAGCGGCGGTGATCGAATGTCCCACCATCCGCCTGGTGGAACCGGAACAGTGGCAGCCGCTGGACGCGGCCCTGCGAGACATCTCCGGCTATGACTGGATTGTGCTCACCTCGGCCAACGCGGTGCGCTGCTTCTTCAGGCGCCTGGACGCCCTTGGCCTGGATGCCCGTAGCCTTGCCGGCTGCCGGGTCTGCGCCGTGGGTCCGAAAACCGCCGCAAAGATCAGGAACTTTGGCATCACTGCCGATCTGGTCTCCTCCGACTACAAGGCCGAGGGAGTGGTGGCCGAATTTGCCAAGCTGGACATCCGCGGCAAGAAGATCCTCTACCCCTGCGCGGACCGGGCCCGCGACCTGATTCCCCGAGAGCTGGGCACCATGGGCGCCCAGGTCGATTCCCCCATCGCCTACCGCACGGTCCTTCCGGACAGGCTGCCGCCCGAGGCGGTGTTTGCCCTGGAGAAGCGCTCCGTGGACTGCATCACCTTCACCTCATCCTCCACGGTGCAGAATCTTGCCAGCATGCTGGGCGAGGACCGCATGCTGGACATGCTCAAGGGAGTGGCCATCGCTTCCATCGGACCGATCACCACGCGCAGCTGCCGCGCCCTGGGACTCAAGGTGGATATCGAGCCTGCCGAATACACCCTGGATGCCCTGACCGACGCCATCGAGGCCTTCTTGACGGCCTGATAGAACTGGGTTATACAGTTGTGGCTGAGAACAATCTTGAGGAAGGGAGACATATGCAGCCTGTCCAGGCCCTGATATCCGGCAAGGTGCGCCTCCCTTCCCCGCCGCTGATTGCCGTCAAGATTCTGGAAGAGATTCGCAGGGATGACTTTACCTTCCAGGACCTGTCCTACCTGATCGAGTCCGATCCGGCCCTGACGGCGCGGGTGCTGAGGGCGGCGAACTCATCGTTCTTCTGCCCCGGCAACAGGGTGACCAGCATTGAGCGGGCCCTGGCCCTGCTGGGATCGAATGCCGTCACCAACATCGCCCTCTCCTTCGTCATCGTCACCGGATTTCAGCCCGGCTCGACGGGGAGCTTCGACACCACCACCTTCTGGCGGCGGGCGTTGACCACGGCCGTTGCCGCGGAACTGATCTCCACGCTGGTGGGGAGTCAGGACCGCGACATCTTCGTCATCGCCCTGCTCCAGGACATCGGCATCCTGGTCATGCACGGCAATGATCCCCAGGAGTACCAGAGAGTCTTTCAGTTGAGAACGGAACAGGGGGTGGGGCTGTGCGAGGCTGAACGCCAGATATTCGGCTTCAGTCACCAGGAGCTGGGGGCGGCTCTGCTGAAGAGCTGGCAGATTCCCGAGGAGATGTACCTGCCCATCAAGTATCACCATGCCACGGATGCCGTTCCCGACCAGTACCGGCAACAGCACGACATCCTCTGCGTAGCCGACTGTCTGGCCTCCTTTCATTGCGGAACCCAGGACGCGGACAAGATCAGGCGCGGCAGGCACGTCCTCTATGAGACCTTCGGCCTGCTGGGAAAAGAGGTCGAGGCACTGATCGAGGCGGTTGGCACCAGGGCTTTTGAGGTGCTGGCCTTCTTCGAGATCCCGCCGGACGCCATGCGGCCGCTGGAACTGATCCTCCAGGAGGCAAACGAGCAGCTGAGCAGTCTGCACGATGCCTACGACCTGCAGGCCATCGAACTGCAACAGGCCAAGGAAAAGGCTGAAAAACGTGCCCGCGAGCTGCACGACACCAACGTCATGCACCGTGAGCTGGCCTTCCGTGACGGCCTGACCGGGGTCTACAACCGCCGCTTCTTCCAGGAAGCCCTGGATAAGGAGCTGATGCGGGCTCAGCGCTATAACCGCCAGTTCTCATTGGTTATTTTTGATCTGGATAACTTCAAGACCGTCAACGACACCCATGGCCACACCGTCGGCGACCTGCTGCTGATCAACGTCAGCAAGACCGTACAGGATATCCTGCGCACGACCGATATCTTCGCCCGCTACGGTGGAGACGAGTTTGTCATCGTCATGCCAGAAACCGACATGTCCAGCGCCATCGCCGTGGCCGAAAACCTGCGCGCCCGGATCCAGGGGCTGACCACCAGCGTGGGTAACGTCTTCATCAGGACCACCATCAGCATCGGCCTGACCAGCTACATCGCCACCCTGGGTAACAGGAGCCGGGAGCAGATCATCGACATCGCCGACAAGGCGCTGTACATAGCCAAACACAGCGGTAAAAACAGCACCCGAGCCCTGAAGTTTCCCGATAAATAGCCGTCCTGTCGCAAAAAGCGCTGCCGTCCACGGGGAGAGGCGCCGTGAATCCTTTCATACCAGGGTCTCAGGGCGCTTTTCTTTTGCCTCATTCCGAGGATTGCGGGTATAACCGTCTGAATACATTCGCCAAGGAGGCAGCATGTCAGAATTCAGCAACGTCACGGTTATCAAGAAGGCCAACATCTACTTCGACGGCAAGGTCGCAAGCCACACCGTCCTCTTCCCCGACGGCACCAAGAAGACGCTGGGCATCATGCAGGCCGGCGACTACGAATTCTCCACCGCCAATGCCGAGGTCATGGAGATACTCTCCGGCACGCTGGAATGGCAGATGAAGGGGGAATGCTGCTGGAAAACCGTCGGCGCCGGCGAATCATTCCAGATTCCGGCCGACTCGGTCTTCCTGATGAAGGTGCCGGCGGTCGCGGACTACTGCTGTTCGTATATACAGTAAACGTTTAGCCCACACAAAAGCGCAGGGGCACGAGCTGTGCGTCTCAACAGCATAATTCTGCCGTTGTTTCAGTCTCTCTTCGTGCCTCTGTGCCTCCGTGTGAATCCATCCGCTTTTTTCTCCTGTTTTTAAAACGTTACGTCCTATGTCCCGAACAACTCCCCCCATCGGCCGTTTTGCCCCCTCACCCACCGGCGCGCTGCACACCGGATCGCTGGTCAGCGCCGTTGGAAGCTGGCTGATGGCCAAAAGCGCCGGCGGCCAGTGGCTTGTGCGCATCGACGACCTGGACAGCCAGCGCCAGGTGCCGGGCATGGCCGACGACATCCTGGCCACCCTGGAGCGATTCGCCCTGTTCTGGGACGGCGAGATCTCCCGCCAGAGCCTGAATCTGGAACTCTACGAGCAGGCTTTCCAGGAGTTGAAGAGAAAGGCTCTGCTCTACCCCTGCTGCTGCTCCCGCAAGGAGATCTCCCAGGCGGCCTCGGCCCCCCATCCCACGGACGACTGCCTCCCCTACCCGGGCAGTTGCCGCAACGGCATGCCGGAAGGAAGAACGGTGCGCTCCTGGCGGGTGCGGGTGACGGACGAGCCGGTCTGTTTCCATGACCTGCGGCAGGGGATGATCTGCCAGAATCTTTCGACGGGGTGTGGGGATTTCCCGCTGTGGCGGGGTGATGGCGAGTTCGCCTACCAGTTGGCGGTGGTGCTGGACGACCACCTGACCGGTGTCAATCAGGTGGTGCGGGGGGATGACCTGCTGGCGTCAACGCCGCGCCAGATCCATCTGCAGCGCCTGCTCGGCCTGCCCCAGCCGGAGTACTGCCATCTGCCGCTGGTGACCGGGCCGGGCGGGACCAAGCTGAGCAAACGGGACAACCTGGTGTCCCATCATCTGGGGAACTGGAAGGACAGGGAGGGGGTGCTGCTGCACAGGGTGCTGCGCTTCCTGGGGCAGGAACCGCCGGCGGAACTGAGCGGCGCCTCCTGTCCGCAGATCCTGGCCTGGGGGGCGGCCCATTTCGATCTCCGCAAGCTGCCCCGGAAGGGCGGAGAGTTGACGCTCGTCAGCTGACAATTTTCCCTAATTCCAATTCCAACACAAAGAGCTCTCTTCGCTGGCTCGTGGAAGGCTTCTGTTCTCGTGCGCTTCCGCGCCGCCGTGATATCAGCTTTGATGTGAAACGGGAATTACCTGCCTTTTCCTATCCCCATCAACTCGGCCATGCGCACGATTGGCGCATCGCTGACCCGCTCGCCGTCGTGGTAAAAGGTGACCAACTGCAGGGCACCGTCCTTGGCAACCTTTGCCGCCACGTCATCGGGGGTGAAGGTGGTTCGCCCGAGGGACTTCCTGGTGGGCCAGTCGATGCTGCCGTAGCTCAGATAGACCAGCTTGGAGCAGTAGACCCTCTCCTTTGACTCCACATCAAAATTGAAGTCATATGGCTTTCCCACCTGTCGCAAGGCCAGCATGATCGTGGTGGCGCGCGCTTCACGGCTCTGATCCGGTTTGCGCAGGATCCCGAGACTGTCGATATTGAGGAAATGCTGCAGGGTATTCATCTCCACCCCCGAGCGCAACGCCTCCACCACCAGCCTTCCCTGGCGGATCTCGTCGTGATGGCGAACCACCAGCGGGTTGTTCCAGATGCCCAGTTCCTTCAATTCCGCCTCCGTGCCGATCCAAACCGCCGCGTGCCCCCAGTAACCCGGGATCAGCTTGTCCGTCAGGCGGAAGGGGGTCTTCTCCAGCAGGATATCTCCCGCCTTCAGGCTGGCGCTGATATGGGCCAGGACAGCTCCTTTTTTGTACAGCTTGCCCCTGCGGGTTTCAACCAGGCCCACCGCATTGCCGAAAACCATGCTGAACAGGCTGACTCCTTCCCGTTCCATGCCGCTCATGGCATCAGTCGTTACTGCGGCCAGGAAACCGAGTTTGCGGCCGACCACGTACAGGGGGGACCAGGTTTTGACCATGGAATAGGAGGGGCTCTGCTCAATCAGCAGCCTGAGGTACTCGCTTTCCCGGTCGTGGGCCGTCGGGGCGACGGCGTGCGACGTCTCGCGCTCGTAGAACCTGATCGCCCTGCGCACCCGGGCCCGGTTGCTCACGGAGTCGTAATTCATGGTTATTTTCGCCAATGCCGCGCTTCTCACCTTGTAGCCCGGATCTCGCTCATTAAGAATGCGGCGCAGCTTGCTGTCCCCTTCAAAGAGTGAGATGGCCAGCAGGTAGTTGTCGTAGAGCAGCATGGCCGAGGAGAGCGACAGCATCACCCCGGTCAGGCGCGATTCCGGTGTGATCCCCTGTCCAGCCAGTTCTTTTTCCGAGCCGTCCAGCCAGCATTCGTGTGATTCGGCCACTGCCAACAGCTCGTTGCGCAGGGACAGATGCTCGTTGATGCCGGTATTGATCAGGGAAATGTCATCACCGGTCAGCGGCCTGCCCCTGTCAATCTTGTCCTTGATGGCTTTGCCGACCTTGATGGTCTCGGCCCGCAGCGCCAGTGCCCGTTCCGCAAGGGTACGGAACTCGCTAAGCTCCTTTTTGAGCGACGCTTCCACCGCTCCACGGCTGGCTTTGTGGGCAGAAGTGGGATGTTCCCGGCAACTGCCGGCAGCTAATACAGGCGAAGAGATGCAGAGAACAGCCATGAGGAGAAGGGGGAACAGCGGGTGTTTCATGGGGTGTGCTCCTTGGTGGTTGATTGTGTGCCGGCTGCCTGTGCCCCGTATTGGCGGATGAAACTCTTGAAGGTAACCCAGACATCGTTAAAACCGAAGGCCTGCATCTCTGCCTCGGCATCGGCCAGGGACCAGCCCTGGTGCTTCATGCGATAGGCCGCAATCACGATACCGGTACGGTCCTGGCCGTGGCGGCAATGGACAAAAACCGGCCAGTTGAGCGGGTCGGCCATCAGGGCCACCACCCGCTCAACCTTTTCCGGCAGGCCGTTGCGGCTCATCTCCATCGGCACGGCAATGGCGGTCATCCCGGCCTCTTCCACCTGCCGCCTCTCGTTCGCCGTGGTGCGAAGGTCGATCACCGTCCTGAAACCCATCCTCTTCAGGGTGCCATACCCCTCCTTGCCGGGTTGAGCCCCGCGGAAGATAGCTGGAGCAACTCGACCGACATTATCAAGGCCGGGGAGGTTGTAGATGTGCACCGAGGAGCCGGCATCGGGGGGAAGCGCTACGGTTCCCGTGGAAACGGCAAGCAGGTTGCCGGCGATGGAGAGGGCAACAACGAACAGCACCCCCGAAATCATTCGTTTCATGGTGTTTCCTTTCAACCCGGAAAGGGCCGATCGGGGGCAGTGGCGCTGCCCCCGATCGACCTACCTGCGCTGCTGCTTGTCGGAATACATGCGCTGGTCGGCCATCCCGATGATCTCCTCCAGGCTGGCGTCGCCTTCGCGATGAAGCACAACCCCGACCGATACGCCAAGCTGGAAGCGTTTGCCGTCGAGGGTGATCTGTGTCTCGAGGACTTCGCGCAATCGGGCGACAAGCGCCTGCACAGTTTCCTCGGAAACCGCTTCCATCAGCACGACGAACTCGTCGCCACCCCAGCGGGCAATGGTATCTTCGGCGCGCACCGTTGCCCGGCAGCGCCGTGCGATCTCCCGCAACACGGTATCGCCGGTGTTGTGACCGTACCGGTCGTTGACGTCCTTGAAACCATCCATGTCCAGGAACAGAAGCGCGCAGGCCTGGTCCGGGTGGCGATGCTGGCGGGCGAAGGCGACGCGCGCCCGATCTGTCAGGAGGCGCCGGTTGGGCAGGCCGGTGAGGGAGTCGAACATCACCAGTCGCGCCAACTCGGCGCGGCTGCGGATCAGGGCGTAGAGCATCCAGGCGATCAGGCCGCCAGCCAGGGTGACGGCAATCCTCGCCAAGTACTGAAGATTGTGGTTGAAGTGATCGTAGCGCGGCGCCACCGCAATTGCCCAGCGGCCGCCGGGGATGTCGATTTCCTGAATCACGGCATCGCGCCGGGCGAACAGGGCGATGTTGCCGAGAATGCCGTCTCCTTTGCTGCCCAGGCCGTCTCTGCCGCGCAGCGCATGCTCGAAGCGGCTGTCTTCCGACTCCTTGAACACGCTCTTGAACAGCGAATCCGAGTCGATCACCGTGGACAAAAGCCCCCAGTAGTTTCCGCCAAGGAACAGGGGTACACGGTAGACCAGGCCGCTGCCCCCCTGCACCAGGTCGAGCGGTCCGGCCAGCGCCGGCTTACCGCTGACGACGATGCGTTGGATAACGGGCCACTGGCCCGGCAGATTCCGGTAATCGATGCCGATGGCCTTCTCGTTGCCGGTGAGCGGGTAAACGTAGGTCAGGCGATAGCCGACGGCGATGCCGAAGTTGCGCACATGCGGGTTCCCCTTGTACAGGACGGCGAGCATGTCGCCGATTTCCTTTGACTGGATGCGGTTGTTGCGCACGACCAGATAGCTCCCCAAGCCGCTATTGAGATAGAGCAGTGAATTGAGTTCCCGTTCCACCCGTGCCCGCAGCATGGCCGCGTACGACGTCATCTCGATGCGGCGTTGATCGTCAGCTTCGTGCCGCTGGGCCTGGAGGACGGCTTCGCCGAGAGACACCGCAAGCGCGAAGACCAGGAGTGCGCCGGCAACCGCGAACCACCTGGTGCTGACCACGGAGTTGATTCGGCGCTTCAAACTGATGGCCTCCGATTTGTCATGTGTGCAAATCCTTTGAGTTCCAATCGCCTGCAAGGGGGGGATACCATCTTTCGAAAAGAAAGGACGTGACAAGACTCGGGCAGTCCGGTCGCGGCCGGAACTCCCCTGCCCGCGCGCATTTCCCCCGTTAGGCCCCAGGGGGTGACAGTATAGTGATAGTTTTGGTTTTATGGTCAATAGCGCATCTACCGCTGCAGTCGGCACCGACGAAAGTGCTGCCCCTGAAGTGCTCAGTGACAGTGTCCTTCGACCACTTGAGCATAGTTCGCACTGCGTGCGTTCCAATATTTGAAGGAACGCGCTCCCTCCTGAGCACCAATTCATCAGGAATTACAACGCGATACTCATTAATCGGGTAAGGCATCCGTGAACATGGTACAGATCCTTCTTCATTTACTTCGTAGTATGCGATGGTTCCATCTTCAAGAGTTTGTTCAATGTGTAGGCAGCCATCGCGCATCATGTACTTGAATTTTTTCTTATTGCCTGTACTTGTCTCGTAAAAGCGTCCTGACTCAGGCGTCCAACTTTCCCGAAGTTCTGGGCCGATAATGGAGTAATTCTCTTTTGGCGACGCCTTCGGGTTACCCTGCAAGAGTTTTCGAATCTCTACCTGCTCGACAACGACCTCCTCAATCCGATTGAGCATAAGCTCAGTGTTAAACACAACTTCAGGCAACGCTTCGTGAGCACGCTTGATTTCGCGAAGCCGTTGAGCCGAATATCGGATTACGTCGTCAGTTTCCTTGTGATGCTCATGGCAAAGGAACAGGAGGTTTTCAGGTGAACGTCGTTCCTCATCTGTTTGTAATGGGTTGTACCGCTGGCCACCTGGTTCTGCAGCCTCAATGTGGCATAACTCTGCAACGTAAAGTCCTTGCTGATTCAACAGGGGCCTATCGCATCCAGGAAAGGCGCACTTGTTTTTCGACCGTATTGCGAGATCACGGAGTACTTCTCTTTGAATAAATCGTCGTGTCATAGCGTTTGTTGTTCCTAGTTTGTTATTGACCAGATTTCGATAACATCCCAAACTTGACATTTTTCCTGTGAACATTAAAAACAGCACAAGAATACCTGTGCAGCGCCCCCTTCTACTCTTTCTCCACCGTCACCAACTCTTTCGAGTTGAAGATGGCGGTCGGGGTGATGACCCTCTCATTCAGCGGGATTCTCCTGCCGTACCTCTTCTGCAACTCTTTCCTGACAACCGGGGCAGCGAGATTGAGATCCCCCAGCTTCTGCGGCCGTCCGACCTCCATATCCAGGGTCCTCTTGTAGATCTTCCAGACCAGCTCAGAACAGTAGATCCTCGTGTCGGACCACTCGAACCAAGGGTCGTAGGGTTTGCCGCGCAGCTCTTCCGCCACCCTGCGCAGCTTGCTGAGCGTCTCTCCGTTCAGCAGGTAGTCGGCATTGCGCAGCCGTTTGACCACGTACTTGCCGCGGACGCCGCGTCGTATCCAGTCGCTCAGGGGAGTGTAGCGCACCTTGGCGCCCGCCTCGAACACCTGGGGAAAGCCGCTGCGGTGGATGATGATCCCCATGTGGCTGTAGCGGGAGCCGGTAGCCTTCTGGATCGCCTTGCTCTGGGGGGAACGGGAGACCTGGAAGATGATGTCGCCGTCCCTCAGGTCGGCGGCGTTGACCGGCAAACCGGTAAGGCAGAACAGGGAAAGCAGGATCAGCAGGCGGCGTATCAGAGGGAGAGACATGGCGATGTGCTCCTCGGGCAGGCGTAATATCGCACGGGTGAAGTCATACCGGTTGTGAGCCGGAGGACGGCCACGGGACAACAGGCCGGCCCGGATCTGCGCAGTCCCGCCCCCGTCACTCCCGCGCTCCCCTCGGCAACCGCTCCAACTGGCGGTCATGGATGGGAGCAAGGGAAAGCTGGCTGGCCAGGGCGCCCAGCAGCGCGGTCAGCATATCCCACTGGGTGTCCCACTGGTCCCCTTGGGTGGCGAGAAAGGCATCTGCCTCCTGGCCGAGAATCAGAGCGCCCCACCATTCGATGAACTCGTAACAGGCGCTCATTGACAGACAGACCGCAGCCACCAGGAAGAAGAGCCATCCTCCGCGCACCAGCGGCGTCCGGCGCAGCAGGATCTCCCGCGCCACTATGGCCGGCACGAAGCCCTGGGCGAAATGGCCGATGCGGTCATAGGGGTTACGACTGAGGCCGAGCAGGTCCTGCAGCCAGTAGCCGAAGGGAACCTGGGCATAGGTGTAGTGGCCACCGATGAACAGGACCAGGCAGTGCAGCAGGATCAAGCGGTACAGAAGCGGGGTAAGGGGGAAGCTTCTCCAGGTGGGCGCCATGATTCCCACTGCGATGAAGAAGGGAAATACCTCCAGCAGCCAGGTCATGCGGTCATGGGGGTTGAACCCTGAAAACGTCAGTGCGACCAGCGCGACGGCAAGCAGGCACAGCGGTTCGCGGACGGAAGGCGGCAGGGGGAGCCCCTGCCCGGCTGCGTGTAGGTTCCTTGTCATCGGGTACGAGCCTCAGCGGTTTCCCAGATACTGCTCCAGCAGCTCTGGCGAAAAACCGGACATGCGCCGGTTGCCGACCATGATCAGCGGCACGCCGCTGCCGCCCAGTTGCAGAAAGCGCTTGCGGGCCGCTTCATCCTTCTCGATGTCGTAGACGACGTGGGGGATGTTCCTGGCTTTCATGTAGGCGACCGCCCGCTTGCAGTAGCCGCACCATTCGGTTATGTACAACTCCACCGTGCCGCTGAAACGGCGGCTGTCGGAGGATGGGGACGGCGCGGAGGCCTGGGCGACGGCGAAGCTGTTGCCGGCCGTGGTTTCCGTACCCGAAGTCCCGTTCGCCCAGGCAAACGGGACCGCCAGCAGCGCCATGGTCATAGTCATCAGTACTGTTTTCATCTCGTTCCCCTCTCGCGGCGGACACTGCTCCTGCGGTTCCGCTCGGTTCTTGTGGTCATGTTTCAAGCCATTGGTTGGCGGGTGTAGCATACACCGTCCGATCGGGGGAGTAAAACTTCCTTCCTACCCGCCACCTGGCCAGCAGGAGCAGGAACAGGACAACAGCGGAGTACGGCACGATCCTGCGCATGTACGTCACCCCCCTATCCCCCCAAGGCGATCTCCCTGAGCCGCTTCAGGTCCAGTTTGCCGCTCCCCAGGACCGGCAGGTTTTCCACCTCGATGTAGCCGTCGCGGCCCGGCTTCCACAGGTTGGGCAGACTGCATTCTGACAGGTGGCGCTGGAGGGTCTCGGCATCGGTGGTCCCCCTGGTGTAGATCACCACCAGCCGCTCCCCCTTTTTCTCGTCCGGTACGGCCGTGACCGCCAGAACCTGGCTCTGGCCGATGCGGCCGTGCAGTTCGTCCTCAACCACGCCGTGGGGCACCATCTCGCCGCCGATCTTGCTGAAACGGGAGAGGCGGTCGGTGATACGGATGAAGCCGTCCTCGTCCATGACGCCGATATCGCCGGTCACATACCAGCCATCCCTGATCGCCTCGGCGGACTTGTCGCCTCTGCCCAGATAGCCCAGCATGACGTTCGGCCCCCTGACCAGCAGCAGTCCCGGTTGCCCCGGTTTCAGCGGCTCACCGCTCTCCGGATCCACCACGCTGATGGCCACTCCCGGAATGGGGTGCCCCACGCTCCCCTCTTTTGAACCGTGCTGACGGACACCTCCCACCTCGACATCCGGCAGGCTCAGGGTAATCACCGGCGACAGTTCGGTGGCGCCGTACCCCTCCAGGGGGCGGACGCCGAACTTTTCCTGGAAGGAGTCGGCCAGCTTGCTCTTCAATTTCTCGGCCCCGGTCACCACCAACCGCAGCGTGGCAAAATCCTCTTTCCTGGCGCGGCGCAGATAGGCCAAAAGAAAGGTGGGAGTGGCCAGCAGGATGGTTGAACGGTGCTCCCGCACCACCTGGGCAATCTTCTCGCCATCCAGGGGGTTGGGGTGATAGGCGGCGGAAAAACCGCTGGTCAACGGAAACCAGAGAGTGGCGGTAAAACCCAGGGAATGGAAGAACGGCAAGGCCGAACAGACGTTGTCGTTCAGGTCGACCCGGAAGACCATGCGCAGCGCCTCTATGTTGGACATGATGTTGTGATGGGTCAGCATGACCCCCTTGGGTTCGCCGGTGCTGCCGGAGGAGAAGATTACTGTGGCCACTTTGTCGGCATTGAACTCCTCCCGGTTGCAGAGCAGTCGTGAGGGGAGCAGCCGCCCCCTGACCAGCGCCAGCAGCCTGTCCATGGCGGAGAGGTTCGGCAGGAGATCCTCCAGCAGGATTATCCCCTCAAGCCTCGGCAGCGCGGGGAGCTTCTCCAGGAAGGCGCGCGAGGTGATGATGCTCGTGATGCCGCACTGTTCCACGGCCGAGCGGAAGGAGGCCTCCGAAGCGGTGTAGTTCAGGTTGACCGGCGCGCGCCCCATGAGCGACAGGGCCAGGTTGGTCAGCACCCCGCCCACCGAAGGGGGGAGGAGCACGCCGACGTAACCGGCCTCACCGTACCTCTCTGGGCCTGCTTTTTCACGGGAAGCAGCGGCGGGGGGCAGCACTCTCTCCAGCTTCCGTGCCAGGGCCAGGGCGCCGGCCAGGGTCTGGCCGTAGCTCAACGTTTTTCCCGAGGTGTCGGCAACTGCCCGGCGGCTCCAGTTCCTCCTGGCGGTGCGGACAAACTGCTCGGCCAGGGGACGACGCCCCGCTTTGCGTGATTCGAACCAGTCGCAGGAAAGTTGCATGACCGCCTGGCGTACCTCCAGGGCGGTGCTGGTGGCCGGCATGGGGTCACCGAAGATGATGCTGACCCGGTAGGGCGACAGGGCCGGCGGACGGGAGAGCAGGCGACCGTGGGCATAGCTGAGGATGCTGCCCCAGGCGCCGCCGATGTAGACCGGGATGATCGGGTAGCCGCTGTCTTTCACGATCCGCTCGAACCCGCCCCGGAATTCCCGCAGCATGCCGGTGCGGGTAAGTTCCCCCTCGGCAAAGATGCAGACCATGTAGCCGTCATCCAGGGCTGCGCGGGCTCTGCGTATGAACTCCAGCAGCTCCTTTTTGCCGTCGCGGGAGGAGACCGGGATGACTCCCATCAGTTTGAACAGTCCCCGCAGGATAGGGGTGTCGTAGATTTCCCGTTGCATGACGAAACGGATCCGGCGCTGGTTGGTGGCGGTCAGCAGCAGGGCGTCCACCCAGGTAACATGGTTGGGGATCAGCAGCGCCGGTCCCTCGATGGGCAGGTTTTCGGCGCCATGGATGCGGATGCGGTAGAAGATGCGCATGGTCACCAGGGCGATGAAGCGCAGCAGGAAGTCGGGCAGTGCCCAGAAGGAGATCAGGGTCAGCAGCAGGGTCAGGGCGCCGACGGAGCTGAATCCCTGGGCGGCGGAGAGCTTCAGCGGGCCGCTGAAGAACCAGGTCAGGGCCGAGGCTAGCAGGATTCCGACCCAGTTGAGGAAACTGGCCGCGGCCAGCACCTCGCCCCGCCTGGCCGGTTCGGCCCGAAACTGGATGAAGGTCTGCAGCGGCAGGCTGAACAGGCCGGCGGAGACGCCGAAAAGCACCAGGATGGCCAGGCAGGAGGGGAGCGAGGAGGGAACGGCGTGCAGCAACATCAGCGCGATGGTCAGGCCGATGGTGCCGATGGGCACGATGCCGAACTCCACATCCCGTCCGGAGAGTTTGGCCGCCAGCAGCGAACCGCCGCCGATCCCCAGGGCCGCCGCCAGAAAGAGGTAGCCGCTCTGGGCCTCGACCAGCCCCATTTCCTGCATGCCGTAGGCAATCAGGTTGAGCTGGGCATAGGCCCCCACGAACAGAAAGTAGGCCTGGCCGATCACCGCAAGCATCAGATCCCGGTCGTGGCGAATCCCCAGCAGGGTGCGCAGGATTTCGTCTGGGAAGAGGGATATAGCGCGCCGGCTGTCAGCTGCGGGGGGGCTCTCCATGCCGAAGGCCGCCCAGAGTCCGGCCATGGCGATCAGCAGGCAGAACAGCGCCGCAAGCCAGAAGCGCCCCTGAACAGCCTGGGCCAGGCCGGAAGCCATGGTGGTGCCGAAGATGATGGCCAGGTAGGTGAACGACTCCACCAGTCCGTTGGCGCGGGAAAGCTGGTCACGGCCGGCCAGCTCGGGGATCACGCCATACTTGGCCGGGGCGAAAAAGGCACTGTGGGTGGCCATCAGGAAGATGACCAGGTAGAGCCCCCCATGCCATCCCAGGGCAAAGACCAGCACCGCCAGGGCGGTGACCGCAACCTCCATCAGCTTGACCGCCACGATGATGCGCGACTTTTCCAGCCGGTCCGCCAGGCAGCCTGCCGGGGCGGAGAAGAGCAGGAAGGGGAGCACGAAGGCGGCTCCCACTGTGGCGGTTATGACGCCGGCGCGTTCCGCTCCCTGGGCTCCGATCAGGCAGAAGATGATCAGCAGCTTGAGGATGTTGTCGTTCATCGCCCCCAGAAACTGGGTTGCATTGAGTCGGACAAATGAGCGGGAGAGCTTCCCGGTGGCGGATGAGTGGGCTTGTTCAGGGGTTGGCATGATCCACCTCATGGGTGACCGGCATACGCAGCAGAGCGGTCGCCCGGCTTAATACGGGGATGGGCAGCCCCAGGGAACGTTTCATTTCAACATCGCGATCCCAGGGGTTCCTGTTTTTGAGAACCCGCACAAGCCTGGCGGGCGACATCAGATGGGCGTGGAACCAGGGTGAGGCGATACCGGTGGCCAACAGCGGCATGTCGGTGCCGTACAGAAGGCGGTCATGCAATTCACCATGGCGGAGCAACCGGTGCAGATGGCCGATGCGGTTTGCCTGGGTCATGGCAGATACGTCGGCATACAGGTTGGGAAATTCGCTGCAGAGACGCAGGAAACGCCTGAAGTTGCTCTCCCCTTGGTTCCTGCCGTTGGAAGCGGCGTGGGCAGCGATTACCACCACCCCCAGCGAGAGCGGCAGACGCAACCGTTCCGGATCCCCCAGCTCGTTCCGCGCCCAGGTAAAGGATTCCTCGTTTCCAGTGTGGGTCAACAGCGGCAGCCCCAGATCCCTCAGGCGCAGATAGAAGGGGATCAGACGCGTATCCGCAGGGTCGACATGCTGGATAGAGGGGAGCCACTTGAGCAGTACGGCGCCGGCGGCAACGACCTGCTCCAGCCGCGCCAATGCATCGCCGCGATACGGATTGACGCTGGCTCCGAACAGCAGGTTCGGATACCTGCTGGTTTCACGCGCCACAAACCCGTTGGGGATATAGACTTCAGTGACGGAACGGTCCAGGTGGCCGTTATCCCCGACCACGCCATCCATGGCCAGGACCACCGCCGCATCCACGAGACGCGACCTGGACAGTCGTTCCGAGATGCGCCGCATGATCAGGCCGTCTCCCTGAGTCCTGAGTTCCTGTTCACTTACATCAAAGGCCCTGAGGTAGACTCGGTAACGCCAGCTGCCGCGCAGCGCCGGCGAGACGAAGCAACCGCTCCCGCCGGCGCCGATCCCGGCGGTGTGACAGTGGATATCGATGGTGGTGCCTGCATGCATGGTCGTTGCCCCCGGGGGTCGCGGCCACAATACCAGATAACGGGCCGCTGACAGAATAAAAACAATGCAGCCGGTCTTTCAGGCAGTGTGCCAATACGGGAGGATCGCTCCCGTATTTCGGGAAGCGTCCCGCGATTTCCCTTCCCATGGCCTTATTACGCGCCATGGGCCTTCACATCCTGTCCCCGCCTGACCATGCCGGAGTCGCCGGCAGGCAGCGCCTGGCTTACAAGCGTTGACAAAACAGGTACACTTCCTATACATATTTTGCATGAATGAAAGCAAGTTGTTGTCCGCGCCCGACCGAGAGTTTTTCGGGAACGTTTCCCAGGCCGCCTTCACCAACCCCTTCAGCCAGTTGCGCATCGAAGTTGACCGCAGGATCGCCGACGCTCCACCTTCCCTGTCGTGGGACGATGTCGTTGAACAGGCTGTCGCACGGATCAACGAGCGGTTGCGGATGCTGAAGCTGCGCGGCTCAACCGATCTCAACGGCTACAGTCAGAGCGACCGGGAACTGCTGCGCACCGCGATGCTCTTCGACCTGTACCACCAGTACCGGCAACCCTTTGACGCCTTTATCCTGAAACAACTTACGGCAGGGGACACCCCCATCCCGGTCCCCTTCGCGTCAACAATCCTTTCCGCTCTTGCCAACATCGGCCTGAACAGCGCTGCCGCGCAACGCTTTCTGGCCATCTTCTACCAGATCCGGAGAGCCTTCTACTTTATCGAAAGCGGGCTGACCGGCCTCTCCCCGGCCATGCAGAACCTGCGCCTGCAACTCTGGAACAATATCTTCACCTGCAACATAACCTGGTACGAAGAACATCTCTGGGACCGGATGGAAGATTTCTCGACCCTGCTGCTGGGCGAAACCGGCACCGGCAAGGGGGCTGCGGCTGCAGCCATCGGACGCTCCGGCTTCATCCCCTTCAATGAGCGCAAGGGGTGCTTCAGCGAGAGTTTTACCCGCTCCTTTATTGCCATCAACCTGTCACAGTATCCGGAATCCCTGCTGGAGTCGGAGCTCTTCGGCCACAAAAAAGGTGCCTTTACCGGCGCCATCGAGCATCACGAGGGGGTCTTCGACCGCTGTTCTTCCCACGGTTCCATTTTTCTGGATGAAATCGGCGACCTGTCCATCCCGGTGCAGACCAAGCTCCTGCAGGTGTTGCAGGAACGAACATTCGCACCGGTGGGAAGTCACGAACGGCGGCGCTTCCAGGGACGGGTGATCGCGGCAACCAACCGACCGCTGGACGAGATGCGTGCCAAGGGGCAGTTTCGCAACGATTTCTACTACCGTCTCTGCTCCGATATCGTAACGGTTCCATCTCTCCGGGAGAGGATCAGGAAGGAACCCCGCGAACTGGAAGTGCTGATCAGCAGGATTCTGGTCCGCATGGTCGGTGAAAAAGCCAGGGAATACAGCCGTCTTGTGTACGACATCATCACGCGGGATGTGGGAAGTGACTATGCCTGGCCGGGCAATGTGCGGGAGCTGGAACAGGCGGTGCGTAGAATCATCATTACCCGCCATTACAGGGGTGACAGGGCCCTGCCGAATCAGGAGAACGATGACAGCAATCTCCTTGATGCCATCAGGAGCGAATCACTGGACGCCGAATCGCTGTTGGCAGGCTACTGTACCGTTCTCTACCAGCGTCACGGCACCTACGAAGAGGTGGCGCGAATCACGAACCTTGATCGCCGAACGGTCAAGAAGTATATCCGGAAGGACTAATCCCGGCCCATAAACGGTTTCGAGAGGTAGCATCTTTGTTACGCAAGCTGAAGTCCGTACTGCAGCAAATCGGTGTTGACGATCGGTTCGATCCGGCAACTGAGGAGTCGTATCTGGACTTCACGTTCAGCGACTCACGGGGCGTGGTCATCAGTGCATTCATGGTGGATATCGACCATTTCAAACAGATCAATGACAGGTACGGACACCCCGAAGGGGATGAAGTCATCAGGGTCGTTGCGGAGAAATTACGGAAAAAATTGCGAAATACTGGCCTGTTGGCACGTTATAGAGGTGAGGAGTTCGTCGTGGTCCCACCCGAAACCGCTCCCCGGAGTGCGTGTGCGGTGGCCGAAACGATCCGGAGAAACATCGAGGAAACAACGGTTTCTTTAGGATCCGGCCGTTCTGTCCGGATCACCGTGAGTGTCGGAGTGGCCGGGCATGACCTGTTGCCGGACGATATCGGGCTTGAGGAACTTCTCAAGCAGGCTGATACGCGGCTGTACGAGGCAAAGGAAGGGGCAGAAACCGGGTGGTTGTCGCGTTCCCCTCCCCCCCCCCCTGCCGTAATCATGCCCTCTTTTCGAGGATTTCCTTCTTGATATCGCTTAAGGATTTGATGAAGGCTGCTTCCGGATCGAGCAGCTTGACTCCGTAACGATCTTCCAGGGCAACCATGAACTCGGTATAGGCCATGGAATCCAGGACATGGCCGGCAAGCGGCAGATACTGGCTCAATTCCTTGACAACACTCTCTTCTACCCCGACTTTCAGCAGAATTTCTTTCATCTCGTCTATCAGATCCATCTTGGTCTCCTTTGGTTACGGTGTACGTTCACTCCGGCTTGGCCGGGGAGGGGGGCTGCTCCCTCAGGCAGCAGCGCCGGACTTTTCCGGTGGAGGTGCGCGGCAGGTCGGTCATGAAACGGAAGCGGGCCGGGCACATGTGATCCGGCAGGCGCGATCTGACCAGTTCCTTCAGCTCCCGTACCAGCTCGGGAGAAGACTCGAATCCGGCGGCGGGTACGATAAAGGCCCCCGGCCTGGCCAGGGCGCCGATAGTCACGGCAGCAACGGCGCAATCAGCCACCGCAGGGTGGCCGCGCAGCACATCCTCCACCACAAGCGGTGAAACCCACTGGGCATCCACCTTTATCATGTCGTCGCTCCTGCCGCGATGGAAGTAGTATCCATCCTGCTCCAGGAAGATGTCGCCGGTGCGGATGAAGCCGTCCGGCCGCATGGTCGTACGGCTCAGTTCGGGCAGGTTCCAGTAAAATGGGGCTCCGGTTTCGCCGCTCACCAGCAGGTTGCCCTCGCTCCCGGAGGGAACGTCGTTGTCAGCGTCGTCCACCAGGCGAACCCGGTAGCCGGGCACCACCATCCCCGCCGATCCGGCCACTGCCCGCCCCGGCGGGTTGCAGATGAAGTGGTGGGAGAGTTCGGAAGCGCCGATGCCGTCGATGATCTCCATGCCGGTCAGCCGTTGCCACTCGTGGAACAGGAGCGGCGGGAGCGCCTCGCCGGCCGAGCAGCAGAGCCGCATGGGGAATTTCAGCGTTGGTTCTGCGCAGGAGAGGATGATCTGCCGGAATACGGTCGGCACGGAGAAGAAGATGGAGGGGCTGCGCTGTTCTATGACGTGGAGAATCGAGAGGACATCCGGCTTGCCCGGAAGGAGGACGGCAGTGGCCCCGAAACGGAGCGCGAACGAGAGGCTGTTGAGCAGGCCGTAGCAGAAGGAGAGCTTGCTGGTGGAGAAGATGACGTCATCGCCCGTGATACCCAGCACGCTCCGCCCCATCAGGTCGCAGGGCACAAGCAGGCTCGTGTGGCGATGGGGAATCCCCTTGGGCCTTCCGGTGGAGCCGGACGTGTAGAGCATGTAGGCGAAATCCTCGGCCGAGGGGTGATAGGGGAGGAATCCATCTACGCATGAAGGAGCCTCCTGGGTCGGGCCCAGATCGTCACAGACGACCTGGGCTAGTCCGGGACACAGGGCGGCATGGCGGAAGGCATGCTCGGCGTGGCTGACCAGCAGGCGAGCGCCACTGTCGGCGATCACATGGGTCAGGTCGCCATCCGCCAGTGCTGAGCCGGCGGCCACGGCCACCGTCCCTGCCAGCAGGCACCCCAGAAAGGCAACCGGAAAGGAGAGACAATCGGGAAGGGCCACCACGACACGCTCGCCAGCGACGATCCCCTGCTCCCGCAGGAGCAGGGCGAAGCGACGGCTGGCCAGGTCGAGCTCGGCATAGCTGAGCGCCCGCTCCCCGCAGAAATAGGCCACCTTGTGGGGATGGCGTTCAATGCTCTGCCTGATCAGCTCCACTGCCGCATTTGGCGTACTCAAGTCATCTCCCTGGTGATTCATGGATTGCGCGCACGGCGCCATACGGCACGGCACAACACAATACAATAGGTTACGCGGCCGCAACAAGGGACAATCGCATTAAAAAAATTAAAATGTTTTCGCAACTGACGCGGAAACGGGTATATTCACCCCCAATGCCACAGGCCGTGGCCGTCGTTGCCCCAATTCCCACCACACAGAGGAACAGACATGAAGGGTCAGAGTCTCATCAACGCCATCGGTTCGACGCCGATGGTTGAAATCATCAGCATCAACCCCAACCCGAAGGTTACCATTCTGGCCAAGCTTGAGGGCAACAACCCCGGAGGTTCGGTAAAGGACCGTCCGGCGCGCCAGATGATCCTGGCAGCCGAGGCGAGTGGTGAGCTGACACGCGACAAAATCATCCTGGAGCCCACCTCGGGCAACACCGGCATTGCCCTGGCCATGATCGCCGCCGCCCGGGGCTACCGTATCAAGCTGGTTATGCCCGCCTGCGTCAGCGTTGAACGCCGGGGTGTTCTGGAGGCCTATGGAGCGGAGATCGTCCTCTCACCCGGATGCGAGGCTACCGACGGCGCCATACGCCTGGCCCACAAGATTCACGACGATGCGCCTGAGACCTATTTCATGCCCAACCAGTACGCCAACCCCCACAACGCCCTGGCGCACTACGAGACAACCGCACCGGAAATCATGAGCCAGACCGAAGGGCGCGTCACCCACGTGGTTGCCGGCATGGGCACCGGCGGCACATTGATGGGGATTGCGCGCTATTTCCGCGAGGTAAGCCCGAACGTGAAGGTTATCGGTATCGAACCGATGCCGGGGCACAGGATCCAGGGGCTGAAAAACATGCAGGAGGCCATCGTTCCTCCCATCTACAACGAGAACGCCCTTGACCGCAAGATCGTCATTGAAGACGATCCCGCCTTCGAGACCGCCCGCCTGCTGGCCAGCCACGAGGGGGTCTTCTGCGGCATGTCCGGTGGAGCCGCCATGTCCGGCGCCTTCCGTCTGGCCAGGGAACTGGAATCCGGTGTGATCGTGGTCATCCTTCCCGACCGGGGAGACCGCTACCTGAGCACCAACCTGTTCACCTCCATGTGCGCCCACTGTCCGCCGTAACGGCCCGGCGATCAAACCGGTGCTTTTCAGCCGTTTGTGGTCGACGGCCCCGGTGTGCCTGTGCGTTTTATCCAAGGGCAAGAAGCGGCATTCTTCATGGACGAATTCAGGAAAATAGTGCACACTGCCCTGGCGGGAAGAGCCGCGAGCGAGCGTAGAATTCGAGAGGAGTTTGTTCATGTTTGGTTTCAGCACGGCTGACTGGATTTTTTGCGTCTTCATTCTGGGCGTCATTGCCGTCTGCGTCGCTGCCAGCGCTTTTGTTCAGAAAAAGAAAATCTCCCCTCCCCCCTGATCCGCGGAGCCATTCCCTCATTACAGCCTGCCTGTACTCCCCCCGGTTTTTCGTCCCCGGTTTTTTTGTTTAAGGCTCCCGCAAAATCGGCTATAGTATCGCCCCATGGGCCGAATACTGCTGATCGACGACGACCGGGGCTTTACCGACTTTCTCTCCGGCTATATCCGTGACACCTATCCCCTGTTACAGGTGGAAATCTGCAACAACCCCGTGGCCGCCCTGCAGCGCATCAAGGCCGGCGGTTACGACCTGCTGCTGATCGATCTGGAGATGCCCTCCATGGACGGACTCAAGCTGCTGATGTTCGCCACCCGCACCGGCATGGACAAGAACCGCATCGTTATCCTCTCCGGACGTGACGCCAACGTGCTGCACGACATCTGCCCCATGGGAACCTGTCTGGCGGTGCTGAACAAGTTCGAGGCCCGCCAGAAGGCTGTTCTGGACATGATTTTCAGCTCTCTCCATAAAAAAGCGGGAGGTGTGTAGGCATGGGCTCGCCGAAGGAGGAATCTTGCTGAAGCGGATCGTTGGCCTGGTCGTGGCCGGTTTGGCGGCGCTTTCACTGGGCGGTTGCATGGTGGCGCAGAGCACGTACCTGAAAAAGGTGGAGGAGGCGGAGTACCTGTCCCGGGAGTTTGCCGACCTGAAGCGGAGCCAGGAGCAGCTAAGCTCGGAAAACAGCGGCTTCAAGACGGAACTGGCGGACCAGACCAGGCAGAAACAGGCACTGGAACAGCTGCTCGCGTCGAAAACCGACGCCCTTTCCCAGAACGTCAACGACCTGCGCCAAAAGATTGCCGCTCTTGAAGATGAAAACAGGGAGCTGAGAAAGGCCAGAGAAGAAAAAACCAGCCAGCTTGGCACCACCTACGAGAAGCTGCTGCAGGACATGAAGAGCGAGATCTCCCAGGGGCAGGTCGTCATTTCCGAACTCAAGGGGGCGCTGACCGTCACCATGGAAGCCGCCATGCTCTTCGATTCCGGCAGGGCCGAGGTGAAGCCGGAGGGACAGCTGATACTGTTCAAGCTGGTGGAGACGCTGAAAGGGAACAGGGACAGGGCGATCCGCGTCGAGGGGCATACGGACAACCTGGCACCAAGCGGTGCTTTAAGCCGCCTGTTCCCCACCAACTGGGAACTCTCCGGAGCCCGTGCCGTCAATGTGGCCAGGTATCTGCAGCGCCAGGGGGTGGAACCCTCGCTCCTGTCGGCCGTTGCCTGCGGCGAACATCGCCCTGTGGCGGATAACGCCACGCGGGAGGGGCGGGCCAGGAACCGTCGTATCGAAATCACACTGGTGGCCAGGGACTGATGGCAAAAAAGAAATCCCGACATACTGAACCGAAACCGGCCGAGTTTCACACCACCCCCTTCAGCGCCCTCAGGGGGGTGGCGGTTGCGGCTACGTCGCAGTCAGTGGAACCGGCCCGCCCAATCCCTCGCCCGGAACCGGTCGAGGATGATAGCGAGCTGTTTCTGCGGGCCATGGATGACGTCAAACGCCTAGGCCGTCGCGATGCTCCTGCCGGGGCCGCGACCCAGACCCAGCAGCAGACCCAGCAGGTGAGGCCGGCCCCGGGGCGAGCCGCTGCGGAAAAGCGGCAGCCGGAGCTCGACCGCGGCGAACGGGAGGCCTTCAGCAAGGCCATCGGACAGCTGAAACTCGATGTGACTTTCAGCGACCAGACCCCCGAGGACGAGGAGTTGAAACCCCTGGGAGCCAATCGCCTGCGCCAGTTGAAGCGGGGGGTGGTTTCGGTGGAGCGCCAGCTGGACCTGCACGGTCTTACCCGCGAGGAGGCGCTGGAGGCATTGCCCCGCTTCCTGGGGAGCGCCGCCGCACACGGAGAAAAGGCGGTGCTGGTAATCACCGGCAAGGGGAACAACTCCCTCGTCGAACCGGTGCTGCAACAGGCGGTGCTGGGATGGCTGCGGGATGCGGGCAGGAAGTTGGTGGTGGAGTTTGCTCCCGCCCCGCGGGAGATGGGGGGGAGTGGGGCGTTCGTGGTGTTTCTGCGACGATAGTTCCGCACTTCCGACTCGTCATATAGTACTAAAAACGCGCAGTGCCAGGTTGGCATTGCGCGTTTTTGATTTCGTCAGAAGGGGTATCCCAGTCCGACAAAGATGGCCGGTCCATCCTTGCCGATACCCAGGTCAACCCGGCCGACGATGTTGGGACGGACGATGGCGCGGAAACCGATTCCGGGGTTTACCTCGTAGTTTTTGAACTCAGCCTTGTCCAGTGACTCCATCACCGCTCCCATATCCACGAAGGGGGCGACCTCCCAGTCGGCGGTGACGTTGAATACCTCCCAGCGGAAGAGCCTGATGCGCTCCTCAAGGTTGCAGAGGAAATAGCTGTTGTCGATGAAGCGGTTACGGCCGTAGCCGCGCAGGGTCGTCTCTCCCCCCAGGATACTCCGCTCCAGGAAGGGCACCTTGTGCCCCAGGGTCTGGTTGTAGACGAACCGGAACACGCTGATGTAGCGGGCATTGTCCAGGGGGAAGAATCCCTTGATCTCGGCTTCGTAGTGGCGGTAGTCGGCAGAGCTTCCCAGCGCCTTGAGGCTCTGCTCAATGGAGAGTTTGACATAGCCGCCGAAGGTGGGGGTGTCCTTGTTGTCCAGCGTATTGTGAACGATGGCCAGTCGCGGCGTGTGGGCGGTGAATCCGTTGATGCCCGGAATCTCGTCTTCCGAGAATCTGTCCTTTATGTCGGGGACGCCATTGACCGCGCCATGCCTGATGTTGACAGAACGGAAGCGGTCCCCCAGGACAACCTGGAAATGTCGGGCAAACTGGTAACCGGCGGAGATGTTGAACCCCACCTCGTCATTGGCATAGTTGGTTTCCTGTTGTTCAGGGCTTTTGGCCTGGAAACCGAAAAAACGGGACGATCCGTCGGACAGTTTGAAGACGAAGGCGTTGAGTTCCAGTTTCTTGTCAAGCATCGTGGTGTCGCGGATCTTGAATTCGTAGTCGTGGTTGACCTTGGTGGACTGGGAGAGGTTGAATTCCATGCTCCTGTCCGGCGACACGTAATGGGCGCCGTACAACGATGCGGTGACTCCGAAACTGCTGTTGTAGTTTACCTGGGGGGCCAGCAGGGTCGATATTTCGTCGTTCGTGTTGTGGAACAGCAAGGCGGACAGGGCGCCGGCGGTTATGCCCTCGTTGGGGCTGGAGGCGATGACCGGCAGGGGGATGGTCACCAGCTTAACCTTTTCTCCGCAGGATTCGCAGGGTACGAGAGACAGGTCTTCACGGGGGATGTAGCTGGTGCAGCCGGCCAGAAGCCCGAAAGACATGATGGCGGCTATGGCCATCGTTTTCAGCGTTTTACGCATATGGATACGGAGCATAGCGGATGTTTGTAGCATTCAATGCCGTCAAGTGTCAACAGTCCGCGTGATGGATCGCGCTTGTTTCAGTCACTTTCCTACGTTATAGTGCGGAGATTGCCACGTTACCCCATTCGCTTTTTCAAGGCGGCCATGAAGCTGAACACCAAGCTCGTCATTATCATGCTCTCCCTGCTGGTCCTGACCATGATGACCCTCTTCACCCTCAACCAGTACTCCCAGAACGACCTGGTCAACGAGATCCAGGAGAGTTCCCAGGAGATTTCCAAGGCTGTTCAGATGAGTATCGAGGATCTCACCTCCGATGCCGAGTTCTCACGCCTGAACGATTACCTGCACAAGGCAAGGAAGAAGGGGATCAACGAAATCAACATCATCAATATCGAGGGTGAGATCGTCGACTCCTCCGACCCCGATAAAATCGGCAAGAGGCATGAACTGAACAAGCTGGAAAAGGGGGTCCACGCAGCTCCTCGACATAACGGCGCCAGCATCCTGTCCCAGAAGCCATACGAGGTAGTGGTGCCGGTCATCGTGGGTGACGAGCACCTGGGATATGTGCAGATCAATATGCTGCTGGACAACATCAATAATCTGCAGCACGCCAACTTCGTCCGCCGTCTGTTCGCCACCGGCATGGTCTTCATGTTCGGTATCACCCTGACCATTTTTCTCGCCCGCCGCTATACCAAGCCGATCAACAGCCTGGTGGAAGACTTCAAGCGCGTCTCGGCGGGCGACCTCTCCGTTACCATTCCGGTGGATAGTCAGGACGAGATCGGCGAACTGGCAATGGGTTTTAATAACATGGTTGAAAAACTTCGCGAACGTGAGGCGCTGGAGAAACGGCTCTACGAGGCCGAGCATCTCTCGCGGGTTGGCCAGCTGGCCTCGGGCATTGCCCATGAAATCCGCAATCCGCTCAACTACATCAGCCTGGCCATCGATCATCTTAAGGAGGAGATGCTCCCCCACTGCGCCGGCGCGCAGCGAGCGGAAATGGAAGAGCTGACCGACAAGATCAAGGAAGAGGTGCGCCGCGCAAACTACATGGTAGTCAACTTCATGAGCTATGGCCGCCCGCTCAAGTTGCGGCACGCAGTGGTCCCCTACAGCGATCTGCTGGCCAAGGCGCTGCCGGTGCTGCATGACCGCCTGACGGAACAGCGTATAAGGGTTGAGCAACGGATTCCGGACGATTTTCCGCCTCTGTGGGTCGACCAGGAGATGCTACGCACCTGCATCCTGAACCTGGTCGGAAACGCGATCCAGGCCATGCCCGATGGCGGTCTCATAACCTTGGGCGCCGAACGGGATCATGACCAGGTGCGGCTGACCTTTTCCGACCAGGGCAAGGGGATACGCGCCGAAGACCTGAACAAGATATTTCAGCCCTACTTCACCACCAGGGAGGTGGGCATCGGCCTGGGGCTGGCGATCACCGAACGGATCGTCAGGGAGCATGGCGGCTCCATAATGGTCGACAGCACGCTGGGCAGCGGGACGACCTTTACCCTCCTGCTGCCGCTGGAACAGGGGCCACATGAGAGAAACCTTGAAACCCATGAACCATGAGACAATACGATACGGGGCTTGAAGCATGAACAACCAGCAAAAAACGGGAAGCATACTGATCGTTGACGACGAACGGGGGCAGCGGGACATCCTCAAGCTGATCCTCAGGAAAGAGGGCTACGACATCGTGGATGTTTCTGGAGTAGGCGAGGCGCTGGAGCAACTGGACAGCCGCGAGTTCGACCTGATCCTGACCGACCTGAAGATGCAGGGACAGAGCGGCCTGGATCTGTTGGAAAGGGTGCTCTCCGACGACCCGCAGCAGTGCGTGATCCTGATGACCGCCCACGGATCGGTGGATTCCGCGGTGGAAGCCATGCGCATGGGGGCCTTCGACTATCTGGAAAAACCGCTGGAACGTGATAATCTGGTACTGACCTTGCAACGTGCATTCGAGCGCATCGGCCTGGTGCGCGAGAACCGGGTGCTGCAGAAGCGGGTCGCTTCCACGGTCACCATACCCACCATGCTGGGAGACCACCCCAGGATGGCGGAAGTCTTCCGCATCGTCGCCAAAATCGCCGCCACCACATCCACGGTGCTGATCGTGGGGGAATCGGGCACCGGCAAGGAACTGGTTGCCCGGGCGATTCACGAGGGAAGCCAGCGCCGGGACAAGCCGTTCATGGCCATCAACTGTGCCGCCATACCGGAAACCCTGATCGAAAGCGAACTGTTCGGTCACGAAAAGGGGAGCTTCACCGGAGCACATGCCCGGGAACTGGGCGTATTCGAGGCGGCCAACGGCGGCACGGTCTTTCTGGACGAGATCGGCGAGATGAATGTCTCCATGCAGGCCAAGTTGCTTCGTGCCATCCAGGAGAAGGAGGTCCGCCGGGTGGGGGGCAGGGTCAACATCCCGCTGGACGTGCGCATCATCTCGGCAACCAACAAGGAACTGGAACAGGAGATCAAGCGGGGGAGCTTTCGCGAGGATCTCTTCTACCGCCTCAACGTCATCCGCATCGACCTGCCCCCCCTGCGGGAACGGGGAAGCGATGTCAAGACTTTGGCAGAATTCTTTGTCAAAAAATACAGCCTTGCCACCGGCATTGACGTGGAAGGTATTTCGCGTCCGGCTCTCAAGCTGCTGATGAATTATTTCTGGCCCGGCAACGTGCGCCAGTTGGAGTCGGTCATCGAGCGCGCGGTGCTGATGGCCGAGAGCAACTACATCGAGCCGGCTGATCTGCCGGCGGAGATCACCTCTACCTCGCTTCTGGCGGGAGGCATTCCCTTTGACCTGCCACCCGAGGGGATCGACATGGAAACCTTGGAGAAGAATCTGATCATCAAGGCCATGGAACGTGCCGACTGGGTCATCGGCAAGGCGGCGCCGCTCCTGGGCATGAGCTACAAGACCCTGCAGTACCGGTTGGAGAAGTTCGAAGTGGAGCGGCCGGAGAGGAAGCAGAGGGGGTAGTCAATCATGGCGAATTTTCTTGCCATTGGCTCTTTTGGCCAACAAGAACGTACAGCACTCCTACCCGGTGTAGTTATTTTTCGGCTGTTAACAGGTCTTGGCGTGAAGGGCAAGCGGCAACGAGTGCGGTTCCATTTTTTATGGCTTTTTTAATCCCAGCGCTTGAACACTTGAAATTTATCGGTGAAAGCGCGATCCGTCAGCCAGGCTCTGCTGGCATAGTGCTTGACCATAGTTTTTGGTATTAAGATTAAAGTGTTTTATATTATTTATTTTTTGCGTGAGAGGGTGGTTGTGTCATCTCTTTGACAGCGGAAAGGTATACAATGAAAGTCGTCATTTTTGCTGGGGGCATGGGAACACGTATTTCCGAGGAATCGTACCTCAAGCCAAAGCCAATGATTGAAATTGGCGAAAAGCCAATACTCTGGCATTTGATGAAGATATTTGAGACGCAGGGGTTTAACGACTTCGTAATATGCCTGGGTTATAAAAGTTTCCTTATCAAGCAGTATTTCATGCACTACTATATGTACAATTCAGATGTAACTTTTAACCTTCAGACCAACAGCTATGAAGTGCACCAGTCAAATTCTGAAAAGTTCCGCGTTACGCTTGTTGAAACCGGCCTGAACACCCTGACTGCCGGCCGCCTTAAACGGGCTGAGCAGTATATTGGAAAAGAGGATTTTATGCTCACCTATGGCGATGGTCTTGCGGATGTTAACCTGCATGAGTTGGTCTCCTTTCATCATTCCCATGGAAAAATCGCAACCATGACTTCGGTTCAGCCGGCCGGCAGGTTCGGCCTCTTGGGGCTCGACAACAACGGACTAGTCAACAGTTTCCAGGAAAAGCCGGACAACGGCGGCTGGATCAACGGTGGTTTCTTTGTCTTGAAACCCGAGGTGTTTTCATACTTGCCGGATGATGCTGATCACAAGATGTGGGAACAGGACCCGATCGAAAACCTGGCTCGCGATTCGCAACTGATGGCCTACAGGCACCATGGATTCTGGAAGTGCATGGACGCTCTGCGCGACAAGGAAGAGTTGGAAAGGCTTTGGCAGTCGGGGCAGGCGCAATGGAAAATCTGGTGAACCGAGAGTTCTGGAATGGCAAGTCGGTTTTTTTGACCGGCCACACCGGCTTCAAGGGAAGCTGGTTCAGCCTCTGGCTCACCAGTATGGGGGCCAAGGTGACCGGTTGCGCACTCCCTCCTACAACCACTCCCAACCTCTATGACCTGGCCCGAATTGGGGAGTTACTGACTTCCCAATTCGCGGATGTGCGCGATTACGAACGACTCGTATCCGCTATGAAGACCGCATGTCCCGAAATCGTCTTCCACTTGGCAGCACAGCCACTGGTGCTTGATTCATACAGCAATCCCGTGGAAACCTATTCCACAAACATCATGGGGACGGTGCACCTGCTTGAGGCAGTTCGCCATATCCCCTCGGTCAGGGCCGTCGTAAATGTAACCACCGACAAATGCTATGAGAACCGGGAATGGGTGTGGGGATACCGTGAAAACGATTCACTGGGAGGACACGACCCCTATTCCAGCAGTAAGGCCTGCTCCGAATTGGTCACGTCCGCCTACCGCTCCTCCTTTTTTAATCTCAACACGTATTCCCAGCATGGAGTGGCAATTGCCACCGTACGAGCAGGTAACGTCATCGGCGGTGGAGACTGGGCAAAAGACAGGCTGATCCCCGATTGCATACGTTCACTGTTTGCCGGTGAACCGATTAACATCCGCAACCCCCATGCCATTCGCCCCTGGCAGCACGTGCTGGATCCACTGCGAGGCTACCTGATGCTTGCGCAGCGGCTTTACGTAGACGGCCTCGCATTTGCCGAGAGTTGGAACTTCGGCCCGCTCGACTCCGATGCCAGGCCAGTTGCATGGGTCGTGGATCGACTCTGCGACCTTTGGGGTAACAATGCGCTCTATGAGTCCCGGGAAAGTTCTCAGTGCCCCCACGAAGCTTGCTATCTGAAACTGGACTGTTCCAAAGCTAAAATCAGATTGAACTGGAAACCGGCCTGGAGCCTAGAGCAGGCGCTGCAATCCATAGTCGACTGGACCCGTGCCTATCGTTCGGGACACGATATGCGGTCAAAAAGCCTTGAACAGATCCAGGCCTTTCTGTAGCACCATTTTCCACAGAAGGGGAGCCATGTGAACAGCAACGATACACAGGAACAGGCATTGCGAAGCGAAGCGATTCGTGCTGCCATTGCCCACTACAGTCACGCCCATGCTACACTAAAAGCGTACCGTCCCGGCGAGCGCATTCCTTACGCCGCACGCGTCTTTGATGAAAAGGAAATTGCCAATCTGGTTGACTCTGCGCTGGATTTCTGGCTGACCAGCGGACGATTCGCCGCACGATTTGAACGGGAATTTTCCTCTTTCGTCGGCGTCAGGCATACCATGCTGACCAACTCTGGCTCATCGGCAAACCTGCTGGCGTTCATGGCCCTTACCTCACCAAGCCTGAAAGAGCGGCGCATCAGGCCGGGAGACGAGATTGTAACAGTGGCCGCTGGTTTTCCCACCACAGTTTCGCCAATCATCCAATACGGGGCAGTACCTGTATTCGTCGACGTAACCCTGCCCGAATACAACATAGATACGGCTATGCTCGAAGCCGCTCTTTCTTCCAGAACCAAGGCGGTCATGGTAGCCCATACTTTGGGTAATCCGTTTGACATAGCGAAGGTCAGCGGGTTCTGCGTTCGGCACGGACTCTGGCTGATCGAAGACAACTGCGACGCACTAGGGTCACGATACTGCCTCGATGGCGTCTGGGGCTTCACAGGGAGTTTCGGCGACCTTGCCACATCCAGTTTCTACCCTCCGCACCACATGACCATGGGTGAGGGAGGAGCCGTCTACACCAATGACCCGCACCTGAAGCGCTTGGTGGAATCGTTCCGCGATTGGGGACGCGATTGCTGGTGTCCCTCTGGCCAAGACAATACCTGTGGTAAACGTTTTGCGAAACAGTACGGAGAGCTCCCTCCGGGCTACGATCACAAGTATGTCTATTCCCATTTCGGTTATAATCTTAAGTTAACCGATATGCAGGCCGCCATTGGTTGTGCACAGCTTGAAAAACTTCCCACGTTCATCGATGCGCGCAAAAAGAACTGGTGCAAACTGCGTGAGGGGCTCAGCGACATGGAAGACAGCCTGATCCTCCCCGGCACCACAAGAGACTCTGATCCCTCCTGGTTCGGTTTTCTGCTGACAATCCGTGAAAATACGGCCTTCAATCGAGATGAACTGGTCAATTACCTGGAGTCAAGGGGTATCCAAACACGGATGCTGTTTGCCGGTAATCTGATCAAGCATCCCTGTTTTGATGAGATGCGAGCAGGCAGAACGGGATACAGGGTTGTTGGGGAACTGTCGATAACCGAGCGCATCATGCGCGATACATTCTGGATTGGGGTCTATCCGGGTATGACAGAGGAAATGATTGCGTATATGCTTGATACCATCCGGGCATTCATCACGCGTGGCGTCTCGGCATGACCTTTCTGGAAACGAGAATTCCAGGCTGTCTCGAGATTGTTCCGCTCTGTTTCCAGGACAAACGTGGCAGGTTCGTCAAAACCTACCACGAACAAACGTTCGAGTCGCACGGCTGTTGCATAGACTGGAAAGAAGAATTCTACTCAGTTTCCAGGCGGGGAGTGCTTCGAGGATTGCACTTCCAACTCCCCCCCCATCAGCACGACAAGCTGGTATACTGCACCGCAGGCACGCTACTGGACGCGGTAGTGGACCTACGAAAAGGCTCTCCCACATATGGGGATCATATTTTGCTAGAACTGAGTGCCGAAAAAGGAAACATGCTCTACATCCCCCGGGGGCTCGCCCATGGATTTTACGTCACCAGCGAGTCAGCCACAATGATGTACAAGGTTTCTTCTGTCTACGCCCCTGACCACGATGCAGGAATCCGCTGGGACTCTGCCGGAATTGCCTGGCCCGCCAGCACGCCGATCATTACTACGAAGGATGGCATCCTCCCACCTCTTATTAATTTTACGTCTCCTTTTCCCTTTGACGATTGCGCGAAAAGACAATGAAAATACTCCTGACCGGCTCAACCGGTTTCGTGGGAAGCCATGTAATCCATCGCCTCATTGAGAGGGGGCACAATGTCACTGTTGTCGTCCGCGATCAGACGAAAATCCTATCATGTCCCCTGCTTCGCGATACAGATACCATATGCGGCGATATTCTCGAGCCGGCGTTCGTTCTCAAAGTGCATCCCGACTCCTTCGACGCTGTCATACACTTGGCATGGCCGTACCTGCCCGACTATAATTCCCTGAGCCACCTGGAAGTAGCCTTCCCCGCCAGCCTTCAGTTTCTCAAGCTGCTCATTCAGCTGGGTGTACGGCAGGTGCTGGTTACGGGCACCTGCTTTGAATACGGCTTGCGCAACGGTCCTTTGTCTGAGGACATGGATACCCGTCCCGTAACGCCCTACGCCCTCTCAAAGGATATGCTCCGCCGTTCACTGGAAATGCTGCAAAAAGATTTTCAGTTTACTCTCCAATGGGCAAGGCCTTTTTATATGTACGGCACGGGGCAAAATCCCTGCAGCCTCCTGGCGCAACTTGACGCTTCAATCGAAAGAGGTGATAAGGTCTTTAATATGTCAGGCGGAGAACAGTTACGGGATTACCTGGCTGTAGAAATCGTTGCCGGGCATCTTGCCGAACTTGTGGAGCGCCCGCAGTTTGACGGCATACTGAATATCTGCAGCGGTACCCCCATATCGGTCAGACGGCTTGTGGAGGAACGTATTGCCGCACGTGGCGCCGCTATTCGCCTTAACCTCGGCCACTATCCCTATCCCGCCCATGAGCCGATGGCTTTCTGGGGAGATGCCACAAAAATGTCACAAACCCTTGCTCCTTCTTCTCGCTGAGCAGACAACCGTTGTCACTTGGACAATAAACATGAAAGCACAGATAAAACCCCGCATAAATCAGGAAGGCCGGACCCGTCTCGAGGAGGTGATACCCCTCGCCACGCCGTTCGTTCTCTTCGTCGACCCCTCCAGTGCCTGCAACTTCCGGTGCAAATTCTGTCCGAGCGGCGACGCGTCGCTCATCCGGGAATCGGGACGCTGGCAGGGAGCTATGGATCTCGGCTTGTACCGGAAGATCATCGACGACCTGAAGGAATTCGATGAACCGCTCAAGGTGCTCCGTCTCTACAAGGACGGCGAACCGCTCCTGAACCGGCACTTTGCCGACATGGTGCGCATCGCCAAGGAGAACGGTGTGGCCCGTTTCGTCGACACCACAACCAACGGCTCCCTGTTGGATCCGGAACGGATGAAGCCGGTGCTGGACGCGGGAATCGACCGCATCAACATCTCCGTGGACGGGCTCTCCGATGATCAGTTTCTCGAGTTCACCGGTGTCAGGGTCCACTTCGATACCTTCGTCGACAATATCCGCAAGCTTTACGAGATGAAGGGGCCGTGCGAGATCCTGATCAAGATAGCGGGCGACTTCCTGTCCGAAGAGGAGAAGGAGCGGTTCTTCCGCACCTTCGGTAATTATGCCGACCGGATCTTCATCGAGAATGTGGCTCCCTGCTGGCCGGAGTTCGACGTGGCGGACCGACTGAACGTCTCCCTGGACAAGGGAATCTATAATCAGCCCATCGGCGAGGTAATGACCTGCCCTTATATCTTCTACTCCCTCTCGGTAAACTCGGACGGTTCGGTCAGCCTCTGTTTTCTCGACTGGGCACGCAAGCTTCTCGTCGGCGACGTGCGGCAGGAAAGTTTGAAAAGCATCTGGAACGGAGAAAAGCTGTTACGGCACCGGGTGGCTCATCTGCAGGGGAGACGGAAAAAGGATCCGGTCTGCAGCACCTGCGGCCAACTCACCCACTGCCTCCCGGACAACATCGACCCCTACACGGCGGCTCTTCTCCAACGACTGCAGGCGGAACATCCATGAGCGGTTCCCTGACCGTACTCCACCTGACCGCACACTTGGGCGGCGGCATCGGCAAGGCCCTGAACGGCCTCATCCTCAGCACACCGCCCGATTCGGGTGTCCGCCATGAAATCGTCTGCCTGGAGATACCCGAAAAGTCCCAGTTTGTGGAGCAGCTTGCGGCCGCAGGTTGTCCCGTAATTATTGCTCCCTCTCCCGACCTCCTTGCCGACAGGATGGAGGCCGCAGACATCGTTCAGGTCGAATGGTGGGGGCATCCAGCGACCACGGCGGCGCTTTGTCGCGGCCCACTTCCCCCTCTGCGGCTTCTCGTCTGGTGCCACGTCTCGGGAATCCACACACCCATCATCCCGAGCCGGCTGCTCACCTACGCCCACCGATTCATTTTCAGCTCGCCCTGTTCGTATGAGGCTCCTGAGGTGGCGCGACTCTCCTCGGAAGAAAGACAACGGATCGGCGTAATCCACAGCTCCGGAGGATTTTCAGGACTCGATGCACCGGAGCGCGAAACGGACGCCCCCCTTGCTGCCGGTTACCTGGGGAGTCTGAATTTCGCCAAGCTCCATCCCCGGTATGTCGACTTTTTGACAGCCGTCGACATACCGGGCTTTACCGTCAGGATGATTGGTGACATGACCAACCGTTCTGTGCTGGAAGAGCAGTGCAGGCGGGCCGGACGGCCGGGAATGCTTGATTTCGCTGGTTACACCACTGATGTTGCATCGGAGCTGGCCGGCATCAACGTCTTTCCCTACCTACTCAACCCTCGCCACTACGGGACCTCGGAAAACGCCCTGCTCGAAGCCATGGCCATGGGAACCGTGCCGATCGTCCTCGACAATCCCGCCGAGCGTTGCCTGGTTCAAGACCAAGAAAACGGGCTCGTTGTCCAGACACGCGATGATTTTGCTGCCGCCATCTCCTGGCTGGAACGCCACCCCAGTGAACGGCAACGGCTGTCCCGTCGAGCAACGGAAACGGTGCTCAAACGATTTGACATTTCCCGTACGGTCGCCGAATTCTCCCAGTGGTACACCACCATCAGCATCACCGATAAAGCCGAAATCCCTTTCACGTCGATCTTTGGACACACTCCCGCCGAATGGTTCCTTGTCAACCAGAGGTCCCCGGAACTTTTCACGGCCATTCAGCATCTTGGCACGCTTGATGACGTTACCCTACACGGACTACTGGAGAAGACTAAGGGTTCCGTATTCCACTACAGCAGATATTTTCCTGAGGACGTGAGGCTGGCCCAGTGGGCGCGAAGGCTGGAAACATATGCTCAAGATATGCAAAAATCCTGACATAACCACAGCAACACGCCTCATTGAGGATATTGCCGAGCGACGCTCCATCCCTGTACCGCGCGTCATAGACAAGCCCCTCGTTCTCTACGGCGCCGGTAACCTGGGAAAGCTAGCGAAAGAGTATTTTGATTTCTGTGGAATTCCGGTCAGTTGTGTTGTTGACGCTCATGCGCGTCAGGCTCGGGCGAATCCCTGCTGGAACGGGGTCCATGTCACATACCCCAGTGACGTCAGCGAGATAGAGAAAAAAAATTCCCTTGTTGCCGTCTGTATTTCAACATCCCCCTATGAACCTATCAGAAATCATCTCACCGAACAGGGTTGGTATGACATCGTCCCGTTCTACGATATTGTAGAGGCATACCGGGACCGTCACCCCCTCGCCAATGGGTGGTTTGCCGGAAATTTGACACAAGGCGACGTAACTGCAATGCAGCAGGTGGCGACAGGATGGGATGACAGCATTTCAAGGGCACACTACCTCCAGTTTCTCGCCTGGCGGAAACTCCGCGAAGAATGGGTGTTTTCCGAGGCTCCGGTCACGATACATGACCGCTATTTCATTCCCCGGATTACTTCCCTCTTTCATGAACATGAGTCATTTCTTGATGTCGGCGCCCATTTCGGCGAAGTAAGCATCCGCTTCTCCGAACAGGTGAAGGATACCTTTCGTCACATTATTGCCATCGAGCCAGATCCGGCTAACCTGATGCGCTTGAAGGATAATTTTTCAAAGAAATTCAACGACAACCAGCATGGCCGGATCACTATCCTGGATCATGTTCTCGACGAGCACCCAGGCGTTTGTCTCTTCTGTGACAGGCTCGATTACGCTTCGCAGATTTCCTTGCTGGGAAAACGTCAAGCACCTCTGAAGACCCTTGACGAACTTGCGCTTGAACCCTCCTTCATCAAACTGCACCTGGAAGGCAGAGAGTTGGCCGTTCTCAAAGGTGGGCAGGAAACGCTTATACGTTTTCGTCCCATCGTCGCCGCGACCGCCTACCACAATCGCTTCGATCTGTGGGAGAATTTTCAGTGGATGATGAATAACCTGAGCGATTATAGATTTTTACTAAGACTACATGGATGGTGCGGCACTGGGCTTGTTGTCTATGCCGTGCCGGCGGAGAGGTCAGCTAATGTGCACAACCAACTGCACTAACGAGGAATGCTCATGCAGACAGAAACAACATCTGAGGTAACGAAAATACTGTTCATTATTCTTCCGTACCTGTTGCAAAGGAAGGATGCCAAGAACTCGAAAATCCGAAGCTTCGAGGCCTTTCCTTACGGTCTGCTTTCAGTTGCGAGCTACGTTCAGCAAAAAACAACTCGTCCGGTGAGCATCAAGATCATCGACTGCAATCTGCACGGTAAAGATGACTATCTCGATGCCATCAGCAACTGTCTTGGTGAGTTCCGACCCGATATCGTTGGACTCTCGATGATGTTCGACAATTCCTACAAATACCTCGAAAGTATCTCCCGGTTAATCAAGGCGTTCGATGAGTCTTTACTCCTAGTGCTGGGCGGAGCTGCCGCCAGCTTCTCCTGGGATACGATTTTAGCGGAGCAGAGCGATATTGATGCTGTTTGCTACGCGGAAGGTGAGTTACCATTCCTGAGGCTTGTGGATGCAGACAACCGGCATCTGCTGCTCAATGATGATCCTTCATGGGTCACACGCGAGTCGATGCTTAGAGGGAAGAAGCCGAGGACTTCATTCATTGCGAACCTCAACGAAGTCATCAATATCGACTACAGCCTGGTCGAAAACTATACATATCGAATGAAGGAGGCTTTTTCTCCCTTCCTGCATGAAAATGATGGAGAAAAAAGGCAGTACTTCCTAGTCTCTTCACGCGGCTGTCCCTACCGGTGCGTGTTCTGCTCCAATGCTTCGATTCACGGCAAGCAGATTCGCTATGCCGATGTGAAACAGGTAATCCAGCATGTCGCAGACCTGATTAACGATTATGGCATGAATGTCCTGACCATTTACGATGACCAACTGCTTTCAAACGTCGATCGCGCAAAACAGCTATTCAGGGAGCTCGCATCATTCAAGCTGAGAGTCGAGTGCCCGAACGGCCTCTCGGTTGCGTTCATTGATGAAGAATTGGCGATGTTAATGAAGCTGGCGGGAGTTGATACGGTAGCACTGGCCATAGAATCCGGATCCGATTACATGATCAGGAACGTTATCCATAAACCGCTAAGACTGGAGATGGTCAAACCTGCGGTACAACTGCTCAGGAAGCAGGGACTTTTTGTCGAGGGATTCTTCGTGAACGGCCTTCCCGGTGAGTCGGATAGCCATCGAAGAGAAACTCTTGAATTCATCAAGGAAGTGGAACTCGACTGGAGTGGGTTCAGTCTTGCGGCGCCTTTTAGGGGAAGTCCACTCTATGACATATGCGTCAAGAACGGCTATATTGATCGCGACGTCAAGCTCGGTGATATCGTACTGGACAAATACATTATTACAACACCGGATTCAGACCCAGAACATGTGACTTTAGAAACATACCGCATGAACCTGGACGTCAATTTCGTGAACAATTACCGTTTGAAGTCAGGTGACTACGAAGTCGCCGCAAATTGTTTTCGCGACGTAATCAGACGCTATGAAGGCCATGCCTTTGCCTATTATTTCCTTTCAAAGGCTCAGGAACATTTGCCGGCAGAACAGTTGTCAGCAAATGAGAGCATGAAAAACTTCTTTACCATTGTCAACAATGATGCCGACTGGTTTGCACACGCCAAATATTTCAATTTGCTGTAATGATAAGACTATGATGTTGAGGAGATACAAATGATCGGAACTAACCCACTAGTCAGCATAGGAGTGGCAATCTACAATGAAGAACAGTTCTTGACCTTGGCTTTGGAGTCACTTGTATCTCAGGATTATCCACATATTGAAATAATTATCTGCGACAACGCATCGACTGACAGAACGGGGGAAATTTGTCAGGCTTTCAGAGATAAATACTCTCATATCAAATATTTCAGGTCAGAGACTAATCGTGGCGCCTATGCCAACGGGCAATTGGCAATCCAAAATTCAAAGGGCAAATATTTCATGTACGCCGCCGGTCATGACCTGTGGCACCCGACATTCATTTCCAAGGCAGTGCGTATCATGGAAGAAGACCCCGACATTGTACTTTGCTACGCACGAACCATACGCATAGACACCAGCAACAATTCACTTGGCCTGGCCAAAAACAGCTGGGATCTTCGCGGCATGCCGCCTGCTAATCGTTTGGTGACTCTCGTCAACAACATATCTGGAGGTGACCCTTGTTACGGCCTCATTCGGTTTGAACAACTCTCATCATTCGAATTTAAATCAGTCTGGGGTTTAGATCAGGTAATGCTTGCATACTATTCTTTGCTGGGCACTATCGCACATATTTCGGAACCGCTCTTTTATTGGCGCATGACCGACAACGAAAATGTGGAAGTCAGAAAAAAAACCGTCCCTCTCGATGTTGATCCAATCAATGGCAGAAAGATGCTCACCATGTCCATGCCGGAACTCTGGCAGCAGATGGGAGAGGCAACTCTGCAGGTCATCAGCCGCTCCGACCTGTCCATGCCCGAAAAACTAACCTGTAAGGATGAAGTTCGAAAATGCTTTACCCGTCGGTACGGCGTCCGGTGGAATGAGGTCGTCCCCCCGGAGCTGAAGAGTGAAGGGAAGAATGTACTGCTGGCCACCTCCGCTGCACCTGACCAGACCCCCTTTTCCACCGGCGAGAAACGCCCCCCCATCGGTGTGGGGTTCCTCATTTCTACCCTGCGTGAAGAGGGACACAACGTCTTTTTCATCGATAACTACCTCAGCCCCAGCAGTTTTCTCGAAACTGACTATCTCAAACGGCACCGAATCGATTTTGTCGGAATTTATACCAACACGATCTGCTTCAGAGACTCTCTGAGGATGTTCTATCTCCTTGAGGAATTGAGGCAGAGAGGTTTCTGGAACGGAAAGATTATTGCCGGTGGCCCCCATGCTTCAGTCAGTCCCGAAACTATCCCTCCGTTTGTCGATCATATTGTCATCGGTGAGGGAGAGTATGCCGTCCGGGATATTGTTGCCGGAAAGGTAACGGAGCGTATCGTCCGTTATCCATCCATTGAAAACCTGGACGATCTCCCCATGCCGGCCTGGGATTATTTCGCGGATTTGCCCTATAACTGGGGAGGCAACTGGTTGCCGGAGGCACCGGTATTTACCATGAATACCAGCAGAGGGTGCCCTTTTAGCTGCACCTTCTGCTCGGTCTGCTCCATCTGGGGAAAACACTACACGTATTTCAGCGCCGAACGGATTGTGGCTGATATCGAGCATGTGGTGAAAAACTTCGGCGCGAGAGGGATCTATTTTCGGGAGGATAACTTCACCCTCAAGCGGGACCGTCTGATACGCTTCTGCAATCTGCTGATGGAACGGAACATCCGCATACCCTGGGTATGTGAATCGCGAGTCTCGAACCTGGACCGAGATCTCGTGGAACTGATGGCCCGGGCCGGCGCGGTGGGATTCTATTTCGGCGTGGAAAGCGGTTCGCAGAGATTGCTGGATTTCATGAAGAAGGGAATAACCGTTCAGCAAATAAGGAATGTCTTCCGCTGGTGTCATGAACTTGACATAAAGACTGCGGCAAGCGTTATTGTGGGAGCTCCTACCGAGACGGAAGACGACCTGCGTATGACCGCGTCTCTTCTTGAAGAAATCAAACCGACGGTGACATGGTTCAATATTTTTGTCGGCATACCGGACAGTGAACTGTTCCGCTACGCAAGGGAGCATGGCTACGTCGAATTTATTGATGACCGGGGACTGGCCTATATGAAAGGCCACAACCGTAGAGTGGAACTGTTTTACGGCTCAGCATGGGATGCGAAAATCCCCGTTATATTTGAAAACGGGAAAATCGCAGCGCCGCTCGTTTCGGTCGTCATGTCGGTGCACAATGGAGAGCGGTATCTCAGTCAGGCAATTCAGAGCATTTTGAGTCAGAGCTTTCTCAACTACGAATTCATCATCATCGACGATGCCTCAACGGATGCTACCCCGGACATTCTCCTGCAATTCAAAGATCCCCGGCTGTCGATCATCCGGAACACTGGGAACCTGGGCCTGACGGCTTCCCTCAATATTGGTATACGGGCTGCCCGTGGCAAGTATGTTGCCCGTATGGACGCGGACGACATCTCTGTTCCCCATCGCCTTGCGAGGCAGGTGGAGCATCTCGAAAATAACCCGGAAATCGCTGTTGTCGGCAGCTCCTATTACACCATGGATGAACTAGGCACGGTGACCGGCATAACTGACGTACTTGATCGTCCGGAGTTGATTAAACGAGAACTGTTGCGACAGAACTGGTTTGGGCACGGCAGTGTGATGATGCGGAAAAGCTGCTTTGGGGAAGTAGGCGGATATGATGAGCGTTTCATCTATGCACAGGATTACGACCTGTTTCTCCGTTTTTCGGAACGATACCAGCTCGCTAACCTGACTGAGCCGCTCTATTACTGGAGAGAATCGCCTCACGGTATTTCGGCACGAAAAAAAGCGCAGCAGGACTATTTCGCGGAAATGGCGCGAAGCGCAGCATCGCAGCGACGAGGATCTCCTGTCTGCAATGCTGCTAAACTGGTTCCTGCGACACCTATAGCCCCATTGGTTTCAGTTATCGTTCCGACGCACAACCGCCCGGACATGCTTGCGACCGCAATCTCGAGCATCCTTACGCAGACCATACAGTCCTTCGAGATTATCGTAGTCAACGATGCCGGAACAGACGTTCGGCCGGTTCTCGAACGTTTTGGTGACCGGGAAAATATCAGGCATCTGGCGCACGAAACCAACCGCGGCCTCGCAGCGGCCAGGAATACAGGAATCAATGCCGCCAGAGGAAAATATATCGCCTACCTGGACGACGATGATACCTATTACCCCAATCATCTGGAGACGCTCGTCGATTATCTGGAGTCAAACGACTGCCGGGTTGCTTACAGCGATGCAAACTGCGCCATCCAGCAAAAGGCCGCAAACGGTTTTGTGACCGTCAAGAAGGAGGTGGTCTACTCCAGGGATTTTGATTATGATGCCATCCTGTATGTCAACTTCATACCGGTTCTCTGCATTATTCACGAAAAGGCTTGTCTCTCCAAGAGCGGTATGTTTGACGAATACTTGTCTCGCCACGAAGATTGGGATCTCTGGATCAGGATGTCCCGCCACGAGCGCTTTGCTCATATCAAAACAGTGACCTGCGAGTATACCTATCGGCCGGATGGTTCCAGCATGACGAGTAGCAGCGCACCCCTGTTTTTCGAAACATACAAAGCCGTATGTGGGAAATATGATGACTTCGTCAAAGGAAAGCCTCTCGTTCAGGCGCGGAGAACGGCGACGATGTTCAATGGAGCATTCAATACATTTCAGTTCATTGGTGAACGTCTGCAGTCATACCTTACCAATAGTAGCGTAACTGCTGAAATGCTTGCAGATTTAGCTCCGAGTGGGGCCAGTTTTTCCCAAATAAAATCAGCTCTGATCTGGAAGAGAGCCGTTGCCCTGAATGACGGCACGGCAATCCCCTTGCTTGAAATCGCACTTGTAGTTGACAGAGAGAATCATCCGGCAAGAGTAGCGCTTTGTGAGCGTTATATGAGGGCAGGGCAATATATTGATGCGCTGAGACATATCGAATCCCTTGCCGAAGTCAATCCACAGGAAGTGTTTTTCACTGCAACCCGTGATACGCTGTTGCAAGCGATTAGGGGGACTTTGCCGCAGGGCACCAGATAGGATGCTATGAGTAGGGTTCTCTCCACCAGATGACGGCCCTGTCACCTGAAGCGGGTTGTGAACGTTGTGGAGCCCTGTATGTGCAAGCAGATGAGGGGATACTCAACAACTACCCGCTTGAGGCATAACTTGCCGGTAGCTGTTAAGTCCTTTAAGTCAAGTGTTGTTTGTTTGGCTGCCTGGTGCAGTCTTTTTTGTTGTTCACAAAGATATCCTGATGTACAAGGATTACAGAAATATTGCTTGGACTAAGGAGAACACGCGCATGAGCTATCAGATAGTCCCCGCGACGCTGTATGAGGCGCAAAATGCCTATAGACGGCTTCAGTGCCAGATGAACATGGATGATTCCGCCACGACCATAGTGGAGATCAAGACATTTCTGAAAATGTACCCCGATGTGGCCCTGCCCTATAACGACTTGGGAGTCCTCTATAGTCGCGTGGGAGAAAAACTCTTGTCTCTGGCCTGTTACGAGAAGGCGAATAGAATCCAGCCGGGTAATCCCAGCATAATAAAAAATTTGGCGGAATTTTACTTTGTCGAGCTTGGCTGGGTTGACGATGCGATCATGATGCTGACGCAACTCCTTAACTCGTTTCCCGATGACACCGACCTGCTTCGCCTGATGGTGGATATAAGCAGGCGAGTGGGGCGCGAGCAGGAGGCGCAGCTCTTCAACCAGCGCCTCTCGGAGTTGGAGCAGAAGGACTCTGCCATCACTGACGTTCACGTCTGCGATGTGTCTCCGGCAGCATCGCCAGTTTCTGGCAGACCCGATGTGGCACGCGAGGAGACAGCTACCGAATCGGCTCCGGTGACGGACAGCCTGGAGGATATTCTGGCCAGAATCAGGCAGACACTCAGTCAAGAGACCACGGATGTGGCACGGCAGCCATCTCTTGCTGCGGATGAGTTGTACCGCAGGGCTCAGGAACAGTTGTCTGCCAGGGACGATGATCAGGCGCTCTTGACCCTGGAGCAGCTTGTCACCCAGGAACCTGACAACGCCCTCGCACACAATGACTTGGGAGTTCTTCACACGCGACGGGGAGACCTGGAACAGGCTCTCCTCCACCACGAAGCCGCCGTCAGAAACAATCCTGCCAACACGACCTTCCAGAAGAACCTGGCCGCCCTGTATTACAGCTGCCTTGGACGAACGGACGAGGCGATCACGATCTACACCCGCTTGCTCCGTGAATACCCAGATGACGTGGAAGTCTTGACAGCACTGGCTATTATTTCCGCCGCCAACAGACTTGGCGAACAGGCGCGGCTGTTTATCGGACGGGTAGTTGAGTTGGAACCCTGGAACACCGAGGCGAGGAATTTTCTTGCAGGACTCTAGGACGTACTCTCTTTCGATCGTCATTCCTGTACATAACCAGGTCGTCTACACACAGGCCTGCCTGAAGGCACTGCATGCCTCTCCGCCAGATATAGACTATGAAATCATCATTGTCGATGATGGCTCCAGTGACAGCACTCCGCAGGTTCTTGCGCAACTCGCCGCAACCTCCAGTTATTTTCGTATTGTCCGCAATGATTCTGCCCATGGTTTCGCTGCGGCGTGCAATCGGGGGGCGGATGTTGCTCGGGGTCATCTTCTGCTTTTTCTGAACAATGATACGGAAGTGCAGCCCGGCTGGTTCCCCCCCCTGTACGCGCTGATATCTTCCAACGACGAGATTGGCATAGTTGTCCCGAAACTACTCCTTTCCGACGGCACGATACAGCATTGCGGCAAGGTCTGGGCTAATCCGAGTCTTCCCGCCTCCCACCCCCATCACATCTATTACCGCTTTCCCGCTGATCATCCCGCGGTGAACAAAAGTCGGGCATACAGAACGGTAACTGGAGCCTGTATCCTGATCCGCACTGCGGATTTCCGCTCGGTGGGCTGTTTCGACGAACGTTATGAAAACGGCTGGGAGGATGACGACCTCTGCTATGCCATTACCGCGACCGGCAAACAGATCTACTACTGTGCCGAAAGCGTGGTGATCCACCACCAGAACAAGACACTCAACGAGCGTATGGATGAGCTTAAGGGGCAGCTTCCTGGCCCCGGACGGTTGCGCGAACTTGACCAGCTCATTAAAAATAGAGTGGCAACCGCGGAGCAAATCCAGTTGGTACGACAGGTTCAGGCAACCTTTCAAGCCATGGAGGCTGAACTGCTCCGTCTGAGAGATAAATTTGACCGTAATCGCAGTATTTTTTGGGGAAAATGGGGCTCTGTTGTCAAACGTGATGACTACATCTACTGCCAGCAGGACGGAGTGCTGCTGAGTGAAGCCCTGAGCGATGCCACGCCAGCCGAATTGGCTTTGCCGGTGGAGAACAGCCGATGGCAGACTGATGCTCACCTGAAAGGAAATCGTATGCCTTTGGTATCAATCATTATTTTGACCCGCAACCGGTTGGATGTCACCAAAGCGTGTATTGCGAGCATACGGAAACATACGCCAGAATCCCATGAAATTGTCTTCGTGGACAATGGCTCGACGGACGGCACGCTTGATTGGCTGAAAGAACTGGTTGTCAACAACGCTGAATACCGTCTGATTGAGAATCGCGATAACCTCGGGTTTTCAGCAGGGTGCAACCAGGGGATACGGGCGGCCCGTGGCAGCTTCGTTCTTTTGCTGAATAACGATGTTGTGGTGACGCCCGAATGGCTTTCTGGATTGTTCGAGTGTTTTGACGAAGAGGGGGTGGGGATCGTCGGACCGATGACGAACAACATCAGCGGCCCTCAGCGCTGGCCATGGCCTGACTACCGGGGGATGGACGATCTCGACGACTTTGCGAGAGCGTTTCGTCGTGCCAAGCGGTATCAGCGCATAGCGACCAGGCGGGTAGTCGGTTTCTGCATGCTGTTCCGACGTGAACTCGTTGACAGGATTGGTCTGCTGGATGAACAGTTCGGTTCTGGTAACTTCGAGGACGACGACTACTGTCTGCGAGCAGCCCTTGAGGGATTCCAGAACAGGATCGCCGTTGATGTGTTTATTCACCATGTGGGCAGTGCCACGTTTCAGGGCAATAATATTGACTATCGCGAAGCGCTGTTGCGTAATCAGCAGCTCTTTAACCAGAAATGGAGCAAACCGGTTACTGACGAGTCGCTGGCACACCGGGTTATCCGCATCAAAACGATTGAAAAGGCAATGAATCTGAACCAGCGTGGGTTTGCTGATGATGCGGTGGAATTGCTTCTCAACCAGGGAATCAGGCAATTGCCGGGAGAACCGCTTTTTTACCATGCCCTGGCGTCTGTTTTTGTGAGCGCGGGAATGCATCAGGAAGTGGTATCCGTACTGCAAGAGTGCCCGACAGAGCTCCCCCCATCGACACAGTGTTTGCACGTCCAAGCGCTTCTTGGGTTGGGGCGGGTGAATGAGGCTGAGTGTATTGCCAAGAGCATACCCGAGTCAGATGTGGAGCAGAATGATGCCATTCTTCTCCGGGGACACATCATGCTGGCGAAGGGGGATCTCTCGGCCGCCACCGGTTGTTTCGAGAAGTTCTGTAAGCAGTGTCCGACAAATGCACATGGTTTTGCGGGGCTTGCCGAAATAGCGCACCTATCGGGGGATGGAGCGTTGGCTGCATTGCTGTTGGAAAGAGCATTCCGCCTTGATCCGTCCAGCATAAGTATCGCAACACGTTATCATGCCAGTATCGCGGACCAGGAGCATCTTGACGGAGCCGAACGTGCCGTGGCGGAAGCACGGCATTTCTATCCTGACAGCGATACCCTGGCGTACATTCATATAGACGTCCTGCTGCGTTGTGAGCGGTTCCGGGAGGCGATGGCGGTTGTTGAGCACGTCTTGGTAACCTGCAAATGGGGAGAGGGGTTCCTGGATGCAGCCCAGGCGGTTCGCGACAGGTTAGGCCCTCTCACCATTTCTCGCGAACGGAAGAACCAGGGCAGTACAATCTCGCTCTGCATGATCGTCAAGAACGAAGAAATGAATCTGCCCCGGTGCCTCAAGAGCCTGCTGCCAATCGTTGATGAGATGGTTGTTGCCGATACCGGTTCGACCGACAGGACTCGAGAAATCTCCGCCATTTTTGGGGCCCGTGTCATCAATGTTCTCTGGAGCGGAAATTTTTCCGCTGCTCGAAATGCCACGCTGCAAGAGGCAAACGGCGACTGGATTCTGGTCATGGATGCAGACGAGGTGATCTCGTCACAGGATTATGAAGCGATTCGCTCCCTGGTCAGTTCATCACCGCTGAATAAGGTTGCTTATTCGGTTACCAGCCGCAATTACACGAACCGGGTCGATCTGGAAAAATGGTGCGCCAACCGGGGAGAGTACCCATCGGAAGAGGCCGGGAGAGGCTGGATGCCCAGCGACAAGACACGCCTGTTCCCTAATCTGGCTGCAATCCGTTTCGAGAATCCACTGCATGAGATGGTTGAGCCCTCGCTTGAAAGGCAGAGAATTCCCTCTCTTCAGGTCCCCTTTGTGGTGCACCACTACGGTTATCTGGATGATGATCGGCAACAACGAAAGTTGCAGCAGTATTATGAACTGGGGAAGCGCAAGATGGTTGAAACCGGTGGTTCTCCGAAGGCAATCGTTGAGCTTGCCATCCAGGCTGCCGGTGTGAAAAAGTACGACGAAGCCATGTCTCTATGGCAGCGCGCATTGCAGATTGATCCTGATTCTCCGCTGGCATATTTCAACCTGGGGCATGTCTGCCTGCAGATGGGCATGTTCAAGGAAGGGCGTGACGCTGAAAAGCGGGCCATGGAGTTGAAACAGGACTACCGGGAGGCTCAGGTGAATTACCTGCTCTGCCAGCTCTGTCTGGGAAACATTGACGGAGCTATTTCGGAAGTCGAACAGTTCCTGGCGAAGAACCCTGACTATCCTGTCCTGCTGCTTATGCGTGGGATTCTATGGGCTACAGTGGGAAACTGTGATAAAGCAATCCATGAATTCAGGGCGCTTCGGAATAATCAAGTTGAGTTTTCCCATTTCATTCATGACGTCACCGGTAAACTGCTACAGGCGGGACAACTGAGCTATGCGAAAAACCTTGTAGCCGTCTCCCAGAAGCTTGGGGTCTGTAAGGAGGAAACGGTACTGCTTATCAATAGTGAAAAAAGGAGTAGCTGAAAAAAGGCTACTCCTCCGGCGGCTTTGTGCGCAGACCGGCGGCGATGTTGAAGTTAATGTCGATTACAATAGTGAGTCTTTCAGGGTCATTGGGGAATGCCAGTACCTCGAAGAGGCGCTTGTCGATAAACAGGCTTAAATTCAGGATGTCTTCCCGCAGCTTTTGGGGGAGCGGGTTGTCCGGCATGGAGAGCTCCGACTGAAAAAAACTCCACACCTTCTGGTTGTAGCGTATCGCTTCATCAAGCAGGGCATTCCGCTCAGGCGTATTCCACTTCTCCTGACACTGTTTCAGCTTTAATCCCGCCTTGGTCAGTACCGAAGCCTCCAACTCCCTGGGTGACATGAATTGTTTGCTCTGCTGTTCGTACGCTGTGCGGGGATCAGACATGTGCAGTTATCTCCTCTTCGTAATCGATAAGTTCCCGTGCCGTCTTGAGTGCCTGATAAAACCGGGCTGCGGCAACCTGCTCACACAGTTTTACTATGAATTTGCGCGTGCTTGGCGCTGCCTCAATGATATCATGAATCTGCTGAAAAAAAGCTTCCACATGAGTCTGGCGTTTTTCCGGGTCAATATACATCAATTGTATGGCAAAGTAAACGCGTCGCGCCGGTGAATTCGCGTCACACTCCTTCAAGATGTCCTTCTGTCGAAGAATCGGGACGGTATTCTCTACATACAGTTCCGCATTCCGGTTCCCGTTACGCAGTACAGCACTGCCGATGATAATCTTTTCCTGTGTTTTCAGGACTATTTTCAGGGACATGGGGATACCTTATGCCAAAGAAGCTTGTATGGTTTCAAGCAGTCGGTTAATTGTAGCTCCGGTAGTGGAAAGCTGGTTTGCCGCTGCCTGCACAACGCTGTCTGATACCTTTTCCGACAAGGAAGGAGTCTCGATCCGTCCATCGGTTTGAGCGAACAGTTCCTGCCACATACCCTCGACTTTTTCATTGATGGGAGGCGGTAGCGTAGGAATGGTCAATTTCTCGATCTGCTTCCTAATGGAGATATAGGTCATCAGGATCTTCTTCCGTTCTTCGTCCTCCAGAGAAAAAGGAGGATAGTTTTTGACTATTCTGTTCAACTCTCCAGTCATCCTGGAAACGATATCGGCAGAAGATGTCAAGCCGTCGCTCGTTTCCCTGATATGCATGGCGGTTGCATTGAGAGCGCCGGCAATTTGCCCAATGCGCTGCAAAGTATCAAGGTTCTGACGAGAAGAGTCAATATCAAACGAAACCTTATCATGGCCAGAAGCAGCTTCGGTTTCTGTCTGAGGTGAAATCTTATTATGGGTTTGGACCTGTGTTTGGCTGAAGTCGTGCGTGCCGATATGTACGGCCTGCTGTATCGCGGAAAGACTATCCGAACTCATAGACCACCTCCATGACATACATAAATGGGGGAAGAAAAAATTCTTCCCCCATTTTAGTTAGGGCAGTGTTGCTTGATGTAGGATTAGAACAGCTGGAGCACAGCCTGAGCCGCCTGTGAAGCGAGGCTCAGAGAAGTTGTACCCAAGCTCTGGCGTGTCTGCAGCATCAGCATGTTAGCGCCTTCTTCGTTGGTGTCGGCCAAGGTCAGGTTGTCGGCACCGGTCTTGAGAGTGTTGATCATGTTGTCGGTGAAGTCCTGACGGGTGGTGACGATGCTCAGGTTGGCGGACAGTTTGGACGACTCGGAGCGCAGGGTTGAAAGCGCGTTTTCCAACTGCTTCGAGGAACTCTTGATGGCGTTGTTACCGGTAGCGATCGTGGAGTCGTCCCACTCAACGCTCGTGCCCAGGTTTGTGTTGACCGAGTCTGTCGCTGCTGCCGAAGCTGTGCCATAGTCACCACTGACGCCCACCGTCTGCAGAGAAAGGCCGACAGAGGTGGCGGTGAAACCTTCGATCTTGAGGGTGGCATCGCCCGTGCCGGGAGCAAATTCCACGGTCAGGTCATCATTGGTCAGGAAGTTGGTGCCGCGGTAGCCGGAGTCACTGGCCAGTTTGTTGATCTGGGTCATTAACTCGTTGTAGGTGACAGCATAGTTTGCGCGGTCGGTCGTGCTGGCGGAGGCAAGTGCGGCGGACGCGATACCTTGCGCGGATTCGATCAGGGCGGTGATGGCGGTAATGCCTGCATCGGCGGCGGTTACTCCCTGTACTGCCTCAGACATGGCGTCCTTACGGTTGGTCAGGTCGCTGGCACGGTTGGTGTGCGCCTGGGCAGCAAAGAAGTTGGTCGGATTGTCCAGTGCCGAATTGACTTTTTTGCCTGTGGAGAGACGGTTTTGGGTCTGGGTCATCAGCTTGTTGGTGTTCTGCAGAGCCAACAGGTTGTTCCTCATGCCCGCGGTGAGAGAAATTGAGTTTGCCATTGTGTTGCTCCTTTCTGGATTTTTGTGGCATTCTTGCCACTGTATTTTGTTATTTAGGCTATCGGCCAGTTAGCATGGGGCTTTAGTTTTTTTTGCGATTTAACTGAACCGGTACAGAAGGAGGCATATATCCACATGCGGAATCAAGCTGAACCAAATGTTTTATATCTGTATAAACTGCTTGATATGGCACGTTTTCACCTTGAAGCCGGGCGATGGGGCGAAACTGAGCAGATCTGCCAGAAAGTCATTATTTTCGAGCCGGAAAACAGGGAAGCTCGCTATATGTTGGCTCATGTTTTGGCTGCTCGGGGGGATTTTGCAGCGGCTGCGGCTATTATGATGGAACTCTGTAATGAGACGCCTTGCGAAACGCTGTACCTGGATCTTGTTACCTTCCATGTCAAGGCGGATCGACTGAATGCTGTTACGGCTTTCTTTCGTAAGCGGGTCGGAGATGATCCGCGGGATTGTGCCGCCTGGTTATATCTCGGTCAGGCATGCCTTGACATGGGTGACAAAGCACAGGCAGGTCAGGCGTTGTTGCGTGCAACACGCTTGAAGCCTGACGATGCCAAGGCCCACTATCAGCTTGCGATGTATCATAAGGACTGCTGTCACATGGCCGCGGCGGAGCGTTCGCTGCGAAACGCTGTTCAGCTTGACCCACAGTCGCATCATTATTGCAACTGGCTTGCCGGTTTTCTCAAGGGACTTGGCAGAGCGGATGAGGCTGTAGACTGGTATCTGCAGGCATTGACTCTGTCCGATCAGAACGAAGCATATTTTTCCAACTATCTGATGAATTTTCTCTGTACAACAGGCTACCCCCCAGATTACGTATCCCGCGAGCATCTTCGCTGGTCCGAGCAGTGTTGCCGGGCAGCGGGAGAGCCGTGGCGCCAGTTCGATAATGATCCCCGACCGGAACGCAGGCTACGCATCGGCTACGTTTCCCGGGACTTCTACAGTCATCCGGTGGCTTTCTTTATCGAACCGTTGCTCACCCTGCACGACCGTCAAGCGGTGGAGGTTTTTATCTACTCGAACGTGGATACAGAAGACTATGTTACCGAGCAGTTCCGGCAGCGCCCCTGTGTCTGGCGGGAGATCCACGGCGTCAACAACCTGGAGGTGTGCCGGATGATCCGCGAAGACCGCATCGACATCCTGGTGGACCTGGGAGGGCACACCCGCAGTAACCGCCTGCCAATTTTCGCCAAGAAGCCGGCCCCCGTGCAGGTGACCTGGTTGGGGTACGCCAACACCACCGGCCTTCCCACCATGGACTATCGCATTACCGATGCCGTGGCTGATCCCCCCGGCATGACCGAAGGCCTGCACTCGGAACAGCTGTACCGTCTGCCGGGCACTTTCATCTGTTACCACCCGCCGCTCGATTCACCGGAACTCTCGCCCCTTCCCCAACTGGAACGGGGAGCGGTAACCTTTGTCGCCTACAACAATTTTGCCAAACTGAACGAGCCTCTCCTGGATCTCTGGTGCAGGGTGCTGCGAATGATTCCCGGTTCCTGTCTGGCCCTGAAGAATCGTGCTCTGGCGAATGACGTGGAATTCAGGATGGAGATGCTGGATTTGTTCGCACAGCGGGGTATCACGGCGGAGCGCCTGATTCTCAGGGACAGGACGGAGACGGTCCACGCTCATCTTGAGGCTTTGGCCGAGGGTGATATCGCTCTCGATTCGCATCCCTACAGCGGTACGACCACGACCTGCGAGTCTCTCTGGATGGGGGTGCCGGTTGTCACTCGTGCCGGGGGTACCCATGCGTCACGGGTCAGCGCCAGCCTGCTGACCAGCGTAGGAGTCCCCGAGTTGATTGCTGAAAACGATGATGACTATGTGGCCATTGCCGTTGCCCTGGCAAAAGATACGGATCGTCTGCAACGCTACCGATGGAATTTGCGGGATATGATGCTGAATTCATCGCTGATGGATCTTCAAGGCTTTGCCCGCAAGATGGAGAGTGCTTATCGTCAGATGTGGAGGAAATGGTGTCAGCAGTTCCGTTGCTGAGTTGTTAGCACCTGCCTCAGTGCCGAGGCCAGGTCGCTGAATACGGCATGCCATGCTCCAGGGGAAGGCTGGCGGAACAGTCGCATGGTGGGGTACCAGGGAGAGTCGAACCGCTCCAGCATCCAGCGCCAGTCTGGAGAAAAGGGCAATAAGAGCCAGGTCGGCCTGCCGAGGGAACCTGCCAGGTGTGCAACGGCGCTGTCAATGGATATTACCAGATCCAGCTGACTCATCAGCGCAGCCGTGTCAGAAAAATCCTTGAGCAGATGAGCTGAATCCCTTAGTGTTATGCCAGTCGGTAATGTCGGTTGTTGTTCCCCTCGTTCCGTAACCTGCAACGAATACCAGGAGACCCCACGGATGTCCTGCAAAAGGGAAAAACAGTGCGTGTCGGCCGAGCGCCGGGGGTCGGGCTTGCTCCGTCCTTTCCAGGCAATGCCGACCTTGAAGCCGGGATCGTTTCGTAGATACTCCCGCCACCAACTGCACCTCCCACTGTCGGGAAAGAGGTAGGGAATCTTTATCGGCACTGATTCCAGAGTGGTGCCCAGGAAGCGTGGAATCGACATCATCGGCACAGCCCAATCACAATGGGGTACTGGCTCTCCGGGGTGAACCATTCGTTCCAGAAACGGCAGCGTCGCCAGCAACGTTTCAAGCGGTTTTAGGCTATTCCGCAGAAAAATCCGTCCTCCTTGTTGGGCCAGTAATGGCAAAAAGCGACAGAACTGCAGGGCATCTCCAAAGGCCTGCTCGGTCACGACAAGCAACGTCTTTCCTGAAAGCGAAGAGCCGTCCCAAAGCGGCAGACCACACAGGTCAACCCTGACCGGGTACTTCTTGTCGAAACGCGTTTCAAACTCCTCAAAACCTTTCAGGTAGTTTCCACGGATCAATGACACCTGCGCCAAATTCCATCGCACGGTCGGATCGTTCGGCTTGCACTCCAGGGCCTTTTGAAAGTACCGTTCAGCCTGCTCCAGGCGGTTCTGCGAGAGAAAGACTCCTCCCATGTTCAGATACGCGCGGTAGTCCCTAGGGGACAGCTCGATGGCTTTCAGAAGTGAGTATTCCGCCACGTCAAAGCGGTTCAAGAGTTCACTCGCCGCACCAAGGTTTAGCAAAACCTCCACATCAGCGGGGCGTCTGGAAAGGGCATTGCTGTACCAATGGGCTGCATCAGCATAATTACCCAAACCAAAGTGCGCATCACCTAGAAACCGCCGGAGATCGCAGTCGTTCGGGGCAAGTGAGAGAGCCGTCGCGAAAAGAAAGGTTGCTTCCTTATATCGTTCCTGCTCGTTTAGTAGGAGCCCGAGACAGCGGTAGGCATCCACGCTATTTTCATCGTAGCCTATAGCTTGGCGGAACCGTTCTTCCGCCTGGGCAGCACTGCCCTGGTGGTAGCAGCATAAGCCCAGGGCAACAAGGGGGGGGCTCCATCGGGGGGATTCCTGGACAGCCTGCGAAAGCAGCGCATGTGCCTCCTTAAAACGTTGCCCATCCAGCAAGGCGACTCCCCGGTGGTAGTTCTCCATGACAACGGGTGGCACATTGGTATCACGGCTGTGTGCATGTCTGCCTGACTCAGTCAGCGATTCTTCTATTGCGGCAACCATTTTCTGTATCGGTTCACGCCAGTCGCCGCGCGTGCTCTGACGGAACAATCGCATGGTGGGGTACCAGGGAGAGTCGCAACAATTCAGCATCCAACGCCAATCCGCGACGTACGGCAAAAGTACAATTGTCGGTTTTCCCAGGGCGCCGGACAGGTGGGCCACCGATGTATCAATCGTGATAACTAGATCCAGTTGAGCGATGAAGGTTGCCGTATCGGCAAAATCGTGGATATGGGCAGTTAGGTCGACACAAGCCATTCCCGGTGGAGGTGACGCGAACTGGGAAGCCGCGTCGTCCATTTGAAGGGAGAAAAAGGTGATTCCCCGAATGCTTGCCAAAGGGGCAAGGTCTGTCAGTTGACACGAGCGCAGGGGGTCGGGGACCTTGCGCCCGGCCCAGACAACGCCGGCCTTGAACGTTGAATACGGTTCGAGCAATTTCTGCCAAGCCTTTATGCGTTCCGAAGGTGGAGACAGATAGGGAACAGTGCGGGGAATTGTTTTCATGGTTGTACCAAACACACCGGGAAGACTCATCAACGGTACATGCCGGTCACAGGGAGGCAGCGGAGAACCGACCGGGAGCACGTCCGACACACCGGAAACCGTACGCAGGAGCTCGCAGAGAGGGAGAGGAACCTCAAGAATAAGTCGCCCGCACCGCTCCGCCACGAGCGGAAGATAGCGGGCGAACTGGATCGTGTCGCCAAAGGCCTGTTCGGCATGCACCAGGATGGTCTGTTGCTCAAGGGGTTCGCCACTCCAGGCAGGCACGCCGAAATCACGCGAAGCCGTCGTATAGCCCCTCTTCTTCCAGCGCCATTCGAATTCCTCCCATCCTTCTTCATAACGGCCGAGTTTCAAATGCAGAAGTGCCCTGTTCCAGTGTGCCTCGGCGCAATTTGGATCGCGTCTCAGGGCAGCATCGTAGCATATCATTGCCTCGTCGTGACGCAGCAGTCGCTCGAAGGCCATGCCCATGGGGACCAATGGTTCCGGATTGTCCGGAATCAGCTCCGCCGCCCGCTGGTAGTCCTGTATCGCCTCCTCGCACTGGTTCAGGGCAAGCAGCGTGTTTGCTCTGTTGTGGTATGTCGGGGCAGAGTCTGGGGCGAGCTCGAGAGCACGCCCATACACATGGAGAGCCTCGGTGTGTAACTCCAGGTCATGAAGCAATGCCCCCATATTGAGCAGAATGTCGTGACGAAAGCTCTCCTTGAGCGCCAGTTCGTAGCATGCCAGGGCATCCTGAAGTTGCCCCATCCGGTGCAGTCGCAGCCCCCTGCTGAAATGACTCTCGTTTTCCCGAGACGTTTCGTGCAAATTGGTGTTCATTGTCGCTCTTTCCGGGGTTATTTCGGAATTTTCCTGTAAATTCAAGTGCAAAGAATGCTCAAGTGATCTGCTGTTTCTACCGATAGCAAAAGTACCATACGAGTAATCCGTATGACGACCAAATTCATAGGGAGATCCTGCCATGAATTGGGATTATCTTTCAAGCAGTACTGAAAAGCTGTTTTCCGCCCTGTCCATAAACCAGACTACCTATCGGGACAGCGCGGCCAATAATGCCCTGTCCGCTGGCCTGACCCAGTACCAGAACGGTAATTACAAGGCTGCCGCCGCATCGTTCCGCCTTGCTACCGCATACGATACCGATAATATCAATGCATATAACTATCTTGCCAAGGCTGACCTCAAGCTGGGAAAAACAACGGAGGCAATCAAAGCCTACAAGATATCCCTTGAGATTGACAGCAGTCAGGGGGATACCTATGTCGATCTTGCCAGCATATACATCGACAAAAAGAACTACACCGAGGCCGAGAAGGTTCTCAAAAAAGGAAGCAAGTCGGATCCCACCAATTCCCTGCCCATTTATACCCTCGGCCTTTTACAGCTCAACAATCTGAACAAGCCGAAAGAGGCCGAAGAGTCGTTTCGCAAGACCATCAGAATCGCACCCAATGATGGAAATGCCTATTATGGACTGGGAGCTGCTCTTAACAAGCAGGGAGACTACAGCGGGGCGGTCACGCAGTTGAATAAAGCCCTGTCCCTGAAAAGGAATTCGGCAGCCACGATGTACGAACTGGGCAACGCCTATGCCTCTTTGGGGAAAACCGACTCCACAAAGGATATGATCAAGAAACTGAAGGCTTTGGGTACCAGTGAAGGCAGTAGTCTGGCCGGTGATCTGCAAGTTCTCATCAATCAGCCCAAAATTATCGGCATAAACCAAAAACAGAGTACATTCAATACCTCTATGGGAATTGTTTCGCTGCTGGCGCTTGACCCAAGCTTTGTCACGCCGTCTTCGAGCGTACAGTTTTCCATGACATTCAAGTTTGATTCCGAAATGGATATCGACTCGGTTACTAACATTGCCAACTGGAAGGTGGGCCGCTCAACAGGCGCTATTGCCGGGCTGTACGATAATGGCCTCTACCGCGCCACTGACCGGAGCTCCGCTGTCATTGCAACCAAGGCCACCTACAATCCGATCACCAAAGAGGCAACCGTTTACTTCCCCATATCCCAGAACAGCGCCGGGAACGGGACCATAGACACAAGCCGTTTGACGTTCACGTTCAAGGGAACCGACGCGAACGGCAAGAAGATTGACTCTTCCGCTGATCAGTACAACGGTTTCGCTAAGAGGGCCTTCTAAATCCTGTACAATAGATTCATGGCCAACGCGGGGCAACGGACGCTTGATTGACTCGTTGCCCCGTATGTTTTGTTTGTATTCACCGCTCCTCGAGCTCTTTTCTTCCCTCTCCAGTCAGGACAGTCTTCTCTTTCAGTCCCTCAGCCTTTCAAACATGGCTTGTGCTGCCGAATCGTTTCCAACTCCTTCGACACGGGGCGACAGAAGTACCTGGTGCCGCACGATAGTCATGGGGGCTTCCCTACTGTCCAGAGGTGGACGGAGCTGTCACGTTGAATGGCTGTCACTCCGTTGCTGGCAACCATAGGAAATTGCGACCAGGGTTCACGCCTGTTGTTCCCCCCGGCAAACCCTCTTGGCAAGGCCGCGATTTGCTGGTAGTGTTCCGCTATCATGCACGCAGGAGGAATCATGGATTCGACCCATCATCAGTTGCTCATTCTGGGCGCAGGCCCTGCCGGCTATACCGCCGCTATCTATGCAGCCCGGGCAAACATTGTGCCCACGCTCATCACCGGTCTGCAACCCGGAGGCCAGCTCACCACCACTACCGAAGTCGACAATTGGCCGGGAGATTATCAGGGAGTACAAGGCCCTGAACTGATGGAGCGGATGCGCCTGCATGCCGAGCGGTTCAACACCCGGATCATCTACGACCACATCACACGTGCCGACCTGGGGCGGCGCCCCTTTCTGCTTGAGGGAGACTCGGCGGCCTACACCTGTGATGCCCTGATCATAGCCACCGGCGCGTCGGCCAGATACCTGGGACTTCCTTCGGAGCAGGCTTTTCTGGGCAAGGGGGTATCCGGTTGCGCAACGTGTGACGGGTTCTTCTATCGCGGCAAGGATGTGGCGGTCATCGGCGGCGGCAGTACGGCGGTCGAAGAGGCTCTCTATCTCTCCAATATCGCCCGGCACGTGACCATTGTGCATCGTCGCGACGAATTCAGGGCGGAAAAATACCTGGCCAACCTGATCATCGAAAAATCAAAAAACGGCAACATCACCATAGAGTGGGATCATGTGCTGGATGAAGTGCTGGGTGATGCAAGCGGCGTCACCGGCATGCGCATCCGCCACAAGAGCGGCCAGTCAACCAAGGAGATCCCGCTGCACGGCGTCTTCATCGCCGTCGGCCACTCGCCCAACACGAAGATATTCGAGGGGCAGTTGGAGATGACTGACGGTTACATCCGCACGAAATGCGCAAGCGTTGACGGCAACATGACCGCAACCAGTGTCGAGGGTGTCTTTGCCGCGGGAGACGTTCAGGATTACATTTACCGCCAGGCTGTGACGTCCGCCGCTTCCGGTTGCATGGCTGCCAAGGATGCCGAACACTACCTCGCCGCCCTGCGCCATTGAGTCATGTCCCTGCGAGTCACGGAAAACGACGATATCCAGAAACTGCTGGCCGAGGTTCGGCAAACGATCTGCGACAACCAGCGTTTTCTCGGGAGACTGAAAGAGGATGATGCCGACCTGGAGACCGAAGAGGAATTGTCCGGCAACGAAGAGGGCAGTGAAGAGGATTTTGAAGAATTGTGAGAACGTATGCTCATAACTGTGCCGTAACAACAGGGCCCCGGGGGATTCTCCAGGGCTCTTTTGCGTATGCATCCTGACGGCATGCGGCTACGGCGCTGTGTTCTCTCCCGTGGCGTGCCCCAAAAACAGGACCAGAAAGGAAGCTCCAGAATGATAACCGCTGCCGCCATCCAGTTTACTATCAAGCCTGGTAATGTGGATGCAAACATCGCCCATGCGCGGGACGCCCTCGGGCGCGCCTCCGACAGGGGGGCACAACTGGTCGTGCTGCCCGAAATGTGGTCCTGCGGTTTTTGCGGCAAAAGCCTGACTGGTCTTGCCATGCATACCGCGGCTATTGTTGAGGAATTGCAGGATCTTTCCCTCAGGCTGGGGTTGGTAATCGTGGGAAGCATGCCCGAACCAAACGGGGACAGGGTGTTCAACACGATCCATCTGATCGACAACGGCAGGCTTGCAGGTGTCTACCGCAAGATCCACCTGTTCTCCCTGTTGGGGGAAGATCGTGTTTTTGCCGCTGGAGACGGCTGTCTGCTGGCGGATACATCGATCGGGAAAATCGGTGTCATCATCTGCTATGACCTGCGTTTTCCCGAGTTGTCACGACGTCTTGCCCTCGAGGGCGCTCAGATCCTCTGCATCCCGGCCCAATGGCCCAAGCCACGAAACGAACAGTGGCGAACACTGCTGCAGGCCCGGGCCATAGAGAACCAGTTCTTCGTTGTTGCATCCAACACCTGCGGCATGGTGGGCAAACTGGATTTCTTCGGCATGAGCATGATAATCGGCCCCCGGGGGGAAGTGCTTGCGGAGGCGGGAGATCGGGAAACGGAGATCGTCGCCGGCCTGGATATGCAGGATATGGCCGAGTGGCGTGCACAAATCCCCTGCTTCAAAGATCGCAGGCCCGAATTGTACTGATTTTGACTTGACTTGATTATCCGTTCGGACTAGCTTTCCCACATATTTCATCCTCCGGAGGTGCTCGTTGTGGCCCTGCTGCTTAACGCCGGTATCGTCGTCAAACTGGTCCTGATCCTGCTTTTGTTCTTCTCGGTGGTATCCTGGGCAATCATCCTCTTCAAGCTCTTTCAGGTACACCGCGCCAACAGGGAATCTGAGCGCTTCATGGACCTGTTCTGGAAATCGTCCCGCTTCGAGGCCATCGCCTCCCAGCTTGACCGCTTTTCCAGTTCCCCCCTCTCCGTGCTGTTCAACGAGGCCTACGCCGAGCTCAACAAGCTGATGGACAAGGGGGCCACAAGCAGCGGCGGGGGCTTGAGCACCGACCTGGGCGGCATCGAGAACGTCTCCCGCGCCCTGCGCCGGGCCACCAACTCGGAGCTGACCCGCCTGGAGCGCTACCTGACCTTTCTGGCCACCACCGGCTCCACCTCCCCCTTCATCGGCCTGTTCGGCACGGTGTGGGGCATCATGACCGCCTTCGAGGGGATCGGCAGGACCGGTTCCGCCTCCCTGGCTGTCGTTGCCCCGGGCATCGCCGAAGCGCTCATCGCCACCGCCATCGGCCTGGTTGCCGCCATTCCGGCGGTCATGGCCTACAACCATTTCCAGCACAAGATCCGCGTCCTGACCAATGAGATGGACAGCTTCTCCACCGAGTTCCTGAACATCGTGCAGCGCACCGTGGCGGGGAGATAGCCATGGCCATGGGAGGACAGGGAAACAACCGCGCTGCCATGGCCGACATCAACGTCACGCCGCTGGTGGATGTCATGCTGGTGCTGCTGGTGATCTTCATGGTCACCGCACCCATGATGCAGCAGGGGGTGCAGGTCAACCTGCCCAAGGCGGACACCAAAGCCATGGCCCAGGCCGAGGAGACGGTGATCGTCACGGTGGACGGAAAGGGCAGGATTTTCATCAACAAGGACCAGGTGCCGGCCGGGGACCTGCGTTCCCGACTCTCGGAGATGTTCGCCAACCGTGAGAAGAAGGAGATCTTCCTGAAGGCTGACGCCGGCGTCCCCTACGGCGAGGTGGTCCGGACCATGGCCGACATCAAGGGGGCCGGCATCGAGCGCCTGGGCATGGTGACGGAGCCGGCCCAGAAGTAATGATCGCACGACAGGCCACATCCGACAGATCCCTTGGCATCAGCCTCTGCGTCTCCGTCATCTTCCACGCCCTCTGCGGGGTTTCGCTGGTGTGGTGGCAGAGCCTGGCGCCCCCTCCCCTGGTCCTGCAGGAAACCTACTACGTAGATGTCGTCAACCTTCCGGTCGCCTCTCCCCGGGCCGGCAGTCCGACCCAGCAGGGGGAGATGGCAGAGGCCGCTCCTCCCCTCCCGCAGGCGGAGGAAAAGGCCATGCCCCTCCCTCCCCCCCCGAAGCCGGCTGACAGCGGCAAGCAGAGCAAGGCGCCGAAGACTGCTCCCCGAAACCTGCCGGATGTGGACTCGGATTCCTTTGCAAAGAAAATGGCCAAACTGGAGGGGAAGGTTGCATCCGGCCAGCACGAGTCCGCCGTGGAGAGCCTGCGTCGCAAAGTCGCCTCAGTCGGCAGCGGCAGGTCGGGCATGCCCGGTGGCAAGGGGCAGGAGGCTGGCAGCGACTATGTCGCCTATATCCAGTCCCGCCTGAAGGACGCCTTTCGGGAGACCATCAGTTACACCAGCAGGGCTCCCGAGGTGGTTGTTCGCATCAGTCTTGATTCAAACGGCAGGCTGGCCCGTAAAAAAATCGAACGGAGCAGCGGTGATCTTGCCTTTGAGCGCTCCGTTATCGCTGCTATAGACAGGGCCAGTGAGAAGTTTCCCGTCCCTCCCGAAAGGAGGGGTTTCGAGGGAGTATTTGTGTTCAAGCCCCAGGGCGTTTCCAACAGCAAACCATGAAAGTCGATACAATCACCATGATGAGAACCCTTCTGATCCTTCTCGTGCTGTTCCTGACGCTGCCGGCCGTGTCATGGTCAGAGAACGGCTATATCGAGATAACCGCGCCGGGTAATCGCCAACTCAGGATGGCCGTGGATGTTCCCCGCAGTCTGGAGGCGGCCTCGTCGCCCGAAAAGGCCCGGGAGATGGGGGAGGTGATCGCCTTCGACATGAACATGTCGGGCCTCTGTCTGGCTGAAATCAAGGAACATTTTAATCTCTCGGGCGCTCTGCTCTTTGCCGAGACAGACTTCAACTCCTGGCTGAAGGGGGGCTATGACCTGCTGGTGCGGGGCGAATACAGCGTCAGGGGAGACGATCTGACGGTCGAGTTCCGGCTCTTCGACCTGGCCAACCGCAAGATGATGACTGCCCGACGCTATCTGGGAAAGACAAAGGACCTGCGCAGGTTCGCCCACTCCTTTGCCGACGAGATCCTGCTGGCCATGACCGGTGAGCGGGGCTGCTTTACCACCCATATTGCATTTGTCAGCACCAGATCCGGCAACAAGGAGATCGCCATCATGGACTGGGACGGTCACGACACCCGGCAGCTGACCAGAAACCACTCCATCAACCTCAACCCCGACTTCTCTCCCAACGGCCGCGAGATCATCTTCACCTCCTACAAGCGGCACAACCCGGATCTTTACAGGCGTCCCCTCTCCAGTCCGGCGGAGGTGGCGGTCTCCCATCGCGAAGGTCTGAATATCACCGGCGCCTGGTCGCCCGATGGATCGCGAATCGCCCTGGCTCTGAGCAAGGACGGAAATTCCGAAATCTATACCGTCGCCCGGGACGGTTCCAACCCGGTTCGCCTTACCTCTCACCCGGCCATCGAGATCTCCCCCACCTGGTCGCCCAATGGCTCCCAGATCGCCTTTGTCTCCGACCGCCTGGGGAAACCGCAGATTTTCATCATGAATGCCGATGGAACCGGCGTTCGGCGCCTGACCACCAACGGCGGCTACAATGTCAATCCGCGCTGGTCGCCAAAGGGGGACAAAATCGCCTATGCCCGCATGGAGGGCGGTGGATTCCAGATCCACACCATCAATGTCAATGGTAGCGATGACACCCAGTTGACCAGCAGCGGCAGCAGCGAAAACCCGGTCTGGTCGCCCGATGGCCGCCTGATAGCGTTCAGCGGCAAGCGGGGAGGGGGAGACGAAATCTATGTCATGCGGGCCGATGGCTCGGGAGAGACCCGCGTCAGCAAGATCGGGGGGCGCAGTACCCAGCCTGCCTGGCAGCCGCGCTGAACTTCCTCCGGGGTGCCGTTCGGTGGAGAGCTTTCGGCGTGTTTTGAAAGAGGGTTGCAATTAGCGATTGCAAAACAAACATCCTTATGTATACTTTGCCAACATGATCTAGGCCAACCCAGGCGGTTAATTTCATAGTGTTAAAAAGGAGACGAACGATGAAACGAGGAATGATGACACTGTTGGCACTGTTGGCCATGGCGGCACTCATGTCTGCCGGATGCGCGAGCAATGAAGTCGTGAAGGCCGAAGAGCCGGTTGTGGCGCCCGCCCAGGCCGAGGCTCCTGCAGTTGAAGTTACCCAGCCCGCAGCGCCGGTAGCCCCTGTGGAGGCTCCCAAGGTCGAAGAGACTGCCAAGGCCGACTCCGAGGCAGCCGCATTTGAAGTCGCGTATTTTGACTTTGACAAATCCGACTTGCGCCAGGATGCCCGTGACGCGCTCTCCAAGAACGCAGATATCATGCTGAAAACAAACACCGAGGCCAACGTCAAGATCGAAGGTCACTGTGACGAGCGCGGTTCGGCCGAATACAACATGGCTCTGGGTGAGCGTCGCGCCAAGTCGGCCCTGCAGTACCTGCTGACCCTGGGTGTGCCGTCGCAGCGCCTGTCCATCGTCAGCTATGGCGAAGAGAAACCGGCCGCACAGGGCGCCAACGAAGAAGCTTGGGCAAAGAACAGAAGGACTGAGTTCGTCGTCGTCAAGTAGCCCGAAAACCATACAAGTATCAAGCGAGCCGGAAAGCGCCATGCGTTTTCCGGCTTTTTCGTTGTTCCCCTTGCCCGTGCAATCATGTACTATTCCGCGCAACCGCAGGGGAGAACGGTATTGGTTCAGCAGGGAGAGCTTGGACATGAAAGTGGCATATCTGCATCTGGGGCTGGCGATTCTGTCGGAAGTGATCGCCACAAGCACCCTCAAGTCCACCGCTGAATTCAGCAAGCTGTTGCCCAGTCTGGTCGTGGTCGCGGGATACGCTTCGGCGTTTTACTTCATGACCCTCAGTCTACGCTCGATCCCCATCGGCATCAGCTATGCCATCTGGTCCGGCGTCGGCACGGTACTGATCGCCGGTAGTGCGGCAATTCTCCACAGGCAGCTTCTTGATATCCCCGCCCTGGTCGGCATCGGACTGATCGTCAGCGGCGTTATCGTTATCAACCTGTTTTCGAAGAGTGTGGGGCTGTAAAGGAGAAAGATGGACCTTTCCACAGATGAATCTCCACGGGAATCCATGGCTCTGGCCAAACGGTGCCGGACCATTCGCGAGACCCAGCCCAGAGCGGAGCGGCATTCCAGCGGCTCTCAGGTGTGACTCATGACATTTCGCATTACCATCCTTTGTGAAAACGGCGTCGGCCCGATCTCGGGAACCCTGGGTGAACACGGTTTTTCCGCCCTGATCGAGCCGTCCGCTGGAGAGCCACTGCTGTTCGATACCGGGCAGGGTGGTACCCTGCTGCACAATGCCTGCCGGATGAACAAGGCGCTGGTCAGCGTTGGAACGGTGGTCCTTTCCCATGGCCACTACGACCACAGCGGTGGCCTGCTCCCGCTGCTTCAGCAGCACAATCCGCTGCATGTCTGCGCCCATCCGGCTGTTTTCTCTCCGCGCTATCGCCTGAACGACAACGGCGAATGCATCTCCATCGGCATCCCCCACAGCCGGCGTGAGCTGGAAGAGGCGGGAGCCATCTTCCACCTCTCCACGGAATTCCGCAGCATCGCACCGGGGGTGCTTCTGACCGGTGAAGTACCGCGCGTAACCCCCTTCGAGGCAGGAGATAGGGGTATTTTCTTTGACCGCGCCGGCATGCAACCGGACAACGCGCCCGACGACCAGTCGCTGGTCCTGGAGAGCAACAAGGGACTGGTGATACTCCTGGGGTGCTGTCACGCCGGGCTGGTCAACACCCTGCAGCAGGTGAAACGCTGCACGGGAAGGGATGACATTTACGCCATCATCGGCGGGACTCACCTAGGTTTCTGCGGCAAAGAGCAGGTGGACGGCACCATCAGGGCGCTGAAACGATCCGGTATCCGCAGGCTGGCAGCAAGTCACTGCACCGGCTTCGCCGCCTCGGCGCGACTGTGGCGGGATTTGCCCGCACAGTTCCAGCCCGCTCATGTCGGCTATACCCTGGAGGTCTGACCGTCTTCTGGCCTTTGGTGGACGTGCTAACGCAACATCCCGCTGGACAGGCTTTCCCCTGCTCTGCTAAAGTGCCTGATTCATGAAGATAAAACGTCTCGAAATCGCCGGGTTCAAATCTTTTGCCGATCGGGTCGTGCTGGATTTTCAGCAGGGGGTGACCGGCGTGGTCGGCCCCAACGGCTGCGGAAAGTCCAATATCGTCGACTCAATCCGCTGGTGCATGGGAGAGCAGTCCGCCAAGAATTTGCGCGGCAAGGCCATGGAAGACGTGATCTTTGCCGGCAGCGAGACGCGCAAGCCGCTGGGCATGGCCGAGGTGTCGCTGGTATTCTCCACCGAGGATGGCCGGGCGCCGGCAAAGTACCTGGAATATTCCGAGATACAGCTCACCCGGCGCCTCTACCGGGACGGCGACAGCGACTACCTGATCAACAGGACCCCCTGTCGCCTGATGGACATCACCGAGCTGTTCATGGACACCGGCGTTGGTACCAAGGCCTACTCGATCATCGAACAGGGCAAGATCGGCATGATCCTGCATTCGCGCCCCGAGGAGCGGCGCTTTCTGATCGAAGAGGCGGCCGGCGTGACCAAGTTCAAGTCCCGCAAGCAGCAGGCGCTGAAGAAGATCGAGGGGACCAGGCAGAACCTGGCCAGGCTGGCCGATGTGCTGGGCGAGATCAGGCGGCAGTTGGCCTCTCTCCAGCGCCAGGCAAAAAAGGCGGAGAAATTCCGCGAGTACCGCGACGAACTGCGCGAGATCGAGCTACTCTTCACGGCCTGCGAGTACCGCGCCACGGCGGAACAGCGCCGGACAGCGGAATCCGAGCAGGCAGCGCTCAACGGGCGCATCCGTGACGTCTTTTCGGAAACCGCCCTCTCGGAATCGCGCATCGAAGAGTCGCGCCTCTCCCAGGTGGAGGCGGAAAAACGTCTGGCCATGGCTCAGGAGGAGATCTACCGCATCAAAAGCGAGTTCGCTACGGCCGAGAGCGGGCTTGAGTTCCAGCGCAAGGAACTTTCCAGCCTGACCGGGCGCTTAAGCCGGCTGGAGGCCGAGGCGGGCGAACTGGAGCTGCGCCAGCGGGAGTGCACCGCCCAGCGGGAAGCGCTGGAGCAGCGCCGCGATTCCTCATCCAGTGAGGGTGAGGAGCTGCAGCTGCTCCTGCTGCGGGAAGAGGCGGCACTGACCGGGCAGCAACAGAGCGAACAGGAACTGTCGCTCCTGTTGGAGGGGCGCCGCAGGGAACTCTTCGCTGCTTTGGCTGAGTCGGCCCAATTCAAGAACCGCGCCGAAGGTGCCCGGAAGCGCCTGGCTGCACTGGGCGAGCGCCTGGAGCGCCAGGCCCGTGAGGGAATCCAGCTGGCGGAGCGGTTGGAGCTGGCCAGCCGCCACGTAAGCCAGCTCAAGGGCGAGATCGCGTCCGGTGAAGAGGAGCAGGAAGAGCTGCAGATGGAGCTCTCCGGCCTGAGGCAGCGGGAGGACGAGCTCAAGAGCCGCCTGCCCAAGCTGGAGGAGGCCTGGCAGAAAGGGCGGGACGAGCTGAACCGTGCCTCGTCGCGCCTGCATTCCCTCCAGGAGCTGGAAGCCCAGTTCGCCGGCTACGACCGTGGTGTCAGGGTGCTCATGCAGGCTCCTGAGCTGCGTCCCCGTTTCAGCGGCATGCTGGCCGATAGCATAACAGCTCCCCTGGAGTTGGAAGCCGCCCTGGAGGCGGCCCTGGCGGATCGGCTGCAGTGCGTTCTCTGTTCCGATGAACTGGACGCGCTCGTGGCCCTGGAGTTCCTCAAGAAGGGTAATGCCGGGCGTGCCGGGTTGGCTCTGCCTCTGGCTGTGGAACCGCCCCTCCCTGTTGCCGTGGACCAGGCGCTCCCTCTGGAGCGGCTGGTCCAGGTGAGCGGCCCCCATGGGGGGCTGGTCCGCCATATCCTGGGCGGCGTCATGCTCACCGAAACCCTTGCCCAGGCCCTGGAACTGGCCCGAAGATACCCCGCTCTCTCCTTCGTCACCCGCGACGGTGACATGGTTTCCCTGGGGGGGGTTGTCACCGGTGGTTCCAGCGAACAGGTGCAGAAGGGGATCATCCACAAGAAGCGCGAGATACGGGAACTGGAAGGGCGCGTTAGTGAACTGGGGGAGCAGGTCTCCGCCCTGGAGGCCGAACGGGACCAGCTGCGCACTCTTTCACGGGAAGTGGCCGAGGGGCTGAAGAGCGCGGCCACGCTGCTGCACCAGTCCGAACTGAGACTGGCCGGTCTGCGCAAGGATCTCCAGCGGGCAAGCGACGAGATCGGCCGCACCGAGGAACGCAGGGAGCTGCAGGCCCTGGAGGCGGAGACGCTGAACGAGGAGCGCGAGTCGCTGGAGGCGGAGCTGCGCCTCAGCCAGGAGCGCATGGCCGAGATTGGCGATTCCTCCCAGGGGCTTGACCAGGAGGTCAACCGCTTCAAGGAGGAACTGGACGCCTGCCGTGCCGGGCTGGCCTCTCTGCGCGAGCGGGTAACGACCATCAGAGTCCAGGTGGCCACCCTGGGGGAGCAGCGCGAGGCCAGCCTGCGGGGGATCGACGACCTGGAGCGGCAGTCCCGTGAGCTGGCGCGCCGCATGACCAGCGACCGGGAGGAGCTGGAGCAGGGGGTCTCGGAGCGGGCCCGCCTGCAGGAATCCATCTCCTCGGCCACGGAGCGGCTGGAACTGCTGCTCCACAGGCAGGAGGCAGGTGCCAGGCTTCTGGAAGAGGCGCGTCAGGCCCACGAAACAGCCCTGAACGAACTGGCCGTTGCCGAGGCACGGGCCAAGCGGGCACGGGAGGAGAGCGACAGCGTCCGCCAGGCCCAGGCTGAACTCAACCTGCGCTTCTCGACCCTTTCGCTGCAGCTGGAGCATCTGGAGCAGGCCCTGCGGGATCGAAACCGCCTGGCCATGGACGAGGCTCTGGTCAGGCTGGAAGCGGTTCGGTTCGACGAGGTTGCCAGCCAGGAGCGCCGGGCGGAGTTGCAGCGGCTGCTGGATGAGGTGGGCGAGGTCAATCTGATGGCCATAGACGAGTACGCCGAGATGGAGGAGCGTTTCAACTTCCTCTCCTCCCAGAGGGATGACCTGGAAGAGTCGCTGCGCAGCCTGCAGCAGGCCATTCAGCGTATCAACCGCACCACCCGGCAGCGTTTTCACGAGACGTACAACCTGGTCAATGCCAAGTTCCAGGAGGTCTTCCCGCGCCTGTTCTGCGGCGGGCGGGCGGAACTGCGTCTGACCAACGAGGACGACCTGCTGGAGACCGGTATCGACATCATCGTCCAGCCGCCGGGCAAGAAGCTGCAGAACGTGACCCTCCTGTCCGGCGGTGAAAAGGCCCTGACAGCCGTGGCGCTGATCTTCTCCATCTTTCTGATCAAGCCGACCCCCTTCTGCCTGCTGGACGAGGTTGACGCGCCGCTGGACGACGCCAATATCGGCCGTTTCAACGACATGGTGCGCGAGATGAGCGCAGTTTCCCAGTTCATCATCATTACCCACAACAAGGCGACCATGCAGGTGGCCGACACGCTCTACGGCATCACCATGGAGTCGCCCGGTTCATCAAAGGTGGTATCGGTAAAACTGCACTGAACACGCAAGGAGTCTGTTCGTATGCCGTTTCGCGCTATTCTGGAAGAGTTGGTCAACCGCACGCCCCGCTCTGTGGGTGCGATACTGGTCGACTGGGAAGGGGAGGCGGTGCAGGAGTACTGCCACTGCACACCCTACGATATCCGCTTCATGGCCGCCCACCAGGCAATCATCTTGAACCGCCTCAGGGAATGCGCCACCTGGAATGACGCTGGCAACAGAATCCAGGATTTCGTGATAACAACGGACCAGGCGCATCTGATCCTCGGCTGCGTCGATGATGATTATTCGCTGATGATGAGTATCCAGCGCGACTGCCCGCTGCAGTTGGCCTTACGCCACTTCCGCCACACCATCGCGGAACTCAAGAGGGAGATATGATGGAACAGACCAAGAAGAAGGGCTTCTTCAGGGGGTTGATCGATAAGCTGAGCGGCACGGCCCCTCCTCCCGCCGCCGAGACGGCCGAGCCCGTCCAGGAGCGGGAACCGGAGTCTTACCGGGAAACGGTCTCGCACCAGGAGCCGCAACCATGCCCGGAACCGGCGGCCCCGGCCGCGCTACCCGTTCCCCCTCCTCCCCAGCCCGCCCCTGTCGAGCCCCCCCCCAAGCCGGGTTTCTTCGAGCGCCTGAAGCAGGGGCTGCAGAAGACCAAGGAAGGCCTGGTGGGGCGCATCGATGCCCTGGTGCTGGGCAAGAAGGAGATCGATGCCGACACCCTGGAGGAGTTGGAGGAGATCTTGATCACTTCCGACGTGGGGGTCAAGACGACGGTGGAGCTGATCCGTACCCTGGAACAGCGCTTGGGGCGCAACGAGCTCAAAGACGGCCAGGCCCTGAAGAACGCCCTCAAGGAGGAGATTCTCCTGCGGTTGAACGCCCACCACGGCCAGCTGGACATCGGCAGCCGGCGCCCTTTCGTGCTGCTGGTGATCGGCGTGAACGGCGTGGGCAAGACCACCACCATCG
>MTLE01000164.1_pt3 | contig 159239 bp, 136 predicted proteins | sample 1982461 | NCBI WGS metagenome assembly MTLE01 (sample SAMN05712605, study PRJNA340218) | biofilm metagenome | isolation source: sample SPL anode biofilm adapted to -200 mV | place: USA | collected 2012-02-03
CGGCCCGGGGCGCGGCGGCGGGGGCCGCCACGGGCGCGGGGGCTTCGGGGGCGGCGGCCGGGGCCGGGGCGGCGGCGGTCTCGCCGATGCCCAGCTTGCGCTTGAGCTGCTGGATGAGCAGGTCGGGGATGAGCAGGTGGATGACGGTGCCCAGGCTCTCCTGGCTCGTCTCCAGGGGCAGGTCGTAGAAGGGGCCGGGGCCCATGATCTCCTCCAGGCCGCTGGACTCGCCGCCTTCGGCGGAGAAGATCTCGACGTTGGAGATGGAGAGGGTCTCCCCGGCCAGGTCCGACAGGGCCTGGTTGGCCGAGCCCATGATCTGGTTGAAGGTCTCGGCCAGGGCGTCCCGGCTGTCGCCGGCGAGCTCGGTGGAGGGCGTGCCGTCCCCGCCCAGCATGAGGTCCACCAGCATGGTGCCCTCCTTGAGGGGGAGGGCGAAGAGGAGCTGGCCGGTCATGCCCTTGGTGTAGTGGGCCTTCACGTAGACCACCGTGGCCTGGTGGAGCACCGAGACGCCCACGTGGTCCAGGGTGTTGCCGTCCTGGGGCTTGATGGCGAATTCCCGGCCGGTGAGCATGGAGAACACGCTCGACATGCTCTCTGCGAAGCATCCGCCGATCTTCTGGTCGAGGTCGGACATCACGGGATCCATGTCATCCCTCCTTGCTGGCGGTCACTTGGAAGACCCGCTTCTGGTTTGAGTTGAGGGCCACGTAGCCGTGGAACCGGGGGATGCCGTCCACGGTGAGGTCGAGCATGGCGTCGAAACGCTTGGTGAGCGGGATGAGGTCGCCCTCCTGCAGGGCGAGGATCTCCGAAAGCCGGAGGTTGGTGCCCCGGATCTCGGCGGCCACGGCCATGTCGCACTTCTTCATGCTCTCCATGAGGAGGCGGGCCTCCTCGAAGGTGCCGGACTTCTTGTAGCCCGTGTACATCTCCTGGTCGAACTTGTTGGCCACGGGCTCCAGGATGATGGACGGGATGGCCAGGTTGATCATGCCCACCACCGTGCCCATCTTCACCTCGAAGACCACCAGCAGGACCACCTCGTTGGGGGCCACGATCTGGATGAGCTGGGGGCTGGTCTCCCGGGCCTGGATCTTGAAGTCCAGGTCGATGATGCCCCGCCAGGCCTCGCGCAGGTCGTCCAGGGCCAGCTTGAGCACGCCGTCGAAGATGGACTGCTCGATGTCGGTCATGGTGCGCAGGTTCTTCAGGGGGTCGCCGGGGCCGCCCAGCATCTTGTCGATGATGGGGAACACCAGCTGGGGGTTCACCTCCAGCGCGAAGGCGCCCTCCAGGGGGCGGATGGAGATGGCGTTGAAGCAGGTGGGGTCGGGCACCGAGAGGAGGAACTCCTGGTAGCTCAATTGCTCCACGGAGACCAGGTTCACCTCGGTGATGGTGCGCAGGTAGGCGGAAAGGGAGCTGGAGAAGTTCCGGGCGAACCGGTCATGCATGAAGTGCAGGCTGCGCATCTGCTCCCGGCTCACCCGGTCGGGGCGGCGGAAGTTGTAGAGGCTGACCTTCTTCTGGGACTGGGCCTTTTTTGCCTTCTGGGGGGCGGGCCCGGCCGCGGGACGGTCCGCGGACGCGGCAGCGGGTGCAGGTGCCTTGGCCCCCTTGGCGTGGGACTTCAGGAGGGCATCTACCTCTTCCTGGCTTAGAATCTTGGCCATTTGTCAGTCCGTTCAACCATCGATGCGCCGCTCTTTCAGCTTGCCCCGGAGCCGGAGCATGGACTTGGTATGCAATTGCGATACCCGACTTTCGGTGATGTTGAGGAGCGTGCCGATTTCCTTCATGGTCAGCTCCTCGAAATAGTACAGCTGCACCACGAACCGCTCCTTGGTGGGCAGGCGCTCCACGGCGGACTTGAGAAGCTGTCGCACCTCCCGCGCCTGCAGCAGGATGTGGGGGTTCTCGCCGTCCGGGTCGGGCACGAAGCTGATGAGGTTCTCGCCTTCCCCGTTTTCGCCCGCTTCCACGAAGGCACCCAGGGTCACGCCCTTGAGCTCGTCCAGGCTGTGGTGGAGGTCCTCCAGGGCCAGGCCCAGGTGGGCGGCCACCTCCTCGTCGGTGGCGGCCCTGCCGTGCTGCTGTTCCAGGAGGTGGTAGGCGGTCTCGATGTCCTTCTTCTTGCGGCGCAGGCTGCGGGGGACCCAGTCCAGGTCCCGCAGGCCGTCCAGGATGGCGCCGCGGATGCGCTGCTCGGCGTACGTCTTGAACTTGACGTTGCGGTCGGGCTCGAACTTGCGCACGGCGTCCATGAGGCCGAGGATGCCCGAGTGGATGAGGTCGTCCATCTCCACGTGGGAGGGCAGGCGGCTGGAAATGCGGTGGGCCACGAACTTCACCAGGGGCAGGCATTCGGTGATGAGGTACTCGCGATCCTGGATGTCCGGCTCGGCTTCGGGGGCCTCGGGCTGGGGCGGTGGCGGCGTGTTGCGGCCATAGGCGCTCATGGCCGCCCGGGCTGCGGGCGTCGGGGGCTTCCTGGCCGTCGGGCCGTTTCCTCCCTGGCTTCCCTCCGTCATGGCTCCTCTGCGCTAAGGCCTTTCCAGAATGCAGCAAATCCCTCCTTTTGTAAGGGGATCTTCTGTTGCAACTGCTGTGCCGCGCCGAGAAAGGCCTGGGAGGAGGGGGACTGGGGGTAGAGGTCGGCCACGCACCGCTGCTGGCGCACCGCCTGGAGCATGAACGGGTCGGTGGGCACCATGCCCAGCACCTGCAGGTCCCGGCTCAGGAACCGCCGGGTGGCGGCCTGGAGCTGGTCGACCGTTTCTTCGGCCTCCTCGGCGTTCTGGGCATTGTTCACCAGGAGCCACAGGGGCTTGTGGGGGTCCCGCAGGTGGACGGTCTTCACCATGGCGTAGGCGTCCACCAGGGCGGTGGGTTCGGGGGTGGTCACCAGGAGCACCTCCTGGGCGGCCATGAGCAGCTTGATCACGGAATCATGGATGCCGGCGGCGGTATCGATGAGCAGCCAGTCGATGCCCTGGGACACCCGCTGGAGGCCCTGGACCAGACGCAGCTCGGCCGCCGCGTCCAGGCGGGTCAGCTCCTGGATGCCGCTGGAGGCGGGGATGATGCGGATGCCGAAGGGCCCGTCCAGGAGGATCTCCTCCAGGAGCTTCTCGCCGCGGAGCACGTGCTCGAGGGTCCACTGGGGGCTGAGCCCCAGGAGGATGTCCAGGTTCGCCAGGCCGAAGTCGGCGTCCAGCACCACCACCCGCTGGCCCATCTGGGCCAGGGACATGGCGAGGCCCGCGACCACGTTGGTCTTGCCCACGCCTCCCTTGCCGGAGGCGATGGCCATGACCCGGGAACCGAAGAGGGTGCTCGCGGCGGGCTGGTTCCGGGAGAGGGCGCGCAGTCGATTGGCTTGATCGTTCATGTTACCGCCAGGATTTCGAACAGGGTTAGCAGGCCGGCTGGGGCAGGGGGAGGATCAGGTCCGCCAGACGGCGGCTGGTGGCCATCTCGAGGTCCTGGGGGACCTCCTGGCCCGTGCCCAGGTAGCTCAGGGGGCGCTTGACCCGCACCAGGGTGCTGAGCAGGGGGCCCAGGGTGCTCGTCTCGTCCAGCTTGGTGAACACCATGCGCGTGGGCTTGAGGGACTCGAAGCGCTGGGCGATGTCGGCCAGGTCCCGGGGCTTGGTGGTGGCCGAGAGGACCAGGTGCACCTCCACGTCGGGGAGCTCGTCCAGGAAGCGGCGCAGCTGGGCCATCATCTCGCCGTCCTTGGGGCTGTGGCCGGGGGTGTCGATGAGCACCAGGGTGCGGTCCTGGTAGAAGCGCAGGGCGCTCTTGAGGTCCTCCACCGTCAGGGCCACGTGCAGCGGGACCTGGAGGATCTCGGCGTACTGGTGGAGCTGGTCCACCGCGGCGATGCGGAAGGTGTCCAGGGTGAGCAGGGCCACCTTCTGCTTGAGTTCGAGCTTGGCGTAGGCGGCGAGCTTGGCGATGGTGGTGGTCTTGCCCACGCCGGTGGGACCCACCAGGGCCACCACGCGCGTCTTGCCGGATTCCAGCTGGATGGGCGGGGCCACGGGGATGAAGTCGGCGATGATCCGCCGCATGAAGATCCGCGCCTTCTCGGGGTCCAGGGGGCTCTCCCCGTCCTGGTCCAGGAGCGTGCGCTGGGTGTATTCGCAAAGGCGCAGCGCGATGAAGGGGTCCACGTCGTTGGCCACCAGGTCGCCGTAGAGTTCCAGGAGCGTCTGGGGCAGCTGCATCTGGGACTGGGGCATGCCCTGCTTCTGGATGCGGGTGAGCTGGGCCTTCATGAGGTCCAGCTCGCGCAGGATGGAGGCGTTCCGCGTCTCCACGTCCTTGAGGGCCTCCACGGCGCCCTTGATCTCCAGGAGTTCGCGGCGCAGGGGCTGGAGGTCCACGGGAGGCGCGGGGGGCGGCGCCGGTGCGGGGGCCGGGACGGGTGCCGGGGCGGGCGGGGCCTTCACCTGGAGGGGCCTGGGGGGCTCCACGGGGCGGCTGGCCAGGGGGTCCCGGAGGCCGTAGGTACCGTTGGCGGCCGCGGGCTGCTCGTCCACGGCGGCGGTGACCTCGATGTAGGTCTCCTCGCCCAGGAGGGATTTCCGCCGCTTGGTGCGGGTGGAGAGGATGAAGGCCTCCTCGCCCATGTCGCGCTTGACGACGGCGAGGGCCTCCTGCATGGAAGCGGCTTCGAAAGTCTTCACACGCATGGGTCCATCCGATGTGGGGGGGTGGGTGGCTTCATGAGACCGTCCCGAGGTTGACCACGCGCACGTCCATGGGGATCTCGCTGTGGCTCAGGACGACCAGGTGGGGCAGGGCCCGCTCCAGGAGGCGGCGCAGGTGGGGCCGCACCACGGGATTGGTGAGGAGCACGGGCTGGGCTCCTGGCAGGAGGTTGGTGATGCCCGTGGAGATGCGGCCGAGGATCTCCTGCAGGCGGCCCGGGTCCAGGGCGAGGAAGCTGCCTCGGTCGGTGGTCTCGATCCCGGACTGGATGGTCTGCTCGAGCTGCGGGTCCAGCATGAGCACGCCCAGCTCGTTGTTCTCGGAGATGTGCGGCGTGGTGAGCGAACGCCCCAGGTGCTGGCGCACGTACTCGGTGAGCGTCAGGGGGTCGCGGGTGATGGCGATGGCGTCGGCGCAGGCCTCCAGGATCCGGCCCAGGTCGCGCACGGGGACCCGCTCGCGCAGGAGGTTCTGCACCACCTTGAGGAGCACGCCCAGGGGCACCACGGAGGGCACCAGCTCCTCCACGAGCTTGGGGGTGGACTCCTTGAGGGTGTCCAGGAGCTGCTGGAGCTCGGGGCGGCCCACCAGCTCCGGGGCCTGCTGCTTGATGAGCTCGGAAAGGTGGGTGGTGATGACGGTGGCGGGGTCCACCACGGTGTAGCCCATGAGCTGGGCGTGGTCGCGCTGGGCCTCCTGGATCCAGAAGGCGGGAAGGCCGAAGGCGGGCTCGGTGGTGGGCGTGCCCTGCACGTCGCCGGTGGCGGTGCCCGGGTTCATGGCCAGGAAGGCGCCGGGGATGACCTCGCTGCGGGCGATCTCCTCGCCCCGCAGCTGCACCCGGTAGGTGTTGGCGGGAAGCTGGAGGTTGTCCCGGATGCGGATGGGGGGCACCACGATGCCCAGCTCCTGGGCCATCTGGCGCCGCAGGGCCTTGATGCGCTCGAGCACGGTGCCGCCCTGGTTCACGTCCAGCAGGCTGATGAGGCCGTAGCCCACCTCCAGGCCCAGGGGGTCCACCTTGAGCAGGGACTCCACCCGCTCGGGGGCGTCGGACTTGGCCTTCTCCCGGGGTTCGGCCTTGGCCTCGTGGCGCTGGGCGGCGAACTTCCGGGTGGCGTAGGCCATGACGCCGAAGATGATTCCCATGATCCAGAAGGGCACCATGGGCAGCCCCGGCACCGCCCCGAACAGGAACAGCACCGACGCCGCGATGGCCAGGGGCCGGTAGTCCATGCCCAGCTGGCCCATGACCTCGGTGCCCAGGTTGGGGGACTGGGAGCCGCTGCGGGTAGTGAGGATGGCGCCGCCCACCGAGATGAGCAGGCTGGGCACGGCCGTCACCAGGCCGTCGCCCACGGTCAGCAGCGTGAAGGTCTCCATGGACTGCATGACCGGGAGGTTGTATTTGAGGATGCCGATGAGGATGCCGGCGATGATGTTCACGGCCAGGATGAGCAGGGCCGCCACGGCGTCCCGCTGGGTGAACTTCACGGCGCCGTCCATGGCCCCGTAGAAGTTGGCCTCCTCGCCCAGTTCCCGCCGGCGCTTGCGGGCCTCCACCTCGTCGATGTACCCGGCGTTCAGGTCGGCGTCGATGGCCATCTGCTTGCCGGGCATGGCGTCCAGGGTGAACCGGGCCGTCACCTCGGCGATGCGCCCGGAGCCGTGGTTGATGACCAGGAACTGGATGGCCAGGAGGATGAGGAACACCACCAGGCCGATGATGTAGCTGCCGCCCACCACGAACTGGCCGAAGGCCTGGACCATGTGTCCGGCCGCTTCGGGCCCCTGCTCGCCGCCGTACAGCAGGATCCGCCGGGTGGTGGCCACGTTCAGGGCCAGGCGGAACAGGGTGATGATCAGCAGGATGGAGGGGTAGGCGTTGAATTCCTGGGGCTTGGCCACATACATGCCCACCATGAGGATCAGGAGGGACATGGTGATGTTGAAGACGATGAGGATGTCGATCACGAACGCCGGCAGGGGCAGGATCATGACGACCACGACGATGAGCACGAAAACAGGCGTGGCCAGATCCGCCCGCTTCGAAAGGCGGGTGATGTACGGAAGGAGCCTGTCCAGGAAGGTCAGCATGTTGACACCGGGGTACCGGGGAGCGAAAGGGATGCCAACCATTCAAGTATTAAGATCAAAAACGGTTATCTTTGCTCCTGCCCCCCGCGCCCCCGGGGGTCCGGTGCGGAACCTTGGCTTTGGTAGACTGGGGGCATTCCTGGGGAGACGCTCATGGCTCATTCCACCCTCCTGATCCCGGCCTGCCTCCTTCTGGTCCTGGGCTGCGTCGAGCCCAAGGCCATCGCGCCGGTGTCCCCCATGGCGCCCTCGCCCCTGGTGGTGGAGCCGGCCTCGGCGGCGGTGACCGCGGGGCAGGGCACCGACTTCAAGGCCCGGACCCGGGACGGTTCGAGGCCCGCGGTGACCTGGGAGGCCCAGGGCGGGTCCGTGGACGCGGCGGGGCATTTCACGGCCCCCGCCGAGCCCGGCACGGCCACGGTGGTGGCCCGGGCCTACGGAGGCCGCACGGCCTCGGCCACGGTCCGGATCGTGGCCCCCCCCAGGGGTCCCGTCACGGTCCCGGCGCGGGTGTGGGCGGGTGCCCGGGGAGTGAAGGCCTCGGTGCCGGCGCAGGAGGGAGCCACCTACGACTGGAAGGTGGAAGGCGGGGTCCTCAAGGGCGGCGCCCGGGGCGCCTCGGTGACCTTCGACGCCGGCGCGGGCCCCAAGGTCCTGCTTTCCTGCCGGGTGGTGAACGCCGCCGGCCAGGGCCTCACGGCGTCCCTGGAAGTGCCCCTGGTGCCCGGCGTCGACCTTTCGGTGGATCCGGCCTCGGCCACGGTGACCGTGGGGGCCAGCACGAAATTCGGGTTCTCCCTGGACGGCGGCACCACCGGCGAGGTGAAGTGGTCGGTGCGGGAGCCCGGGGGTGGAACGGTGGACGGCTCGGGTCGGTACCGCGCCCCGGCCGTGCCCGGCGTGTACACGGTGGTGGTGTCGTCCAAGGACGACCCGTCCATCCGGACCTCGGTGCCCGTCAAGGTCGTGGCCGCCCCCGCCGGCACCGTGAAGGGCCCCGGCCGGGTCACCCCGGGCGCCAAGGGCCTGCGGGCCAGCGTCGTGGAACAGGCCGGGTGCCGCTACGCGTGGAAGGTCACCGGCGGCGTCGTCACCGCCGGGGCCGACGCGCCCCTGGTGTCCTTCGATGCCGGCGAAGGCCCGGCCCTCGAGCTGGTGTGCGAGATCACCAACGAGGCGGGGGATTCCTTCCAGGCCAAGCTGACGGTGCCGGTGAGCTAGGAGGCCTAGACCGGCCCCGCCGCGACGGCCTCGTCGGTGGTGATGGGCTGGGTGCGTTCCTGGCTCTGCCGACGGATGGGGCAGGGATCCACGGCGCAGTGGTCGCACAGGGACCGCTGGCAGGGGTCCACGTGGGTGTGGAGCTCGCCCTCGATGCCCGCCTCGCGCACCACCGCCTTGGCGAAGGCGTCGGCCAGGTCGTGGCTCTGGGCGATTCCGTAGAATTCGGGCACCACCATGTGGATGTCCACGTGGATGTAGCGGCCCGAGCGCATGGTGCGCAGCTCGTGGATGGCCAGGATGTCCTTGGGGCGGATGCGGTTGATGGCGGCCACCAGCTTGTCCAGGAGGTCGGGGTCCTCGGTGTCCAGCAGGGCGGCGCTGGAGGAGCGCACCAGCTTGAACCCGGTCCAGGCCAGGAGCCCGCCCACGGCGAGGGCGATGATGGCGTCCAGCCACAGCCAGCCCGTGAACTGCACCAGGAGCAGGGCGCATCCCAGGCCCACTGTGGTGAAGAAGTCGGACATGACGTGGTGGCCGTCGGCCACGAGGGCCGCGGACCGCTGCTTCTTTCCGTGATGGATGAGGTACAGTCCCAGCACGCCGTTGAGCACACCGGCGGCGAAGTTGATGGCCATGCCCTTGCCCAGGTGCTCCAGGGGGGGGCGGTCCACCAGGGAGTGCACGGCCTCGTAGCCGATGAGCACCGCCGCCAGGCTGATCATGCCGCCCTCGAAGGCCGCCGAGAAGTGCTCGATCTTGCCGTGGCCGTAGGGGTGCTCCCGGTCCGCGGGCTTTCCCGCGAAGATGATGGCCCCCAGGGCGAACACCGCGGCCACCACGTTGACGACGCTTTCGATGGCGTCGGACTTCAGGGCCGCGGAATGGGAGATGTAGAAGGCATAGTACTTCATGCCGAGGATGAACAAGCCCGCGGCGATGGAGAGCGCCGACACGCGGATCCTGGATTTTTGTGAAAGAGCTTCCTCGTCCATGCCTTCCTCTGTGCCCCGCAAGGGGCTCAGGTTTCCATCATGGAACCAGGGGACGGCCCCGGCAACTCTATTGGACCTGCACCCGGGAGGCGTCGGCCGGGAAGCCGCCCGGCACGCGAACCGCCACGCCCTTGGGGCTCCGCCGGGCAAGATCCCGGGCCAGGGCCAGGAATTCGGTTCGGGCGCCGAGGTCCTGGATGAGGGCATTGGCCTGGTCCGCCGGGAGGTTCTCGGCGCCCACGGTCAGCGCTCCGTCGGAGGCCTGGAAGCGCAGGATGAAGTCCACCGGGAATCGCTGTCCGTGGAGGGTTCGGCCCAGGATCGAGGCGAGGGCGATCTGCGTATAGGCGCCGCGGCGGGCCGGATCCGAAGGCAGTCCGGCCATGAGGATCCCCGGGCGGCGCGAACGCGGGCGCACCAGCGCGGACCAGGACGCGTGGCCGGCGGCGGGCGTCAGCACGGGGCCCGGCGTGGCTGGGGGGACCACGGGGGGCGCCGCCGGCAGGTAGCCGGGAAGCGCCGCCAGGTGGGCGGCGAGGGAGGCCGCGCGCGGAAGATTGGTCTCGAGGGATGCGGCGTTGCGGGTGATGGAGAGGTCCTGGAGCTCCTGGGGCGTGGCCAGGGGGCTCGCCACCGCCCCGCCGAAGTAGGTTTCCAGGAGGGCGCTGGTGCCGGGCATGCGCCTGCCGACGGTCGTCTCCACCACCTTGCCCTGGAAGGGGCCCGGGGCGTTGCCGGTGATGGGGCCCCTCACAGTGTCCAGCGTGCCGATCCAGTTCCTCACGGCCCCGGGCGAGCCCTGGGTGCCGTGGACGTCCTGGTAGAGCGCGCGGATGGCGGGGGAGGATGCGACCTCCTGGCCCGTGGCGCGCCACACGAAGTCCACGGTGACGCGGCGGCCCGGGCCCGCGCCGGTGGCCTCGAGCTCCAGTTCCACCTGGCCCGACGGCAGGGGGTGGAGGGCGCGGAGGCGCTCCGGGGCAAGGGTGAAGGCGCCGTAGGAGGCGGTGACGGTCTTGTGGTAGCGCAGCTTGTTCCCCGCCACGAAGGCGGCGGCGTCGGCGGCGCGCTGGCGGACCCAGACCACGGATGCCGGGCCCTGCGGATCGCCGATGGCGGGGCCGTTCCTGGGGCCGGGTTGGGCGGCTTCCGAAATGGCCTTCCCGTAAAGCTCTGGCGGCGCGTAGCCGGCGGCGAGTTCTGCGAGGTTGTTGGCGGAATCCCCGGCGCCGATGATCGCGATCGACTTGCCGGCGTAGGGGGCCATGAAGGAGGCGTGAGCCCCGCGGCGGAGCCGGTTGCGCTCCACCAGCGCGGTGGCCCGGGCCGTGATGTGCTCGAAGGTGTCCACGGCCGGGGCGCGTTTCGCGGGGTCGGCCGGCGGCGCCACCTGGCCGAGGCCGCTGGCCACCAGGACCCGGTCGGCGGTGATCCGGGGACCGGTGCCCCGCATGCGGATCGCCAGGCCCTGGCCCGGGCTGGGCTCGAGGCGCTCGGCCTGGACGCCCAGCCAGCAGTCCGCCCCGCTGGTCAACGCGGTCAGTTCCGTCAGATCGGCCAGGTGGTAAGGCATGAGGAAATAGGGCGTGTCCTGGACGGTGTCCGGCTCCAGCAGGTCCCGGGCGGCCAGGGGCAGGCCCGGGAAGCGGTTGGTGGATGCCGCTCCCCGCTCGGGGCTGTTGATCCAGGTGAAGCGTCCGAAGGTCCGGAAGGTTTGCCCCGGACGGGCCTGCTCCTCGATCAGGGCCACCTTCAACCCCGGGTTGGCCTGGCGGAGGTTGAGGGCGGCCACCGCGCCGACCGGCCCGGATCCCAGGATGGCGACGTTGTAGTGGAAGGCGCCGCGGGCAATCGAAAGGTCACGGGAGCGTTCCCGGAACGTCGCGTCGACGGCTTCCATGAGGACGGGGCGCAGCCAGGGCCGGACCAGCGTCCTCAGGATCTCCCCGGCCCCGGGCGCGGCGTCCGCGGTGCCGCCGGCCGCGGACCAGATGCCCGCGGGATGGAAACAGGCCGCCTTCACCGCTTCCCGCACCGCGGGGTGGTCCAGGGTGGGGTCCCCCGCCAGGGCCTTGTCCAGGGCGGCGACCCTCGGGTCGGGCGCGGCGGCGGGGGTGGGCACCTCCTTGGCTGGCGGGTGGGAATTGCAGGCGAGGAGGAGGCCAAGCCCGATGGCCGAGGGGAGGGTGATGGAAGATCGCATGAAAATCCTTCGATAAACTGCTTATAAAAATATAAGCTATCCACGATTCGTGGACAATGTGGATTCAGAATGGATTTTCGTTCTTTGATTTTTTAATTAATAAATAAATTAAAATTCAATTTCACGCGTGTTGCCCACCCGGACGGGTCAGGGGCCTTCCGTCAGGGAAACCGGTGCCTTGCGCCGTCCTCCCGGACCCTTGCCCATGACCCGGCCGATGGACCGGATCCGCGCCTCCATGCAGCCGTGGCACACCTGCGCGGTTTCGTGCACGCAGGCCTTGCCGGGGTAGATCTCGTAGAGCACCCGGTACTCCGGCGGCGTCACGTTGGGCATCACCACGTTGGCGCCGCGGCAAAGCCCCAGTTCGCGCCCGGCCTTGGGATCGAGGGTCGCCAGGGCGGTGGTGCTGGGGATGTTGGAACCGGGGCAGACGATGCGGGCGAGGGCCACGGCCTTGAGCGTGGTCAGCTCGTCGTTGGGCACCTGCTCGTCCGCCGGAGCCCGGTAGGAGGCGGCGTCCGGGCCCCCCAGGGGGGTGCGCGGGCTGGGCAGGAAGGGGCCGATGCCGATCATGTCCATGTCGTAGTGGCGGAAGGTGTCGATGTCCTGGGCGAGGATCTCCCAGGTCTGGCCGGGGATGCCCACCATGACGCCGGTGCCGATCTCGTATCCGAAGCTCCGCATGCGGTCCAGCTGGGCCAGGCGATCCGAAAGGGTGCCCGGCAGGGAGGGGTGGATGACGTCGTACAGGGCGGGGTCGCTGGTCTCGAAGCGCAGCAGGAACCGGTCGGCGCCGGCGGCCTTCCATTCCTTGAGCTCGTCGTCCTCGCGCTCGCCCAGGCTGAGGGTCACGGCCAGGGGGGTGGTGGCCTTGATCTCCCGGACGATGGCGGTGATGGTCCCGGCCTTCAGGCCCGGGTCCTCCCCGGACTGCATGACCACGGAGCCGTACCCCAGGCGGTGGGCCTCCCGCGCGCAGGCCAGGATCTCGGCGGGCGGCATGCGGTACCGGGTGATGCCCTGGGAGCAGGCGTTGATGCCGCAGTAGGCGCACTGGCGCACGCAGTAGTTGCTGATCTCGATGAGGCCGCGCAGGTGCACCTCGTCGCCCACGTTGGCCTTGCGCACGGCGTCGGCGCGCGCCCACAGCTCCTCCAGGCGGGTCTCGTCGGTCTCCTTGAGCCAGTGAAGGATCTCAGTTCGCTGCATGTGCGGTCTCCAGGAGGGCCTTGGCGGCGGGGAAGGGCTCCAGGGCCCGCGCGAAGATCCCCAGGGAATACGCGATGGTCAGGCCGTAGTTGGTGAGCGGCACGCCGGCCTCCCGGGCCCGGTGGATGCGGCTGAGCATCTCCCGGCGGTTTCCGGTGCAGTTGCCGCAGTGCACGATGAGGCCGTAGGGCGTGAGGTCGCCGGGGAAGTCCCGGCCCTGGACGTGCTCGAACTCCAGCTTCGCCCCCACGTACTGGGTGAGCCAGCGGGGGATCTTCACGCGGCCGATGTCCTCGCCCACGGGGTGGTGCCCGCAGGTCTCGGCCACCAGGACCCGGTCGCCGCCCTTGAGCCGCTCGATGCCCAGGGTGCCGCGCACCTGCTCGGCCAGGTCGCCCTGGAAGCGGCTCATGAGGATGGAGAAGCTGGTCATGGGCACGTCCCTGGGCACGTCGGCGGCCACCTTCAGGAAGGCCTGGGAATCGGTGACCACCAGGGCCGGCGGCTCCTTGAGCCGGGCCAGGGCGGGCCGCAGCTCGCGTTCCTGCACCACCATCACCATGGACTCCCCGTCCAGGAGATCCCGGATGGCCATGACCTGGGGCAGGATGAGGCGGCCCTTGGGGGCCTCCTTGTCGATGGGCACCACCAGCACGGCGAGGCCCCCCGGGGGTACCAGGTCCGACACCAGGCGCCGGTTGTCGAAGAAGTCCGCCGGGGCCAGGCGCAGCAGGGCCTCCTTGAGGGAGGGGATGCCGGTGCCCCGCAGGGCGCTCACGGCCACGAAGGGCAGGTCCGCCGGGTGGCGCGGGGCGGCGTCGCCGCCCAGGTCCGCCTTGTTGTGCACCACCAGGGCGGGCACCTTCCGGGCCTGGAGCTCGGCCAGGAGTCCCGCCTCGAATTCGCCCCAGCTGGTGCCCTCGGTGACGATGACGCCCAGGTCGACGCGGTCCAGCACGGCGCGGGTGCGGGCCATGCGCAGCTCGCCCAGGGCCCCCTCGTCGTCCACCCCGGCGGTGTCCACGAAGAGCACGGGGCCCAGGGGCAGCAGCTCCATGGGCTTCTCCACCGGGTCGGTGGTGGTGCCCTTCACGTCGGAGACGATGCTCACCTGCTGGCGGGTGAACGCATTGAGAAGGGAGGATTTGCCCACGTTGCGTCGGCCGAACAAACCGATGTGCAGGCGGAGGGAGCGGGGGGCGGGCTGGGTCATGGGCGGGGTTTCCTGAAACCGAGGCGGCCCACCGCCTCGGGGCTGGTGAGCTCGTCGAATTGCGCGGCGGTGAAGTAGCCCTCCTCGATGCCCGCGGCGCGCAGGCCCCGGCCCGCGGCGCGGGCCACCAGCTCGCACACGCGTTCGTAGCCGAGCAGGGGCAGGAGGGCGGTGGCCGCGGCGGTGCCGTTGTCCACCTGGGCGCGGCAGCGGGCCTCGTCGGCGCACAGGCCTTCCACGCAATGGACGCGCAGGATCATGCAGGCCCGGGCCAGGAGGTCGAAGCTCTCCAGCAGCCCGTGGGCGACCAGCGGCAGGAAGGGGTTCAGCTCCAGGGAGCCCATGGCCGCGGCCATGGAGATGGCCTGGTCGTGGGCCATGGCCAGCACCGCGGCCTGGGTGGCGGCCTCGGGAATCACGGGATTGACCTTGCCGGGCATGATGGAGCTTCCTGCCTGGCGCGGGGGGAGCCGCAGCTCGCCCAGGCCCGCCTCGGGGCCGCTGGAGAGGATCCGCAGGTCGGTGGAGATCTTCACCAGCGTGGTGGCCAGCGCCTTGAGGAGCCCCGAGACCTCCACGAGGGTGTCGACGTTCTGGGTGGCCTCCACCAGGTTCTCGGCGCGGGCGAGGCCCATGCCGGTGAGGTCGCGCAGCTCGTCCACCACGCGGAAGACGTACTCCGTGGGCGCCGCCAGGCCCGTGCCGATGGCCGTGCCGCCCAGGTTCACCACGCGAAGGCGCTCCTCGGCCTTGGCCAGGCGCCAGCGGTCGCGGTTGAGGGCCTCGGCGTAGGCGCCCATGGACCGGCCCAGGGTCGTGAGCACGGCGTCCTGGAGCTCGGTGCGGGCCACCTTGACCACGTGGGCGAGGGCCTTCTCCTGGGCCTGGAAGGCCTCCTGGAGGGCCAGCACCTGGCGCTCCAGTTCGCGCAGGCCCCCGATGGCCGCGATGCGCAGGGCGGTGGGGAAGGTGTCGTTGGTGCTCTGGTGGAGGTTCACGTGGTCGAGGGGCGACACCGACGCGTAGTCGCCCCGGGGCAGGCCCAGCAGCTCCAGGGCGCGGTTGGCCAGCACCTCGTTGACGTTCATGTTGGTGGACGTGCCGGCCCCGCCCTGGAGGGCGTCCACGGCCACGTCGGCGTCCAGGAGGCCGTCCATGAGCTCCCGGCAGGCGCGTTCCAGGGCGTCGGCCCGGGCCGCGTCGGGGAAGAAGCCCAGGTTGCGGTTGGTGCGCAGGGCGGCCAGCTTCACGGCGCCGAAGGCGTGGACCAGCGCCGGGTGCACGGGCCGTCCCAGCAGGGGAAAGTTCTGGAGGGCCCGCGCGGTGTGCACGCCGTGGCGGGCCGAGGCCGGGACGTCCAGCTCTCCAAGGGTGTCCTTCTCCCGGCGGGTCTCGCTCATGGCTCCAGGATAGGATACCGGCGGGGTCCCCGTTCCTGAGAATCCGTTTCAACGCTGCGACCCCGGTCACAACCCGCCCCGGCTCCCGGCGCGGGGGTGGTTGAATTGAGGACGAGAGGAGTTCAGGCATGTCGGACTACCGGATAAAGGAACACCCGATCCTGCCCATCCCTGCGGAACCCACCCTGGCCTTCACCTGGCAGGGAAGGGAACTCAAGGCGAGGGCGGGGGAGACGATCTCCTCGGCGCTATTCTCCAACGGCATCCGGACCTTCGGCCACCACCACAAGGACGGCGCCCCCATGGGCATCTTCTGCGCCAACGGCCAGTGCGCCCAGTGCTCGGTCATCGCCGACGGACTGCCGGTGAAGTCCTGCATGGTGCCCGTGAAGGAAGGCATGGCCGTGGCCCCCCTGGACGGCAAGCCCGTCCTGCCCGACCTCGCCTCCGGGGACCTGGCCTTCCGGGACATCGAGACCCTGAACGTGGAATGCCTGATCCTGGGCGGCGGTCCCGCGGGGCTGTCGGCCGCGGTGGAACTGGGCAAGGCGGGCGTGGGCGTGATCCTGGTGGACGACAAGGCCGACCTGGGCGGCAAGCTCGTGCTCCAGACCCACAAGTTCTTCGGGTCCATCGACGCCTGCCACGCGGGAACGCGCGGCATGGACATCGGACGCAAGCTCGAGGCGGAGGTCCGCACCCACGAGAACGTCCGGATCTGGGCCAACAGCAACGCCCTGGCGGTCTTCTCGGACCGCAAGGTGGGCATCCTGCGGGAAGGGCACTATGTCCTGGTTCAGCCCCAGGTGCTGCTGGTGGCCACCGGCGCGAGGGAGAAGTCGCTGGTCTTCCGGGGCAACACCCTGCCGGGCGTCTACGGCGCCGGCGCCTTCCAGACGCTGGTGAACCGCGACATGGTCAAGCCTTCCGAGCGCCTCTTCGTCATCGGCGGCGGCAACGTGGGGCTGATCGCCGCCTACCACGCGCTGCAGGCGGGCATCGAAGTGGTGGGCCTCTGCGAGGCCCTTCCGGAGTGCGGCGGCTACAAGGTGCACCGGGACAAGCTGGTGCGCATGGGCGTGCCCATCCACACCAGCCACACCGTCATCTCGGCCAACGGCGAGGGCGAGGTGGAATCGGTGACCATCGCCCAACTGGACCCGGCCTGGCGGGTGGTTCCCGGCTCCGAGAAGACCTTCGCGTGCGACACGGTCCTCGTGGCGGTGGGCCTGGAGCCGGTGAACGAGTTCTACACCAAGGCCAAGGAGTTCGGCCTTCCCGTGTATTCCGCCGGCGACGCCGAGGAGATCGCGGAGGCTTCGGCGGCCATGTTCACGGGCAAGATCCGGGGCCTGGAGATCGCCAAGGCCCTGGGCCGCGACACGGGGGAGGTGCCGCCGGAGTGGCACCGCACCGCCGCGGTGCTCAAGTCCCGGCCCGGCGCCACCATCACCGAGGAGATCCCCGACAGCGAAAAGGGCGTGTTCCCGGTCTTCCACTGCAGCCAGGAGATCCCCTGCAACCCCTGCACCAGCATCTGCCCGCAGGGCTCGATCATGATCGAAGGCAACGACATCCTGGGGGTGCCGACCTTCAACGAGAAGGACTGCATCGCCTGCGAACAGTGCGTGGCGGTGTGCCCGGGACTGGCCATCACCCTCCTGGACTACCGCCGGGGCGGCGACGAGGTGCTGGTCTCCATCCCCTACGAATTCCCCGGCTCGACCCTGAAGGCCGGCGACACCGTCACGGTGCTGGACACCCTGGGTGGGATCCTGGGCAACGTGAAGGTGGACCGGGTGCGGTCGCCCAAGTTCGCGGATCACGCCATGCTGGTCAAGGTCCGGGCGCCCCTGGACATCGCCAAGCGGATCGCGGGCATCCGGGTGCAGCAGCCCTGGGTTTCCGAGCCCATGGCCGGGTACGTGGAGCGCCTCGCCGACGACGAGATCGTCTGCCGTTGCGAGCGCGTCACGGCCGGCGAGGTGCGGGCCCAGATCCGGGCCGGCGTGCGCGACATGAACGAACTGAAGGCGGCGACCCGGGCCGGCATGGGCGCCTGCGGCGGCAAGACCTGCCCCGGGCTCATCCGGCGCATCTTCCGCGAGGAGGGCGTCCCGGATTCCGCGATCACCGGCTTCACCCAGCGGCCCATCTTCATGGAGGTGCCCCTGGGGGCCTTCGCGGGCGTGGTGACGGGGGAAGGTCCCGTGCAGGACGTGGCGCGCGCCCACGCGGTCGGCGCCTTCCAGGGAGGTCTGTGATGAGCACGGCCGTCTTCGACGTCATCGTCATCGGCGCGGGCAGCGTCGGCATGCCCACTGCCATGCACCTGGCGGAAAAGGGACTGAAGGTTCTCTGCCTGGACCAGTTCGCCTCCCCGGGCCAGGGCAGCAACAAGTGCGCCATCGGTGGCATCCGCGCCACGCACTCCGCGCCCGCCAAGATCAAGCTGTGCCTGGACAGCCTGGAGACCTTCGGCCACTGGAAGGAGGAGCACGGCTGGGACATCGAGTGGGCCCGGGGCGGGTACGCCTTCGTGGCCTACCGCGCCCAGGAGGAGCGCCTCCTGAAGAACCTCCTGGTGGTGCAGAAGAAGGCCGGCCTCAACATCGAGTGGAAGGACCGGGAGGAGATGCTGCGGGTGGCTCCGGGCCTGCGCGAGGAAGGGCTGCTGGGGGGGACGTTCTCCCCCGAGGACGGCTCGGCCTCGCCCATGCGCAGCTGCCTGGGCTTCCACCGCCGCGCGGTGGGACTGGGCGTGGAGTTCCGCTTCAACGAGAAGGTCACCAGCATCATGCGGCGCAAGGGCAAGGTGGTCGGCGTGCGCACCGACAAGGGCGGATACGCCACCGGGTGCGTGGTGAACGCCGCCGGACCCTGGGCCCGGGCCGTGGCCCAGGCCGGGGGCCTGGACGCGCCGGTGGTTCCCGACTGTCACGAGGCGGGCATCAGCGAGGCCGTGGCCCCCTTCCTGGATCCCATGGTGGTCGACATCCGCCCCGCCCCCGGATCCGAGAACTTCTACTTCTACCAGCACAAGCCCGGCCAGGTGGTCTTCTGCATCACCCCGAACCCGCCCGTGGTGGGCTCGGACCGCCGCGAGACCAGCGCCTACCTGCCCATGATCGCCCGGCGCATGGTGGACCTCATGCCCAAGCTGGGCAACCTGAAGGTGCGCCGCACCTGGCGCGGCCTCTATCCCATGACCCCCGACGGCGCGCCGTTGGTGGGGCGTTCCGCCTCGCTGGAAGGCTACATCGACGCCATCGGCATGTGCGGCCAGGGCTACATGCTGGGCCCCGGCGTGGGCGCCCTGGTGGCGCGGCTGGCCACGGACACCCTGCGGGAGGGCGACGCCGCCGTCCTGGAGGAGCTGAGCCCGGCGCGGGTCTTCGGGGGGGCCGAGGCGCTGAAGTAGGCGCGCGGTCCCAACCCGCCGGCAATCAGGCCGGCCCCTCCAGCGCGGCCTTCACCGCCTGGATGAAGGACTGCACCCGGTAGGGCTTCTGCAGGAACCCCGCCAAGCCCTCGCCCTTGAACCGGTTCACGGCCTCCGACTCGTTGAAGCCGCTGCTGAGCACCACGGGGGTCGTGTGCCCCCGTGCGCGCAGGGCGGCGAAGGCCTCGGCGCCGTCCATGTGGGGCATCGTCAGGTCCATGATGATCAGGCGGATGTCGGCCTTGTGGGTCTCGTAGAGCACCAGGGCCTCCATGCCGTCGGCGGCGAGCAGGGCGTCGAAGCCCATCTGGGCGAGGATGCCCGCGGCCATGGAGCGGATGCTCTCCTCGTCGTCCACCACCAGGATGGTGCCGGCGCCGCGGTAGGCCTGGGGGGACTCCTGGGCCGCGTGGGGGCCGGCGGCGGCGCCGGTGGCGGGGAAGAGGAGCTTGAAGGTGGTGCCCCGGCCCGGTTCGCTGTAGACCCGGATGCCGCCGCCGTGGCCCTTGATGATGCCCTGGATGGCCGAGAGGCCCAGGCCGCGGCCCGAGAACTTGGTGGTGAAGAAGGGCTCGAAGATCCGCTTCATGGTCTCGGGGCTCATGCCGGCGCCGTCGTCGGCCACCTCCAGGGTCACGAAGGTGCCCGGCTTCATGGGCTGGCTCTGGAAGGTGCGCTCCAGGTAATCGGCGTCCGCGCTCATGACGCCGGTGCGGACGGTGATCGTCCCGGGGTTGTCCCCGATGGCGTCGGAGGCGTTGATCACCAGGTTCATCACCACCTGCTGGAGCTGGCTCGCGTCGGCCTCGATGGGGGGGAGGGTCCGGTCCAGGCTGTAGCGGATGGCGACCTTCTTGGAGATGGAGATGGAGAGCAGGTGGGTCATTTCCTCCACGAGGGCGTTGAGGAGGAGCGGCTTGATCTCGAAGGTGCCCCGGCCCGAGTAGGCCAGCATCTGCCGGGTGAGGTTGGTGGCCTTGACCACGAGGCTCTCGATGGTCTTGAGGCGGGCGGCGGCGGACGCGGCGGGATTGATCTCCATCTGGGCCAGGCCCAGGTTGCCCAGGATGGCGCCCAGGAGGTTGTTGAAGTCGTGGGCGATGCCACCGGAAAGGACGCCCAGGGACTCCAGCTTCTGGCTCTGGAGCCGGGCCTGCTCGGCCAGCTTGCGCTCCGTGATGTCGGTGCTGATGACCCCGATGCCCCAGTTGCGCCCCTGGGCGTCCACCAGGGGGAATTTCTGGGAAAGGTAGTCGTGGGCGGACCCGTCCGCGTGGATCCAGCGCTCCTCCACCTCCACGGGCTGGGCGGCCCCCAGGATCTTGCGGTCCAGCGCGGCGATCTCCTCGCCCCGGGGCGCGGGCAGGAGCTCCGGGTCGGTCCTGCCGAGGATCCGTTCCGCCGGCAAGGCCAGGAGGGCTTCCATGGCGGGGTTGAGGAGGAGGTACCGGCCGTCGGCGCCCTTGAAGGCGATGGCCGCCGTGGCGTGGCGCACGAAGGCCTGGAGGCGCACCTCGCTTTCCTGGAGCTCGCGCGTGGTGGCCGCGACGGTGTCCTCCAGCTCCCGGGCGAAGGCCGCCATGCGCGCCTCGGCGTCCTTCTGCATCGTGACGTCCCGGGCGACCTTGACGAAGCCCCTGAGTTCCCCGCCGGGGTCCCGGAGGGCGGTTATCACCGTGTTGGCCATGAAGCGGGTGCCGTCCTTGCGCAGGCGCCACCCCTCCTGCTGGCTGGTGCCGTATGCCTTGGCCAGCGCCAGCTCCTGGGCGGGGAGCCCCGCGGCCACGTCCCCGGGCTCGTAGAAGCAGGCGAAGTTTCGCCCCAGGATCTCGGCGGCCTCGTAGCCCTTGAGCCTATGGGCCCCCTGGTTCCAGGTGGTCACCCGTCCTTCGGGGTCCAGCATGAAGATGGCGTAGTCCTTGACCTGGTCGATGAGGAGCTGGAACCGCTCCTGCATCTCGAGTTCGGCCCTTTGGGCGGGGGAGGGCTTCGTGGGGGGTTTCCGCATGGGGCATCCGGGGGGCGTTGCCAGGAGTATGGCCCCCTGCGACCCGGATTCAATGTCAAAAAGCAGCTATGGGCCGTTGAATCAACGGTTAATTACTTGGCGGGTTCTCGGCCGCGAACCCTTCCACCCGCCGGAACAGCGCCAGGACCGTCGCGCTGGTCCACAGGTTGAGCAGGGTGCCCAGGAAATTGCCCAGCCACATGCCGGGGTGCGTCAGGCGCACCCAGGGGGTGGGGGCTTCGCCCATGGGCGTCAGGGCCAGGGCGAGGGCGGCCATGTAGAGGAGGTAGAGGGCCGCCAGGGCCAGCACCACCAGCATCACCCGGCGCCAGGCGCGCACCATCATCCTCAGGCTGCCCCGGGCGGCCACGGGCATCGGCTCACCCCGCAGGAGGACCCGCATGGGCGCCCACCCGAAGGCGAAAAGGACCATGAGGCCGGGCAGGACGAGCAGGACCATCCCCAGGAACACCCCCGCGTACAGGAAGAGCCGGGCGGCCATGGCCGCCACCCAGCGCGTCTCGAAGAGCCGCTCCCAGCCCGCCACGGGGTTCAGGGCCCGGTCGCCCCGGGCGGCGTCGGCCTCAGCCAGGAAGCGGGGGATGAAGTACATCTCCAGGGGCACCAGGCATACGAAGGTGAGGACGAACCGGACCGGGTCGTCGTCGGGCAGGCCCACCTTGATCTGGAGCAGCGGTGGCAGGGCCGCCAGGACCATGCCCAGGGCGGCGAGGGCCAGGACGGCGAGGGGACGGCGGGAGAGGAAGCCGAGCCCTTCGGAAAAGCTGGCGAGATCGGAGCGGGGTGACTTGACCATTCCCTGAGAGTAGCGCGTTATGATCTTGGGCATGAGTCAACTGGCCCCATGTCTGCTTGTGGCGAGTCCAATGCTCCTGGACCCCAACTTCCTGCACTCGGTGGTGCTCCTGGTGGAGCACGACGAGGCCGGGGGCATGGGCGTGATCCTCAACCGCCCGCTGCCCGTGACCCTGAGCCAGATCTGCCACGAGAGCCGCCTGGCCTTCGCGGGGGACGAGGACGCCACCGCCTGGCGCGGCGGTCCGGTGGATCCGCAGCGGGGCATCATCCTGGTGCGCGGCGGCCTGCCCGAAGCCGACGACACGGTCCTGGACTTCACGGACTTCATCAGCTACCGCAAGGACCTCCTGGAGTCCCTGCTGGTGGAGCCCATCGCCACCTTCCGCCTATTCCTGGGGTATGCGGGCTGGGGTGCCGGGCAGTTGGACCAGGAGATCCAGGAAGGGGCCTGGGTGCGCGTGCCGCTGAACCCCGAATGGCTCATGCCGGAGGATCCCCAGGAGCTTTGGTCCCAGGCGATCCAGTCCATCACGGGCTGACTAGGTTATGCTTTTGGCCGCCTCGGAGGCGAGCTGGTCGACCCGCTCGTTCTCGGGGTGCCCGGCGTGGCCCTTGACCCAGTGGGGGTCCACCCGGTGTTTCAGGCAGAGGGCGTCCAGTTCCTTCCACAGCTCGAGGTTGAGCACGGGCTTGCCGTCGGCCTTGCGCCAGCCCTTGGCCTTCCAGCCCTTGATCCAGGACTGGATGCCCTTGACCACGTATTGGCTGTCGCTGTAGAGCGCCACGGAGCAGGGCCGGGTGAGGAGCTTCAGGCCCTCGATGGCGGCGGTGAGTTCCATCTGGTTGTTGGTGGTCCCGGCCTGGGCGCCGGAGCCTTCGCGCTCCCGGGCACCTTCGGCGGTCCTGACGCGAAGCAGGAAACCCCAGCCGCCGGGGCCGGGGTTTCCGAGACAGGCGCCGTCGCAGTAGAGTTCGACCTGCATCAGACCTGCGCCAGGTAGGGGCGGGCGGCGTCCACGGCGAGCAGGATGCTCTTGCGCAGCAGCTCCACGCCCAGGTCCAGGTCCTCGGTGGCGAGGTTCAGGGCCGGCCGGAACCGGAGGCCGTTGTGGCCGGTGGAGAGGATGATCATGCCCAGGTCCTGGGCCTTGGCCACCGTGGCGGTGCGCAGGGCGGGGTTGGCCATGTCCAGGGCGCAGAAAAGGCCCTTGCCGCGGGGGTTGCTGGTGAACTCGGGGAATTCCGCGTGGATCTCCTGCAGGCCCTTGAGAAGCCTTTCACCCTGCGCGGCGCAGTGCTCGACCAGCTTCTCCTCGACCATGACGTCGATGATGCGGGTGCCGCGGACCATGTCCACGAGGTTGCCACCCCAGGTGCTGTTGATGCGGCTGGGCACCTGGAACACGCTCTCCACCTCGTCCAGGCGGGCGCTGGCTGCGATGCCGCAGCACTGGGTCTTCTTGCCGAAGGCGAGGATGTCGGGGCGCACGCCGTGGTGCTGGTGGGCCCACCACTTGCCGGTGGCGCCGAAGCCCGTCTGGACCTCGTCGAAGATGAGCAGGAATTCGTTGCGGTCGGCGAGGTCGCGCAGGGCCTGCAGGAACTCGGTGCGGAAGTGGTTGTCGCCGCCCTCGCCCTGGATGGGCTCGATGATCAGGCACGCGATTTCGGCGGGGTCCTCGGCGATCACGGCCTCGATCTCCGCCAGGGCGACCTTTTCCAGCTGCTCGACCCGGGCCAGGTTCTCGGCGTCCAGGGGGAAGGTGATCTTGGGATTGGAGATGCGGGGCCAGTCGAACTTGGGGAAGTACTGGTACTTTCTCGGGTCGGCGGTGTTGGTGAGGCTGAGCGTGTAGCCCGAGCGCCCGTGGAAGGCCTCCTTGAAGTGGATGACCTTGGAGCCCTTCTCGGGAAGGCCCTTTTCGAGGTTCTTGCGCACCTTCCAGTCGAAGGCCGCCTTGAGGGCGTTCTCCACGGCCAGGGCGCCGCCGTCGATCCAGAACAGGTGGGGCAGGTAGGACGGTGCGGCCTTGGCGGCGAAGGTCTCCACCCAGTCCGCGTAGGCGGTGGTGTAGATGTCCGAGTTGGCGGGCTTGTTCACCGCGATGGAGCCCAGCTCGGCCTGGAAGGCCGCGTCCCGCAGGCGGGGATGGTTGTGGCCCAGGGGCGCGGTGGCGAAAAAGGTATAGAAATCGAGGTATTTCTTGCCGTCGCGGGCGTCCACGATCCAGGACCCCTGGGATTTCTCCAGATCCATGACCATGTGGAACCCGTCCACGAGGAGGTGGCGGCCGAGAACGTCGAAGACCTCGGACGGCATTACATGCGAATGCTGCGATTTTTTCATGGTGGCCTCGGTGATGAGCCAGACTACCATGGGGTCCCGGGGGACACCATTGGATAGTACGATCGAAGTCACATATGCCGTCCTGGACGCGGCCCGGGTCCGCGAGGCCATGCTGGATCCGGGCGCGGGCGCCGTGGTGGTCTTCGAGGGCTGTGCCCGGGACAACCACCAGGGCCGGAGCGTCGAGCTCCTGGCCTACGAGGCGTACACCCCCATGGCCCTGGCGGAGCTCGCCCGCATCCGGGACGAGGCCATGGCCCGGTTCTCGCTGATCCGCTGCGCCATCCACCACCGCGTCGGGGAGGTGCCCCTGATGGAGGCCGCCGTGATCGTGGGCGTCGCCTCCGGGCATCGCAAGGAGGCCTTCGAGGCCGTGGCCTGGATCATGGACGCCATCAAGGCGTCGGTGCCCATCTGGAAGCGCGAGAACTACCGCGACGGGGAGAAGGCCTGGGTGGAGGGCGAGCGGCGGGCCTGAATTTGGCACGACCTCTGCACTGTCCCCGGTCAGAGGTGCCCACCCATGGATCCCGCATACTATGTCGCAGCCGGAAGCCTGAAGGCCCGTTCCTTCCAGCTGGACACCGTATCCAACAACCTGGCCAATTCCGCCACCATCGGCTACAAGCCGGAGAAGAGCTTCTTCGCGGTGTTCAACAAGGCCGTGAACGAAGGCTCCGGGCTGCCCCTTTCCGGGTTCCTGAACGACGGCACCGTCCTCGCCTCGCGCGGCACGGATTTTTCCCAGGGGACCCTCAAGACCACCGGGCGGAACATGGACCTGGCCCTGGAAGGCTCGGGGTTCTTCATGGTCCGGACCCCCGCGGGGGACCAGGCCACCCGGGACGGCCGGCTTGGCCTTTCCAAGACCGGGCAGCTGCAGACCCTGGACGGGGCCCAGGTGCTGGGCAAAAATGGCCAACCCATCGCCCTGGACGTGAACGACCCCGCCTTCACGGTGCTGGCCGACGGAACCGTCATGCAGGGAACGGAGATCCGGGGCCAGATCGAGGTGCGGGACTTCGCCAGCCTGGATTCGCTCCAGCGCATGGGCTCCAACCGCTTCGACCCGGCCGGCGCCGCCCCCAAGGCCGCCACGGCCACGGTGGTGCAGGGGTCGCTGGAACAGAGTTCCGTGGACATGGCCACCTGCATGATCGACATGATCCGCCTGAACCGCCTTTTCGAAATGAGCATGAAGGTGGCGTCCACCATCACCAACGACATGGACAGCCGCAGCATCTCCGACGTGGCCCCGCGCTGAAACCTTTCGATATCAGGAGTCTCCCATGATGAGAGCCATGTGGTCCGCCGCCGCCGGCATGAACGTCCAGACGACGAACATGGACACGATCTCCAACAACCTGGCCAATATCAACACCACCGGGTTCAAGAAATCCCGTGCGGAGTTCCAGGATCTCCTCTACCAGACCATCAACACGGCCGGAACCAACACCTCCACCACCACGACCTATCCGGGCAACATCCAGATCGGCCACGGGGCGCGCCTGGCGGCCATGGTCAAGGAGTTCACCACCGGCAGCCTCAAGAACACCAACAGCCAGTTCGACCTGGCCATCGAGGGTTCGGGCTTCTTCCGCATCACCCAACCCGACGGCACCTTCGCCTACACCCGGGACGGCTCCTTCAGCCTGGACCAGAACGGCAACGTGGTGAACGCCAACGGCAACCCCCTGGATCCCCAGGTGACCATCCCCCAGGACGCCCTCAGCGTCACCATCGCCACCGACGGCACCGTCTCCGTGACCCAGCCGGGCCAGTCCACCCCCCAGCAGGTGGGCCAGATCACCCTTTCCAACTTCATCAATCCCAACGGCCTCAACGCCCTCGGCCACAACCTCTACCAGCCCACCCTGGCCAGCGGTGACGCCATCGACGGCGCCCCCGGGCAGACCGGGCTGGGCACCATCCAGCAGTACTTCCTCGAGGTCTCCAACGTGGACATGGCCGAGGAGATGGTGAACATGATCATCGGCCAGCGCGCCTACGAGGCCAATTCCAAGACCATCCAGACCGCCGACAGCATGCTGCAGCTGGTGGCTGGCCTCAAGCGCTAACCATGCGCCTGCTGGCCGCGTTCCTCCTGGGCGCCGCCCTCCTCGGGGCCGGCCCCGACGATGCGCTTCCCGAAGGGGACCGCCTCCACGCCCAGGCCCTGGCCTACGCCGAGGCCCAGGTGGCGGGCCGGGACGGGACCTACACCTTCCGGGTGCTCAACACGCCCATCCTGCCCAGGTCCCCCAAGGGGCCCCTGGCCTTCGAGCCGGCCCACCTGAGCCGCCCGGACTTGGCAGGCCGCTTCTACGTCTCCTTCAACGCCGTGGCCGGGGGCCGGATCCTGGGCATGGTGCGGGTGGACATGGAAGGCCTGTGGAAGGGCCAGCTCCTGCGCTTCTGCACCTCCCTGCCGCGCCGGGCCGTGCCCGAGCCGGGCCAACTCGAAACCTTCGACTTCGAAGGCGTCCCGCCGGCGGGGGCGCTCCGCAAGATGCCCGAGGGGTTCCGCCTGCGGGGACCCGTGACCCAGGGGAAGGTGCTGGTGCGCACGGACCTGGAGGCCATTCCGCTGGTCAACGCCGGGGAACCGGTGCGCCTGGCCCTGGTGGACGGCGCCCTGTCCATCACCGTGGATGCCGTGGCGCGGTCCAGCGGGGCTGCCGGGGACAAGGTTAGGCTGGAAATGCCCACCACCCGCAGGATGGTCCAGGCGGTGGTCACCGGCCCGGGCGAGGCGCGACTCCGGTGGGCCGGATCGAAATAGGTGGCGGGGGAAGGCCAAAGACAATAGTCTGGAGCCTTGACAGGAGCTCGCCATGGCCCACGACCATGATCACAAAGACCCCAATCACGCGTGCGGCTGCGGCCACGACGAGGACCATGCCGATGAAATCGAGGTAGTCGAACTCGAGGACGAAAACGGAGAAAAGGAGGAGTTCGCCATCCTGGAGGAAGTGGATTTCGAAGACCGCCACTTCGCCATCATGGCCCCCCTCGCCGAGGTGCAGGCCTATTCCGAGGCCGGCGAGGAAGCCGAAGGCGACAGCAACCTGACCATCGAGATCTTCGAGGTCAAGGGCGACGACTTCTCCATTCTCGAGGACGAGGCCTTCGCCCAGCGCCTCCTGGCGCACCTGGACGAACTGTCCGCCAAGCTCGAGGAAGAGGAAGGCAAATAGCAACCATCACCTCGTCATCTGTGGCATTCTTGTGACATGAGGACGGATTCTGTAAAGACCAAGGGTCGGGTGCTTCTCCTGTGCGGAGACCCCACCGGTCTGCAGAAACAGTTCCAGGGGGAGGACCTCCCCCTGGAACAGGTGCGCCTCCGGGACTACGTGTCAGTGGACGAGATCGCCCCGGGCTGGGTGTGCTACTACTTCGGCCAGCGGCTGGAGGACTTCCCGTACCTGGGCCTCCTGTGCGACGGGGCGTTTCCCGTGCACGAGGGCTTCGTGCGCCGCGGCGGGTTCGAGGTGGCGGTGTCGGGGAAGCGCCACGGCATCGGCAGCCCCCGCGAGGCCGGTCCCTACGCGGAGCGCGCTTCGGGCATCCGCATCGTCATCGCGGAAAGCTTCGACCCCGGCTACCGCCTCTACTGCCACTCCCTCGGGCTGCTCACCTCCACGGACATGACCCTGGTGGACCGCATCCGCGGCGGCGAGGCCGTTCCCATGGCCGCGTTCACCGAGGGACTGGATCCGCTCACCGCTGAGATCGTGGCCGCGGGCGGGATCTTCGACTTCACCCGGGCCCGGCTGGAAGGGGCCGCGGTGATCCCGGTGACGCGCCGGGAACCCGCGCCCATGACCTACGGGGAGAAGATCCTGGCCCGGGCCGCCCGGGACGGGGCCGGGCTGGGCCTGCCCTCGGTGGCGCCCGGCGACGGGCTCCTGGTGAAGGCGGACTGGCGCTTCTCCCACGAGACCGTCACACCCCTGGCCGTGGCCATGCTGCGCAAGGGCCTGGGCGAAGGGATCCCCTTCGCGGATCCCGCTTCCATCCTGGCCTTCCGCGACCACCTCACGTTCATGGGCCGGTTCTACACCCAGGACGAGGGCCAGCCCGGGCTCATGGAGGTGGCCCGGCGCATCAAGAAACTCCAGGAGGAGTTCTGCGCCGCCAACGCCATCCGCCTGCACGGGGACGTCTCCGAGGGCGGGTGCGAGGGCATCTGCCACGTGCTCATGGCCGAGCGGTACGCCCTGCCTGGGCAGGTGATCGTGGGCACCGACTCCCACACCTCCCACAGCGGCGCCCTGGGCGCCCTGGCCTTCGGGGTGGGGGCCGCGGACATCGCCTCGGCCTGGGTCACCGGGGACGTGCGCATCACCGTGCCGCCCACCATCCTGGTGCGCCTGGACGGCCAGCTCGGCCCCGGCGTCTGCGCCAAGGACCTGGTGCTCCACCTCCTGACGCTGCCCTTCTTCCGGGACGGCCACGTGCGCGGGCACATCATCGAGTACGCGGGCGAGGCCCTCGGGGCCCTGCAGATCGACGAACGCGCCACCCTCACCAACATGGCCGCCGACTTCGGCGCCTTCGCGGGCGTCATGGCCCCGGACGCGGAAACCGTCCGGTTCGTGGAGGAACGCAGGGGCGCCCGCATTGCCCTGGAACCCTGGATGGCCAGCGACCCCGCCGCCGTCTACGCGGGCCGCCTGGTGGTGGACTGCGGAAAGGTGGTGCCCATGGTGGCCTCGCCGGGCTTCGCGGGCAACGGCCTGCCGCTGGATTCCCTGGAGGAGGAGATCCCGGTGGACATCGCCTACGTGGGCAGCTGCACCGGCGCCAAGCGCGCCGACCTGCAGAAGGTCTACGACGTGGTGCGGTGGGGCCTGGACCGCGGCCTCACGGTGCCGCTGCGGGTGCAGTTCTTCATCCAGCTGGGCAGCGAGGACGTGAGGGCCCACGCCGAGGCGCAGGGCTGGCTCGCCGCCTTCGAGGAGGCCGGCGCGCGCATCCTGGGGCCCGGCTGCGGAGCCTGCATCAATGCCGGCCCCGGCGTCTCCACCCGCGCCGACCAGGTCACCATCAGCGCCATCAACCGCAACAACCCCGGCCGCAGCGGTCCCGGCAAGGTGTGGCTGGCGAGTCCGGCCACGGTGGCGGCCAGCGCCCTGCGCGGCGCCATCTGCGGATTCGGCGCGCTGGCGGGAACCCACTAGGGGCGACCGGCATCGAAGAAGAAAGGACAGGGCCCGCGCGGGCCCCTTCGTGGAATCTTTGTGGAGCGATCGATGCAAGCAGACACCAACCTGCGGACCCTTCTGGAAGCCCTGCTGGGCGCCCGCCGCGCCGGGGACATCCTGGCTTCCGTGGCGGTGCCGGAGGCCCTCATGGGGCCGCGGGAGCCGCGGGTCTCCAGGGCCCAGCTGGCCTTCGCCATGAACCTCGTCCTGCTCCGGGACCTGCAGGAGCGGGTGCCTTCGGCGAGGGCGTACATGCTCGACGTGACCGCCGGAGGGGGCAGGGTGGTCTTCGACCACGGCGCCCTGCGAACGGTCCTGGCCGCCAGCGGCCCGCTGCCCCCGGGGGAGGCCGCCATCACGCGGGTGCTGGAACCCCTGGGCTACGCCCTGGCCGACGTCTATCCCCTGGACCGGCTCTCCATGACCGGCCGCGCCTACCGCCACCAGGACCTGCCGGAGGACATCCCCCAGTTCTTCCTGAGCGAGTTCCACCCCGAGGGCTTCAGCCCCGCCTTCCGGGACGCCGTGGCCCGGGTGCTGGCCACCTCCCGGGATCCCCTGCCGCCCCGGGCCCTGGAGCTCCTGGCTGAGCTGGCCGGGACGGGGAGCCTCGCCCTGGAGGACGCCCGGGCCCTCCTGCCCGACCTGGTGGCGTGCTTCGACCGCCAGCACGGGGCGCCCAGCCTCGCCGACTACCGGGTCCTCTACCAGGAGAGCGCGGAGATGGCCTGGATCGCCACCGAGGGCAACGCCTTCAACCACGCCACGGACCGCGTCGCCGACGTGGAGTCCCTGGCCGCGGCCCAGAAGGAGCTGGGCCGGGCCATGAAGGACACCGTCGAGGTCTCCGCCAGCGGCCGGGTCCTGCAGACCGCCTTCCAGGCCGATCCGGTGGAGCGGGCCTTCCGTGACCTGGAGGGCCACCTGGTGCTGAAGACGGTGCCGGGCTCGTTCTTCGAGTTCATCACCCGCAGGCCCCATCCGGGCGGCGGCCTGGATCTGGGCTTCGACACGGGGAACGCCCAGGCCATTTTCAAGATGACCGCACCCGGGAGCTATTGAGTGGACGCGCTGATGGACGACCTCACCGCCCTTCTGGGCCCGGGCGCGGTGCTCACCGACCCTTCCGAACTGGAGAAATACGAAAACGGCTGGCGGTACGGGAAGGGCAGGGCCCGGATCGTCGCCCGGCCCTCCACCACCGCCGAGGTCTCGGCCTTCATGACCTACTGCCGGGACAAGGGGCTGCGCGTCATCGTGCAGGGGGCCAACACGGGCCTCGTGGGCGCCTCGGTGCCCGACGCCCAAGGCGGAATGGCCGTGCTGAGCCTGGAGCGCCTGAACCGGCGCCTTGAGATCGATCCCACGGACCGCACGGTGCGGGTGGACGGCGGCGTCCTCCTCAGCGCCCTCAACGAGGCCCTGGCCCCCCACGGCCTGCACTTCCCGGTGGACCTGGGGGCCGACCCCCAGATCGGGGGCATGATCGCCACCAACACCGGGGGCACCCGGCTCCTGCGCTACGGCGACGTGCGCCGGAACCTCCTGGGCGTGGAGGTGGTGCTGGCCGACGGCACCGTGGTGGACGCCCTTTCCGCCCTGCGGAAGAACAACACGGGCCTGGACTTCAAGCAGCTCTTCACCGGCACCACCGGGCTCTACGGCGTGGTCACGGGCGCCGTGCTGCAGGTGGCGCCCCTGCCGCGCCAGCGGGCCGTGGCCCTGGTGGCGTTGGCCGGGGGCGAGGCCGTGCTGGACCTCCTGCGCAGCCTCGAGCGCGACCTCTTCGAGGTGTTCACCGCCTACGAGGTCATCTCCGGGGAGGCCATGGCCGCCGTGTTCCGGCACCAGGAGGCCCTTCGCAACCCCTTCGACGAGGTGCCGCCCTACACGGCCCTGGTGGAGCTGGCCAGCTCCCTGCCCGAGGGGAGCCTCGATCTGGCCACCCTCCTGGAGGACGCCCTGGGAGCCCACATGGAAGCCCACGGCGAAGGCGTGCTGGATGCGCGTTTCGGCAAGCCCGCCGAGTTCTGGGCCATCCGCCACCACGTGTCCGAGAGCCTGCGCGGCGAGGGGAAGGTGCTCGCCTTCGACATCGCCGTGCCCCGGTCCGGCCTTCCCGCCTTCACGGAGGCCGTGAAGGCGTGGCTGGCCGAGACCCATCCCTTCATGCGGGTCTGCGACTTCGGCCACTGGGGCGACGGCGGCACCCACCTGAACCTGGTTTGGCGCGAGGCCGACAGCCCCATCCCCTACGCGGAGCTGGTGCCCCTGGTGCAGCGCAAGGTCTACGACCTGGCCGTCCTGGAGCACGGGGGCAGCTACAGCGCCGAGCACGGCGTGGGCCCGCACAACCAGCGTTTCCACGACCTCTACACCCCCCCGGCCGTCAAGGCCGCCGGGGCCGCGCTCCGTGCCCACTTCGACCCGGCGGGCCTCCTGGGGATCACCCGGCTCTGGTGAGGCCTATCGGCCACCGGAGCCTCGCCGCCTCCGTGGCCTCCGGCATTTCTGGTACCTTTAAGGGATGACGCCCACCACCCTCCGTGCCGTGATGCAAGCCCTCCGCAACCCCGTTACGGGATGCCCCTGGGACCTGGAGCAGGACCACCAATCGCTGGCGCGGTTCCTGCGGGAGGAGGCGGCCGAGGTGCTTGATGCCCTCGCGGCCCACGTGCCGGGGGATCCCGAGAAGGAACGCCATTTCTGCGAGGAGCTGGGCGACCTGTGGCTGCAGGTGGCCTTCCACGCGCGGCTGGCCGAGGAGCGCGGCGCCTGGGACCTCCACGACGTGGAAGCCATGGTGGTGGAAAAGCTGGTGCGCAGGCACCCCCACGTCTTCGCCGGGTTGGAGGTGGACAACGCCGCCGAGGTCCTGGTGAACTGGGCCGCCATCAAGCAGGACGAGAAGGCCGGCCGGGGCCAGGAGACCCGCAAGCGCGTGCTGGCGGGCATCGCCGCCAGCCTCTCCCCCCTGGACGAGGCCATGGAGATCGGCAAGCGCTGCGCCAAGGTCGGTTTCGAGTGGCCCGACCTCGAAGGCGTGCTGGACAAGGTGCGCGAGGAGATCGGCGAGCTGCAGGCGGAAACCGAGCTGGACCGCGTGGAATCGGAGTTCGGGGACGTGCTCTTCAGCCTCGTGCAGTGGGCCCGCAAGAAGGGCGTGGATCCCGACCGGGCCCTGCGGCGCCAGATGGACCGTTTCAAGGGGCGCTTCCGGTCCGTGGAGGACTTCGCCGAGGCCAACGGCGGCTGGGAGGCCCAGGACCTGGACGGCCTGGAGGCCGCGTGGCAGCGGGCCAAGAAGGCTGCTCCGAAGGAAGCCGGGGCGTCCTGATGGCCCTCCCGCCTCCCTATTTCGTCACCCTGACCCACCCCGACTGGCAGGACGCCGAGGCCTGCGGCCGGAGGCTTCCCCCCGAGGCCATGGCCGAAGTGCGGCTGGACCTCTACCCGGACGTGCCGGTCGACGCCATGGTGCAGGCCCTGGGGCGCAGGTGCCTGGTGACCTGCCGGCGCCGGGAGGACGGGGGCGCCTGGGACGGGGACGAGGCCTCCCGCATCGAGCGCCTCGTGGAGGCCGCCGGGAGCCGACCGGCGTGGCTGGACCTGGAATGGGAGCTGCCCATCCCCCCCCGGCTGCGGGAGGCGCGCTCCCATCTTCGGCTCCTGCGTTCGGTCCACGCCGGCGAGGGCGTCTTTGACCTGGAGAACCGCCTCCAGGACCTTCCCGAGGGGGACGCCTACAAGTGGGTGGGCCGCGCGGCCCGCCTCGCCGACAACGCCCGGGTCAAGGGCCCCCTGGCCTGGGCGAGGGACCGCGAGGTGATCCTGTCCGCCTTCCTCATGGGGCCCAAGGGCATCCCCAGCCGCTGCCTGCAGTTCGCCTGGGGGGGCGCCTTCACCTTCGCCGCGGCCGACGACGCCCCCGCCGCGGCGCCGGGCCAGGTGCCCTTGTCCAGGATGCTGGCGTGGCGGTGCCACCGGCTCCACGCGGGCTACCACCTGTGCGGCGTGCTGGGCAGCCCCGTGCTCCACTCCCGGGGACCGGCCTACCACAACCCGCGTTTCCAGGCCGCCTTCAAGGACCTGCTGTACCTCCCCCTGGAATGCGGCGACGCCGCGGAGGCGCTGGAGGCCTTGGAGGCCCTGCCGGTGCTGGGCGCGAGCCTCACCGCCCCCCTGAAGGCGACCCTGCCGCCCCTGGCCGGGCTCGCCGCGCCCCTCAACACCCTCTACCGCCGCGGCCCCGGCGACCCCTGGGAGGGGGCCAACACCGATGCGGGGGCCCTGGACGCGGCCCTGGCCGGCCTAGCCCGGGGACCGGTGCTCCTGCTGGGGGACGGGGGCGTCGCCGCCACCACCCGCGCCGTGCTGGAAGCGCGAGGATGGCCCGTGCTGCAGGCCTCCCGGAAGCGGGCGCCGACCGCGCGGGAGGTGGAAGCCTTCGCGCCCGTGGGCATCGTGCAGGCCACGGCCCTGGGCATGGCCCCGGGCGATTCCGCGCCCTTCCCGGACCTGCTGGAGGCCGCGCGCCCCCACGCGACGTGGGCGGTGGAATGGATCTACAAGGAAGACACGGCCTTCGCCGCCTGGGCGCGGGAGGCGGGGCTGGGCGTGGTGGACGGCGCCGCGCTCTTCGAGGGCCAGGCCCGGGCCCAGTCCGACCTCTTCGTCCGCGGCTGCGGGGGGGGGTGAACCATGCGCGTGCTGCTGGTGGAGGACAAGGACAGCTTCCGCAGGATGCTGGTGCAGGCCATGGCATCCGGTCCCTGGGAGGTGACGGCGGTGGCCGACCCGCGGGAGGCGCTCCAGGCGCTGGGCGCGGCCCCCTTCGACATCCTCGTCACGGACCTCCGGCTGCCGTCCATGTCGGGGCTGGAGCTGCTCAAGGCCGCCAAGCGCGCCCAGCCCGCGCTGCGGGCCGTGGTCATGTCCGCCTTCGGGGAGCCCTCGGACATCGTCGAGGCCATCCGCTGGGGCGCCGACGACTTCCTGCCCAAGCCCTTCGACCTGGACGTCTTCGGCGCGGTGCTGGACCGCCTGCACAGCCTGCGCATGGCCCCGCCCCCGGACCCCCGGGAGCCCTGGGTGGTGCATTCTCCGGCCATGGCGATCCTGGACCGGGGCCTGGTGAAGGCCGCGGGCACCGCCGAGCCGGTGCTTTTCCACGGCGAGCCCGGCACCGGCAAGGCCCGGGCGGCGCGCCGGCTCCACTCCCTGCGCCATCCCCAGGCTCCCTTCCTCGCGTGGGACGGCGCCCAGGGCGCCCCCGGGCCGGCGGAGCTGGCGCTTCTGAGGGGCGGCAGCGTCTACGTGGCCGGCCTGGAGGGCCTGTCCGCGCCCGCCCTCATCGCGGCCATGGAGGGCCCCGAAGGCCAGGGCGTCCAGTGGATGGGCGGCTGCGGAAGCCCCGACGCGCTGCCCGAGGCCGTGCGGCTGCGCATGGGCGTGCTCACCTTCCGGTTGCCGCCCCTGCGCGAGCGCCGCGAGGACATCCTTCCCCTATTCCGCACCTTCCTGGAACTGCACGCCAGGCGCGAGGGCCGGCCCGTGCCCATCGTGGAGCGGGCCATGGAGAAGGAGCTCCTCCAGCGCGCGTGGCCGGGAAACCTGAGGCAGCTCACCTGGGGCCTGACCCAGGCCCTGGGGGGCACCGCGGGTTCGGTGCTCGCGGCCCTGCCACCCGACGGCGCACGGCGGGGCGGCGCCATGGTGCTGCCCTTCCCGGAACCCGGCACCCTCGAAGCCATGCTGGGCGCCGTGTCCCATGCGGCCGAAGGGGCCCTGCTGCGCAGGGCCATGGAAGGCCGCGCCTCGGATCCGGCAGCCCTGGCGCGGGAGCTGGGCCTCACACCCCGGGCCCTCGCCAAGGCCTTGCGCGAACACGGCATTCCCCTGGAGGACGACTGATGAGCGGACCTGACGACGCGAGGGAGCTCGTGAGGGCGGGCCTGCGGGCCCTCTCCCGGGTGGTGGTGGGCAAGGACGGGCCGGTGCGCCGGTCCGTGGCCGTGCTGCTCTCGGGCGGGCACCTCCTGCTGGAGGACCTTCCCGGGGTGGGCAAGACCACCCTGGCCAAGGGCCTCAGCCGGCTCCTGGGCGGCTCCTACCAGCGCGTGCAGGGGACCAACGACCTCCTGCCCTCCGACCTCCTGGGCATCCACCTGTGGGAGGCCGCGGGCCAGGCGTTCCGCTTCCAGGAGGGGCCGATCTTCGCGAACGTCGTCCTGCTGGACGAACTCAACCGCATCGGCCCCAAGACCCAGAGCGCCCTGCTGGAGGTGATGGTGGAAGGCCAGGTGACGCTGGACCGCACCACCTACAAGCTTCCCGACCCCTTCTTCGTGATCGCCACCCAGAACCCCATGGACGCCTCCGGCACCTTTCCCCTTCCGGAAAGCCAGATGGACCGCTTCGCCTGCGTCCTCCACCTGGGCTATCCCGACCCGGTGTCGGAGCGCCTGGTGCTGCGGGGCGAGGCCGGTTCGGACACCCTGGAATCCCTGGGACCCGCCATGGACCTGGACGGCTGGCGCCGGGCCCGCGCCGGGGTGCGCAGGGTCCGGGTCTCCGACGGGGCGCTGGACTATGCCGAGCGCGTGGTGGCGAGGATCCGCGAGAACCGCGGGTTCTGCTCCACCCGGGCCGCGGGGCACTGGGTGGCGCTTTCCAGGGCGGAAGCCTGGCTCGACGGCAGGGACTTCATTACGCCCGACGACCTCCAATCCACCCTGGGCGACGCCATGGCCCACCGCGGGACCATGGACGACCGCCGTCTCAACCGGGACGAGCGGCGGGAGCAACTGGGCCGCATGCTGGACGAGGTTCCCGTGGGCTGGAAGCCGTGAGCGGGTCCGAGGGGGCGCCCCACGCCTCGGGGATCGGCGACGCCCTCCGGCAGGCGCGCATCGACCAGGGTCTCTCCCTGCATGCCCTGGCCTTCGACCTGAACCTCAGCGTGCGGATCCTCGAGGCCGTGGAGGCCGAGGCCTGGGACCGCGTCCCGCCGGGCCGGGAGCGGCCCTACGCGCGCCAGATCGCCGAACGCCTGGGCGTGGATCCCGAAGCCTTTCCCGAACAGTGGAACCAGGTTCCCGGATCGGTGGATCAGGAACCTCCCGACCCGCGCCGGGAGCACCAGGAGCGGATCCTCATGGGCGTTCTCAGCGCCGGCACCCTGCTGCTGGTGCTCTGGCTCGTGGTGCCCGGGCGCAACCTGCGCAGGCCCCGGGACCAGGCCGAGGTGCCGGTGGAACGCGCCGGCCCCGCGCGCTGGAAGCCCGCGGAGCCCGAGGGGCCCTTTCCCGTGGTGGGCGAGGTGCTGCCCGAGGTGCCCGTCAACGAGGAGGGCGTGCTGGTCTCTCTGCGCGCCCAGGACACCTGCGAGGTCACCGTCGCCGCCGGCGGCGCCCCCGCCCAGAAGCGCAGCCTGCGCGTTTCCGAACCCTGGCGCCTGCGGGTGAAGGGGCCCTTCTCCATCACCGTGGACAACGGTGGCGTCGTGGTCGTGGACGTGGCGGGCCGCAGGATCCGCCACGGCACCGCGGTGGGCGAACCGTGGACGGGGAATTTCGGCGAGAATGGGGATTGGATCGTTCCCGAGGACACCGCGAGCAAGAACCCGCCCACGGTTCCCGAGACCGACCAGGAAGGGGAATGACGTGCACCTGATCGTTCAGAAATTCATGGATGGCCAGCTGCCCGAGGCCATGGCGAGGTCCCTGGTGGCGGGCAATCTTCCGGTGCCGCCCACCGATCTGCTCCACGCGCTGAGCCACGCCTTCTTCAACGAGACCCCCTTCGCCGACACGGCGGTGGAGACGATCAAGGCGATGCCGGAGAGCCTGCTCTCCAACGCCATCCTGGGGCCCCAGGACCCTCCCGATCCCCTCGGCCTCATCCTCATCCACCGCAAGGAGCCGGCCCTCCTGGAGACGGCCCTGCTGCACCCGGACATGAACTCCGCGTGGATGGAGCGGGTGGTACCGTTCCTGCCGGGTTCGGTGCTGGAGATCCCCCTGAACAACCAGGTGCTCTGGCTGGAACGCCCGGTGATCCTGGACCTGCTGGAGACCCACCCCGAGGCCGAGTACCAGATCAAGCGGCGGGTCAACGAGTTCCGGCGGGACGTGCTGCGCCTCGTGACGAAGGAGGTCGCCGAGGAGCGGCTGGAGATCATCGACGAAGTGGAGGCCGGCAGGCTCGACAAGGCCTGGTCCGAGCTGCCCCTGCCCGCGGAGACGCCCGAGGAGCAGGAGGCCCCCGTCAGGACCCTCCTGGCGCCGGTGGTGGACGAGGAGGGCAACGAGATCTCCCTCTCCCTCGCCAAGCGCGTAATGCGCCTCCGCACCAACCAGAAGATCATGCTCGCCATCAAGGGCGGCAAGGAGGAGCGGACCCTCCTCATCCGGGAGGCCAACCGGCTCATCCAGGTGAACGTGATCCGCAATCCGCGAATCACCGAGGGCGAGATCGCCTTCATCGCGCAGATGCGCACCGTCAACGAGGAAGTCATCCGGATCATCGCCACCAACCGGGACTGGCTCAAGAAATACGTCATCGTCAAGGCCCTGGTGCTCAACCCCAAGACGCCCATCGCCCTTTCCCTGAACCTGCTCAAGCGCCTCATCGACCTGGATCTGAAGCTCCTGGTGCGGGACAAGGGCGTCGCGGAGATCCTCCGGCGGGAGGCCAAGCGCTTCCTGGAATCCAAGCAGCCGCGGTGAGGCGCATCCCTTCCCCCGGGGAAATCCATTCATGACCTGAACCTAGGCAATTCCTTTCCGGGGGGGGCTTGTATCATCCGGGGGAATTCGCGGAAGAATGGCGTATCCATTGGGGAAATGGACCAGCGGGCCCGTGAATATTTTCCCTGCACAAAGAACGCAGCAACCCTTCCCTTACCTGATTCTCATGGCGACTTCGGAATTCCCCGCCGAGAAATCAGCAGCCTTCGCGGAAAACCCGGACCCTGGAACCGGCGCCGCCCCTGGTTACACTGGAACGCTATGGACGAGGCCACCCGAGATTCCGCACCCGCGCCGCTGAAGGCCCTCCAGGACATGGTTGCGGCCGGCCCTCCCGAGCCGGCGGCCCTGGACCTCCTCCTGGAAAAACTGGGGCTGGAGGGCCAGCTTGAGCACGCCCTGGCCCTCCTCCGCCAGGCGGGACCGGACTGGGAGCCTGTGCGGGCACGGCTCCGGGACGAGGTGGCCAGGTCCAGGGTCCGGCGCATGAACCGCTGGCAGACCGATCCCAACCGGAGAACCCTCCGGCTCCGCTTTTCGGCCTCCGGTCCCGCCTGCGCGCAGCACCCGCCGGCGCTGGCAGCCCAACTGGCCCGGGCGATCCTGGACGCAGGCCTTCCCCTGGCCATGGGCCTGGAAAAGGTCCCCCGTCCCGCGCTGCACCTGGGGCACCCGCTGCCCCTGGGCGTTCCCGGGCTCGGGGAATGGGCGGACGCCGTGCTGTCCCACGGGGCCGGGGTTCCGCCGGCGGACCTGCCCGGGCGCATCAACACCCATGCGCCGGCGGGCCTCGCCGTCCTCGAGGCCAGCATCGTCCCCAACTACGCGTCGCCCGTGTCCGACCTGTGCCGATCCGCGTCCTGGACCTGGGCGTGCCCGCCGGAGCTGCTGGAGCGGGCCTTCTTCGCGACGGCGGAGTTCATGGCCGCCGAACGCTTCGAGATGGAGAAGGCCGGCAAGACCGGTGGCCACAAAGGGGTCAAGCGCGTGGAGATCCGGTCCCTGGTGGAGGCGATGGCCTGGCGGGACGGGGAACTGGCCTTCACCACCCGCATCGCCTCCGGCCAGGCCCCCAACCCCCAGAAGCTCCTGGGGGCGATCCTCGGGGTGGACCCCGCGGCCGTCACCGGTCTGGCGCGCACCGGCCTGGAACTGGCCGAGGACCCGCGGCTCCTGGAAGCGGACCGGTACGAACCCAAGCTTCACAACATGTTCGAGGATGCGGTGCTGCTGGACGCCGGGTCCCACATCCGCATCGTGGACGGGGACGACGACGATCCGATCATCCTGGGCGGGTAGGGGTAGCTACCTCGCCTTGCCGAAGTTGTATTCGAGGGTCATCCAGCCCGTGGTGGGCTTGCCGTTCCGCGTGGCCGGGGCGTAGCCGGAGGCCAGGGCGGCGTTCTGGGCGGAGTCGTTATAGCCGAAGGGCCCGGCCACGCCCTGCACGATGACCACCTTCACCGGGTGGCCCTGGGCGTCCACGAAGATCTTCAGGATCACCTTGATGTCGCCCTCCCGCAGGTTGGCGGGCAGGAAGGCCTTGTTGGCGATGCGGGGCACCGCGGGGCTGACGCGCCTCACGAGGGACACGGGCGTCTCGACCGTCTCCTGCTGCGCGGGCGCGGCGGCCGCGGGGGCCGGCGCCTGGGGTACGGGCGTGGCCACCACCGCAGGGGCCGGGGCTTCCTGCTTGGGCGGAGGCGGCGGCTGCGGCACGGGCTGGGGTGCGGCTTTCTGGGCGCTGAGGGCGATGGTGTTGCCCTGGTTGGTGAGTTCCTGCTGCTTCTTCAGGGCCTCATCCTTCTGCCGGGCCAGTTCCTGGGCCTTGGCCTTGGATTCCTCCAGGTCCTTCTTCGCCTTGGCGCGTTCCTCGGCGGTCTTGGCCTCGGAGGCCTTCTTGGCGAGCTGCTCCTGGAGGGCCTTCTGGGACTCTTCCTGCTTGGCGATGTCCAGGAGCTTGTTCTCGTTGGCGGCCTTGAGCTGCTGGAGTTCGGCCAGCTTGACCTGGATGGCGTTGTTCTCGGACCGCAGCTCGCGGTACTTGTAGCCGAAGAAGCCGAGGATGGCCACGGCGGCGGCGCCGGCGTAGACGAAGTACTTCACCCGGCTCTGCCCGTCGGCGTTGACCAGGACGCTGCGCGACGCGCCTTCGGAAGGCAGGAACGGGGTGTAGTCCATGCCCTGGTCCGCCTTCATGGCCTGGCTGTCCTGCTCGGCCTCGTCCCGGAAGAGGGTGTGCATGTAGAAGGCCATGTTGAAGGTGGTGGGGCTGTAGTCGCCGTCATAGAGGACGCGCTCGAGCTCTTTGTTGAATTCGCCCATGGAGGGGAAGGCCGAGGCGTCCAGCAGCAGCCGGCTCAGGAGGCCCGAGATCTCGGCGGGGACCGGGCCGTCCTCCATGGCCGCCTTCAGCGTGGCCCGGGAAAGGGCGGCGGGGATGGCTTCCGGGGCCGGGAGCTTCTCGAGGGTGAGCATCTCGTAGAGCACGGCGCCCAGGGCGAAGAGGTCCTGCTGGAGCGGGTTCCTGGGTTCCGGGGCGCGGTAGGGGGCGAGCTCCTTCTCGAGTCCCTTGGCCTTGGGCAGGAGCCCGGCCAGGACGGCCGCGTAGGGGGCGTCGATGACCTGGGTGGCGCCTTCGAAGCTCACCCAGATGCTGTGGGGGCTCAGGGCGCCGTGGTGGAGGTCCTTGGCGGCCAGCGCCATGAGGGACATGGCCAGGCCCTGGATAACCGAAAGGGAGTGGTCCACGCCCAGGGGGATCTGCTCCTCCCGGGTCTTCTTCAGCACCTGCGCGAGGCTGCGCCCCGGCACGTAGTCGCACACGATGTGGGGCGCCCTACCGGCCTCGGCGTGGTAGTTGGTCCCGAAGCCGCGGCTGCCGGCGAGGATCCCCGCCACCCGCGTGGCCTCGGCCATGCGGCCGCCGATGCCGGCTTCCACCAGTTCGTCGGAGAAGGTCCGCAGCAGCAGGTGCTTCTCGAAGGCGCTTCCCGCAAGGGAGAGCCCGCGCTGGATCCTGCCGACGGGATCGGCCGTGAGTTCACTGGAAAGCAAGTACGAACCGAGCCGGGTATACGAAGCCATTCTTGTCTCCATGGTGATGATAGGAAGATATCGAAAAGACTACTCCCTGGCTAGGTTTTCATCGCCCGGGGCGTCCCATTGGTCGCCCACGGCCCGCCAAAGCTGGATCCAGATGTTGGCGGTGGCGTTGATTCCATTGGAATAGGCCAACTGGAGCTGGGCGAAGGGGACGGAAAGCTCGTCCCACCCGCCCTTCCTTCGCCCGGTGGCTTCGTCGAAGCACGCCTGCAGGGCCTGATTCCGGTCGAACTTGACCTTGGCCCATTCCACCAGCCTGGGCCTGGGGTCCAGGGGTGACGTCACGGCCCAGAAGGGCTCCCGGCTCAGCACCAGCTTGGGCAGCTTCTCGTCCCCGTAAGCCTGGAAGGACTCCCGCAGGGACGAAACGCCCACCACCGCCGACGGGTCCATGAGCAGCTGGACCTGGTGCGCCAGGACGCCCAGTTCCTTCGCGATGCGCTCCGGGCGCTTGCGCTCCTCCGTGAGGGCGACGACCCGGCGGAACTGCTCCTCCACGTCCTCCACGGTGGGAACCTGGTCGTTGGCCTGGCCCCGGGCCCCGACGAGGAGGTCCCGGGCATGGGTGCCCAGGAAGGCCGCCATGCGCCTGGGCAGGAGCCGCGAGGCACGGGCGGTCTGCACCTCGTGGAAGGTCGGGCTCCAGGCGCCCAGGGAGGCCCACCCCACGGCGAGGCAGACGGCGAAAGGGAAAAGGTGGTCGCGCTTCACTTGGAATCCCGCATGAACAGCCATTTTCACATGGATCGCCCCCGCGCGTAGACTCGCGCCATGCTTTCCCGGGATGAACTTTGGCAGCGCCTGAGCGGGGACGGTTTCTGGGCCCTCCCCTGGGCCCTGGCGGCCGCGTGCGCCGTCCCGTGGGCCCTGCCGGAGGCCTGGGACGGCAGGCTGCCCCTGGCGGCGCACTTCGCGGGCTGGGGCGCCTTGGTCCTTTCGCTGCCACTGGCCCCGCGACGGCGCTGGACCTGGCTCCCCCTGGCCATCGCCCTGGCCTGGGGCACCCTGGGCGGGCTGGCGCGCCTGGCCCGGTGGGAAGGGGCGCTGCCCGCCGGGCCCGCCCGGATCCGGGGCGTCCTGGCCGCGCCGTGGACGGTCCGGGGCCGCTCCCGGGCCGGCGCCGTGCGCATCGAGGCTCCCGAATCCCTGCGGGGCCTTACGCTTCCCCTGGGGCTTCCCGCGTCCGGCCTTCCTCCGCCGCCGCCGGGCGTCCGGGTGGCCTTCGCCGCCGACCTCCGGCCGGTGCTCCCGGGCCCGGTCTTCCTCGCGGAGCGCCCCCTGTGGCGTGCCCGGGATTCCGGGGCCCCCCGGAGGCTGCACCTGCCCTCGGCCCTGGTGATGGAGGTGCTGGGCCCGGGCCGACCCTCCCCGCTCCTGGCCCTGCGCACCTGGGTCCACGGGAGGTTCCTCGCGCTGCCCCTCGAAGGCCCCGCGAGGGATCTCTGGGGCGCCCTGACCCTGGGCATCCCGCCCGCCCACGGGGAAGCCTTCAGTCCTTTCGTGCAGAGCGGAACCATCCACACCCTGGTGGTCTCGGGACTCCAGGTGTCCCTGGTCATGGCGGGCCTGGAAGCCCTGTGGCGCCGCACCCTGGGCCGGGGCAGCCCCGTCGCCGCCATGGCGGGGGGCCTCGCCTACTGCGCCATGGTGGGGTTCACCGCCCCCGTCTGGCGGGGTTTCCTCATGGGCCTCGCCTGGGCCGCGGCCAAGGGCACCGGGTGGAAGGCACCCCGGGTCGTGGCCCTCCACGGCGCGCTCCTGGCGTGGCTCCTGGTCCACCCCGCGGCCGGGTGCGACCCGGGCTTCCTCCTTTCCTGGCTCGCCCTGACGGGCCTTCTCTGGGGAACCCTTCCCCTGGCGGGGCTCCTGGGGCCGTTGGCGGGGCGCTTCGCGCCGCACCTGGCGAGGGTGCTGGCTCCCTGGCTTTCCACCCTGCCCCTGCTGGCCCTGTTCCATGGCGGCGCCCCCCTGTATTCGGCCCTGGCCAACCTAGCCCTCCTGCCCGTGGTGGCGGTGCTGGCGCCGCTGTGCCTCGCCCTGGTCTTCCTGCCGGCGCCGTGGGCCGTGGGCCCCCTGGGGGGCGTCCTGGCCTGGGTGGGCGGAACGCTGGTGCCCGCCTTCGCGCACGTGGTGCCCCTGGCCACGGGGACCCTCTGGCCCTGGATCGCCCTGGCCCTGGGCTGGGTGCTCCTGGCCCAGCTCCACGCGGCCTTCCGCCGCACGCGCTGGCTCACGGCCGCCCTGGTGGTGGGCTCCCTGGGCCTTCTGGCCACCCGGGGCACCGGGGGGCCTCCCCGCACCCTGAGCATCGAGGCCCTGGACATCGGCCAGGGCGACGCCCTCCTGATCCGCGCCCCCGGCGGCGACGCCACTCTGGTGGACACGGGCCCCGACGCCCGCGCGGCCCGGAGGATCGCGCGGGTCCTGAGCCGCCGCGGCGTTCGGGAGCCCCTCCACCTCCTCCTCACCCATCCCCACCAGGACCACGCCGGCGGCCTGGAGGCGCTGGCGGGCCTGTGGCCCCTGGCTTCCATGGGCCGGCCCGCCATGGCCCCCGCGAAATGGGAGCCCTTCGGGGCCGGCGCCGCCCGCGGGGCCCGCACCTTGAGGCGGGGCGAAGCCTGGACCCGGGGCGGGGCCGAATTTTCCGTGCGGTGGCCGCCGGGTCCCATGGCCTTGCGCGACGTGAACATGAACTCCCTCGTCCTGCGCGTGACCTGGGGCGGCCGGGAACTCTGGCTCATGGGCGACGCCCTCGCGACCCAGGAGCGCGACCTCCTGGACCTGGGCGATCCCGGGCCTCCCGTTCCCGGCCGCCTCCTGAAGGCCGGCCACCACGGCAGCCGCAGCGCCAGCGACGCCGCCTGGACCGCGGCCCTGGATCCCCGCCTGGCGCTGGTCTGCGCGGGCAGGGACAACGCCTTCGACCATCCCCATCCCGAGGCCCTTGCGGCCCTGGAAACCGCCCACGTCTTCGTCACCGGCCCATGCCTGGGCATCCGCGCCGAGGCCCAGCCCGCGGGATGGCTGGTGGAAACCGGCACGGGCCGGCGGCTTCTCCTGGCCTCACCGCCCCCCGAAGACCCCCAGCCCCGCAAGGTCGGCCATGAGGGCGCGGCTCACCCGTTCATGGTTCTCCCGCCACTCCCGGTGCGCTTCCGGTCCGACGCGGTTCGCCACCGCGAGCACCGCCCCGCAGGGAACCCCCGCCTGCGCGCAGGCCGCGAAGACCCCCGTGAGCTCCAGGTGCTCCACCGCCGCAAACGACCCCAGGAGCCGCGCCCCCGCCTCGGTGCGGGTGATGCCCGGTGGAACGGCCACACCGTGGGCCGGGAAGGGCAGGGCCGGCGCCAGGGTCGCGGGCCACCGGACGATCTCCGCTTCCGGCCGGTAGGCCCGGCCCTCCAACTCGTCCAGGGAAACCGCCAGGGCCTCCGAGGCCCAGACCGCATCCCCCGGCCCCAGCCGCCCGTCGTAGCTCCCGCAGGTCCCCACGAACAGGACCCGGTCCGGCTCCAGTTCCGCCAGCAGCCGCGCCGTGGCAGCCGCGGCCGCCAACGCGCCGATGCCCGTGCAGGCCACGCGCCATCCTTCCGGAGGCGCGGCCTCCCAACCCGCAAGCTCAGGGGGAAAGGCGGCGAGGAGGAGGGAGGGGCGGGAGATCATGGGTTTCCATGGTAGGACAGTGGCCCCTAGAGTGCCCGGATCAGGCGAAGGCGTGCAAGAAGCAGGAACGCAATGGCTTGGGATCATTATGAAATGGCACTATAATGATATTAATTTTATCGTAAAATTTCACTTGCGTGAATCAAAATCGATGTTTAGCATGATTCAAATTTGTACTGTTTGCATTGCCATTCTATTAATTTTCTAATAATTTTAATTGCCAATATTCAATGAGTCATTACTGGTTAACCCAATTTGGCTTCCGCCCATATGGGCCGCAGCAATTTCCATGGCGGCTCACTTATGAAACAGTTACAAATTTTAAAATAAGGTTACAGATGAAGCTGCTGAGACATCTTTTGTTGGCCTTTTGCCTGGGTTCCGGGGCCAACCCTGGATGGTCCGCTGAGCAAGAACCGCAACCGCTCGTGCCCGGAAAGGTCTCCAGTGTCATGTGGGATGGGGACTGTCTCGTCGAGATGAAATTCCTGTCCCCGGAGTTGACGTACTGGAATCCGGCCGGCACCTCCGCAAAGGTGCAAGCCCCGTCCGGGGGGCTGGGAATCAGTGTCCTGAATCGGACCTTTTCAGCCATCCGAATGGTGGACGACACCTTGGTCTATTCCCGGATGCCGCCGGGCGAGAACTGGCAGGACTACCTGATCTCCTGGGAGAAGGGAAAGCGCAGCCAAGGCCTGCGGGGCATTCCCTTCTCCATGCTGGAGACCCGGTCCGGCAAACGCTTCTTGGCAATGTCCACCTTGCCGGGTTTCGGGCAGGGGGGAGCGGTCTCCCTTTGCTCCTGGTGGGTACAGGGACCAAACGGCGTGGTCGAACCCGAATCCCTCATCCCCATGGAATTGGGCGAATCCGTCTTCGAACCGGAAATCGGGCCGAAGGTCCTCCCCTGGCCGAAACTCAAGGCGCGGTATGCGGGCCTCGCACCCTTCCTGGAATTCCCCCTGCGCTCCCGGGACGCCTTCCTGGTGGTATCCCTGAACGCCGGGATCATCTGGGTCGTGCCCGAGGACGGGCACACCCCCATGCGCGTGGTCCGGATGATGGCCTTGAGCGACGACCAGCTTTCGGGCAAGCAGCTCCACCTCCCGGTGATCCTGGACCTTCAGCCCATGGTCAACGGGCACGTCCTGGTGGCCATGCGAAGCGAAAAGGCGGTCCGGGACCCCCCCAAAGTGCCCGGTTCGTCCGCGGAGGTCGAAGCGAAGGACCACGCCCGGAACGGGAGTGGAGAGCCGGAACGCCCGAGGGACATCCTCCAACCTGAAATCATATGGAAAGAGTTGGATCCCCTCGAAGGAAAACCGGAGGATCCAGACCCAGAGTTCCTGGCCGACGCCCCCAGGGCACTGGACCCCGACCGCCCCTTCCACTTCTCCTTCGACCCAGAAGGTCGCCTCAAGGCCACCGGGGGTAAGCGTATGAACCTGTTTCTTTGAACCTAATGTGGCAAGCATGGGGATCGCATTGGGTTCAGATTTTCGAAAACACCCTTTTAAATAACCGTGGAGACAGTAATGGTTCTAAATAAATGTGCATTTGCGTTCGTCTTCATTTTTCTAAGTGTTCCTCTTCCTGGCGCCCACCCTGGGCCCAGTAACTTCTCTCTTCCCAGGGCTGCGGCGCCCGGAGGGATCCAACACAAGGAGGGGTCCACGATTGAATATGATGACCCATTCGAGTCAAGGTCGGAAAACGGCGTTGGGGTTTCGAGTTCGTCCTCAGGTGATGAATATGCAAAATGCGTTAATGGATGCCAAAAAAAAGCGAATAGCGACAACTCGAATTGTTGGTTTTTCCCGGATCCAATAAAGTGCATTTTGGCCGTTTCACTGGATAGGGACCTGTGCATCAAGGCTTGTGAAAGGCGTAAAGGACTTCGATTCCGCGATGAGGTGGCCCATGCTTCCAGGTAAATTCCTTTTCGTTCTGTCAATTGTCCTATGCCTCAACTCAACCTCAAGCCTGTCGGCAGAAGACGGAGCCTATCGCTTTGGCCAACCCAGGCTCCTATGGGATGGCGAGAATTTGGCCATTACAAATTATTTTGCTGATCGGTTGGACTATTGGAATCCCGTGTCCAGAACCTGCAAATCGATTCTCACGCCGCCCCGCTCCTTCGGCGCGACGATCTGGAACGGGAACATCACCCTCCTCAAGGCTGTGGAGAAATCCCTTGTGTGCTCCCGCAAGGCCTTCGACGGGGAGTGGCGGGACTATCCTGTGGCGTTGGACCACCAGCAACGCCGGGGCGGCCTCCGCGGCTTCCCGATCACGCTGAACGAGTCCGGGACGCCGACGCGGTTCTTTTCCATGAACCTGGACCTTGGTTTCAACCAGGATGGGGAACTCTCGATCTGCTCCTGGTGGAAACTGGGAACGAAGGGGATGCTCGAGCCGGAGGCGCTGATTCCCATCGAACTGGATTCCCCTTTGTTCTTCGGGGAAGGTCCCCTGCGCTGGCTGCCGATGGTGAAGCTCCGGCCCCGGTTCGCGGGTCTCGCACCCTTCCTGGAATACCCCGTGCGCACGCGGGATGCCTTCCTCGTGGTCTCTCTCCACGCGGGCATCCTCTGGGTCATTCCGGATGACGCACCGGTTCCCAAGCGCGTCATCCGGTTGATGCACCTCGATGAGGACCGCCTTTCCGGCAAGGTGAAGTATCCGGAGGTCATCATCGCCTTGCAGCCCATGGTCAACGGCCACGTCCTGGTGGCCATGCGGTCGGAGAAGGCGGTCCGGGATGCGGCCGGGGATCTTCCAGAAGCGAAACCCGATGCCCAGACGACCAAGAAAGAGGGAGGCGAAGCCTCCGCCCCCCGAACTCCCATCCGCCACCCGGAAATCGTCTGGAAGGAAATTGATCCCGTGGTCGGCACCGTCGAGGACCCCGACCCGGCCCTGCTCGGCGACGCCCCGACGGAACTTGATGCGGACCATCCCTTCAGCTTCACCTTCGACCTGGACGGCCGCCTCCTGGCCACCGGCGGCAAGCGGCCGGAGCCATGAAAAAAGGGGCGCTTTCGCGCCCCTTTTTCAAATCGGCTTGCGGGTGCTACTTCTTATCTTCCAGGACGGCCTGGGCGGCGGCCAGGATCGCGATGGGCACGCGATAGGGGCTGCAGCTGACGTAGTTCAGGCCCACGCGGTGGAAGAACTTCACCGAACGGGGATCGCCGCCGTGCTCGCCGCACACGCCCAGCTTGATGCCGGGGCGGGTGGCGCGGCCCTTCTCGCAGGCGATGCGGACCAGTTCGCCGATGCCTTCCTGGTCGAGGCTCTGGAAGGGGTCGTCCTCCAGGATCTTCTTGGAGACGTACTCGGGCAGGAAGGAGCCGGAGTCGTCGCGGCTGTAGCCGAAGCCCATCTGGGTGAGGTCGTTGGTGCCGAAGGAGAAGAACTCGGCCTCGCCGGCGACCTTGTCGGCGGTGATGGCGGCGCGGGGGATCTCGATCATGGTGCCGATGGGGCAGCTGAAGTCGGACCCGTTCTCCTTGTTCACCGCGGCCAGCTCGTCCAGCATCTCGGCCTTGGTGAAGGCCAGCTCCTTGACGGTGCCGATGAGGGGAACCATGACCTCGGGCAGGGCGACGATGCCCTTCTTGGCCACGTTGATGGCGGCCTCGGAGATGGCGCGCATCTGCATGCGGATGAGCTCGGGGTAGGTGATGCCCAGGCGGCAGCCGCGGTGGCCCATCATGGGGTTGAACTCGTGGAGCTTCTCGACCCGGTGCTTGACTTCCGCGAGGCTGACGCCGATGACCTTGGCCATTTCGGCCTGGCCGGCTTCGTCGTGGGGGACGAACTCGTGGAGGGGGGGATCCAGGAGGCGCACGGTGACGGGCAGGCCGTTCATGGCCGTGAAGATCCCTTCGAAGTCCTCGCGCTGGATGGGCAGGAGCTTCTTGAGGGCTTCCTTGCGGGCGTTCAGGTCCTTGGCGAGGATGAACTCGCGCACGGCGATGATGCGCTCGCCCTCGAAGAACATGTGCTCGGTGCGGCACAGGCCGATGCCCTCGGCGCCGAAGGCGCGGGCCACGTCGGAATCGTGGGGGGTGTCGGCGTTGGTGCGGACCTTGAGCTTACGCACGGCGTTGGACCAGGTCATGATCTTGGCGAAGCGCTGGAAGAGCTCGCTCTTGGAGGCGTCGAGCTTCTTCTCGACGAGCACCTGGTTGACCTCGGAGGGGAAGGCGCTCAGCTGGCCGGCGAAGATCTCGCCGGTGGAGCCGTCGATGGAGATGAAGTCGGTGCCGGCCTTGAGGGTGATGTCGCCGACGTTGACGGTGCCGGCCTTGACGTCGATGTTCAGGGCGGAGGCGCCGCAGACGCAGGGCTTGCCCATGCCGCGGGCGACGACGGCGGCGTGGCTGGTCATGCCGCCGCGGGCGGTGAGGATGCCGTTGGCGGCGACCATGCCGGCCAGATCCTCGGGGGAGGTCTCGATGCGGACGAGGACCACGGGGCCGGTCTTGGCCAGCTCCTCGGCCTGGTCAGCGCTCAGGGCGATGCGGCCGGCGGCGGCGCCGGGGCCGGCGTTCAGGCCCTTGGCCATGAGCTTGCCGTCCTTCTTGAAGGCGGCCTTCTCCTTGGGGTCGAACACGGGGGCCAGCAGCTGGTTGAGGCTGTCGGGGTCGATGCGCGTCAGGGCGGTGTTGCTGTCGATCATCCCCTCTTCCACCAGGTCGATGGCGATGCGGATGGAGGCCAGGGCGGTGCGCTTGCCGATGCGGGTCTGGAGCATGAACAGCTGGCCGCGCTCGATGGTGAACTCCAGGTCCTGCATGTCCTTGAAGTGGCGCTCAAGCCGGTTGCAGGTGGCCAGCAGCTCCTTGAAGGCGGCGGGCATGGCCTCCTCGAGGCTCTGGTGGCCGGTGCCCTCGGCCTGGAACTTGGTGATGGGCTGGGGGGTGCGCACGCCGGCGACCACGTCCTCGCCCTGGGCGTTGATCAGGTACTCGCCGTAGAAGTAGGGCTCGCCGGTGCCGGGGTCGCGGGTGAAGGCCACGCCGGTGCCGCAGTCGTCGCCCATGTTGCCGAACACCATGGTCTGCACGTTGACGGCGGTGCCCCAGTCGTCGGGGATGCGGTTCAGGCGGCGGTAGATCTTGGCGCGGTCGGTCTCCCAGCTGTCGAATACGGCGCAGATGCCACCGAAGAGCTGCTCGATGGGATCCTGGGGGAAGGGCTTGCCCAGTTCCTTCTGGACGATCGCCTTGAAGACGACGGTGAGGTCCTTCCACTCCTCGGCGGTGATCTCGGTGTCGAGCTTCTTGCCGGTCTTCTCCTTGAGCTTCTCGATCTCATGCTCGAAGAGGTCCTTGTGCACGCCCAGGACCACGTCGGAGAACATCATGATGAAGCGGCGGTAGGAATCGTAGGCGAAACGGGGGTTGTTGCTGGCCTTGGCCAGGCCCTCGACGGTCTTGTCGTTGAGGCCCAGGTTGAGGACGGTGTCCATCATGCCGGGCATGGAGACGCGGGCGCCGGAACGGACGGAAAGGAGGAGGGGGTTCTCCACGTCGCCGAGCTTGCGGCCGCGGTTGCCTTCCAGCCACTTGAGGGACTCCAGGACCTGCGCCTTGACGTCCTCGGGGAGGGTCTTGCCACCCGCGATGTAGAGGGTGCAGACCTCGGTGGTGACGGTGAAACCGGGGGGCACGGGGATCTCGAGGCCGGCCATTTCGGCGAGGTTGCAGCCCTTTCCGCCGAGGAGGTTACGCATGGTCGCGTTGCCCTCGTTCCGGTCTCCGCCAAAGGTGTATACGTGTTTTGTCATAAGCTCCTCGGAGAAAAAACCAAATTAGGCTCCAGTCTAGCCGACTGACGGGAAAAGTCCTGCCTTAATTCCGGACCGGGCAGTCGTCATAAATCCTTCCAGCAGGGAGGTTGGCTTGGCAAATAACGCTTTGTGGCGGGCCCGGACTGTGAGATCATGATCGATTCGCGTCGTGATGACGCTGGAGGCACACCCATGGCGACCCCCCCCCGCAAGGACTCGAAGAAACGAGTGAGCGCGAAGAAGCCTGGAGGCCCGGTTCGCCCAGGGGCAAAGTCCGCTTCCCGGGCCGGTTCCAGACCTCCTTCCCGAACTGCGCGACCTGCTCCTCGGACCGCCTCCAAGCCCGATTTCCGGAATGAAGTGAACCCCGCCTACTGGCCGGACGAGACCCCCGCTTCCCGCCCCGAGGGCACTTCCCCTTCCCGGACCGGCGAGCGGCGTGCGCCCCGGACGGGCGAGCGGCCTGCGCCCCGGACTGGTGAGCGGCCTGCTCCACGGACGGGCGAGCGGCCTGCGCCTCGGACTGGCGAGCGGCCTGCTCCACGAACTGGCGAGCGGCCTGCGCCCCGAACCGGCACGCGGCCCGCTCCCCGCGCCGGCGCCACGGCCAAGCCCCGCGCCAAGGCCCAGCCGGGCGCGAGGCCCAAAACCGTCCAGTCGGGTGACCGCCTCCAGAAGATCCTCGCGGCGGCCGGGGTGGACTCCCGCCGGGCCTGCGAGCAGATCATCCTGGAGGGACGCGTGCAGGTGAACGGGGTAACGGTCACGGAGCTGGGCACCCGGGCGGATGCCCGCAGGGACGAGATCACCGTGGACCTCCAGCCCATCGCCCGGGAGAACCTCGTCTACATCCTCCTGAACAAGCCCAAGGGCTACGTCACCAGCGTGAAGGACGACCAGGGCCGGCCCACGGTCATGGCGCTCATCCACGGGGTGGACGCGCGGGTGTATCCCGTCGGGCGGCTGGATTTCAACTCCGAAGGCCTGCTTCTGCTCACCAACGACGGGGCGATGGCGCAGCGGCTCATGGCGCCAGAGTTCCACGTGCCCAAGGTCTACCTTGTGAAGGTCCACCGCATGCCCCGGCCCGAGACCCTGGACGAGTTCCGGGAGGGCTTCCGCCTGGACGGCAGGCGCCTCAAGCCCTGCGGCATCGAGGTGGCCGAGAAGGCCGACAACCCCTGGCTGCGCGTCACCCTCGTGGAGGGCAAGAACCAGCAGATCCGCAAGATGTTCGCCGCGGTGGGGCACCCGGTGTCAAAGCTGCGCCGCGTGCAGTTCGGCCCCCTGGACGATCCGGCGATCAAGCCCGGGGAGTGGAGGTTCCTGAATCCTCAGGAACTGGCGGCGCTGAAGGCCCTCTAGTAAGCGCACGTGTTCCAGATAGGCGCCCCGCGATCGTTTTCGTTGAATCAGCCTGCCCCTGCGCTCCTTCGTCGCTCTGGGTCAGGCTGATTCAACGGAAACGGAACCGCCTAACGACCAGGGGGCGCCGCAAAAGTGCCTGGAAGGCCTATTTTTGGGTAAAGTCTGGCCAGATTGGTACGATAAGTGGGCATGGCCAAACACTTTCGTCCGGGACATGGTCGTGGAACCGGTGTTCGGCCAGATCAAACAGGCACTGGGATTCCGACAGTTGCTCCTGAGGGGGTTGGCCAAGGTCCAGGCCGAATGGAACATGGTCTGCACCGCCCACGGCCCTCCGCCCCCGAGGCCGGGCGAAGGTGTGGCATTGCTGGCCCTGGGCCAGCCGAACGGTCCTGACGCAGTCGCATGATCGGATAATAAAATAAGAAACATTTTTTGTAACATGTGAATAAGTTCATGCATCTTCCCTTGGATCGGCATAAAGCCGTGATTATCAGACAAGGAGAAGAGCATGCGGACTATACTTGTTTACTTGATTTGTTCGGCTCCCGTGGTCGCGGTGCCACCCAAACCTGCATCGGAATTATGCCAGGGCCAATGCGTTCATAAATGCGAGCAAGGGCACGGCCATGACCCAACTCAAATGCCATGCTCCTACGAAAGTTTTGAATCGAGCATCAAAGATGGACGACGCCATGTGGAATGCCGGTTCAGGGGCGGAATGCTTGATTATCCAGGCAAGCGGAAGTATTTCTGTTGCGGCCGGGAGCGCCATTACCATGCAGTCGATGGTGGGGCCGTTACGCCTCCGGATGGTGGTGGATTCTAGAAACCCTATTCTATCGGAGTCAAACATGTTCAAGAGAAATATTCCATTTATTAGCATTTCGTTTTGCTTCGGGTCGGCCCTTGCGGTCTGGGCCGTGGAGCCGGATAAGGGTTGGGCCGATGGGCAGCCTTTTGTGCTTTCCGATTGCTTCTACTATGGCGAAACCAGCTCGGGGCCTCGATACCTCGACGCCTGGGTCAACGACAACCGGATTCATTTCTCGTATGGTGGCCGCTTCTACGGGATGCAATCAGGGTTCGATCCCAGCCGGAACCCATTGGAAGGACTCGCCGCCATGGATGTTGAGGATGGCGGTTCCATCCAGCATTACGATTTGAAGCTGAGGTGGGGGACCTTCTACAAGAGAACGGAGCGCGGCGTTTTTGAACGGGATTCGAAGACAGGACGATGGCGTCAGATCCTCTGGACGGGCAAGTCCTTCTCCCAGTTCGAGGTCCTATCCAACGGCGACATCCTGCTTCTTTGCGCCGGAACCCCAGATCCATCGTTCCCGCTGCGCCCTGGAAGGGATATGACCTTTCAGAGGCATCTGGCGGACACATTTAGCTTCATTGAAATTTATAAGTGCGGGGAAGCCCGGGACCGGCCTTCCTTCGCCATGGGCCTGCCACCTGAGCTCTCAGGCCTCTGCAGGATGGTCGAGGATCTGCCGGTCTTCGACCGCACGATCCCGTTCAATGACCAGATCCTGCTTCTGAATACTCATCTGGGGCTGGTCTACCTGTTCGATGGAAAATCCAAGGAACTTGTCAGAATCGAAACTCCATGGATTTCCATGACGGAATCCTTCCTGCGAGAGGGGATGAAATGGCTCTCAACCCGGGATCCTCGATCCAGGACGATCCTGTCAAGCGCCTCGTTTCCCTATTCCATCACCTTCTACCCGCAGGACAGCCTCAAGGCGATCCTCCTGGTGAGCCTGAACGACAGTTTCAGGCCAGGGCAAAGCAGGAAAATGGACCTGGACGCCCGAAAACGGGGAAACCGGTTCATGCCCGTTTCCCGCGAATTCTCCGATGACGAGGTGGCCCGGGGGGAGTCCTTCCAACTGTATGAGTTGGATCTCCCTCACCGGAGAATCCGTCCTTTCCAGGGCCAGAAACCGGTTTCGTCAATTCTCTCCGTCTCTCCGTCTTCGCTTTGGATCGACCCGGGCGGGAAGGGGGTGGATCTTCGGTTCCTCACCCCGGCCACCGGAAGCCCGGCTCCGAACTGACCACTTCCATCAGGCCCCGGGATGCGGCCCACCCCACGTCCCAGGTCTTCATGCCCTCCAGGAGCTTCACGTCGGCTTCGGGGGGCATGAGGGCGCCCACCCAGCGGTCGCGGCCGGTGTTCTTGGCGGCGTAGAGGCACTGGTCGGCCAGCTTCAGGGCCTGCTGCCAGTCGGCGACCTCGGGATGGTGGGGGTGCACGGGGATGGCGGTGAAGCCGATGGACCAGGTCTTCTGGAATTCCACCCCGCCGGGGAGCGCGAAGGTGCAGGCGCGGATGGCCTCCAGGAGGCCGTTGGCGATGGCGGGGGCGCCGGCGCGCCGGGTGCGCCGGGCCACCAGGAGGAATTCCTCGCCGCCCCAGCGCACCAGGGAATCGGTGGCGCGGGTGGTGGTCCTGAGGATTCCCGAAAGCTGCTTGAGCACCAGGTCCCCGGCCAGGTGGCCATGGGTGTCGTTGACGGACTTGAAGTGGTCGATGTCCATCAGGAACAACAGGATGTCTTCCTTGCTGAGGAGGGGGTCCTGGCCGGCGTCCAGGTGCTCCCGGAAGGCCCGCTGGGCCTGGAGCGCGTCGGTGGGCAGGGAGAGGTCCAGGAACCGGCGGTTGTGGAGGCCGGTGAGGGGGTCCACCAGGGACGCCTCCTCCAGGGCGCGGTTGGCCTTCTCCAGTTGCTGCTTGGAGGCCTCCAGGGCCTCGGTGCGGGCGGCGACCATGGCTTCCAGGGCGGTATTGCGCCGGTGCAACTGGGCGGTGCGCCGGCGGAAGCCCAGGGCCACCAGCCCTCCCGCGGCCAGGACCGAAAGGGTGCGGAACCACCAGGTTCCCCACCAGGGGGGGAGGACCCGGAAGGAGAACCCGGCCACCGGCCCGGGGGGACCGTCCACGAAGCGGCTGCGCACCTCGAACCGGTAGGTTCCAGCGGGCAGGGCCGGGTAGCGCGCCTCGTTGATCCGGGTGTCGCGCCACTCGTTCTCCAGGCCCACCAGGCGCACCTCGTGGCTGATGCGGCTCTCGTTCTGGAACGACAGGCCGGAGAAATGGAAGGAGAGGGTCCGGTCCGCGTAGGGGACCTGCGGGTCGGCCTCGCCCACCGCGTGCTCCCGGCGCAGGTCGCGGATCTCCTGGATCCGGGCGGCGGGGGGCGGGGGCGGGCCCTGGTAGGCCCGGGGCTGGAAGTAGGAGATGCCGTTGGAGAAGCCCTGCCAGAGGCCCCCGTCGGGTTCGATGGTGAGGCCGTTGGCCATGGGGTCCTGGCTCACCAGGCCGTCGCTTTTGATGAAGACGTCGAGTTGCTTGCCGTCCCAGCGTTTCATGCCGCCGCCGGTGCCGAGCCAGAGAACGCCCTTGGCGTCGAAGCCCATGCTCAGGATGCTGTCCCTGAAGAGGCCTTCGGGCTGGGTGAGGGATTCCACTACTTTCCAGGCTCCGTTCACCCGGGCCAGGCGGCTGATGCCCTTGGCATCGAGGTAGGAGACCCACATGAAGCCCTTGGGATCCCGGGTCAGGCTCGCGCAGTTGGTGCCCAGCAGGCCCTGCTCCCGGCCCAGGCGGGTCCAGGTGCGGTTCTCCAGGTAGTAGAGGCCGTGCTCGCCGGCGGCCCAGAGGCCGCCGCCCAGGTCCTTGCGCAGGGAATTGACGCGCTCCTCGGCCTGGTGGCCGGGGAAGGGCAGGCGCTCGGTCTTCCAGCCCCCCTTGACCCGGGAGACCTGGTAGACGCCGTCGGTGCGCGAGCCCAGGTAGGCCCCGCCCTCGGGGGCGCTGGCGATGGTGAGGATCAGGTTGCTGGTCTTACAGGGCTCGATGGAGATCTTCTCCACGCGGTTCGTCTTGAGGTCCAGGCGGAAGACGGTGTTGAAGGCCTCGCTCTTGCCCGAACCTCCGAACCAGAGGGCCTCGCGCCCGGTGCCGCCGCCGGCAAGGAGGGTGCGCCCCTCGGTGCCGCGGAGCACGTGCCAGGTCTCGCCCTTCAGCTCGGCCACCCCGCTGTCGGTGCAGGCGAAGACGCGGCCGTCGACGCTGGGGCCGATGTCCCACACCGAGGGGGACGGCAGGCCCTGGTGGGGGCCGAAGTTCGTCCAGAGGGAGCGCCCCTTGAGCTTGTGGACCCCTTCGCTGGTCACCCAGAGGTTGCCCTCCCGGTCCAGGAAGGTCAGGGATGCCCAGCCGCCGGGGAGGCCCTTGGCCTCGCCCAGGGTCCAGGCCAGGTCCCCGTCGAAGCACGCCAGGCCCAGGGACGTGCCCACCCAGATCCGGCCCGCGCTGTCCTCCACGGGGGGGTAGGGGTTGTAGGTGTTGCCGGGCAGCTTGGCGGAGAGGTCAACCCAGGATCCGTCCCAGCGGTCCCTCCGCCAGAGGCTCTTGCGGTCCCGCAGGAAGATCCGCCCCGAGCGGTCCTGCAGGATCCGGCAGCCGGTGCCGTGGAAGGTGGGGGGCAGGTCCAGGCTGGTCCAGGCGCCGCCCGCCATGCGCCAGAGCCTCGTCTCCGTGGAGAGCAGCAGGGTCCGCAGGTCCCCCGAGGCCCACCCGGACGTGATGGGGTCAGGAAGGGTCTTGACCATCGCCATGGGGCCCTTGCCCCGCCGGGCGAACAGCACGTTCCCCTGGGCGGCCATGGCGTCCCCGTCCCGGCCCAGGGCCAGGAACGTGGAGCGCTGGCGGGGCAGGCCCTCCACGGGCTTCAGGTCCCGGCCCTCCAGGCTGTAGATGCCATTGTCGGTGCCTACCCACAGGCCCCCGGTGGGGGACGCGGCCAGTTCCCAGATGACGCTCGACTTGAGCCCCCGGCCCCAGGGCTGGAACCGTTGTCCGTCGTAGCGGTAGAGGCCGTCCTCGGTGCCGGCCCACAGGTAGCCTTCCGCGTCCTGGGTGAAGCTGTAGACGCCCAGGTTGGTCAGGCCGTCCTCCACCCCGTAGCTCTGGAAGGAGTACACGCCCGGCGGCACCCTGCGACCGGGGGCGGGCGCTCCGAGGAGGGGCAGCATGAGGATCAAACCCGCGACTGCGCGGCCCATGACCGGACGGATGGAAGGCCTCCTTGGGGTTTAGGTGGGTGACGGAAAGGCGAGGCTGGATGGGATCGGTTCAATTATGAACATACGTGCCCCAGGCCGGATGTTCAAGCGTGCCCTACCGGGCCAGGGCCAGGATCTCCAGGACCTTCTCGCTGGTGATGTCCTTGCGCTCGCCCAGGGGCAGGACCTTGCGGGCCTGGAGCCGGTCGACGATCTCCCCGAAACGTTCCTCGCCCACCGAGTAGGCGTTGAGATGGGTGGGATTGCCCATGCTCTCGAAGAAGGTCCGGGTGGCGATGATGCCCTTTTCCAGGCGGACGGCTTCATTGGCGTCATGGAAGTCCCACACCCGGGTGGCGTACTGGATGAGCTTTTCCCGTTTGTCGGTTCGCTGGACCCACAGGAGGTTGGGCAGGACGATGGCCAGGGTCTGGGCGTGGTCCAGCCCATGGAAGGCGGTGAGCTCGTGCCCGATGGTGTGGGTGGCCCAGTCCTGGGGCACCCCGGCGCCGATGAGGCCGTTGAGGGCGAGGGTGGCGCACCACATGACGTTGGAGCGGGCCGCGTAGTCCGTGGGGTCGGCCAGGGTCCGGGGCCCCTCCTCGATGAGGGTGCGCAGGATGGCTTCGGCGAAGCGGTCCTGGAGCGGCGCGTCGGCGGGGTAGGTGAGGTACTGCTCGACGGTGTGCACGAAGGCGTCCACCACGCCGTTGGCGATCTGGCGGGGCGAGAGGGTGAAGGTGGTCTCGGGGTCCAGGATCGAGAACCTGGGGAACACCAGGGGCGAGGAGAAGGCGATCTTGTCCCGGGTGGCGGCCCGGGTCACCACCGCGAAGCAGTTGGACTCGGAACCCGTGGCGGGCAGGGTGAGGACGGTGCCCAGGGGCAGGGCGGTGCGGGGGGCCATGTGGCGGCTCACGATGTCCCACTCGTTGCCCTGCCAGGGCACGGCGGCGGCCATGAACTTCGTGCCGTCGATGACGGAGCCGCCGCCCACCGCCAGCAGGAAGTCCACCTTCTCCGCCCGGGCCAGCTCCACGCCCTTCATGAGGGCCTCGAAGGTGGGGTTGGGCTCGATGCCGCCGAATTCCAGCAGCTCGAAGCCCTCCAGGGCCTTGCGGACCTGGTCGTAGACCCCGTTGGCCTTGATGCTGCCGCCCCCGTACGTCATGAGGACGCGCGCGCCGTGGGGCACCTCCCGGCGAAGGGAGCCGATCTGGCCGGCCCCGAAGAGGATGCGTGTGGGATTGTGGAAGGTGAAGTTCTGCATGGTGCCTCGCGAATGGGTTCAACGGTTCACTTGCACTCCAGCCAGCTGTTCCCGCGCCGTACCTCGGCCGCCAGCTTCACGCCCAGGGGCCCCAGGTCGTCGGCGCCCTCCATGGCGTCCTTGAGCAGGGCGGATACGGCGTCGGCCTCGGCGGGGGGCGCCTCCACCAGCAGCTCGTCGTGCACCTGCAGCAGCAGCCGCGACTCCAGCCCCCCGGCTACCAGGGACCGGTGCAGGCGCACCATGGCCCGGCGCATGAGGTCGGCCGCGGTGCCCTGGACGACGGTGTTCACGGCCTCCCGCAGGGCCTGGGCCTTGAGGCCCTGGTTGGGCGACTGGAGGTCCGGGATGCGCCGCACGCGGCCCCACAGGGTGCGCACCAGGCCCTCCTCCAGGGCCCGGGCCTTGGTGGCCTCGATCCACTCAGCCACCTTGGGCATGCGCTCGAAGTAGCGTTCGATGAAGGCCTTGGCCTCCTTGAAGCTGATGCCAAGGCTCGCGGAGAGGGCGTAGGCGCCCTGGCCGTACAGCAGGCCGAAGTTCACGGCCTTGGCGGCACTGCGCTGGTCGGCGGTGACGGCCTCCATGTCGACCCCCAGCACCTCCGAGGCGGTGCGGCGGTGGATGTCCTCGCCGCGGGCGAAGGCGCCCAGGAGCACCGGATCCCCGGCCAGGGCCGCCACCACCCGCAGCTCGATCTGGCTGTAGTCGGCGTCCAGGAAGACCCAGCCGGCCCTGGGCACGAAGGCGCCCCGGATGGCGCGGCCCTCCTCGGTGCGCACGGGGATGTTCTGGAGGTTGGGGTCCGACGAGGCCAGACGGCCGGTGGCCACCGCGGCCTGGTGGAGCCTCGTGTGGAGGCGGCCCGTCACCGGGCTCACCATCGTCGGAAGGGCCTCCACGTAGGTGGAAAGGAGCTTCTGCATCTGGCGGTGGCGCAGCAGCACCCGGGCGATCTCCCCGTCCTCCCGCAGGGCCAGCTCCGTCAGCACGTCCTCGTCGGTGGCCGGGGCCTTGGTCTTGTCGGTGCGCTTGAGGACGGGCAGGTTCAGCTTCTCGTAGAGGATCCGGCCCAGCTGCGCCGGGCTGTTGAGGTTGAAGGCCTCGCCGGCAAGCTCGAAGGCGCGGTCCGCGGCCCCGTCCCGGGCCACGCGCATGGCCTTGGCCAGGTGCTCGAGCACGTCCACGTCCAGGCGCACCCCGTCCAGCTCCAGGTCCGCCAGGACCTCCACCAGGGGCAGGTCCACGTGCCGGTAGAGCTTCAGGAGGCCGCCGTCCACCAGCGGCCTGAGCTTGCCGCAGAGCTGCAGGGCCAGATCGGCGTCCTCGGCCGCGTACTGCACCGCCTGGGCGAAATCCGCCTCGTCGAAGCGCTTCTGGGTCTTGCCCTTGCCCACCACGGCCTCGAAGGGGATGGGACGCAGGTCCAGGTGGCGGGAGGAAAGGTCGTCCAGGTTGTGGCGCAGGCGGGAATCCACCAGGAAGCTGAGCACCATGCTGTCGTCGGCCAGGCCCCGCACGGGCATCCCGTGGCGCTTGAGCACCTGGAGGTCGTACTTCAGGTTCTGGCCGGCCTTGCCCACCGCCTCGTCCAGGAAGAGCGGCCCCAGCACCTCCCGGGCCTCCTCGAACGGAATGTTGCGCGGGTCCAGGTAGGGCTCCAGCTCCCGGAAGAAGGCCCCGGGTTCGCCCTGCAGGTCCAGGAGCCCCTCCGGGAGGCCCGAGTCCGGCAGGAGCCCCGGGAGGGACCCGGCGGTGTCCCCGGAGCCGGGCCGCAGGTGCGCCAGGGGCACGTAGAGGCCCTCGCCGGGTTTCCAGGCGAGGCTCAGGCCCACGATGTGGCCCCGGGTGGGGTCGATGGAGGTGGTCTCGGTGTCCAGCCCGAAGGTGCCGGCCTCCCGGCACCGGGCCGCGGCCTCCACGAGATCGGCCTTGGTGGCCGCCGCGCGGTAGGTGCGGGCCGGGGACGGCGTGGCGGCGCTGCCCACTTCGGTGAACTCCTTGGTGAGCTGCTCGAAGCCCAGGGCCTTGAAGGCGGCCCGGGCCTGGGCCGGATCCACGCCCTGGTAGGCCAGGTCCGCCAGGGTCACCGGCAGGGAGAGGTCCGTGACCACCGTGACCAGGCGGCGCACGAGCTCCAGGCGGGGCAGGGCGGCCTCCAGACCCTCGCGGTGGGCCTTGCGCTTGAGTTCGCCCCGGTGCTCCACGATGGCGTCCAGGGTGCCGTACTGCTCCACCAGGTCCCGGGCGCCCTTCTCGCCGATGCCGTCGACGCCCTTGACGTTGTCGCTGGCGTCGCCCATGAGGGTGAGCACGTCCACCACCTGCTCGGGCCACACGCCGAAGCGCTCCTTCACCCCGGCGCGGTCGATCCACACCTCGCCGTCGCGGTTGTTGAGGACCCGGATGCACCCCGCGTCGTCCACCAGCTGCAGGAGGTCCTTGTCCGGGCTCACGATCACCGACGGGAGCCCCGCCGCGCAGGCCTGGCGGGCCAGGGTGCCCATGACGTCGTCGGCCTCGTAGCCGGAAAGCTCCACGATGGGGATGTTCAGGGCCTTGATCAGGTCCCGGATGAGCGGCACCTGGGGGCGCAGGTCCTCGGGCATTTCCGCGCGGTTGGCCTTGTACTCCGGGTAGATGTCGTGCCGGAAGGTGGGCTCGGGCCGGTCGAAGACGGCGGCGATGTGGGTGGGCTTGTGCTGGGCCACCAGGGCCAGGAGCATGCGGGCCATGGTCAGGGCCGCACCGTTCTTCATGCGGAGGTTGCCGTAGTACGCACGGAAGATCAGGGCGAAGGCGTCAATCAGGTAGAGGCGGTCTTCGGACATGGGGATAGTGTGGGCCGGCGGCCCCGCCCTGTCATCAGGGAACGGTCAGGAAAGGCCGAAGGCCTTGCGAACCGCCCAGTCCCAGACGGCGCCGGGCAGGAGCGCCTTCCCCAGGGTCGCGAGGAGGGCGTCCCGGCCGATGAGGATCCGCCGGGGCGGGTCGGCCTGGCCCAGGGCCGAGGCGATGCGCGCGGCGCAGGCCTGCGCGCTGAGGCCTTGACTGGCGGCGTGGGTGCGCTGGCGGTCCAGGTAGGCCTCCATGGCCGGGGCGAAGGGCGTTCCCCGGATCCGTTCGGGCAGGTCGCCCAGGGCCCGGGCCAGGGTCTCCCGGAACTCGGAGCGCACCGCTCCCGGTTCCACCAGGATCACCCGCACCGCGGGCGACACCTCCAGCCTGAGGGTCTCGGCCAGGGCCACCACGGCGTGCTTGGAGGCGGTGTAGGCCCCCGCCATGGGCACGCTCATGCGCCCCAGGATGGAGGCCACGTGGACGATGCGCCCCTCCCCGGGGGCCGCCGCGGCCCGGATCAGGGGCAGGAAGGCCCGGGTGGCCGCGTGGAGCCCCACCACGTTGGTCTCGAACTGGGCCCGCATCTCTTCCGTTCGCAGCAGTTCCAATGGCCCCATCTGCCCGTAGCCCGCGTTGTTCACCAGCGCCGTGAGCCGCAGGCCCCGGCAGGCCTCCACCGCCGAAGCCAGGCTGGCCGCGTCGGTGACGTCCAGGGGAAGGCGGAGCAGGTCCTCCCCCTCGGCCAGGCCCTCCAGGCTCTCCATCCGCCGGGCCGTGGCCACCACCCCCCAGCCCGCGCTCCGGCAGGCTTCCACCAGGGCGCGGCCGATGCCGGTGGAACAGCCCGTGATAAGCACCCAGCGCCGCATGCGTCCTCCAAGGATGCGGCCAGGGTAGCGCACATTCCCGCCTTCCCGGGGCCCGGAGGCTTTCCCGAAGGCCGTGGCTTCCGGCGAAGCATCCTCGCGATTTCGATCGTTCTTGCGATTCTTCGCCCGTTCGGAAGGGCCCCAGGGGCGGGAATGGGCTTCCTTTTCCCGTGGCCCAATCGGAATAGGGGTCGTAGAATTGCCTTATTCGGGAGGTTGGATGGGAATTTTCTCATTAATTTATGGATTAATATCTTATTTGCTCTTTTTGGGCACTTTTGTGTATCTGATGGGATTTTTGGGGGACCTGGTCGTGCCGCGGTCCGTCTCCGTGGGCCCTGCCGCCCCGGCGGGGCTGGCCCTGGCCGTGGACCTGGCGCTGGTGGCCATCTTCGGGATCCAGCACAGCCTCATGGCGCGCCCGGGGTTCAAGCGGGCCTGGTCGCGCCTAGTGCCGCCCCACCTGGAGCGCAGCACCTACGTCCTGCTTTCCAGCGCCGCCCTGGCGCTCCTTTTCTGGCTTTGGCGGCCCCTGCAGGGCGAGGTGTGGCTCCTGCGCCATCCCCTCCCGCGGCTGGCGGCCCAGGCGGCTTTCGGCGCCGGGGCCGCCGTGGTTCTGGCGAGCACCTTCATGATCAGCCACGGGGACCTCTTCGGCCTGCGCCAGGTGTGGGCCCGGTTCCGGGGGGGGCCCTACCTGGAGGCGCCCTTCCGGCTCACGGCCTTCTATGCCCGGGTCCGGCATCCCCTGATGCTCGGCTTCCTGGTGATGTTCTGGGCGGCGCCGCGGATGACGCTGGGCCATCTGGTCTTTTCCGTGGCCATGACCGGCTACATCCTCGTGGGCACGGCCCTGGAGGAGCGGGACCTGCTGCGGAGCCTCGGTTCTAGGTACGAGGCCTACCGCCGGGAAGTGCCCCGGTTCTTCCCGGTGCCGTGGCGCAGGGCGGGGCGGCCCTGAGCCCGGTCAGCGGAGGGTCAGAAAGGCGACCAGGCAGAGCGCCCAGCTCGCCAGCCCCGCCACCTGGGCCCGGGGGCCCTTGAGGGCCTTGACGTGGTGAAGGTGCAGCGCCACGCCCAGGGTGAGCCAGGAGGCCAGGAGCCAGGGCGCGGGGGCGTCCCTGCGCAGGGCCGGGAGGACCAGCGAGGCCCCGGCGGCCAGGAAGAGGATGCGCGTCCCCTGGAGGGTGAACCGCTCCCAGCCGGGGGGCGCCGCCTTGTCCTTCCTGGGTTTCAGGAGGGGCTTGACCCAGAACATCCACGGGATGCCCACGGCCAGGAAGGCCAGACCCGGAGCCGCCGCCCAGCGGGGGCCGGCGAGCCCCGCCAGCAGGAGCATGGGACCGGTGTGGACCAGCAGGAAGCCGACCCGGGCCCGGTCATAGGGCCTGCGCTTCCAGGCGATGGCGACCGAGGAGATGGCGAGGACCGCCACCAGGACCTGGAAGGGCAGCCCGTCCCGGATGCCCGCGGCGCACAGGGCCGCCAGGAGGGCCAGTTGCACCGCCGCGCTGGTGACGGAGGTGAAGATGGCCACTAGAAGAACGCCAGGAGGCCGGCCATGTAGAAGCACACCTCGACCCAGGGCTCGAAGCGGGGCTTGCCGGCGGAGAACCGCTCCTGGAAGAGCCACAGGTGGAGCACCGGGTAGGCCAGGCACGCCAGGAGGATCCCCGCCTGGATCCATCCGTGGGGGGAAGGCACGCGCAGGGTGGCGGCGAGGACGGCGGCGGCGGCCACGGCCAGGGCGGCCAGGAGGAGGATCTTGGTGGTGCGCCGGCCGAAGACGATGGGCAGGGTCTCCTTGCCCAGGATCTGGTCGTTCTGCATGTCCTTGAGGTTGAACAGGGTGGTGCGGGCGAAGCCCAGGACGGCCACCAGGAGGATGCCGGCCCAGACCCGGGGGCCCCAGGCCATGCCGTGGTGCCAGAGGGGCAGCGCCAGGGCGACCACCGCCAGGGCGGAGGGGACGAGGATGTCCTTGGACCCGGGGATGGCCTGGATGCTCACGGTCATGCCGCCCAGCTGGAGCTTGCGCTTGTAGACCATGCCGAAGATGGAGGCCGCGGCCACCACCAGGAGGGAGCCCAGGCCCAGGGTGGCCGCCAGCACCAGGGCCGCCACCAGGGCGGCCAGGGCGGTGCCGACCATGAGGGTGCGGTTCCGTTCCAGGATGCGGGCCCTGGCGGGCCCCTTGGAGCCCAGGCCCAGGGGGTTGAGGTAGGGGGCGATCAGGAACATGGTCAGCACGTAGAAGCCGGTGATGGCGGCGTACTTCCACGAGGGGGGCAGTCCGGTCCAGGCGTGGACGCCCAGGGTCAGGACCGCCGCGCCCACGGCCAGCTTCATGGGGGTGCCGAAGGCCGCGTTGAGCATCTTGGTGTAGCGCTCGGGGCCCTTGCCGTGCTGCTCGAGGATGTCGACCACCTCTTCCACCAGCCAGGTGGGGGTGGAGGCCCCGGCCATGACGCCCACGGTGCCGACGCCCTCGAAGCGGGCCAGGTCCAGTTCCGCCGCCGTCTCCACGTACTGCACGGGCTTGCCGTAGTGCACGGCCAGCTCCGCCAGGTGCTTGGTGTTGGAGGAGGCCCTGCCGCCCACCACCACCACGTAGTCCACGGTGCGGGCGAGGTTGCGCGCCTCCTCCTGGCGGGTCCAGGTGTCCTCGCAGATGGTGTTCTCCGCGATGCATTCCTTCGAACGCCCCCGGATGTACTCGGAGATCTCCTGGAAGTCCTTGGTGGTGAAGGTGGTCTGGGCCACCACGAGGACCTTCTCCAGCACCTCGTCGGGGAGGGCCCTGGCCTCGTCCATGTTGGCCACGATGGCGCTGCCGCTGTCGGCGAAGCTCTGGTGGGCCACGCTTTCCGCGTGCCCGTGGGTGCCGAGGATGATGGTGAAGTAGCCCTTGGGGCTCCACTTCTTGATCCGGCTGTGCACCTTGGCCACTTCGGGGCAGGTGGCGTTGACGATGTCCAGCTCACCCTGCTGCTGGCGCTCCTTGAGGCCCCGCAGGGACTGGATGGGGATGCCGTGGGCCCGGATCACCACCGTGCCGGGGGCCACGGTCTCCGGGGCCGAGGCCACGGACACCCCCCGGCGGCCGATGAGCTCCAGCGCCTGGGGGTTGTGGATGAGGGGGCCGAGGGTCTGGACGGGTCCGGCGTGGGTGCGGGTGGAGGCCTCCAGAACCGCGTCCATGGCCCTGCGAACGCCCCAGCAGAACCCCGCCGTCTTGGCCACGATCACCTTCATCTGCCCCGCTCCAATCCAGACCAATCCGGTCAGGGTTCAAGTCTACCGTTCCCCAGGCCCGCCGGGCAGGTGTTATTTCCTGGCTTTTCTTCGGGTTTTCCAATTAACCTGAAGTCAGGGTTCCTGATGCCCAAGGATATTTGTACATGACCGCTGCCCCCTTGCTTCCCGTCTCCCTGACCTGCAACACGGATCTGAGGTTCATCGATCTGATCCAGGTGGTGGGATCGGAACTGCTCAAGCATATGAATTTTTCACACGAGGACGGGGAACGCGTCTGGCTGGCCATCCAGGAGGGCATCGGCAACGCCATGCGCCACGGGAACAAGCTGGACAAGCGCAAGAACATCGAGGTCACCTTCACCCCCTTGGCCAACAAGCTGGAGATCCGCATCCACGACACCGGCAAGGGCGTGAACCTGGCGGCCCTGCCCAACCCCAACCTGCCCGAGAACCTCCTGAAGCCCTGCGGCCGGGGGGTGTTCTTCATGAAGCAGGTGATGGACCAGGTGTCCATGGAGACCGACGCGGGCGGCAGCACCCTCCTGCTGGTGAAGCACCGCCGCACGGCGGAGCACACGGTGGAAACCGCCTAGGCTAGTTTCCCAGGTAGGTGAACCAGAACCTCACCCCCAGGGAACTGCCCTCGAATCCGTCCGGCAGCCTCGGCAGGGGGTCCGACCTGCGCACGGCCATCAGGGCGCTCTGGTCCATGTTCGGGTTCCCGCTGGGGATCTCGATGCGGGCCCCGTCGATGCCGCCGTCCCGGCGGATGCGGAAGTAGATCTGCACCCGGCCCTGGCTGGAGGTGACGCGGTTCCAGTTGCCGGTGATGCGGCTCTGCACCTGCTGGACGTACCACATGAAGGGGAAGTTGCCGTCAAGTTCGCCCACCAGGCCGGTTCCGCCGGCCACGCCGTTGGACGCCTTGAGGCCGGGGATGCCCGTGCCCACGCCGATGCCGCCCCCGCCGCCCGAGCCCGAGGCGCCGATGGAGGGATTGGGGCTGGGGGTCTTCCCCTTGGAGGCCACGGGCGCCTTGCCCATGCTGTCGGGGTTGGTGCTGGTGCCCTGGAGGGGCTTGGACGCCTTGGTGCCGAAGGCGTTGGGAGAGGGGTTGTAGCCGGTGGGCTCGTTGCGCTTGGGGGCCACCTCCTCCACCCGCCGCTGGCGCTCGCCCTGCTTGCCCTCCTCCAGGGGCGCCTCGCCCCCGGCCACGCCCTCCACGCCGGCGGCGGGCAGGCGCACCCAGGTGACCTTGGCGTCCTCGGGAGCGGGGTCGGACTTGGGGGTGAAGAGGATCGCGCCCACCGCGAGCACGTGGAAGGCGACGCTCACGCCGATGGCCAGGGACATGCCCCGCTTGCCCAGCTGGGCGCGTTCGTGGAGGTAGGCGTACAGGTCCTGGCTCACGGGCGCCTCAGCGTTCCATGGGCTCGGTTCCCGCGGGGGCGGTGGAGGCCGAGGTGACGAAGCCCACCTGCGTGAAGCCGGCCTCGCGGATGGCGTCGACCACCGCGATGACGCGTCCGTAGGGGATGTTGAGGTCGGCCCGCACCATCACGGGGCGCTTGCGGCTTTCGGCAGCGCGCTGGCGAAGCTGGGCCTTGAGGACCCCTTCCTGCACGAAGTGCTTCTCGAACTCGATGCGCCCGTCCCGCACCAGGGTCACCACCAGGGCCTCGGACTCCAGGTTCTTCCCGGTACGGCTCTCGGGAAGGTTCACGTCGACGCCGGTGGTGAGCATGGGCGCGGCCACCATGAAGATGATCAACAACACCAGCATCACGTCGATCATCGGCGTCATGTTGATGTCGGCCATCTGTCCGCGCTTGGAACCGGGAGTGAATGCCATTCGCCCTTACCTCTGCACCAGTCTACACCTTCGACATAGAATGGTAGTCCATGGCCACTCCGATCCGTCTCATCGTAAGCGAAAAACCCAGCATGGGACGCGCCATCGCGGCCGCGCTGGGCATCCAGGGCTCGGGGCGCAGCTTCATCCAGGGCGACGGCATCATCGTCACCTGGTGCGTGGGCCACCTCGTGGAGGCCCTGGATCCCGAAGGCTACGACCCCGCCCTCAAGCGCTGGCGCATGGACAGCGTGCCCTTCTTCCCGCCGGAGTTCCGCTACGCGCCCATCGCGTCCACCCGGGACCAGTACGAGGTGGTGGAGCGGCTCATGAAGCGGGATGACGTGGGCGACATCGTGAACGCCACAGACGCCGGGAGGGAAGGGGAGCTCATCTTCGACCTGGTGTACCGCCTGGCCAAGGCCACCAAGCCCGTGCACCGCTTCTGGACCTCCAGCCTCACCGACGACGCCATCCGCGAGGCCTACGGGAAGATGAAGCCCGGCGAGGCGTACGCGGGCCTGCGCGACGCAGCCCGGTGCCGGCAGGAGGCGGACTGGCTCGTGGGCATCAACTGCACCCGGGCCCAGACGCTGGCGCAGCAGCAGGCCGGAGGCGAAGGCGTCTACTCCATCGGCCGCGTGCAGACACCGACCCTGGCCCTGCTGGTGAACCGGGAACTGGAGATCCAGAACTTCGTGCCCAAGGATTTCTGGACGCTGTGGGCCGTGTTCCAGGCCGAGGCCGGCGTCTACAAGGGGAAGTGGTTCCGGAAGGAGGATGGCCGGGACCAGGACCGCTTCGACACGGAGGAGGCCGCCAGGGGCCTCGCCGAGGCCCTCAAGGGCAAGCCCGGGCGCGTGGCGTCGGTCACGGCGCGCACGGAGAAGAAGAAACCCGAGCTCCTCTACGACCTCACCAACCTGCAGAAGGAGGCCAACAAGCGCTTCGGCCTCACCGCCGAACACACGCTGGCCGTGGCCCAGGAGCTCTACGAAGCCAAGCTCATCAGCTACCCCCGCACCAATTCCCGCTGCCTCACCGAGGCCGACGCGGCGAAGATCCCCGCGTGGATCCGCTCCCTGGCCACGGGCCAGCTGGAGGCCCTGCGGCCCTTCGTGGACGACCTGCGCAAGCGCTGGCCCCAGAAGCTGGACAAGCGGTTCGTGAACGACAAGGAGGTGGAGGACCACACCGCCCTGGTCCCCACCGAGAACCCCGCGAAGAACCTCTCGGGCGACAAGCTCCGCATCTACGAGCTCATCGCCCGGCGGTTCCTGGCGGCCTTCTGGCCGGACCGGGTCGAGGCCAAGACCACCATCGTGACGAAGATCGAGAAGGAATCCTTCAAGACCACCGGCACCGTGGTCAAGGCCCTGGGCTGGTCGGAGGTGGATCCGCCCCATTCCCGGCCGAAGAAGGAGGCCAAGGCCGAGGAGGGCGAGGAGCCCGAAGAGGAGGATGAGGCCGGCACCCTCCCCGCCGTGGCCAAGGACGAGGCCGTGGAGACCAGGGACCTCTTCCCCAAGGCCGGCAAGACCTCCCCCCCCAAGCGCATGAGCGAGGCCGACCTGCTGGGCGCCATGCAGAGCGCCGGCAAGGAGCTGGACGACGACGAGCTCAAGGGCGCCATGAAGGACTGCGGGCTGGGCACCCCCGCCACCCGGGCCAACATCATCGAGACGCTCCTCAAGCGCGCCTACCTGGAGCGCAAGCGCAACATCCTGGCCCCCACGCCCAAGGGCATCGAATTGATCCGCAGCATCCGGGCCGAGCCCCTGCGCAGCCCCCAGCTCACCGGGGAATGGGAGGCGCAGATGGAGCGCATCCGGCGCGGCGAGGCCAGCCGGGAGGTCTTCATGGAGGGCATCCGCGGCTTCGTGAAGGACGTGGTGGGGCAGATCAAGGCCTCGGCCCCCGCGGCCGCCGCGCGGCCCCCCTCGGGCCCGGTGGTGGGCGACTGCCCGCGGTGCGGGTCCCCCCTCCACCTGCGGGAATGGGAGGGGCGCCACTACGTCAAGTGCGCCGCGTCCCGGGATCCCGAATGCCGCGTGGCCTACGAGACCGGGGCGGACGGGAAGCCCGCGGACCTCTGCCGTCTGTGCCAAGGCCCCCTGCGCACCACCAAGGCCGGCTCCAAGGTGTGCGTGCTGTGCGGCGCCTGGGCCTCGGACCAGCCCGAAGGCCTGCCCGAACCCGGCCTGTGCCCCGGCTGCGGGCAGCCCATGCGCATCATCCGCTCCACCACCCGGGGACAGTTTTTCCGCCGCTGCGCCCCCTGCGGCACCGTGGAACCCCTCAAACTCCCCTGATCCCCCTGTGGCGGATGCTGAAAACGGGTATCATGGGCAGACTTTCCTGGTCCCACGGGGGTCGCCATGGCAAAAATCGACAAGTTCCTCGTCCAGATGGTGAACAAGGGCGCGGCGGTGCTGCGGCTGGATCCCGGCGATTCGCCCGTGGTGGAGGTGGCCGGCGGCCACCGCATCGCGCTCAGCTCCCAGGAGCTGCTGGGGACCGTGCTGGACGGCCTCGCCAAGGAGATCCTGCCCGAGGAGCACTCCACCGCCTTTCTGCGCGGGGAGAACGTGAGCTTCGACTACGTCCTGGAGGGCGTCCGGTTCCAGGTGCTGCTCTGCCGGACCAGCCTGGGCACAAGGTTCGTGGTGGGGCGGTTCCGCCCGGCGGCGGAGACCGGCGCGGTGGCCACGGCCCTGGACAGCCTCGACCCGCTCATCCTGACCCTGCTCACCGGGGGCGGCTCGGACCTGTACCTGGGCGCCGACGAGGCCCCCCTGGTGCGTATGGGGGGCGAGGTGCAGTCCCTGGGCGACTACGGGAAGCTCTCCGCCAAGCGGCTCCAGGAACTGGTGCAGACGTGGGTTCCCCCCAAGGTGTGGGAGGCCTTCCTGGCCGGCCAGGACACGGAATTCGCCCGCACCGACCCGGGCCTTCCCTGCCGGCTGCGGGTGAGCCTCTACCATGGCCACGCCGGCCCCAGCATCGCGGTGCGGGTGGTTCCCCGGGAGGTTCCCGATCCCGACACCCTGGGCCTGCCCGACACCGTGCGGCGTCTGGCGGGGCTCAACAAGGGGCTGGTGCTCCTGACGGGCCCCATGGGCAGCGGGAAGTCCACCACCCTGGCCTGCCTCCTGGCCCTGGCCAACGCCAGCCGCAAGAGCTTCGCCGTCACCATCCAGGATTCCATCGAGTTCGAGTTCCCTCCCGGGGCCTGCCTGATCCGCCAGCGGGAGGTGGGGTGCGATCCCGTGCGCCAGAAGCAGGCCCTGCGCGCCGCCATCCGCCAGGCCCCGGACATCCTCGCCGCGGGCGAGATCCGGGACGGCCAGACCCTTGAGCTGTGCCTCCAGGCCGCCCAGACGGGACGCATGGTCCTGGCGACGCTCTCCACCGCCACCCAGGAGGAGACCCTGGCCACCCTGGCGGGGTTCTTCCCTCCGGACCAGCGCCGGCGCGTCCTGGCGCGCATTTCCGAGACCCTGACCGCCATCCTGGGCCACACCCTCCTGCCCAAGGCCGGTGGGGGGCAGGTGGTGGCCCTGGAGACCCTCTTCAACAACCCGGGCATCGCCGCCCTGATCCGCGGCGACCGCCTCGGCCACCTGGCCGAGGCCATGAAGCAGAGCCGCTACGGCCAGACCTCCCACAACGAAGCCCTGGTGGCCCTCATCCTGTCGGGCAAGGTGGATCCCATGGTGGCCTACCTGCGGTGCCACGACCGGGAGTCCTTCATCGCCGCGTGCCAGCGCGCCGAGATCGACTTCGATCCCAGGGACGCGGGGCAGCTGGTGACCGAAGGCTGATCAGCGCGCCGCCACCGCCGCCGGCCTCCGGCCTCGGGGCGGGGCGAGCTTGCGCGCCAGGAGGTGCAGGAGGTGCGCGTTCCCGTCGGCGTCTGGCAGCATCACGAGGTTGACCGTCGTCTCCACGTCGCCCATGGCGCGGTGGGCCGTTCCCGCGGGAATGCGCAGGCGTTCGGCCAGGTGCTGGAGCCGGGTGCTCTCCAGGGCGGGGTGGAGCCTGCGCCAGGGGATGCCCCGGCAGGAGCAGCCCCACACCAGGGCATCGGCCAGGGGCATCACCTGGCGCACGAAGCCCTTGTCGAAGCCGCTGTTGTGGGCCACCACCAGGGCGGCCCGGCCCAGCAGGGCCTCCACCCGGGCGGCGTCGATGCGGCGGCCCCGCACCATGGCGTCGGTGATGCCGTGGATGGAGGTGGCGACGGCGGGGATGGGGATGCCGGGGTCGTTCAGCTCCTGGTAGGCGTCCACGGTGCGCAGCAGGCGCCCCGTGGACGTCTCCACCTCCAGAAGGACCACGGCGATCTCCACCAGGCGGTCCTGGGACGGGTAGAGCCCCGTGGTCTCGGTGTCCACGACGGCGACGAGGGTGGTGGGGGAAGGCGTCACGGATCCCCTACTTCGCCGCGATCTTCTCGAGGGCCTTCATGAACTCCATGGGCAGGGGGAAGACGATGGTGCTGTTCTTCTCCACGGCGATTTCCGTGAGGGTCTGGAGGTAGCGCATCTGGATGGCCACGGGGTTCCGGCTGATGGTGTCGGCGGCTTCCAGCAGCTGCGTGGAGGCCATGAGCTCGCCCTCGGCGGCGATGACCTTGGCGCGCTTCTCGCGCTCGGCCTCGGCCTGCTTGCCCATGGCGCGCTGGATCTGCTCGGGCAGGTCCACGGACTTCAGCTCGACGCTGGTGACCTCCACGCCCCAGGGCTCAGTGGAACGGTCGATGATCTCCCGCAGGCGCACGCTGAGCTTCTCGCGGTCCGCCAGGAGCTCGTCCAGGCTCACTTCGCCCAGCACGGAACGCAGGGTGGTCTGGGCGATCTGGCTGGTGGCGTAGTAGTAGTTCTCCACGCCGATGATGGCCTGCTTGGTGTCCAGGACCTTGAAATACACCACGGCGCTCACCTTCAGGCTCACGTTGTCCCGGGTGATGATGTCCTGGCTGGGCACGTCGAGCACCACGGTGCGAAGGCTCACCACCACCGCGCGCTGGAAGGGGCGCAGCACGAAGATGAGGCCGGGGCCCTTGGGCACGGGGCCCACCTTGCCCAGGGTGAAGATCACCGCCCTTTCGTACTCGTTGATCACACGGATGCAGGACGCCAGCCAGAAGATGACGCCCAGGATGATCGGCAACGTGCAGCCGAGACCTGCCAAGGGTGCGGGCATGTGAACCTCCTTCGTTCACCCCATTCTCGCAGGGAGCGCCTCGGGCGGCGCCGGTTTCATCGGCGGACGTACGGGTTGCCCGCGGCCTCCTCCCCGATGGTGGTGGACGGGCCGTGCCCCGGGATCACGAGGGTGGCGTCCGGCAGGGCATACAGCTCGCGCTGGATGCTCTGCTCCAGGTGTTCGAAGCTGCCGCCCCACAGGTCGGTGCGGCCCACGCCGCCCTGGAAGAGGGTGTCCCCGGCCAGCACCACGCCGCCGCGCTCGAACTCGCCGCGAAAGCAGCAGGAGCCGGGGGTGTGCCCGGGCGTGTGCAGGGTCGTGAGGCCGCCATGGGCCTCCCCTTCGGCCAGGGGCGCGGTGTCGGGGCGGGGAATGGGGTCCATGCCGAAGATGCCCGTCTGCATGTCCAGTGCGTCCAACAGGAAGAGGTCAGCCGGATGGAGCAGGGCCGGGCACTGCCAGAACTCCTGGAGCTCCCGGGTGGCCCCCACGTGGTCGAAATGGGCGTGGGTGTGGAGAAGGGCGGCGACCTTGAAACCCAGGGTCTTGACCCGCTGGGCGATGCGGGCGCCTTCGCCCCCGGGGTCCACCACGACGCCCTGGGCGGTGGCGGGGTCCCAGAGGAGGGTGCAGTTGCAGCCCAGGGGGCCGACGGGAAAGGATTCGAGCTTGAGCACGGCGTCTCCGGAAGGGCTGTCCACGGCGCCCTTTTCCGATTAGATTATCCAATATCCCCGTTTGCACAAATGACATGGACAGTCCGTCCCCCATCGGCAGGCACCGGACCCGCAAGGGCGAAGGGATCAACCTGTGCCGGCACTGCCCCCGAACCTCCACGCCGTGATCGAGGTCCCATGAAAGCCCTCGTCCCCCATTCCCTGAGAAGCCGGGTCACCCTCATGCTCCTGGTCACGGCGGGGCTGGCGATGGTGCTGTCGGCGCTGTGCTTCCTCGCCTTCGAGGCCTGGTCCCTGCGCGCGGCGGCCGCCGGCGACCTGCGCAGCCTGGGGAACATCATCGCCTACAACGCGAGCCCCGCGGTGGCTTTCGACGTGCCCACCCCGGCCTCCAAGATCCTGGAGGTGCTCAAGGACCGCAAGCACCTCACCACGGCCCGCATCCACCGGGCCGACGGTTCCGTCCTGGCCCGCTACCCGGTGGGCGCCCCCCCGGACGAACCCGTCCTGCCCCTGGCCGGCGCCCGGGAGGAGGTCAGGGCCACCGCCTCGGGAAACCTGGCCATGACCTGCCTCATCCGCAGCGAGGAGGGCCACCCCATCGGGGTCCTGTACCTGGAGGCGGACCAGGGCGAACTCACCAGCCGCATCGCCTGGACGGGGATCGTTCTCACGGCCATCACCCTCCTGATGGGGGCCCTCACCTTCCTGTTCGCGTCCCGGTTCCAGGGCGTGCTCACCCGGCCCATCCTGGGGCTGGTGGAGGTGGTGACCCGCGTCGCCTCCAGCCAGGACTACGGCCTGCGGGCGGTGAAGGGCGGCGCGGACGAACTGGGCCTCCTCACCGAGAGCATCAACACCATGCTGGCCCGCATCCAGGACCAGGACGCCCGGCTCGCGGACCACAGGGACCACCTGGAGCGGGAGGTGGCCCTGCGCACCGCCGAACTGGTGCAGGCCAACAGCGAGCTGAAGGTGGCCAAGGACCGCGCGGAGGCCTCCAGCCGCGCCAAGAGCTCCTTCCTGGCCAACATGAGCCACGAGCTGCGCACGCCCCTGAACGCCATCCTGCTCTATAGCGAAGTGATCAAGAACGAGGCGGAGGACAGCGGCGCCGCCGACATCCTCGCGGACGCGGCCCGGGTCGACCAGGCCGGACGCCACCTCCTGCACCTCATCAACGACATCCTGGACCTGGCCAAGATCGAGGCCGGCAGGATGACCCTGGTGAACGAGCCGTTCCAGGTGCGCGACGTGCTGGAGGAGGTGGTCGCCACCATGGCCAGCCTCGCCTCGCAGAACGGGAACACCCTGACCCTGGAGTGCGGCCCCGGCCTGGACGGGATGGTGGGCGACGCCACCAAGGTGCGACAGGTGATGCTGAACCTGCTGAGCAACGCCTGCAAGTTCACCCGGGACGGGGCCATCCGCGTGGGCGGGCGCCTGGAGGGCGACGGGGTGAGCCTGTCGGTGGCCGACACGGGCATCGGCATCGCCCCCGGACAGGTGGAGCGCATCTTCAGCGAGTTCATCCAGGGGGACGATTCCACCACCCGGCGCTTCGGCGGCACGGGCCTGGGCCTGTCGCTGACCCGGAAGTTCTGCCACATGATGGGCGGCGAGGTGCGGGTGGAGAGCGTGGAGGGCCAGGGGTCCACCTTCACCATCCTCCTGCCCCTGAGGCCCGGCCAGGAAGCCCATCCCCAGGCGCCCGCGGCGCCCCCGCAGGCCACGCCCCCGGGGCGCCTGGTGCTCCTGGTGGACGACGACCCCTCCCTCCTGGACTCCCTTTCCAGGCTCCTGGCCCGGGACGGCTACCGGACCCGCTGCGCCCGGGACGGCCGGGAGGGCCTCGATCTGGCCCGGGAACTGCGGCCGGGGCTCATCGTGCTGGATGTCCTGCTGCCGCGCATGGACGGCTGGGAGGTGCTCACCGCCCTCAAGGCCGACCCCGCGCTGGCGGCGATCCCGGTGGTGATGCTCACCATCCTGGACGAGGCCGAGAAGGGGCTCTCCCTGGGGGCGGTGGACTACCTGAACAAGCCCCTGGACCGGGACCGGCTCCGGCGGGTGCTGGCCCGGCACCTGGCCCCCGCCGCCTCGGTGCTGGTGGTGGAGGACGATCCCCCCACCCGGGAGGCCATGGCCCGGATCCTGCGCACCGAGGGCTACGCCGCCGCCACCGCCGGGGACGGGCTCCAGGCCCTGGACCGCCTGGAGGAGGCCCGGCCCGACGCCATCCTCCTGGACCTCATGATGCCGAACATGGACGGCTTCGAGTTCCTGGTGGCCCGGCAGCGGCGCCCGGACTGGGCGGACATCCCCCTGGTGGCCGTCACCGCCCGGGAACTTACGCCCGCCGACCGGGTGAAGCTGCGCAACGCCGGCGTCGTCAAGACCCTCCAGAAGGGCGTCTTCGGCCGCGGGGAGCTGCTGGAGGAAATCCGGCGGCTGGTGGGGCGGACCTGGGCCGACGGGACCCCCGGACCCGGGGGCGGTTGAAACGATCGGTCCGCGGGCGGCTCGCCACGCGAATTGAGGGTTGGCGTCCCGCCGAAATTCCACCCTAGAATGGGCCCCACCATGCCCACCGCCGACCCGGTCCCCGACGTTCTTGACGCGCTCTACCGAAACAAATCCCGTCATGTGCTGGCCACCCTGATCCGCCTGCTGGGGGACTTCGACGTGGCGGAGGAGGCCATGCACGAGGCGTTCCGCGCGGCCCTGGAGCAGTGGCCGGCCGAGGGCGTTCCGGCCCGGCCCCGGGCATGGCTGGTCTCCACGGGCCGGTTCAAGGCCATCGACGCCCTGCGCCGGCGCGCGCGGTTCGAATCCCCCCTGGACACCCTGGACGCCCAGGACGGGGCCTTCGCCGCACCCCCGGAGGCCGGGGGCGAGGACGAGGTCCTCCACGACGACCGCCTCCGCCTCATCTTCACCTGCTGCCACCCCGCCCTGGGGGCGGAAGGGCGCCTGGCGATCACGCTGCGGGAAGTGTGCGGCTTGACCACCGAGGAGATCGCCCGGGCCTTCCTGGTGCCGCCCTCCACCCTGGCCCAGCGCATCGTGCGAGCCAAGGCGAAGATTCGCAGCGACCGCATCCCCTACGAGGTGCCGTCCCCCCCGGAACTCCCGGACCGGCTCGAGGCCGTCCTCCAGGTGGTCTACCTCGTCTACAACGAAGGCTACTCGGCCTCCTCGGGGGAATCGCTGACCCGCTCCGACCTGTCCGGCGAGGCTATCCGCCTCGGACGCCTCCTGGAGGCGCTCCTGCCGGACCCCGAGGTCCTGGGGCTCCTGGCGCTCATGCTCCTGCAGGAATCCCGGCGCGCCGCCCGGGTCTCCCCGTCCGGGGACCTGGTCCTCATGGCCGACCAGGACCGCACCCTCTGGGACCGGGCGCTCATCCAGGAAGGCACGCGCCTGGTGGCCCGGGCCTTGAGGTCACGCCGGGCGGGGGCCTACACCCTGCAGGCGGCCATCGCCGCGACCCACGCCCGGGCGCCGGCCATCGCCGAAACGAACTGGCGGCGGATCGTGGGATTCTACGACCTCATGACCCGCCTCGACCCGTCGCCGGTCATCCGCCTCAACCGCGCGGTGGCCGTGGCCATGCGAGACGGACCTTCGGCCGGCCTGGCGCTCATCGACCGCCTCCTGGATGCGGGCGAGCTGGCGACCTATCACCTGGCCCACGCCGCCCGGGCGGACCTGTGCCGGCAACTGGGCCGGGCGGACGAGGCGCGCGCCTCCTACCGTGCCGCCCTGGCCCTGGTCCGGCAGGACCCCGAACGGCGGTTCCTGGAGGGCCGTCTGAAGGGCCTGGGCTGATTTTTTTACCCCGCTGTCGATCCGCGCCTTCCCCGATCGACTAATCCATGAAGGCAACCCTTCGAGGAGACCCACCATGAAATACATCTGTTTCGGATACCTGGACGTGGAGAGCTGGGAGAAGATCGCGCCCCGCGAGCAGGACGCCATGATCGACCAGTGCTTCGCCTACGACGACGTGCTCAAGAAGAACGGCCACTGGGTGTGGGGCGAGGGACTCCAGGGCGCCACCACCCTGGCCTGGCGGGACGGGAAGGTCGCCGTGTCGGACGGACCCTATGCGGAGACCAAGGAACTGCTGGGAGGCCTCCTGATCCTGGAGGCCCGGGACCTGAACCAGGCCATCCAGCTCATCTCGAACCACCCCGGCATCCGCATGGGCCGTTGGGAAATCCGCCCGGCGGAGGACCTGAAGCCCATGATCGAAGCGAGCGAAAAGCGTCGCGGAAGCGCGAACTAGAGGGTCAGCCCAGCGCGTGGTAAGCGGCTTTCACCCGCTCCGCCACGTGCCCGCACACCAGGTCGCACACCTCTCCCACCAGCGGCATCACCGGCGAGAAGAAGACCACGTTGCCCTGGGGCTCCCGGTTCGCCAGGCCCACCCGCACCAGGAACGCGAGGTGCTTGCTGGCGTTGGCCTGGGAGAGGGACGTGGCCTCGGCGATGGCGCCCTGGCTCATGGGCCCCTTGGCTTCCAGGAGGGTCCGGAGGATCTTGAGCCGGGACGGGTCGCCCAGGGCCAGGAAGAGGCGGCTCACCTCTTCGATCATGGGGTCGCTCAGGGGCGGATGCTCCATCCAGTCTCCAGTTTACGCATACAAGCATACGTTCCGCGCGCCGGCGTGTCCAGGCGGAGGGCCGGTTCTCAGGACTTCAGTGCGGTCCAGGCGCCCACGTTGTGCACCTCTCGAAAACCGGCCTTCAGCAGGATCCTCCGGGCGGAGGCGCTGCGGATGCCCGAGGCGCAGCAGGTGAGGATGGGCCTTTCCCGGTCCAGGTCCCCCAGCCGGTCCTGCAGGAGCGGCAGGGGGATGTTGCGGGCGTCCTTGGCGTGGCCCTGGCTGAATTCGCCAACCGAGCGCACGTCCAGGACCAGGGCGCCGCGCCCGCGCAGCTCGGCCACCTGCTGCCGGGTGAGGGGGGGCGTGCGGTTCCGGTTCCGCAGGAGGAGGAACCAGGCCAGGCCCACCAGGAGCGCGGCCAGGAGCGTGAATTCGGCGTTGGACATGTGGGGCATGGGTCAGGACCGGGAAGCGCCGCCCAGGGCCCAGAGGGTGCCGAGGACGGCACCGTAGAGCATGGCACGGATGGGGGTGGCGGTGAGAGGGCAGGTGCCGGTGGAGCACCCGATGAGCTTCCAGTATCCCAGCCCCAGGCCGCCTCCGAGGAGGATGCCCAGGGCCAGGCGCTTGGCGACGAGGAGGGTCGGCATCACAGACCGCAGCTGCCCTGGGTGGGCACGCCCAGCCTGGCCAGGATGCGCGACATCAGGCACCAGTTGGTGAAGCCGCTCTGGAAGAGGTTGACGCCCACGAACAGGGTGAGCAGGAACCACCAGGGGCTCACCCAGTGGCCCAGGGCCAGGCTGACCATGATCATGGTGCCGGCGAAGATGTGGACGATGCGGTCGACGTTCATGGGACCTCCCTATTTGGCGGATTCAAGGGCGTTCTTGAGGACGTCGGCGCTCTGCACGCCCACGAAGCGCTGCACGACGTTGCCGTCCTTCAGGACGACGAGGGTGGGGATGGCCTGCACCGCGAACTGGGAGGCCAGGTTCCGTTCGTCGTCCACGTTGAGTTTGGCGACGATGGCACGGTCGCCCATCTGGTTGGCGACCTGGTCCACGATGGGGCCCTGGGTGCGGCAGGGGCCGCACCAGGGGGCCCAGAAGTCGATGAGGACGGGCTTGCCCTGGGCCTTGATGGCGGGGAAGGCGGAGGCGGTGAGGGTGACGACGTTGGACACGGCGGGCTCCTTGGAGGCGGCCTGGGGGTGGGTGCCGCAGCCCAGGAGGGCGGCGGCGGCGAGGACGGGGACGAGGATCTTCATGACGGCTCCTGGGGGTTGGATGCCCTGCGCTGAAGTTCGGCGGCGCGGCCGCGGCGGGCGACGAGGTAATAGAGCACGGGTACGGCGAGGCGGGACAGGAGCGTGGCCGCCACTTCGCCGGACATGAGGCTGATGGCCAGGCCCTGGAAGATGGGGTCGGCCAGCATCACCGAGGAGCCCACCATCACGGCCGCGGCGGTGAGGAGCATGGGGCGGAACCGCACCACGCCGGCCTCTTCCACGGCGCTTTCCAGCGCCATGCCTTCGGACAGCTTGAGTTCAATGAAGTCCACCAGGATGATGGAGTTGCGCACGATGATGCCGGCGCCGGCGATGAAGCCGATCATGCTGGTGGCCGTGAAGAAGGCCCCCAGCATCCCGTGGGCCGGGATGATGCCGATGAGCGAGAGCGGGATGGGCACCAGGATCACGAAGGGGATGGTGAAGCTCTCGAACCAGCCCACCACCAGCACGAAGATCAGCACCAGCACCGCCGCGAAGGCCAGCCCCAGGTCCCGGAAGACCTCCAGGGTGATGTGCCACTCGCCGTCCCACTTCATGACCAGATCCTCGGTGGCGGCGGGGTGGGAGAGGCCCAGGCGCGCCACGGGGCGGCCCTGGGTGCCGGGGATGGCGTCGATCTTCTTGCCGAGGGCGGACAGGGCGTAGACGGGGCTCTCGATCCTCCCGGCCAGGTCGCCGAAGACGTAGGCCACCGGCATCAGGTTCTTGTGGAAGATGTCGGCCTCCTCGCGGCCTTCCTGGACCGTGACCAGCTGGGACAGGGGCACCATGCCCTTGGCCCCGGGCACCGCAAGCTGGAGCAGGTCCCGCAGGTCGCGCCGGCGGGCGGAAGCCAGCTGGACCACCACCGGCACCTGGGAGGAGCCTTCCAGGACGTGGAAGGATCCCGCGGGGAAGCCCTGGCCGGCCATGGAGAGGGTCTGGACCACGTGGGCGGGGGCCACGCCGTGGAGGGCGGCCTTCTCCCGGTCCAGCAGGAGGCTGATCTTGGGGTCGGTGGGATTGAGGGTGGAGTCCACGTCCACCACGCCGTCCACGGACCGGAAGGCCTTGAGGACCTCGGCGCCGTACCGGGAGCGCTCCTCGGGGGTGGGCCCGTAGATCTCGGCCACCACCGTGTCCAGCACCGGCGGACCGGGGGGGATCTCCACCACCTTCATGCGGGCGCCGGCGGGGACGGTGAACTTCTCCAGCTCCGGCCGCAGCCGGGTGGCGATGGCGTGGCTCTGTTCCTTGCGGTCGCCCTTGGCCACCAGGTTCACCTGGATGTCCACCTGGCTCGCGTCCTGGCGCAGGAAGCTGTGGCGCACCATGCCCACGAAGGTGTAGGGCGCGGCCTCCTGGGCGTAGACCTGCACGTCCTTGACCACGGGCTCCTGCATGAGCCGCTTCGCCAGCTGCTGGCCCAGGGCCAGGGAATCCTCGCGGGGGGTGCCCGCGGGGAGGTCCAGCTGGACCATGAACTCGGACTTGTTGTCGAAGGGCAGCATCTTGACCTTCACCACGCCGGTGCCCACCAGGGCCATGGCACCGCCCAGCATGGCGAGAACCGCCGCCAGGAAGCCCAGGCGCACCTTGCCGCTGGTCAGGAGGGCCCGCATCACCTTGCGGTAGATGCGCGTGCTGAGGTCCTCGGGGGCGATGTTGTGGTCGTGGTCGGGCTCGGGGGGCTCGTTCTCGTCGGTGGCGGGGTGCAGGCCGGTCCCGTCCACCTCGGGCAGGTGGGCCTCCTTGCGGAAGATCTTGAGGGCGGCCCAGGGGCTGATGACGAAGGCGATGGCCAGGCTGAAGATCATGGCCAGGCTGGCGCCGATGGGGATCGGGCGCATGTAGGGCCCCATGAGGCCCCGCACGAAGGCCATGGGCAGGATGGCGGCGATGACGGCGAACGTGGCCAGGATCGTGGGGTTGCCCACCTCGTCCACGGCCTCCACCACCGTGGCGGCGAAGGACCTGCGCGGCCCGGGCAGGTGCATGTGCCGGTGGATGTTCTCCACCACCACGATGGCGTCGTCCACCAGGATGCCGATGGAGAAGATGAGGGCGAAGAGCGTCACCCGGTTGAGCGTGTAGCCCAGGAGGTAGGTGAGCAGCAGCGTGAGGGCCAGGGTCACCGGCACCGCCACCCCCACCACCACCGCGGACCGCCAGCCCATGGCCAGCAGGATCAGCGCGATGACCGACAGCGTCGCGATGAGGAGGTGCTCGATGAGCTCGTTGGATTTGTCGCCGGCGGTCTCGCCGTAGTCGCGGGTGACGTCCACCTTGAGGGACCGGGGCAGGACGGAGCCGCGCAGGGCCTCGACCTTGTCCAGGGCCAGGCGGGACAGGGCCGTGGCGTTGGAGCCGGCGCGCTTGGAGAGGGCGACGGTCACGGCGTTCTCGAGGGTTCCCTTCTCGCCGTAGAGCACGACCGGAGGTTCGGGGTCGGGGCCGTCGGACACCGTGGCCACGTCGGCGAGGTAGATGGGCTTCTGGTTGCGCACGCCCACCACCAGACGGTTCAGCTCCCGGGCTTCCAGGACGAAGCCGGTGGCCTCAAGGGCGGTGCGGCGGTTGTGGTCCACCAGGGCGCCCGCGGGCAGCTGGGCCTCGGCGCTCTGGAGCGCGGGCTGCAGTTCGGCCAGGGACATGCCCAGGGCCCGCAGCTTGTCGGGGTCGGGCTCGATGCGCACCATGCGCCGCGCCCCGCCGATGACCCGGGCCTGGGCCGTGTCCGGCACGGTGGAGAGCTCCCGGGCCAGGACCTCGCCCACGCGCCGCAGCTGGCCCGGAGTCTGCCCCTCGCCGTGGAGGGTGAGGGTGAGGAAGGGCACGTCGTCGATGGTCTGCAGGCGCACGATGGGCTTCATGGCCCCCGCCGGGAAGATCTCCGGGTGGGCGGCCAGCTCCTGGTGGACCTTCACCAGGCTGGGTTCCTGGGGCTCGTTGACCTTGAAGCGCACGGTGACCAGGGCCATGCCGGGCCGGCTCGTGCCGTAGAGGTACTCGACGCCCGGGATGCCCCAGAGGCGCTTCTCCAGCGGCGTGGTGACCTGGGCCTCCACCTCCCGGGGGCTGGCCCCGGGGAAGGGGACGTAGAGGTCCACCATGGGGACGATGATCTGCGGCTCCTCCTCGCGGGGCGTGAGGACCACGGCCATGACGCCCAGCATGAGGGAGGCGAGGACGATGAGGGGAGTGAGCTTGCTGCGCAGGAAGCCCTTGGCCATCCTGCCGGCGAGGCCCAGCTTGGGAGCGTCGCTCATTTGGACACCTCGATGGGCTGCCCGTCCACGAGGGTGCCGGGGGTGTCGATGACCTGCTCACCGGCCTTCAGGCCCGCGCGCACGGGCACCGCGGCGCCCCGGGCGTCGCCCAGGGAGAGCCAGCGCAGCTCCGCCTTGCCGTCCCGGGCCACGAAGACCCCGGAAAGCTCGCCGCGGACCACCAGGGCCGACCTGGGCACGGAGAGCCCTTCCGGAGCCGCGCCGGGCGCCTTGATGCGGGCGAAGGTGCCGGAGCGGAAACCCGTGGCGCCCAGGATGCGGGCCCGGACCGTGCCCCGGTGGGACACGGGGTCCCCGCCGGTGGACAGGGCCGTGATCTCTGCCGAGCCCGTTCTGCCCTCGGCCTCGAAGGGCACCTTCAGGCCGATGCGCAGGCCCTTGGCCTCCTGTTCGGACACGGTGCCCTCCAGCTCCAGGGCGCCCTGGCCCTCGATCTCCACCAGGGGCTGGCCGGGGCCCACGAAGGCGCCCTCGTTGACCATGCGGCTCTGCACGACGCCCGCGAAGGGCGCGCGGATCTGGGTGTAGGCGAGGTTGGCCTTCACGCCCGCCAGGGCCGCCTGGGCCTGAGCGAGGTTCGTGGCGGCCATCTCCAGCTCGCTGGGGGTGGAGGCGTTGATCTTCGAGAGGGCCTCGATGCGGCGGTGGTGGGCCTGGGCCGCGGCCACCGCCGTTTCGGCCGCCTTCAGGCCGCCCTGGAGGTCGCCGTCCGAGAGGCTCACCAGGAGGGCCCCCGCGGCCACGTGCTGGCCCTCGTTGGCGAGGACGCGGGTGACCGACGCCGCCATGCGGGTGGAGAGGGTGGCCCGCCGGGTCGCGGTGAGCGTCGCGGCGATCCAGCCGGCGTCGCCGGCGGGGTCCACGGGGGCCAGGCGGACCCGGGCCGCGGGCATGGGGGGGGCCTGGGGGGCCTCGTGCTTGCCGCAGGCCAGGCCCGCCAGCAGGGCGGTGATGGGCAGGATCAGGGTGCTTTTCATCATCTACTCCGTGACGCCTTCAATGGGTTGTCCGAGAGCCAGGGCGAGCTGGGCTCCGCCCAGGCGCCATTCCAGTTCGCTGTTCAGCAGGAGGGTGCGGGCGCCGGAGAGCCCGGCTTCCGCGTCCAGCACCTCCACCAGGGGCAGCAGCCCCTCGCGGTGCCGGGCGGTGCGGATGGTCCGCGCGCTTTCCGAGGCCTCCACCGCCACCTTGGCGAAGGCGATCTTCGCCTGGGCCGTTTCCAGGAAGCGCCGGGCCTCGTCGGCCTCGCGCGCGGCCTGGTGCTCCTGCCACTTCAGGCCCAGCTCCGCGGCCCGGGCCTGGGCCCGGGCGGAAGACACCCGCCGGGTGTCCGAGAAGGAGAAGGTCCACTTGGCGCCCAGGGAGGCGGTGGTCCAGTTCCCCCCTTCGCCCAGGGCGTAGCGGGCGGTGCCGGCCGCGAGGCTGAGGCCCACTTCGGGTTTCAGGCTGCCGCGGGCGGCGGCCACGCCTTCCCGGGCGGCCTGCCCCTGCAGCTTCAGGGCTTCCAGGTCGCCCCGGCGGCCGGGGGCCGCGGGCAGGGCCGGAAGGGGCGCGTCCACGGCGGTGGCCAGGGGACCCGTGGCCTCACCGCCCATGAGCAGGGCCAGGCCGGAGCGGGCCGAGGCCACCCGGTTGCGGGCCTCGGCGACGCCGGCCTCGCTCTGGGCGCGGAAGGCCCGCGCCCGGTCGCCCTCGGAGCGCAGCATGAGCCCCTGGTCCACCCGGGCGGTCACGAAGCGTTCGGTCTCCTGGGCCTGCCGGAGGGTGTCCTCGGCGAAGCGCAGGCCCTGCTCGGCCACCTGGGCGCCAAAGTAGGCCTGGGCCACCGCGAAGGCCACCTGCTGGCGGCGGTGGGCCTGGGAGGCCGCCTCGCTGCCGGCCAGGGCGGCGCCGGCCCGGGCGGCCGCGTCCAGGCGCCCGCCGGCGTAGAGGGGCTGCGTGACGGTCAGGGTGGCGCCCAGGCCGGAGGCGGCATCCGGGTGGTTGAGGCGCTCGGGCATGAAGTCCGATTGGGCGATGCGGGCCTGGTTGAGGTGCATGCCGAAGACCATCATGGGCTCGGTGGTGCGCATGAGGCCCGCGCCGAGGCTGACGGAGGGGAGGTTGAGCGCGCGCATGGCCGCGGCCTCGGCGCGGGCCCGGTCCACCAGGGCTTCGCCCGCCTGGAGGCCGCTCTGGTCCGCCCAGGCCTTGCGGATGGCGTCCTGGACGGTGAGGGGCTCCTGGGCGGAAGCCGCCAGGGCCACCAGGAATGGAACGAGCCGTTTCGCGAATGCGGACATGGAACGGGACTCCTAGGAGATGGATGAATAGGCGGCCTTGACGCGCGCGGCCACGTGGGCGCACATCAGGTCGCAGACGTCGGGAACGAGGGGGGAGACGGGGGTGAAGAGCACGAGGTTACCACTGGGCTCGCGATTCACAAGGCCGACCCGCGCGAGGTGGATGAGGTGCTTGCTGGCGTTGGCCTGGGAAAGGCCCGCGGCCTCGGCCACCGCGCCCTGGGACATGGGTTGGCCGGCATCCACGAGGACCTTGAGGATCCGGAGCCGGGACTCGTCGCCCAGGGCGGCGAAGAGCCTGCTGACGTCGCTGATCATGGGCTGGGTGAGGGTCAACTGGTTCATCCTTTATCTATACAACCATAGAATAATAGAGTTCTGAAGCCTGTCAACCGTGCATTCCCAAAAAAAGTGCAGGACGTCCTTGACCATAAATGAACGTTCGTTTACTTTTAATTCTGAGGTGACGATGCGACCCAGGGACCCGGGCAAGGCCGAGAAGATCCGCCGCATGGCGGTGGAGATGCTGGTGGTCGAGGGCATCGACGGCTTCTCGATGCAGAAGCTGGCCCGGGCCGCCGGCGTGTCCCCCGCGACCCTCTACATCCACTTCAAGGATCGCGAGGACCTGCTGTACCAGTTGTGGGTGGAGCAGAACCAGGCCCTGGCCGAGGCCTTCCTGGAGGACTTCGACCCCCTGGCCCCCTTCGAGGAGGGGCTCTGGATCCAGTGGCGGAACCGGATCCGGTTCTTCCGGGAGCACCAGCTCGCCTGGCGGTTCCTGGAGCAGGTGCGCCACTCGGCGCTCATGGCCACCTATGGGGAGCTGCCCAACCTCACGCTGTTCGAGGCGATGGGGACCTTCGTGACCACCGCCATCGCCCGGGGGGAGCTGTCCGATTTCGGCATGGGGGCCGTGGGGGAAGCGAACTTCCCCAAGGGGATCTTCTGGTCCCTGGCGTACGCCCCACTTTATGAACTGTTGCGCCTCGAGGCCAAGGGGGAGGAACGGGGACCCGGCCCGGGCCGCCCCTTGAAGCTCGATGATCCGACCCTCCGGCTGGTCTTCGACCGGGTTCTCCGGAGCCTGAGGCCCTAAGGCCCTCACCCAACGAATTGGCCACCCGGCTTGCCGGCGGGCGGAAGCCTGCCTTGAGAGGAAAATCATGCGTCTTTCCAGAACCACCCGGCGGATCCTGGCCGCCTTCGCCGCCCTCCTGGTGGTGGGGGCGGGGGCTTCCCTCCTTTCGCGCCTCGCCCCGGCCCCCCTCGTGGTGGCGGGCACCGTGGACGCCAACCAGGTGCTCGTCAGTTCCCAGGCCGCCGGGAGGGTGGCCAAACTGCTCGTGGAGGAAGGCCAGGACGTGCGGGCGGGGGACGTCATCGCCCTCCTGGATCCGGCGGAGCAGGAGGCTTCCCTGGGGTCCTTCAAGGCCCAGGCCAGCAGCCTGGAGCGCCAAGTGGACGCCGCCCGGGAGGCCGCGGCCAGCTCGGCGGGGGAGGCCCGGCACGGCTTGGCCAGCGCCCAGGCGGCCTTGGGCATGGCCAAGGCGACCCTGGCGGAGGCTTCGGCCAACGCCCGGAAGCAGCAGGACCTGGCCCGGCGCATGCTCGCCCTGGCCAAGGCGGGCGCCGTTTCCGCCCAGGACCGGGACGACGCCCTCCGCGGCCAGGAGGCCGCGGAGGCGAGAGAGCAGGCCGCCCGCAACGGCGTCGCCCAGGCCGAGGCGGCGGTGCGCAGCGCCGAGGCCCGCACCCACCAGGGCGTGGCGGCCCGGGAGAACGTCCGGTCCGCCCTGGGCCAGCTCGCTTCGGCCCGGGCGCTGGCGGCCGGGGCGGAAACCCGCCTGGCCTACACCCGCGTCCTTGCGCCCAGCGACGGGAGGATCGGCATCCTGGCGGTCCGGCAAGGGGAGATCCTGGCGGCAGGCGGGGCCATCGCCACCCTTGTGGATCTCAAACGGACCTGGGTCCTGGCGGCCATTCCGGAAACCCGGGCCGGCGCCCTGAAGGTGGGGGACAGCCTGCCGGTGCGGTTGCCGTCCGGGACCCAGGTGACGGGGCGGGTCCTGGTGAAGGCCGCGGAGGCGGACTTCGCCACCCAGCGGGACACGGGCACCGGCCGGCGCGATATCCGCGCCATCCGCCTCAAGCTGGGCGTGGACAATCCGGACGGCGTTCTGGTGCCCGGCATGTCCGCCGACGTCCTGGTGCCCGGGAGGGTCCGATGACCGCCATCCAGGTGGAGGACGTCGTCAAGCGCTACGGCGAATTCGAGGCCGTCAAGGGCATCAGCTTCGAGGTGGGCCCGGGGGAGGTCCTGGGGCTGCTGGGCCCCAACGGCGCGGGCAAGAGCACCCTCATCCGTATGATGACCACGCTCATTCCCATCACCAGCGGCCGCGTCCGCATCCACGGGCACGACCTAGCCAGGCGGCCCGACGACGTCCGCAGGAGCATCGGAGTCCTGCCCCAGGCCATGACCAGCGACCTGGATCTGACGGTGGAGGAGAACATGCTCGTCTATGCCCAGCTCTACGGCATCGGCCGGGCGGACCGGGAACGGCGCATCGGGGACCTGCTGGAGGCGGTGGAACTCACCGAACGGCGGGGGGCCATGACCCGCGCCCTGTCGGGGGGCATGCGGCGGCGGCTGGAGATCGCCCGGGGCCTGATCCACGAGCCGAAGGTGTTCTTCATGGACGAGCCCACGACGGGGCTGGATCCCGTGTCGCGCGCGCGGGTCTGGGAGCTGCTCCGGCGGATCAACGCGGAGCAGGGCATCACCCTCCTGATCACCACGCACCACATGGACGAGGCCGACGCCCTCTGCGGCCGGGTGGCCATCATCGACCAGGGCCGCCTCGCGGCCCTGGACACCCCGGCCAGCCTCAAGCGCAGCGTGGGCCAAGGCGCCACGCTGGACGACGTGTTCGTGCGCTACGCCGGCCACGACCTGGAAGGGGGCCGGCCATGAACGGCATCGCCGCCATCGCCGGCCGGGAGCTGCGCAAGTTCTTCCACGCGCCCGTGCTGATCTTCGTGGTCGTGCTGGGCCCGCTGGTGCAGCTGCTCATCATGGGCAACGTCTTCGGCGGGCACATCACGGGGGCTCGGGTGGGGGTCGTGGACCGCGACCACGGCCCCCACGCGCTCCGGTTCCGGGAGGCCCTCGCCGCCGCTTCCAGCGGCACGGGGATGTTCACCACCGTGGCCTTCGCCGACGAGCGGGGGGCCCGGGACGCCATGGAGGGGGGCCGCCTGGACGCGGCGGTCATCCTGCCCGCAGACCTATCCAGGCGCGTCTTCCAGGGCGAGAACCCGCACGTGGGGATCCTCCTGGACAACTCGGACCAGGCCGTGAGCGCGGCCCTGTCGGGCACCCTCACGGAGATGACCACCACGCTGGCCTCGCCGCCGGCGCCCCTCCATGGCCGCGGGTCCCTGGCCCTGGAACGCGTCGAGCTCTACCCCTACGTCGCCTACATCAAGTACCTGTTCCCCGGGACCCTGACCCTGGCCATTTTCCTGTCGGTGCTGTTCGGCGGGGTCATGCTCTGGATGGAGGACAAGAACCGGGGCGTGCACGAGGGGTTCCTGGTCACCCCCATCACCCGGCTGGAGCTGGTCCTGGGGATGGTCCTGGCCGGCTCGGTCAAGGCCATGATCTGCGGCGCCCTCTTTGCGGCCCTGGGGTCCCTGCTGGCGGGCCTGGATCTCCTCCTGCACCCCCTCACGATCCTCGGCGTCCTGGTGCTCATGGCGGCCACGGCCTTCGCCTTCAACACCCTATCCATCGCCATGTTCGCCCGGGTGGACGACGTGATGCTGCCCAAGGTGCTGGCCGGGCTCCTGAACACCCTGCTGTTCTTCTCCAGCGGGGCGGTGTATCCCGTCCATGCCTTCCCCGGCTGGCTGAGGCTCCTGGCGAAGGTCAACCCCATGACGTACGCCGTGCACGGGTTCCGGTCCCTGGTCGTCCGGGACGCCCCCTTCCTGGTGGCGTTGCCGGACGTCCTGGTCCTGTGCGCGATCGGGTGCGCGGCGCTGGCCGCCGGAACCCTCCTTTTCCGCCGGTCCCTCTGACCCCTATTCCATGACCAGCCACACCCGCCGGTTGGCCTTGACGCCCATGGCCAGGGTCATCATGGCCTCGGAGACGGGGTCGCCCTTGGAGGAGCCGTCCGCCAGGTCCACCACCATGACCTGGTCCTTGCCGCCAACGGGTAGGCAGACGCTCCTGGGGAACTCCCGGTCGGCGGCGCCGGGCGTGGAAGGGGGATCGGGAATGTTGAATTCGCTGCCGCCCTCCAGGGCGTCCACGCTGGTGCGGAAGAGGGAGGCCAGGGCGACGATGGCCGATCCGGAGGGCCGGATCTTGTCCCGCTCCCAGAAGGAGATGGAGGCCTGGTCCACCCGGAGGACCTCGGCCATGTCCTGCTGGGACCACTTCCAGGTGCGGCGCACGGACTTGATGCGGTCACCCAGGGTCGAGAGGGCGCCCTTGGGTTCGGGATCGCTGGCGGTGAAGGACAAGGGGACCTCCCGGGACGTTGAACCGGAGCGGACGCTCCGGGTCCTCGTGAATAGACAATAGGCGCAGGTACCATGCACCTCGGGGGTGATGGGATCTGCGCCTCCAACTTGCAGGTCTGATACCTGAACGCTGAGGAATTCCGCTCCAGAAGCGAAATTTTATTCGATGTATAATTTAACTAATTTCGGACCAGGGTCAATAGAATTATTCGCAATTCCAGGAACGGCCGGGCGCTCCTGGTCAATCCCGTTGACGGGCGGGCCTGGGCGCCGTAAACTACTACTTGTGAGGTGCTAGTTTGAATTCGTCCCTGTACGGTGCCGGCGCGGAGTATGCCCTGCACGCGCTACTCATCCTGGCCACCCGGCCGGAGCCGGCGTCGGTGAAGGACCTCGCCACCTTCCTGAAGGTCCCGGAGCGCTTCCTGGCCAAGGTCCTCACCCGGCTCCGGAAGGCCGGGCTGGTGGCGGGACGCGAAGGGATCTCCGGCGGGTTCTCCCTGGCCCGGCCTGCGGACCGGATCACCGTCATGGAGGTGCTCGCCGCCGTGGACCCGGATCGCAAGCTCTTCGCCTGTGCCGAGATCCGCGCCAACTGCGCCCTGTTCGGCCCGGAGGCCCCCGAATGGGCCACGGCCGGGACCTGCCGCATCCACGCGGTGATGCAGGAGGCCGAGCAGGTCCTCCAGGATTTCCTGGGTTCCAGGACCCTGGCGGACCTGGGGTGCGAATTCGAACGGAAGGCCCCGGTAGCCTTCCTGGCCGACACCCGCGCCTGGTTCCTGTCCCGCAAGCAGGCCCGCACCCACGCCACCTAGCCAGCCGCAAGGACTGGACGATTCCCCACCCCCAATGAAGGAGGCCGCCATGGTCATGCCCGAAAAACTGCTGGAAGTGCTCACGAAGGATGGCGTGGTCGCCATCGCCACCCTGGGGCCGGACGGCCCCCACATGGTGAACACCTGGAACAGCTATGTCCGCGTCACCGAGGACGGCCGGTTCCTGGTCCCCGCCGGGTACATGACCCGCACCGAAGCCAACGTCGCGTTCAACGACCAGGTGCTCATGACTCTGGGCAGCTCCAAGGTGCCCGGGCACCACGGCCCGGGAACCGGTTTCCTCGTCAAGGGCAGGGCGGCCTTCCTGGCCGCGGGTCCCGAGTTCGACGTGCTGAAGGCGAAATTTTCCTGGGCCCGGGCCGCGCTGGCCATCACGCCGGAGAACATCACCCAGACCCTCTAGGACGATTCCTGGCCGGGGCTCATTTTCCGGGGCGGCGGGTTCGATACGTTGGACATGACCAGGATGGGCCTCCCATGAACAGTTCGGTATGGCATGCCATGACGACCGATCCGGACCCCCGCGCGGCGGTCGCCGACCTGCGGTCGCAAATGGGGGATCGGCTGGATGCCCTCTTCTTTTTCGGTTCCACGGCCTATGACCTGGATGAAGTCGGCCCGGCGCTGAAGCGTTCCTTTGATTGTCCAATCATTGGCTGCACCTCCTCGGGCCAGATCGGGCCCGGGGGCTTCCGGAAGGGGGGGATGGCCGCCACGGGGTTCGGCGGCGAGAACCTGGCCATGGTGCCCCACCTGATCCATCCGCTGGTGGGGTTCCAGGACGCGGTCCTCCCCATGGCCTCGGCCATCCGGAACGAACCCGCGGACGGACGCCAGCACCCCTTCGGATTCCTGGTGATCGACGGGCTGTCGATGATGGAGGAACGGGTGACCTCCGCCATCTACCAGGCCCTTGGAAACATCCCCATCGTCGGGGGATCGGCCGGGGACGACCTGCGCTTCGACCGCACCTTCGTGTACCACGATGGCCGGTTCCTCAGTGACGCCGCCGTCCTGGCCAGCTTCCGGTCCCGGGGACCCATCGTGCCCTTCATGCTCAAGCATTTCATCCCGGGGGAGCCGGACATCGTGATCACCGAGGCGGACGCCGACCGCAGGATCATCCGCGAGATCAACGGCGAGCCCGCCGCCGACGCCTACGCCCGGGCCCTGGGCCTGCCCACGGAGGCGCTGGGGCCCGCGGTGTTCTCCCGGCATCCGTTCCTGATGGCCATCGGCTCCGGGCACCACGTGCGCTCCATCGCCAAGGTCCTCCCGGACCGGTCCCTGGCCCTCTACTGCGCCATCGACACCGGCCTGGCGATCAGCATCGGGCGATCCGTCGATCCCCTAGCCCTGCTGGAGCGGACCCTCGCGGACGTGAGGCGGCAGGCCGGCGACCCCCTGGCGGTCCTCGCCTGCGACTGCATCCTCCGGCGCCTGGAGTTCGAGGACCTGGGCACCGACGCGGAGGTGGGGGAGGTGTTGGCCCGCAACCAGGTGTTCGGCTTTTCCACCTACGGAGAGCAGTTCAACGGCATCCACGTGAACCAGACGCTCACGGGGATCGTCCTGGGAAGGCCCGGTGCCCGATGAGCGCCGGCGACCTGGAACGCATCGCGGAACTCGAGCGCAAGCTCGCCGCCCGGGACAAGACCATCGCGGTGCTCATCCGGCGCCAGCTGGACATCCGCACCCGCGAAACCTCCGCACTCCACTTCCTGGAGCAGAACATCGCCCTCGAGAAGGTCGTCGAGGGCAAGACCCGGGAATTGGCCGCGGAGCGCGAGGAGCTGCGGCGGACGCTGGCCGAGCTCCAGCAGACCCAGGCCCGGATGCTCCAGATGCGCAAGATGGAGTCCATCGGCCAGCTCGCCGCGGGGATCGCCCACGAGATCAACACGCCCACCCAGTTCGTGGCCGACAACCTCATGTTCTTCCGGTCCACCCTCGAGCCGCTCCTGGCCCTGGTGGACGCCGCCCTGGCCCTGGTGGGGAAGCTGCGCGCGTCCCGGTGCGGCCCCGGCGACCTCGCCGATTTCGATGCGCGGCTCGAAACCGCGGACCTGGATTTCATCCGGGAGGAGGCGCCGCTGGCCCTGTCCCAGTGCGCCGAAGGGCTCTCCCGCATCGCGGGCATCGTCAAGGCCATGAAGACCTTCTCCCACACCGCCAGCGGCGTCATGGAGCCGGCGGATCTGGGGGAGATCGTCCGTTCCGCCGTGACCGTTTCGCGAAGCGAATGGAAACAGGTGGCCGACCTGGACCTGGCCATCCAGGAGGGCCTTCCCGCGGTGGTGTGCCTGCGCGACGAGATCGGCCAGGTCGTCATGAACCTGGTGATCAACGCCGCCCACGCCATCGGCGACCAGATCGACCGGGGCCGGCTGGCCCGGGGTCGGATCGAACTGGCCCTGCGGATCGACGGGGACCGGGTGGAACTCCGGGTCGCGGACAACGGCACCGGCATCCCGGAAGCCATCCGGGACCGGGTCTTCGAGCCCTTCTTCACGACGAAGGCCGTGGGGCGAGGATCAGGGCAGGGGCTCGCCCTGGCCTATTCGACGGTCGTGGACCGGCACAAGGGCCAGATCCTCCTGGAGCCGCGCGAGGGGGACGGGACCTGCGTCGTCGTGCGGTGGCCGGTCCAGCCCTGACGGGCCTTCCCGGTCCGGGGCGGCCTCATTTCAGGATGCCGGCCACCACCGCCGCCAGGCTCGCCGAGCCGATGATCACCCAGAGCAGCAGGCCGTGCAGGAAGGGCCGCGCGCCCACCTTGCGCAGCGTGGCGGGCGTGAGGCCGGCCCCGATGAGGAAGAGGGTGAGGACCAGGCCCTGCCGGGCGCCCCGGGCCACCCACTGGGCGGGCACGTGGAGGAAGGGCACGTAGGTGGCCAGGGCGGCCGCCACGAGGAAGCCCAGGATGAACCAGGGGCGCTTGCCCTTGGCGGCGCCCTGGTCCTTCTTGGTGGCCAGGCCGATGCCGAAGGCCACGGGGACGATCCACAGGGCCCGGGCCAGCTTCACGGTGACCGCGATCTGCAGCGCCTGGCGCCCGTAGGACAGGGCCGCGCCCACCACGGAGCTGGTGTCGTGGATGGCCAGGGCCGCCCAGAGGCCGAAGCCCTCCTGGGACAGGTGGAACAGGTGGCCGGCCATGGGGAAGACCACCAGGGCCGCGGCGTTGAGCAGGAAGACCGTGCCCAGGGCCACGGAGGTCTCGTGCTCCTCGGCGTTGATGACCGGGGCCACCGCCGCGATGGCGCTGCCCCCGCAGATGGCGGTGCCCACGCTCACCAGGAGGCCGGTGGAGCCCGGCACCCCCATGCGCCGGGCCAGCCAGATGCCCAGGGCCAGGGTGAGGCCGATGCTCACCACCGTGTAGCCCAGGCCGTGGAGGCCCGCCTGGAGCACGACGCGCAGGTCCATGCCGGCCCCCAGGCCGATGACGGACCACGGCAGGAGCCGCCCCGTCCAGCGCTTGAAGAGGGCCTGGTACGGGTTGCCCAGGGTCACCGCCAGGAGGACGCCACCCAGCAGGGCCGTGGCGGCCCCGCACCAGGGCAGGAGGGTCAGGGCGGCGGCCAGGGGCCAGGCGATGCGCGGAAGAAGCCGGGTGTCCTCCATGCTCAGGCCTGGCCCATGAACATCCGGTAGCGCCGGTACCCGCCCGAAAGGTTGCGCACCTTGTAGCCCAGCTGCGACAGGATCCTGCCGGCCAGGTAGCCCCGCAGGCCCACCTGGCAGAAGACCAGGTATTCCTTGTCCGTGTCCAGCTCGTCCAGGCGGTCCCGCAGTTCGTCCACGGGGGCCATGACGGCGCCCGGGATCGTGCCGGCCTTGAACTCCTCGAGGGTGCGCACGTCCAGGAGCACCTGGTCCTCCCGCAACGAAGCCAGCTCCTCCGGTTCCCAGAGCGCGGTGTCGCCGCGCAGCACGTTGGAGGCCACGAACCCGGCCATGTTCACGGGGTCCTTGGCGCTGCCGTAGGGGGGCGCGTAGCAGAGCTCCGAGTCCTCCAGGTCGTAGACGGTCAGGCCCCCGCGCATGGCGGTGGCGATGACGTCGATGCGCTTGTCCACGCCGGCGGCGCCCACGGCCTGGGCGCCCAGGATGCGGCCTTCGTCGTCGAAGAGGAGCTTGAGGGAGATGCTGGAGGCGCCGGGGTAGTAGGTGGCGTGGTCCGCGGGATGGATGTAGATCTTGCGGTGGGCCACGCCCTTGCGCTTGAGGACCTTCTCCGACTGGCCCGTGACGGCCAGGGCCAGGCCGAAGACCTTGCAGATGGCCGTGCCCTGCGTGCCCTTGTAGACGCTGGCGCGGCCCAGGATGGCGTCGGCGGCGATGCGGCCCTGGCGGTTGGCGGGGCCGGCCAGGGGGATGAGGGCGGGCCCGTCCAGGACCGTGTCCTTCACCTCCACGGCGTCGCCCACCGCCCAGATGGCGGGATCGCTGGTGCGCATGTACTCGTCCACCAGGATCCCCCCGGTGGAGCCCAGGGCCAGGCCCGCGGTGCGGGCCAGGGCGGTTTCCGGGCGCACGCCGATGGCCAGCACGGCCAGGCCGCAGGCCACCTGCGTCCCGTCGGAAAGCGTGGCCCACAGGCCGTCCGGGCCCGGCTCGAAGCCCTCCACCGAGACCCCCAGGCGCAGGTCCACGCCGTTGCGCCGGAGCTCGCCGTGCAGGGTCGTGGCCATGTCGGCATCCGCCGCGGCCATGACCTGGTCGAGCTTCTCCACCAGGACCACCTCCAGCCCCCGCTCCCGGAAGGCCTCGGCCATTTCCAGGCCGATGTAGCCCGCGCCCACCACCAGGGCCCGGGTGGCGCCCTCCATGGCCGCCAGGATGCGGTCCATGTCCTCCAGGTTGCGCAGGGCGAGGATCCGCGGGTCCCCGATGCCCGGCATGGCGGGCCGGATGGGCTCGGCGCCGGGGCTGAGGATCAGGGCGTCGTAGGGCTGCACCCGCTCCTGGCCGGTCTTCAGGTTGCGCACGGTCACCGTGCGGGCCGCGGCGTCGATGGACAGGACCTCGGTGTTGACCCGCACGTCCAGGTTGAACCGGGCCATGAGGCTCCGGGGGGTCTGCACCAGAAGCTTGCCCCGGTCGGGGATGGCCCCGCCGATGTGGTAGGGCAGGCCGCAGTTGGCGAAGGAGACGTGGGGGCCCCGCTCGAACAGGACGATGTCGGCCCCTTCCGAGAGGCGGCGCGCCCGGACGGCCGCCGAGGCCCCCCCGGCCACTCCACCTACGATGACGATGCGCTTGGGCTGATCCATGGTTTCCTCGCCTCCAACGTGCCGGGCCTTGGCATTTTCCCATAAACACACTGAATGCTCAAATAGGAATATTGTGCGGGACATTCCGTGGTTTGGTGCTGCTTTTCCCAACAAATCCATCACAATTGATGCATGCGTAAGGTGCTCCCCCCCTCCATCGGCTTCCGGATCGTTCCCGGCAATTTCTCTCCCATGAAGGGAGCCGACCTGCACGGCCGGGCCCAGGAAGGCGGGTGCGGACACGCCCTGGACCTGTGGCTGAAGGTGGAGGACGGCCGCGTGGCCGCGGGCAGCTACACCACCGACGGGTGCGAGTCCTTCGTCATCTGCGGGAGCCTCGTGGCCCACCTGGTGCAGGGTCGCACCCTCCAGGAGGCCGCCGCCCTGGACGTGGAGGACGTGCTGGAGGCCCTGGGCGACGGCGACGACGCCTCGTACCACTCCGCGGAGCTGGCGCTGGGGGCGCTCAAGGCGGCCCTGGGATAGCCTGGCTCAGTTCCCGGCCGCCGGCTCGACGGAGAAGGCCGCCCGCACCTCGTCGCTCACGTGGGTGGGCCGGCCGGTGCGCGGGTCCATGGGGCACCAGAGGGTGCGGGCCCGGGCCAGGAGGGTGCGGTCGCCGGCCCGGAGGATTTCCGTGTTGCGCTCAAACGTGCGCTGGCTGGCCGGGCCCACCCAGGTGCGGGCGATGATGCCGTCGCCTGGCAGGGCCGGGCGCTTGTAGTCGATCTCGTGGCGGACCACCACCCAGAAGAGGGTTTCCTGGGCCTCCCGGGAGGCCTTGGCGGTCCAGTGGGCGATGGCGGCCTCCTGCACCCAGCGCAGGTACACGACGTTGTTCACGTGGTTGAGCTGGTCGATGTCCTCCGGCAGGACGTCCAGGGCGAGTTCATAGGGAGCGTGCGCGTTTTCCATGCCTCATGGTAGCCCACGGCGCCGGGCCACCCGAACCTTGGGCCGGGGCGGGAAATCACCTTTTCCCTGGACCCAGGAGGTCCGGGATCTGGCCGAGTCCAAGGACTCGCACCGATAGACCCCCGAACCGGCGTGTGTAGGGCCGCTCCACATCCTGGGCCACCAGAAAATTCTGACCCTCCGGATAGGTCTTCCGAAAGGCCACGAGGTTGACGGGGTCGAAGGAATCGGCCTTCCATTTGACCTCGACGGCCACCGGGGCTGACGGGTCCCGGGCAAGCACAAAATCCAGCTCGTGCCGGTCCTTGTCCCTCCAATAGTGAATGGGTCTTCCCTGGAGGTGGGCGATGAACTCGTTGAGGACCAGATGCTCCCACAGCGGGCCCAGATCGTCGTTCCGGAGGCGGTCCCAGCCCCGATAATGGCAGACGAAGCCGGTGTCGAACCCATAGACTTTGGGTGCCTGGACCACTTCACGGCTCCTTGCGCTATGGAATGGGCGCAAGACCCGGACGACCATCGTCTCCTCCAGGATGCCGAGGTAGGTGGTGACTGTGGTGCGGGAGATCCCACAGGGGCTGGCCAACGAGGATGCCTCGAACATGCCGCCACTCTGGATGAGCAGCAGCTCCAGCAATTTCTGGATTCCAGAGCGGCGCTCCAGGCGGAACAGTTCCTGGAGGTCCTTGGCCCAGTAGCCGTCGAACCAGTCCTGGAAGTCATCCTGGGGGAGATCCTGCGCCAGGAAGAAGGGGGGCAGGCCGCCTCTCAGCATTCGATGGTGGAGGTCCATCCTGCCGAATGCGGCGAGATCGGCCTGGATCATGGGCGTCAACCAAAGGGTCTTCTTCCGGCCCGCCAGGGTATCCCGGAACTTGCTCGAGGCGCCGAGGGTGCTGCTTCCGGTTGCGAGGACCTTTGTGCCCGGGTAGTGGTCCGCAGCCAGTTTGAGGAGCTCCGAGGGCGCTTCGAGCCGATGGATTTCATCGAGCACGATGCGCCGGTCCCGGTGATCCTCCAGAAACGCCTCCGGATCCTCCAGCATCCTGCGGACACTGGGGCGTTCACAGTCGAAGTATTCAATATCCGGGAGGGCCTGGCAGATGGTTGTCTTGCCGCTTCTCCGGACGCCAGCGAGCCAGAGGATGGGTCTCTGCTCCCAGGCCCTCTCGATCCAGGATTCCCACAAGGGGCGTTTGACCATGCCTTCAGGCTAGTTCATGCTTCGACCAAACGCAATCAGTTTTGCGTTTAGTCGGGCCAAACGCAAAACTGATTGCATTTGGCCATCACGCCACCTCCAGCACCACCAGCCCGTCCTGTCGCACGCTCCTCCCCGCCACCGGCAGGATGTCCCCCATGCGGAAGGGCCTCCTTCGCTTGCGGTAGGCGTCCGGGAAGGCCACGGCCTCGCACAGGGCGGTCTCGTCCTCGAAGGTGACGAACTGCATGAGGTCGCCCTTCTCGGTGCGCACGGTCTTCTCGGCCACCACCAGGGCCCAGAAGCGCAGCTGGTGGCCGGGGCGGGCCACGTCGGCGGCGCGGTGGGGGGCGCCGCCGTGGCGGGCCCGCTGCAGGGCGGCGGGGTGGATCTCCAGGGTCAGGCCCAGGAGCTCCAGTTCCAGGGCGGCGCGGTCGAAGGGGTCGGTGGGGCGGGGACGCACGCCCTCGGGGATGCCGCCCAGGCGGGTCCACAGGAGGCGGGTGCGGTCGCCGTCGGGGGCCCAGCGGTCGAAGGCGCCGCCCGAGCCCAGGGCCTCCACGGTGGGCACCGAGAGGTCCACGCGCTCCAGGAGCTCCTCCAGGCTCCCGTAGGGGCCGCGGCGCTCCCGGTCCTCCAGCAGGGCCTCCACCTCGCCGCGCTGGGCGCCCTTGACGGCCATGAGGCCCACCCGCAGGCCGCGGTCCCCTTCGGCCGCGAATTCCCACTTCGACAGGTTGGCGTCGGGGCCGCGCACCACCAGGTTGTGGCGCCTGGCGTCGCCCAGGTAGGCGATGGGGGCGTAGAAGCCGCCCTGGTTGGTGATCACCGACGCGAAGAACACCGCCGGGTGGTGGGCCTTGAGCCAGGCGCTCTCGAAGCTCACCTGGGCGTAGGACGCCGAGTGCGGCTTGCAGAAGGAGTAGCCCCGGAAGGTGCGCACCATGTCCCACACCTCGTCCACCACCGCCGGCGGGATGCCCTGGGCGGCACAGCCTTCCCGGAACCTCGCCTCGAACAGCGGCAGCTTCACGGAGCAGTCGTCCTTGCCCAGGACCTTGCGGAGCTTGTCGGCCTCCTCGTGGCTCCAGCCCGCCATGGCCATGCCCACGCGCACCACGTCCTCCTGGTACACCAGCACGCCGAAGCTCTCGGACAGCAGCGACCCCAGCACGGGGTGGCTGGGCACGTAGGCCTCCTCGCCGCGGCTGCGCCTGACGTAGGTGTCGATCCAGCGGTTGGCCGCGGGGCGGATGAGGGAGCTGTGGATGACCAGCGTCTCGAAGTCGCCCTTGCCCACCCGCTGCTGCAGCTGGCGGGTGGCGGGGCTCTCCACGTAGAAGACGCCCATGGAGTCGCCCCGGCCCAGCAGGTCCTGGGTGGCGGGATCCAGGCGGGGCGTCCAGTGCAGCGCCGCCGGCGCCCGGTCCCTCAGCGCGTCCAGGGCGTCGCGCACCACCGCGAGGCTGCGGTTGCCCAGGAGGTCGATCTTCACCAGGCCGTACTCCTCCACGCCGTCCTTGTCCCACTGGGTGATCGACACCCCCTCCTTGGCGGGCGCGGGCTGGAAGGGCACGTGGTGCCACAGGGCCCCGGGGGCGATGACGGTGCCGCCGGGGTGCACGGAGAGCTGGTGGAAGTGCCCGCGCAGGGCCTCGGCCTGGGCGAGGATGGGGGCCCAGGCGGGATTGTCCTGGATGCCCTTGACCCCTTCGTCCCAGCCGCGGATGAAGCGGGCCAGGACCTTGAGCTCGGCCTCGGGGCGGCCGTGGGCCAGGGCCACGTCCCGCAGGGCGCCCTTGGGCTTGAAATACACGTGGTTGGAGACCATGGCCACCCGCTCCTGCCCGTAGCGCCGGAAGACCGACGCGATCACCGCGTCCCGCTCGTCCCAGGCGAAGTCCACGTCCAGGTCCGGCGGGTCGATGCGCGCGTCCGACAGGAACCGCTCGAACATGAGGTTGGTGGCGATGGGGTCCACGTTGGTGATGCCCAGCAGGTAGCTGACGATGGAGGCCGCCCCCGAGCCCCGGCCGCAGGTGCGGGTGGCCTTGGCCTCGCGGATGATGTCGTGCACGGCCAGGAAGTACCCGGCGAAGCGCTTGCGCCGGATGAGGTCGAGTTCCAGGTCGATGCGGGCCTCCAGCTCCGGGGGCGGGGTGGCGTAGCGCTTCGGGATGCCCTGGCGGAGCCGGGACTGGAGTTCGGCGTCCAGGTCCAGGTCGCGCGCGCACACGGGCCGGGGCATGACCCAGTCGCCCCAGTGCATGCGCCAGGCCCGCACCTTCTCCAGGATCTCCTGCGTGGCCCGGGCGATGGCGGGGTCGGCGCCGGGAAAGCGCGTCTCCCAGGAGGCCCGGGTGACGGCGGCGTCCCGGGGCTCCCACAGGGGCTCCACGCGGGTGACGGTGGAGCGTTCCGCCATGACGCGCTTGAGGCGGTGCAGCTCCAGGCCGGCCTCGCGGCGGAAGCGCAGCACCTGGGGCGCGGCGGCGGGGAGGCCCCGGGCGGCGGCGGCCATGGCCTCCATCGGGTTGCGGGCGTGGGCGAGGAGGTACGGCGCGAAGCCCTCCCGGACGAGATACGCCTGGCCCTCCAGGGTCTCGGCGAGCAGCACGCACTCCCGGGGCGGGTCCCCCTCGCGGCCGTGGGCCTGGTCCGTGAGCAGGCGGCACAGTTCGGCATAGCCGCGGTCGGTGTGGGGCAGGGCGCCGAAGGCCAGGCCCCGCCACGTGAAGCGGCTGGCCAGGAGGGGCGTGAGGCCCGCGGCCAGGGCCTCCTCCCGCAGGCGGGGCCACCCGTGGAGGCCGTGGTCCCAGGAGGCCACGCAGGCGTAGCCCAGGCGCTGGGCCAGCGCCACGGCCATGGGCGCGGGGTAGACGCCCTCCCCGGTGGAGAAGTCGGTCACGGCCAGCGGGAAGGTCATGCGGACTCCCCCTCCTCCAGGGCCCAGCCGGGCAGCACGGGCCGGTCGGGGAAACGCCTGCGGAGCCGGGCCAGGGTGGTTTCCAGGGCGCCCAGCTTGCGGGTGAGGGGCGCCTCGAAGAGCCCCCGGGGCCGCCCCAGCCCCCAGGCCATGTGCAATTCCAGGCGGTGCACGAGGATGCGGCGCTCGGCCCCCCGGCGGAAGGCGGCCTCCACGAGGCGGGCCAGGGCCATGGCGGGTTCGGCCAGGGCCTCCTCGGGGGCCCGCCACCGGTGGGCCACGCCGTCCACGTCCCACCAGCGCAGGGTCAGCTGCCGGGGGGCGCGGCCGTCGTTCCAGAAGCGCTCCAGGCACCAGAAGGCCAGGGGCACCTCCTCGGGGAGGCAGGCGGGCTCGAGCCGCCAGGGGTGGCGGGACTCCCCCAGGGGATCGGCCAGCATGGGCAGGCGGGGCCGGTCCTCCCCCCGGGCCCGGGAGAGGGCCAGACGGGCGTCGGGTTCGGGCATGATCTGGCTGAGGGTGGGCAGGGGCACCGGCTGCAGGTCGCCGAAGCGGGCCAGCCCCAGGCGCGAGAGCCGGTAGCGCACCCGGGGGGTGATGTCAGGCAGGCGGCCCAGGGGGTGGGGGGCCAGGAAGACCTGCTCGGAGCCGTCGGGCACCTCCGCCAGGGGCTCCGGGGTGCGGGTGGCCAGGCGCGCCGCCGTGGCGCTCAGGGAGAGCCCCCCGTGGCTGGTCCAGCCCATGGACTGCGCCAGGTCCTTCTGCATGCGGCTGGCGGCGTCCCGGGGTCCGCCGTGGAGGCGGGCCGTGCCGCCCAGTTCCACCAAGGCCTCGCCCATGCGGCCCAGGAGGCCCTGGGGGCTCCAGTGCTGCAGGAACTCGCCCAGCTGGCCCTGGGCCTCCCACCAGGTCTGGGGGGCCGGGTCCAGCACCCGCAGCCCGGGCAGGCGCCGCAGGGCCTGGTCCATGGGCTCCCCGGGGGCCACCCCCTCGGCCCGGGCCAGGCGGTTCACCAGCCACAGGCAGGGGGTGCGCTGGGCGCCTGGGCTGAGAAACGCCAAAGGCCGTTCCTTCAGGCCTGCGTCCGCCTGGCAGGCCATCTGGAACGGCATTTCGGGAACCCACATCGCCAGCACGCTCGACCTCCGAGCGCTTAAATATGGCGCAAAAAAAACGAAAAGAAAGCGGCAATTTTTACTGCCTGGTGTAGATGCCGGCAACGAATCCCTTGCCGTCGTCCGCGTTAATGATCAGCTGGGTGGCCTTTTCGCGGAGATAGGCGGCGCCCGTGAACTTCTTGGGGCTGGAACCATCGGTCGGTGTGACGTTGAGAACCACCGTGAACGCGTTGGCATTGTCGGTGGGCTGGGCGAGGGTGCCGGCGAGGGCGCCCGAGTTGGAGGTGGCCGAGATCGCACCCACGGAGTCGATGGTGAGGGTCAGATCCTCGCGGCTGGAATTGCGGTTGGATTGGGAGAGCCAGGTGCCCGCGAGGCCGGGGAGCTGGGCGTTGGAATCGGCGGCGGTGTCGGGAACGACGGAGATCGTCGTTTTCCCTTTGGTGGGATCCGTGGGATTGAAGACGGCGTTGATGGATGCGCTCGAGGCCGTGCCGCTCAGGGTGCCGGCGACCTCCGGAGCGGGGAAGCCGGCCCTGGGGAAGATGGTGGCCGTCCCGGTCAGGTTCCGGCCGGAGATCTGGAGGTTTCCGGAGCTTGCGATGAACATGGACGAGGACACGTGGCGGTAGTCCCCGCCCGAAGGCATGACCAGGAGGAGGTCCGACTCACCGGTGGAAACGGTACCGATCCAGGCGCCCGCCAGGTTGGTGGTGGGGGCGGAGCTGTTCTTGCCGCCGCAGGCCAGCGCCAGGACGAGGATGGAGCAGGCGGCTGCCAGGGAGCCGAGGGAAAGGTGACGCAGGGTCATTAGGTTCTCCGTGGCGGATATCGCCAGGGAAAAGATAAATCATTAATCAAATGACGCCAGCCTGCATTTGCCGGCCGGTGGGTGTCCCGGTGTCCCCGTTCTTCCGGGATTGTGTGCATGTCAATTTCAATTGTTTTCCTGGGACCCTGGGATCACGAGGTATCCGTGATCCCACTCGACATCCCCCGCCGCATCCACGACCTGGGCCATCTGGTGGGCAACACGCCCCTGCTGGCCGTGCACTTCACGTACAAGGGCCAGTCCCGGCGCATCTTCGCCAAGGCCGAGAACCTCAACATGACCGGCAGCATCAAGGACCGCATGGCCCTGCACGTGCTGAAGATGGCCTACGCGCGCGGCGTGCTGGCCCCGGGGGCGGCCCTGGCCGAGGCCACCAGCGGCAACACGGGCATCTCCTTCGCGGCCCTGGGACGGGCCCTGGGGCACCCGGTGACGATCTTCATGCCGGACTGGATGAGCCAGGAGCGCAAGGACCTCATCCGCAGTCTGGGCGCCTCCATCCGCCTGGTGAGCAAGGAGGAGGGCGGCTTTCTGGGGAGCATCCGCCTGTCCGAGGAACTGGCCGCCTCCACCCCGGACTGCTTCCTTCCCTGCCAGTTCTCCAACACCGACAACGTCGAGGCCCACCGCACCACCACGGGTCCCGAGATCTGGTGGCAACTGAAGTTCCAGGGCCTCACCCCGGACGCCTTCGTGGCGGGCGTGGGCACCGGCGGCACCATCATGGGGGTGGGCGCCTTCCTGCGGGAGATGCACCCCGTCGTGAAGCTGCACCCCCTGGAACCCGCCAACTCCCCCACCATGAGCACCGGCCACAAGGTGGGCAAGCACCGGATCCAGGGCATCTCCGACGAATTCATCCCGTCCATCGTCAAGCTGGGCGACCTGGACGGGATCATCGCCGTGGACGACGGCGACGCCATCCTCATGGCGCAGATGCTGGCCGGCCGCCTCGGGCTGGGGGTGGGCATCTCCAGCGGCGCCAACTTCCTGGGCGCCCTGAAGGTGCAGGAGCAGCTGGGGCCGGACGCCGTGGTGGTGACGGTCTTCTCCGACGACAACAAGAAGTACCTCAGCACCGACCTCATGCGGGAGGAGCCCGTGAAGCCGGGCTTCCTGTCCCCGGAGGTGGAGCTCACGGGCTTCGAGGCCTGCAAGCGGGTGTGCATGACCTGCTGCGACGAGAGCGCCTGCGGCTACCTGCCCGTGGAGGGCGGGACGCGTCCCTGCGGCCGCTGAGGTTCCAGGGCCTTGGCCCGCGCCGCCTCCAGGAAGCCGGCATCCACCCACCAGAGGCTGTTCTGGCCGTTGCCGGGGAGGGTGCGTTCGGCCAGCAGGGCTTCCCAGGTGAGGAGCTTGCCGTCCAGGCGGGGCAGGGTCCTGTTGCTGGCGAAGAAGACCACCCGGCCGTCGGGGCCGGGGTTGATTGAATATTCATCACGGGCCGGGCTGTTCACGGCCGGCCCCAGGTTCACCGGCCCGGCCCAGGTGCCGTCGTCCCGCCGGAAGTAGCCGTAGTAGTCGGCCCCGCCCAGGCTATCGGGGCGGCCCTCCATGGGCAGGAGGAGGTAGCGGCCTTCGGGGTCCACCCGGGGGTTGGCCTGGGCGGGGCTGGCGTTGAAGGGCGCCGGCAGCTTCTCGGCCGGGGTCCAGGCGCCGTCCCGGAAGGCCGAGCGCAGGATCCAGCCCCCTTGCCCTTCCTCCTGCAGGAAGTACAGGACGCCGTCCCGCGTGACGCTGGGGTAGAAGACGTTCCCGGAGCCGTTCACGGCCGCGGGCAGGCGGCGGGCCTGGGACCAGCCCGTGCCTTCGCGCTCCATCACCCAGATGCCGAAGGGCCCGGGCGTTTCGCCCGCGGGATCGGCGGGGCGGTCGGACACGAAGAAGAACCGCCGCCCGTCGGGGCTCACGCAGGGCTCCAGGCACCGCCACCGGGGATCCCGGGAAAAGGGCGCCACCTCGGGCCGCCACGCGCCGCCTTCCCGGCGGAGCCCGACGATCGCCGCCTTGCGGAACCCGGGCATGAACACGCCCACGTAGCATTCCGTGAAATCGGGCAGGAAGGTGATGTCCCGGGTGGAAAGGCCCGTGCCCAGGAGATCCGCCGCGAACAGGCGCGGCTGGTCGCCGGGTGGGGTCTCGCCCAGGTAGGGCGGGACCGCCGCAACGGCCAGGGTGCCGGAAAGCAGCAGGGGGGCAACGCGCCAGGAACGCATGGGAACCTCCGGAAGCGCTCCCAGTATGCGCTCACCCCCCGCGCTTTTCCTCCGGTTCCAGGCGCCCGCCGGGCGTCACTGCCGGGTGAAGATGCCGCCGAAGAGGATCGTTCCGTCGTCCGCGTTGAGGACCATCTGGCTGGAGTTCGCCCGCAGGTAGGCGGTGCCCTTGAGGGTCCGGGGCGTGCCCGCATACTTGCCCAGGGCCGGGGTGTAGACCAGCTCCGCCGTGAACGCGTTGGCGTTGGCGGTGGGCTGGGCGAAGGTGCCCGTGGCGTTGAGTGTGGGCCGGGCGCCCGTGAAGTGTCCGGCGGTGTCGAGCGTGAAGGTCAGGTTCACCTTGTCGGTGTTGCTGTTGATCGCGGAGGACCAGGTGCCCGCCAGGCCCGGGAGCTGGGCGCCCGTGGCGGCGGAGGCGTCGGGCGTGAGGATGAATTTCGTCCCGTTGAGGGAAGGCTCGGGGCTGGTGAGCGTGGCGTCGATGGAACGGCTCGTGAAGGTTCCGCCCAGCGTGCCGGGGATCTTGGTGAAGTTGATCGTCGTGAGGAAGGTGGCGGTCCCGCTCAGGTTCGTGCCGGAGGTCTGGAAGCTCCCGGAGGCGCTCACCTTCATGCCCGAGTTCAGGAGACGGTAGCTCCCGTCCGAAGGCATGACCAGGATGTAGTCCGTGCTCTTGTCCTCGGAAATTCCGGTCCAGGCCCCCGCCAGGCTGGATTGGGGGGCGGGCACAGGGGCGGGGGCGGAGCTGCTCTTGCCGCCGCCGCCGCAGGCCAGGGCCGCGGCAAGGATGAAGCACCCGGCTCCAAGGGAGCCGAGGGAAGGATGTCGAAACCTCAAGGTTTTCTCCGTGATGGGAATAGATCCCGATAGAAATAATTAATTGAACGAGACGGGTTTGCCTTTGAGCGGGGCGCACGGGTCCCGCTTCCATGCTCTTCGAGGAGTGAATGCGGGCCTAGCCGAATTGGTTCCCTGAAACGCGATTTACCTCGGGTAATCGGGATCCCGTTCGATTAATAAACAATATAACTTCAGCACGGCCAAGCGGAATGGGAGGGCGATTCTCAGCCGCGCTTCTCCTCCAGATCCAGCCACTCCATCTCCAGTTCCTCCAGGCGGGCCTTGGCCTCGTCCCGGTCGCGCAGGGCCTGGTGGCCGGGGGCCTCGGCGGTGATGAAGGCCGACGGGTCGGCCATGACCGCGTCCAGGTCCTGGATGCGGGCGTGGAGCGCGGCCATGGCGGCGTCCACCTCCGCCAGGCGCCGCTCCTCCTTCTGGGAAAGGCCCGCCTTGCGCCTGCCCGCGTCCCGGGACTCGGCCCGGGCCGCCTTGGCCGGGGCTTCGGCACGGGGCGCCTCCAGGGCGCGCTCGGCGCGCAGGCGGCGCACGGAGGTGGGGTTGCCTTCGTACATCTCCCACCGGGGCTCCCCGCCGGGGTTGAAGGCCAGGGTGTGGGTGGCCACCTGGTCCAGGAAGAACCGGTCGTGGCTCACCAGAAGCAGCGACCCCGGGTAGTCCAGGAGGGCCTCCTCCAGGTTCTGGAGGGTGGGGATGTCCAGGTCGTTGGTGGGCTCGTCCAGCACCAGCAGGTCCGAGGGCAGCAGCATGGCCTTGGCCAGCAGGAGCCGGTTGCGCTCGCCGCCCGAGAGGGTCCCGGCCATGCGCTTCTGCTGGTCGGCGGGGAAGCCGAAGCGGGTGAGGTACACCAGCACCAGCAGCTCCTGCCCGCCCACCTTCACCATGGAGGCGCGCTCGGCGATGTTGTCGGCCACGGAAAGGTCCGCGCGCAGTTCGCCCCGGCCCTGGGAGATGGCCGATATGGACAATTTGGGGTGCCTCTGGATGGTGCCGGAGGTGGGTTCCAACTCGCCCAGGAGGAGCTTCAGGAGCGTCGACTTCCCGCAGCCGTTGGGCCCCAGGAAGGCGATGCGCTGGCGGCGCTGGAGCACCAGGTCGATGCCCCCGGCCAGCTCGACCCCGGAGCCGGGGTAGTGGAAGCGGACGCCCTCCGCCGACAGGAGCGAATCCGAGCGGTTGGCGCCCCCGGCGAAGGTGAGGCTGGTGCGCTGCTCCAGGCGGGTGCGGTCCTTTACCTCGTCGCCCAGGTCCAGCACGTCCTGGATGCGCAGCTTGGACTTGCGGGTGCGGGCCTTGGCGCCGCGGCGGAGCCAGGCCAGCTCCCGGCGCAGGCGGTTCTGCATGTGCTCGGTGAGCCGGGCCTCCCGGAACTCCTTGTCGCTGCGCTCCAGGAGGTAGTCGCTGTAGGAGCCTTCGTAGCTGGTGACGTCGCCGTTCTCCAGCTCCAGCATGCGGTCCACGACGCCGTCCAGGAGGTGGCGGTCGTGGGTGATGAGCAGCAGCGCGCCGCCGAAGCCCTGGAGCCAGAGCTCGAGCTTCTCCACCTGCTCGGGGTCCAGGTGGTTGGTGGGCTCGTCCAGCACCATGACGTCCGGGTCCTGCAGCCAGGCCTGGGCCAGGGCCACCCGCTTGCGCCAGCCGCCGGAGAGCGACTCCACCGTGGCTTCCAGGTCCACCAGGCCCCAGGTGGTCTGGGCCTCCTTGAGCCGCGGCTCCAGGTCCCAGCCCATGTGGTTGAGGTGGTGCTCCACGCCGTCCAGCTCCATGTGGAGCCGCTCGGCCTGGTCGGGGGTGGCGGCCTGCAGGGCCTCGTGGATCTCCCCGTGGCGGGCGATGAGGGCCCGGTGGTCCCGCAGGGCCGCCTCCAGGGCGCTGCGCACCGTGGCGTCCGGGGCGAAGTGCGGGTCCTGGGCCAGGTGGGCCACCCGCAGCCCCTGGGTGAGGACCACCTCGCCCTCGTCGGGCGTGTCCTCCCCGGCCAGGAGCTTGAAGAGCGTCGACTTCCCGGCCCCGTTGCGGCCGATGAGGCCCACCTTCTCCCCCATCTGCAGGCCGAAGGTCAGCCCCTCGAGGATGGGCTGGGCGCCGAAGCGCTTGGTGACCTTGACGAGACTGAGGGCGACGGCCATGGAGACTCCTGAACCCTCCAGCATCGCACGGGGCGGCCCCGGCTTCACCTGCGAAGGGGAAAGGGGCCCCTTCAGCGGGACGCGATGAGCCCCCTCCAGCCCTCCAGCGCGCCCAGGAGGACGTCGAGCTGCCCGGGTTCGGTGGTGCGGAACCGGCTCACCAGCTTCCATCCCTGGGCGACCTGCTGGTAGCGGTGCAGCCACAGGTGGGGCCCTTCCCAGGCGCCCTCGGGCGTGCGGGTGCGCACCAGGAAGGCCACCGTGGTCCAGGGGCCCCGGGCCAGGACGCGCCGGCCCAGTTCCTCGATGCCGGCGTCGTCGTCGGAATCCAGGATCAGATCATCGATGTCGGGGACGTGCATGGCCGCTCCGGGGAGACGTTCATTGTCCGCCGGGTGGCGCGTGGGGGTAACTCTAAATTGTTAATTGAATTACATTGAACCTGCTATTATTCAAATTTATAAATAAAACGATTTAAGGAAAAATATCATTGACGGGCGTCCGATAAAAAAATAATAATTCATCATGCAGAAGCACCCCCTCCTTCCCCTCACCCTTCTGATCCTCGCTTCCGCCTGCGGTGGCGGCGGGTCAAGCAAGACTTCGACGCCCCCGGCCTCCCCGGTATCCCCAACGCCCGAGCCCCCGGCCCCTCCCACGCCCGAGCCCCCGGACCCTTCGACGCCCCAGCCCCCGGCCCCTCCGGCGCCGGTGCCCCCGACGCCCATGCCTCCCACGCCCAAGGGCGCCCTGCCGCCGGCGCTGAGCGTGCCCGGGGCCTTCCTGGTGCCCCCCTACCTGCAGTTGGGGCCGGCCCCGTCCCCCACTCAGCTGGCCCTCCTCTGGCATACCCCGGAAACGAACGCGACCTGGGCCGTGAACGTGTACCGGGGGGGGCACTGGAAGCCCGCGGGGGCGGTGACCTTCGTGAAGGTCAACGTGCCCTCCGAGCCGCACCACCGGGTGTACACGGCCACCCTTGCGAACCTGGCGCCGGGCGCCCGGTTCGCCTACCAGGTCACCCGGGACGGCCATGTGGTCTTCCAGGAAAGGGGCATGGCGCTCAAGGCCAAGGGCCAGTCCCAGCGGGTGGCGGTGGTGGGGGATCTGGTGACCTCCAGCCCCGCGAGCCAGCATGATTTCCGGCGCCTGGCGAGCCAGATGGGCGCGGCCCGGCCGGACCTCCTGGTGATTCCCGGGGACATCGTCAACATGGAGGGCCACGCCGGTCAGTACCGGGACCTCTTCTTCCCGGCCATCAACGCCGACCGCGGCACCTCCTCGGGCGGCTCCGTGCTGCGCAAGACGGTGATGGCGGCCTGCCTGGGGAACAACGACACCGACCGGGTCTTCGAATACCGGAGCGGCCGCCTCTCCTTCATGCCCCAGCCCAACGGCCTGGCGTACTACTACTACTTCAGCCAGCCCCTGAACGGGCCCGCGTTCGCCGTCAACCACGACCCCGCCAACGCCCACAAGATGATGACCCCGGTGCTAAGCCCCCGGAACGCGTTCTCCGGGTTCCTGGTCGCGGCGCAGGACCGCTTCCCGGCCATGGCGAACTTCTCCTTCGATTCGGGCGGCGCGCACTGGACCATCCTGGATTCGAACCTGTATTCGCAGTGGGCGTACAGCCACCGCACGCTGCCGAATCACACGTGGAACAACCGCACGCCCGAGGCCGACGCCCTCGTCGCCCAGCTCAAGGACTGGCTGGACAAGGACCTTGCCGCCGCCCGCGGCGCGGACTGGCGCTTCGTGGTCTTCCACCACCCCGCCTTCAACCTGGGCCATGAGGTGAACTGGAAGTACGGCGAGACCTGGATGCGCCAGATCTGGCCGATCCTGGAAAAGCACCGCGTGGCCATGGTCTTCACCGGGCACCTGCACAGCTACCAGCGCACCCGGCCCCTGCGCTTCACCCCCAAGCCCGCGGGCACCTCCGACAAGGCCCACTTCGGCGATCCCGCGAACCTCGTGGAGGACACGGCCTTCCAGGGTCAGGGCGGCGCCACGAAGGCCGACGGCGTCATCCACATCGTGACCGGGGCGGGGGGAGCCAATCCCAAGGATTATCCCTACCCCCCCGGCCACCCCGGCTACGCGGGCCAGACGCCGCCCAAGCCCTACCCCGTCCACCTGAGGTGGCGGACCCCCTGCTTTTCGCAGATGGACATCGCCCCGGGCCGGATCGACTTCAAGCAGATCGGAATGGACGGCGCGGTGCTCGACCACTTCGTCCTGACGAAATAGCCGGTGTCAACCCATGGGTACGTGAAGGCCGATCCGGGTCGCGTGTTCCCGGGCGGCCTCGTACCCGGCGTCTGCATGGCGGAAGACGCCCATGGCCGGATCGTTCCACAGCACCCGCCGGATGCACCGGTCCGCGCGCTCCGTGCCGTCGGCCACGATGACCACGCCGGAGTGCTGGGAGAAGCCCATGCCCACGCCGCCGCCGTGGTGGAAGCTCACCCAGGACGCGCCGCCGGAGCAGGCCGTCATGGCGTTGAGCAGCGGCCAATCCGAGACGGCGTCGGACCCGTCCTTCATGCCCTCGGTCTCGCGGTTGGGGGAGGCCACGCTGCCCGAGTCCAGGTGGTCGCGGCCGATGACGATGGGGGCCTTGAGCTTGCCCTCCCGCACCAGCTCGTTGAATTTCAGCCCGGCCAGGTGGCGCTCGCCGGCGCCGATCCAGCAGATGCGCGCGGGCAGGCCCTGGAAGGCGATCTTCTCCTGCGCGGCCTTGATCCAGCGGATCATGCCCTCGTTTTCCGGGAAGAGGTCCATCATGGCCTGGTCGGTGACGGCGATGTCCTCGGGGTCGCCCGAGAGCGCCGCCCAGCGGAAGGGGCCGATGCCCTTGCAGAACAGGGGCCGGATGAAGGCCGGCACGAACCCGGGGAACGCGAAGGCGTTCTCGCAGCCGGCCCGCTGGGCCTGGGCGCGGATGTTGTTGCCGTAGTCGAAGGTGACCGACCCCGTCGCCTGGAAGGCCAGCATGGCCTCCACGTGGGCGCGCATGGAGGCCAGGGCCAGCTTCACGTAGGCTTCGGGCTCCGCCTTGCGCATGGCCGCGGCCTGTTCCAGGGAGAGGCCGGCGGGGATGTAGCCGTTGTATTCGTCGTGGGCCGAGGTCTGGTCGGTGACCAGGTGGGGCCGCGCGCCCCGGCGCACCAATTCGGGCAGCACCTCGGCGGCGTTGCCCAGGAGGCCGATGGACACGGCCTTGCGCTCGCGCACGTAGCGCTCCACCCGGGCCAGGGCGTCGTCCAGGTCATCGGTCCACTCGTCCAGGTAGCGGGTCTGGAGCCGCTTGTCGATGCGGGTGCGGTCCACTTCCACGCACAGGGCCACGCCGCCGTTCATGGTCACCGACAGCGGCTGGGCCCCGCCCATGCCGCCCAGGCCGGCCGTGAGGGTCCAGGTGCCCGCCAGGGTCCCGTCGAAGTGCTGGCGCGCCGCCTCGGCGAAGGTTTCGTAGGTGCCCTGGACGATGCCCTGGCTGCCGATGTAGATCCAGCTGCCCGCGGTCATCTGGCCGTACATCATCAGCCCCTTGCGGTCCAGTTCCCGGAAGTGCTCCCAGGTGGCCCACCGGGGCACCAGGTTGGAGTTGGCGATGAGCACCCGCGGGGCGTCCGCGTGGGTGCGCACCACCCCCACGGGCTTGCCGGACTGCACCAGCAGCGTCTCCTCGTCGCCCAGGTGCTTGAGCTCCTTGACCAGCGCGTTGAAGCTGTCCCAGTTCCGCGCGGCCTTGCCCAGGCCGCCGTAGACCACCAGGTCCTCGGGACGCTCGGCCACGTCGGGGTCCAGGTTGTTCATGAGCATGCGCAGCGCCGCCTCCTGCACCCAGCCCTTGCAGTGCAGGTGTGCGCCGTGGGGGGCGCGGATGACGGGGGCTTCGGTGGCTTGGGTCATGGCGGGAGTCCTTTGGATCCCCCATTTTCCCACGGAGAAGGCGGATCTAGGTCACGAAGAAACCCGGACGCCGGTGATCCCCGGAAGGGCCATGTGCCCGGCCTTGGCTTGGCCCGAAAGGGAATCGCCGTCGCAGGTCAGGTCCAGGTCCAGCATGATGTTCATGGGCCGGGGCAGCCGAAGGGACCCGCGGAGGTGCCCCTCCTCCAGGCGGGCGTCCACCAGGGGCGTGGACTGGCCGTCGGCGGTCACCATGCCGGCGACGTTCCCGTCCCCCGTCGTGACGGCGATGCGGAACGCCTTGGCGCCCATGGGGGAGTTGACGGTCAGGTCCCAGGTTCCATCGAAGCTCATGGGGGTTTCCTTTCGAAGGTTTCCCCCAGGATACGCCGCCCCTCAGGGGGCCCGGAGCGGGAAATGCATGCGGAACGCGAGGCCCTGGCCGGGGACCACCTGGATGCCCGCGCCGTGGGTCTTCAGCAGCCCCAGGACCGAGGCCAGCCCGAGGCCCCGCCCCACGAACCGGGTCGTGAAGAAGGGATCGAACATCCGGGCCAGGACCTCCGGGTCCGGGCAGGGGCCGTCGTTGGCCACCTCCAGGCACACCGTCGCCGTGCCCGGGGGCCGGGGCGCCGCCCAGGGTCCCGGCAGGGTCTCTTCCCCGGAATCCACGAAGGTGCGCAGGGCCACGGTCCCCCCGCGGCCATCCTCGTCCATGGCCTCCCAGGCGTTTTCCAGGAGAGCGCCGAGAATGATCCGCAGGCGGTCCGGGTCCGCCAGGATGGGGGGCACGGCCCCCAGGTCCAGGGCCAGCCGCCGGCCCTGGGGCGGTTCCTGGGCGCCGGCCCAGGCGGAGACCAGTTCCGCGAGGTCCGTGGGCACCCGGCGGGTCACGGCGTGCCCGGAGAACTCGTTCATCTTCCACGAAAGGGCGATGGCCCGCCGGAGCACTTCCCGGGCGGTGGCCACGGTCAGGACCGGGCCTTCCTGGTCGCGCACCTGGATCTCGAGGATCTCCAGGCTGGCCTGGATGGCCGCGAACAGGTTGTTGAAGTCGTGGGCGATGCTGCCGGCCATGAGGACCAGGCTCTCGGCCTTCTGGGCCCGGTGTTCCGCTTCCTCGGCCTGCCGGGCGTCGGAACGGTCCAGGGCCAGGACCACCACGCACTGCACCGCGCCGTCGGCCGGGAAGGGCTCGAGGCGGACGTCGAACCAGCCCGCGGTGCCGTCCAGGCGCAGGCCCCGGGTCTCGTAGCTGACGCCCTGGCGGGTCGCCAGGCAGGTCTGGAGGGCGGCCGCCCCCGCGGCATGGGTCTCGGGAGTCAGGCCCAGGGGGAAGGGGCGTCCCAGCACCTCCGAGGGCCGGATTCCTTCCGGCGTGCGGTTGATGTAGGTGATGTTCCCCCCGGGGTCCAGGATGAGGATGTAGTCCTTCAGCCCCCCGGTGATCACCCGGAAGCGCTCCTCCGTGGCCAGCAGGGTCCGCTTCAGGGCCGCCTCGCGGGTGATGTCCCGGAGGCTGGCCAGAAGGCAGGGCTCGCCCTGGATGTCCAGCACCATGCCCTTGATCTCCGCCTCCAGGCGGGCGCCGTCCTTGCGCGCCAGGGTGAGCGTGTGGGCCGGAGCCGCGCCCGCTTCCGGCAGGTCCCAGGGCAGGGCGCCGTAATCCAGCGGATCCGCGAAGAGGCCCAGGTCCTCGACGGTGCGCCCCAGGGCCTCCTGCCGGGTGTAGCCGAACATCGCCTCCCAGGCGGCGTTCACTTGCAGGAAGGTCCGGTCCCGGATGCGGGAGACGCTGATGCCGTCGGGCGACAGCTCGAACAGGGCCAGGAAGCGCGCCTCGTTCTCCCGCAGGGCGATCAGGGCCCGGTGCCGCTCCGTCACGTCCCGCCCGGAGAGGAGAATGCGCATGCCCTGGGGGGTGTCCAGGGCCGAGGCGGCCAGGAGCATCTGGCGGATCTCGCCCGAGGGCAGGCGCATTTCGACCTGGCGCCCCGGGAAGATCCCCGTCTCCGCCACCTCCTTGAGGATGGCCGCCCGGTCCAGGGCGTCCGTCCAAAGGCCGAGATCCCTTGGGGTGCGGCCCAGGGCCCGGTCCCGGGTGACGCCGGCGAGGGCGCACCAGGCGGGGTTCGCCTCGACGATCTTCCCGTCGGGGTAGGAGGAAAGGGTCGACGGGTCAGGATTCGAAGCGAAGGCCCGGCGGAAGAGACCCTCGTCATCCGTCGCGTCATCCTCCGGCTGGACGAGGCAGCCCCCGTGGCCCTCCAGGGGCGTGGCGGTCAGCCGGGAGAAGCGCCCGCCTCCGGCGACCCCCCAGGTGAAGCCGGGCCGCCTGCCTTCGATCACCTCCCGGATGCCCTGCCGGGCATCGTCGCCCTGGAACCCCGATCCGAGTCCGGCCCCCAGCTCCTCGGCGATCCCCTGCCAGGCCCGGTTCGCGAAGACCAGGACGCCGTCCCCGTCCGTGACCGCCACGGGCGTCCGAAGGCCATCGAGGACCCGCAGCGGGAGAGAGAGGTCGGAACCGGTCATGGGACGTCGGGAGGGTGCATGGGGGCTTTCACGTTGTGCCTTGAGGATAGCTCCCCGGGCCCCGGCGGCGTAGCGGGAAGGTCAGGGAATCGGGGCCGGCGGGAGGTGCGAGGGTGAGCCCACCGATTCACCTGGTTCGAGGGGATGCGGGCAAGCCAGGCTGACCCCCGGACTTCCCTTCCCGAGTCCATCCCGGAAGGCTCGCACAGGTCACGCTGAATGAACCCGCGTGGCTCAGCCACCTGTCTACACAATGCCCAATATACAAGTCAATCGCCTTGGGAATAGACAAAAAGCCCACTATTTTAGGCATATGATCACGCTTCCCGATCTCGGCAACGCGATTGCCACGCGACGCAAGGCCATGGAGACCCGCTGGCCGAGCGCCAAGGATCTCCTGCGCCTGGGCGAAACCCGGGTGGGTTGCACCCCGGCGAGGGCCAAGCACCTGCTCCAGAGGGTCGAGGCGGCCATGCGGGACACCATGAAGGCGGTCCGGTCGTACAGCCACCACCGCCCGCCGTTCGGTGAGATCGGCGGGCGGATGCTTGTGGAATGGGAGAAGGGGATCGCACAGTCCCTGCGACAGGAATGAGGGGAGCCCTCGCTTCGGCCGCAAGGGCTCGAAGGTTGGGCTGATCGATCTGCCCTATTTCACCCGGCGCAGCACGGTGACGCAGTTGGTGACCGACGAGCCGCCCACGTTGAAGGAAACCCCGGTGGTGGGCGTCTTGCGGGTGAGGGTGGCGCCGATGGGGTCGCCGGCGAGCTGCTTGTAGAGGAGGGCGTGCATGGAGACGCCGGTGGCGCCCACGGGGTGGCCCTTGGCCTTGAGGCCGCCGGAGAGGTTCACGGCGCACTGGGCGTCGTCCCGGGTGAAGCGGCCTTCCAGGTAGTCGTAGCCGGCGCGGCCGTCCCGGGAGAGGCCCAGGGCCTCGGTGGTCAGGAGCTGGTTGATGGTGAAGCAGTCGTGCACTTCGGCCAGGTCCAGGTCGGCGGCGGTGATGCCGGCCTCGGCGTAGGCGCGGCGGGCCGCTTCCTTGCCGGCCATGAGCTCGTGCATGTTGGGGCGGGCCGAAATGGCGAACCGCTCGTTGGCGTGGCCGATGCCGGCGATTTCCACGACCTTCTTGCCGGCGGTGCGGGGATCCGAGGTGGCCATGATCACCAGGGCGGCGGCGCCGTCGGTGACCAGGGAGCAGTCGTGGAGGGAAAGGGGGTCGGCGATGACGGGGTTCTTTTCCGGGGGCAGGGCGAGGATGGCTTCGGCGGTGAACAGGCCCAGCTTGTCGGAGGGGCCGCCCTTGCCGAAGTGGGCCAGGGGGTTGTCCACGCCGTTGCGGTAGCCCAGGGCGGCCACGGTGGCCAGCATGCGCTTGAGGTCGCCCTCGGGGAAGCCGTAGCGGGCCTGGTAGCCCTTGGCGTACTCCGCGAACAGGGCGGGGAAGGTCATGCCGCGCCCGCCCTCCTCGGGCCAGTAGGAGCAGGTGGCCAGGGCGTGGGTGACGCCCTTGGTGTCCAGCAGGTTCATCTTTTCCACGCCCACCACCAGGGCCACCTTGGCCCGGCCCGATTCCACGGCGTAGAGCGCGTCGTAGAGCGCCACGGAACCCGAGGCGCAGGCGTCCTCGCAGCGGGTCATGGCCTTGAAGCGGAGGCCCTCGGGATCGATTTCCGTGGCGTAGGCCGCCAGGTGCTCCTGGTTGGCGAACAGCCCGGGCGCGCAGGAACCCACCCAGACGCCGTCCACTTCGCTGGCGGAAACGCCGGCGTCGGCCAGGGCGCCCCGGCCCGCCTCCAGCAGGAGTTCGTAGGCCGACTGGAGGTCGGTGACCTCGCCGGTCTCGCGGTTGCGCTTGACCAGGGAACCGAATTTCGTGTTGTAGGCGCCGACAATGCTGACTTTGCTCATGGGAATCTCCGGGTGGGTTGGGTTCAGAGGCTCAGGGTCTTGCAGGAGGTGCTGACGTGGATTTCCGCGTCGGTCTTTTCGATGATCCATTCGGGGGTGTAGGGCGCGAAGCATTCCAGGAGGTGGAAGCGGCCGCCCACGACCTCGAACATGCCCACGTCGGTGACGACGTAGTTCACTTCCCCGGCGGCGGTCAGGGGCAGCTTGCAGTGGCGCTTCAGGCGCGAGGCGCCGGAGGGCTCGAAGTGGAGGGTGGCGGCGATGACCACCCGGGCGCCGATGGTGAGGTCCATGGCCCCGCCCATTCCGGGGACCATCTTGCCGGGCACCTTGTAGTTGGCGAGGTTGCCCTGCTGGTCCACCTCCAGCACGCCCAGCACCGTGTAGTCCACGTGGCCGCCGCGGATGATGCCGAAGCTGGTGGCGGAATCGAAGAAGCACCCGCCTGGCATCACCGAGAGGGGGGCCCCGCCGGCGTTGACCATGTCCGGGTCCTCCTGGCCCTTTTCCGGCGCGGGCCCCAGGCCCATGAGGCCGTTCTCCGACTGGAGGATGAGGGTGACGCCTTCGGGCAGGTGGTCCACGACCAGGGTGGGAAGGCCGATGCCCAGGTTCACCACGTCGCCGTTCTTGAAGATGCGGGCGATGCGCTTGGCGATGTTTTCCTTGTTGGGAGTGTAGTCCATGGTGTCCCTCAGCTTTCCTGGGTTTCGGAGAGGACCAGGCAGTCCACGAAAATCGAAGGGGTGTGCACCTGGTTGGGATCGATCTCGCCGATCTCCACGATCTCTTCCACCTCTGCGATGACGAGTTCGGCGGCGGTGGCCATCAGGGGATTGAAGTTCCGCGCGGTGCCGGCGTAGATCAGGTTGCCGGCCTTGTCCGCCTTCTTGGCCTTGATGATGGCCACGTCGGCCTTGAGGGGGCGCTCCAGCAGGTAGCTGCGGTCGTCCACGGTGATCACCTGCTTGCCCTCCTCCACTTCCGTGCCCAGGCCCGTGGGGGTGAGGAAGCCGCCGATGCCGGCGCCGCCGCAGCGGATGCGCTCGGCCAGGGTGCCCTGGGGCACCAGCTCCACTTCCGTTTCCTGGGCGTTCATCTGGCGCTGGGTCTCGTGGTTGAGCCCGATGTGGCTGGCGATGATCCTCACGAAGGCCCGGTCCTGGACGAGGGGGGCGATGCCGTTGATGCGTCCGGTCTTGAAGTCGTGGAAGGCGGTGTCGGTGCTGATGAGGGTGAGCCCCTTGGTCCCCGCGGCCTTGAGGGCGCGGATGATGGTGTCGGGCGCGCCGCAGCCCATGAAGCCCCCGGACATGAGTACGTCCCCGGACTTGATCCTTCCCGCGGCCTCCGCGGCGCTGATGATGGGTTTCGCTAGCATGGAATGGACCTCCTCAATGGGTTTGCTTACGCTCGATCAGCTTGTCGATGATGAAGGTGGCCACGTGCTCGGCGTAGCTGCCCTTGCCGAACCCGGCGTCGAAGCCCAGTTCCACGGCCAGCTTGTTGCCGATGCGGGTGCCCCCGGCGCACACCACGAACCGCTCCCGCAGGTTGCGCGCCTGGAGCAGCTCGATGAGCTCGGTGAGGTTCTGGATGTGCACGTCCTTCTGGGTGACGATCTGGGAGACGAGGATCGCGTCGGCGTCCACCTTGAGGGCGTAGTCGATGAGCTTGTCGTTGGGGACCTGGGCGCCCAGGTTGTAGGTCTCCAGCCCGGCGTAGCGCTCCAGGCCGAAATGGTGGTTGTAGCCCTTCATGTTCATGATGGCGTCGATGCCCACCGTGTGCGCGTCGAAGCCGGTGCAGGCCCCCACCACCACGAGCTTGCGTCCGAAGTGCTCCCGCACCGCCGCGTCGGCCTCCTCCATGGTGTAGACCTTCTCCCCCGTGGCGTCCTCCACGTGGATGGTGTCGTAATCGATGCCGGTGGCCGTCTTGCCGTAGGCCACGTACATCGAGAAGCCGTCCGACAGCGGCGTGGAGTGGACGATGTCCACGTGGCTGAAGCCGAGCTTTTCCGTGAACTGCCGCGCGGCTTCCCTTCCCTTGGGCCCGTCGGGGACGGGCAGGGTGAAGGAGAGCTGCACGGACCCGTCGTCCAGGGTGTCGCCGTAGGGTCGAATGATCATGGGCATCTCCGTCAGTCCGCGAGGTTGAGTTCGTTCTTGAGGTAGGCTTCGAAGGGATTGAAGTAGTCCGGGCCCTTCTTCTGGAGGCCGTCCAGCCCCTTGCCAAGGTCGGCGGGGCGCTTGATGTCGGCGAAGTGGCCCTCGGCGATGGCCGGCATGAGGCCGATCCGGTCGATGCTCTCCAGGAATTCCACCGTCTCCTCCAGCACCTTCCGGGCGCGGGTGGCGATGACGCCGTCCTGCCGGAATTCGATCTCGTCCGCCAGGCCCTCCATGGTGTTCATGACGTGCTTGGCGTTGTCCAGGGCCAGGAAGCGATCCATCATGAACGGCGTGTGGATGGCCTCGGTGAGCATGCCCAGCAGGTGGATGCCCTGGCCCGTGAGCTTGGAGACGAAATTGAACATGGAGTTCATGGCCAGGCCCTTGAAGATGTCGCCGGTCATGAACTTGGTGGGAGGCATGTACTTCAGCGGCGCCTCCGGGAAGATCTCCCGGGCCATCTGGGCCTGGGCCAGCTCCAGCAGGAAGCCGTTCTTGAGGGTGGGGTCCATCTCGAAGGCGTGGCCCAGTCCCATGAGCCGGGCCGGGAGCCCCGCGGCGTAGGCGAACCGCTCGTTGAGGAACTGGCTGGCCAGGACGGTGTAGGCCTTCTCCACCGCGTCGCTGGTGGTGAGGTAGTTGTCCTCCCCGGTGTTGATGATGATCCCGGCGTAGGCGTTGATCATGCGGCTGAACTTCTGGTCAACGAAGGTCCGGTACATGTTGATGTCGCGGAAGAGGATCCCGTACATCGAATCGTTGAGCATCATGTCCAGGCGTTCGAGGGCGCCCATGGCCGCGATTTCCGGCATGCACAGGCCCGAGCAGTAGTTGGTGAGCAGGATGTAGCGTCCCTGGCGGTCCACGACCTCGTCCAGGGCCTCCCGCATGATGCGGAAGTTCTCCTGGGTCGCGTAGGTTCCGCCGAAGCCCTCGGTGGTGGGGCCGTAGGGGACGTAGTCCAGGAGGCTCTGGGCGGTGGTGCGGATGACCGCGATGACGTCGGCGCCCTGTTCCGCGGCGGCCACGGCCTGCTTCCGGTCCTCGTAGATGTTGCCGGTCGCCACGATGACGTAGAGCAGGGGGGAGTGGTTCCGGCCCTTGTAGGCCTCGAGCTTGGCGTCCCGGTGGCCGCGGTTGGCCTTCACCCGGGCGGCGAAGGCCTCCACCAGGGTGCGGGCCCGGGTCTCCAGTTCGGCGCGGTCGCCCAGGGGGAGGGACGCCACGTTCAGGCCGCCGGCGATGAGCCGGTTGAGGCCCTGGACCGTCTCGCCGGTGCGCACCAGGGCGTTGACGTAGTAGATCAGGGCGCCGTTTTCCAGGAGGCCCTTGCACTGGTCCACCACCAGGTTGGGGACGGGCACGCCGTCGGGATCCGCGCCGTCGGCGCCCGCCAGGCGGAGGGTGGCCCGCTCCACGGTGACGGTGGTGTGTTCGGCGACGAAGGCCATGACCGGCTTGACGATTCGGGCGGCCAGGTCCCTGGCCTTGTCGATCCGCTCCTCGGACAGCCCCAGCTTTGTCTGCATGCGTTCTCCCGTTGTTCTAGTTCGTGAGGGTGAAAAATTCCCGCGCCCGGCGGGCGATGCCCGGGTCGAGGCCCAGCAGGGACGCCACGGTGATGGCGTCCGAGTGGGTCCGTTCGCCGTCGTCCGGGACCAGGTGGAAATCCATGTGGGCGATGACGGTCCGGAGGCCGTCGCCGGCTGCGGCCTCCCCCTGGGCGCCCAGGTCGCGCTCCAGGCTGGCCCGGTCCAGGCCCTTCATGCGCAGGTAGCGGACCCCGGGCCAGCGGCGCACGCCCCGGAAGTGGGTGGCGAACAGGGCCAGCACCCGGCCGTTGGCGGCCAGGGCCTCCATGGCCGCCGAAAGGAGCGCCTCGGCCTCCTGGGACTGGGTCGTGCGGGCGAACTCGTCGAACAGGGCGAGGGTGGGGCCCTGGCCGCCGTCGGCCCAGACCCGGTTGAACTGGCGGATCTCCCGGCCGAAGCCCGAGAGGCCCGAGGCCTCCTGGCCCACGCGCCCTTCGCCCACGTAGTGGAAGTGCCGGAAGACCCGGGTGGTAAAGCCCGCCGCCGGCACGTAGAGCCCGGTCTGCGTGCACAGCTGCAGGAAGGCGAGGGTCTTGAGGGCCATGGTCTTGCCGCCCATGTTCGACCCGAAGATCACCGTGACGCTGGCGTCGAAGGCGGCGTCCAGGGGCACGTAGGGCAGACCCGCGGCGGCGCAGGCCTGCTCGCAGGGCACGAACCGTCCGGCCGAAACCTCCACGGGGCCGTCGCCCAGGCGGGGGCGGGTCAGCTTCCAGCGCCGGGCCAGCCGGGCCCGGGCGAAGGCCAGGTCGAAAGCCCGCACGGCCTCCTGGTAGGCCTTGAAGGCCTCCAGCTCGCCCCGCGCGGCCAGGGACAGGTCCTCCAGCACCCGGTCCTCCTGGAGGCGCTCATCGGCCAGCAGGGCCTCCCGGCGTTCGGCCAGGACCCGCTCCCGGGGGGCCGGCAGGGGACGCGCCACCCAGTGGGTCTCGTCGTAGGGTTCCAGGATCAGCCGGGCCCGGGCGCCCTCGCCCAGGGTGGCGCGGGGGGCCAGCAGGAACTCCCGGTTCTGGAAATCCAGGCCGAAGGCGTCCCGGATCTCCCGGGCCCGGGCCTCCCTGGCCTCGGCCAGGCCGGCGTTGGCGTCCCTCAGTCCGTCCCGGGCCGCCCGCAGCCCGGGGCTGTAGTCGTCGGCCACGTAGAAGGCTTCGGCGCTCTGCCGGCCCTGGTCCAGGAGGCGCGCGAAGGCCTCGGACGCGAAGGTGAACCCGAAGGCCGCCAGGGTCCCGGCCGGCAGCAGCCCCATGAGCGCCCGGTAGTTGTGGAGGAACTTCTTGAACTGGAACAGTTCGACTTCGGTATAGCGGGGGCGCGGCTCCCGGGGGAACCGGGGCAGGCGCTTGAGATGGTGGGAGATGCGATCCAGGCGCACCGGGTCCGGTTCCAGGGCGTCCAGGAGGCCCAGGGCGTGGTCCGTGTGGTCCCACAGGGCCTCCAGCTGGCCGCCGTCCGTGACCAGGGCGAGGCGCTGCTTCTCGTCCCGCCCGAAGGGGGTTTCGGGGGAGAAGTGCTCCCAGAAGCCCTTGAACTCGGCGTATTCCATGAAGCCGCTGGTCATGGCGCGGCCTCGCAGGGATTGGGCAGCAGGAAGGGCGCCGCCGCCTCCCCCACCGCCTGGACCAGGTCAGCCCGGCTGAGCCCGCGCAGGGCCGGGACGAACCCCAGGAGCTTGAATCCGCGGCGGAGGGAGCAGGCCCGGCGCCCCAGGAGCGCCAGGAGGTCCGGCGGGTCCAGGAAGAACATGGTGAAATCCTGGACGGAAAGCGCGGGGGCCGCCGGGTCCAGGGTCTTGAGCAGCTCCGGGGTCAGGGGACCCTGGATCTCCAGGGCGCCCGGGGGCGGCACCGCCTCCACGGGGAGGGCGGCCAGGGCCGCCAGGGCCCGCACCCGGGCGGCGACCCGGCCAAGGTTGGACGGGTCGGCCCGGAAGGCATACACGAACTGCGCGGCGCCCAGGGCGCCCACCTGGGTGATGCGGTTCACGGCCCCGTCCACCAGGACCGAAGCGGCCCACCCTTCGGACCGGACCCGGTCGATCATGCGGGCCAGGGTGCTCACGTGCTCGGAGCCCACGAGGGTGACGGAACCCGGGCGCACGGCCCGGCCCAGCAGGAGGGGCCCCAGGGAGGTGCGCCCGGGTACGGCCTCCAGGATCTCGAATCGCGCCTGGGAGGCCCGGGCGAAGGCCTCGGTGGTCATGACGACGTCCCCGGCCTCCACGCGGATCTCGCCCACGGGCCCGCCGGCGTCCCGGGCCTTGAGGGCCCCGTCCACGCCGATGGAGAAGACCGCCGCGGGACCAACTGAACGAGCGGCTGGAAGGGCGGCGTTCAGGAAGGTGGTCTTCCCCGATCCCTTCTCGAAGCCGGTCACGGCCGTGACCGCTCCTGCCACATCGCCGATCCCCGGCATCCGTCCTCCCCTGGGTGCGTCCGTCAGAATTTTCGCTTTTTCCGGGCGAGGTTGGCCGGCTCGAGGCAGAGGCCATCGCCTGCCAGCAGGCCCGCTACGCCACCCTTGGCCCGGTACTTCGCATGGAAGGTCTTGGCCCGTTCCGAGGTCGGGATCGTGGGCACGGTCCTGGCGGGTTCGGTGTAGGTCGTGATGACGCCCTCATAGTTTCGCAGAATCACGCGGTTCTCGCCCATGCACACCACGTAGTTGGGCATGACGGGGATTTTGCCGCCGCCGCCGGGGGCGTCCACCACGAAGGTGGGCACGGCCATGCCGGTGGTGTGGCCCCGGAGGCTCTCCAGGATCTCGATGCCCTTGGCCACGGTGGTGCGGAAGTGGGAGATGCCCGAGGAGAGGTCGCACTGGTAGATGTAGTAGGGCTTCACCCGGACCGTCAGGAGCTTGTGGAGCAGCGCCTTCATGAGCGGGGCGTTGTCGTTGATCCCCTTGAGCAGCACGGACTGGTTGCCCAGGGGGATGCCCGCGTCGGCCAGCTTGGCCAGGGCCGCCCGCGCCTCGAGGGTGATCTCCTTGGGGTGGTTGAAGTGGGTGTTCACGTAGATGGGGTGGTACTTCTTCAGCATCCCCACCAGGGCGTCGGTGATGCGCATGGGCATGACCACGGGGACCCGGGTCCCGATGCGGATGATCTCCACGTGGGGGATGGCGCGGATGCGGGAGATGATGGACTCCAGCCGGTCGTCGCCCAGGACCATGGGATCGCCGCCGGAGATGAGCACGTCCCGGATCTCCTTGTGCTGGGAGATGTACTCGATCGCCTTGACGACGTTCTCCTCGGGCATGTCCACGTCCTCGAACCCGACCAGGCGGCGCCGGGTGCAGTGGCGGCAGTTCATGGAGCAGATATTGGTGACCAGCAGGAGGACGCGGTCCGGGTAGCGGTGGGTGAGCCCCGGAACCGGCGAATCCACGTCCTCGTGGAGCGGGTCGTCCAGGTCGGAGCTGTCCACGTGCAGTTCGGCGATGCGCGGCACGGACTGCATGCGCACGGGATCGGAGGGGTTGTCGGGGTCCATGAGCGCGGCGTAGTAGGGCGTGATGGCCATGGTGAACTTGGCCAGGGCCTTGCGCAGGTGCTCCCGTTCCTCATCCGTGAGCTTCACGACCTTCTCGAGGTCCTCGATGGTCGAGATGCCGTTGCGCATCTGCCAGCGCCAGTCGTTCCAGTCGGCCTCCGGCACATCCTTGAACAGATCTGTGGCTTTCCAATCAACGGGCAGGTATTCCATGCCTAGACTCCAGTCGGTGAATTTTTTTACGTGGGTTTTCAGCCGTTCTTCCGCAGTTTGAGCAGCGCCCGGACGTCGTCCGGGGTGGCGATGGCGTTGCCGGATTCCCGGACGATGCGCGCGGCCCGGTCCACCAGTTCCGCGTTGGATTTGGCCAGGACGCCCTTCGAGAAGTACACGTTGTCCTCGAAGCCCACGCGCACGAAGCCGCCCATGGCGATGGCGCCGTAGATGGCGGCCAGGTTCGCCCTGCCGATGCCCATGGCGGTCCAGTGGGCCCCGGCGGGGATCTTCCTCACGAAGAAGTCCAGGACGTCCGGGGCGTAGTTGACGCCGCCGGGAACGTTGAGGACGAAGCCGTAGTGGAAGGGCGGCTCCACGAGGCCCTCCTTGATGAGGACGTGGGAGGCGTAGACGTGGGACAGGTCGAAGCACTCGAGGGTGGGGCGCACGCCGCGGGCCTTCATGAGGCTGGCGAACTCGCGCATCATGGGCAGGGTGTTGACGATGTACTCGTTGCCGAAGTTCACCGTCCCGCAGTCCAGGCTGGCCATGTCGGGGTCGAGGGTGACGGGCTGCAGCCGCTCCTCGGGCGTCATGCCCACCGCGCCCCCGGTGGTGGTCTCGATGACGATGTCGCACTTGGCCCGCACCCGGTCGATGGTGTCCTTGAACACCGCCAGGTCCTGGGTGGGGTTGCCCTGGGCGTCCCGCACGTGCAGGTGCAGCACCGCAGCGCCGGCGCGCCAGGCGTCGTAGGCCGCGTCGGCGATCTCGGCGGGGGTCAGGGGCAGGGCGGGGTTCTGGGCGCGGGTGGTTTCCGCTCCGGTGACGGCGCAGGTGATGACGACCTTGCTATCCATGTGGGACTCCGAAGGAAGGGGCTGCGGCCAGTGCGCCTCAGGCGACGGGGTAGGCCCGGGCGACCAGTTCGAGGGACTCGGAAATGGCGGAAAGCGCCTTGGCGAGGTCGGCGTCGGTGTGGCGTCCGGAGATGTACCAGTGGTGGAAGGGCTGGATGAACAGGCCGCGGCGGATGGTCTCGGTGTAGAACATGTGCCGGCGCTCCTTGTAGGAGCCGTCCACCTTGTCGAAGGTGAGGTAGGGCATGGGCGGGATGCCCGAGACCTGCACCGGGACCTTGGAGGCCGCGGTGACGGCTTCCAGGTCCTTGAGGAACTTGGCGCCCCGGGTCCAGATGTCGTCGATGACCTTGTCGCGCTCCAGGATGTCCAGGCACTTCATGGCCGCGGCCATTTCCAGGGAGTTCGGGAAGAAGGTGCTGGAGATGAAGACCTTGCTCTCGCACACCTGCATGAATTCCGTCTTGCCCACCACCGCGCTGATGGGGTACCCGTTGCCCAGCGCCTTGCCGAAGGTGGACAGGTCCGGGGTGACGTTGTAGCGCTGCTGGGCCCCGCCCATGGCGGCGCGGAAGCCGGTGCGGATCTCGTCGAAGATGAGCACGGCCTTGTAGGTGTCCGCCAGGCGGCGGACGCCCTCCAGGTACCCTTCGGGGGGGGCCTGGACGGGCAGGGCCAGGGGGTGGCCCACGGGGGTGATGATGATGCCGGCGACGTCGCCCTGGTGGGCCTTGAGGGCGGCTTCCAGCGCGTCCAGGTCGCCGTAGGGGAATTCCACGGTGAGGTCCTGGATGCACTGCGGGACGCCGCCGTGGCCCTCCACGGCCCAGTCGTGCCAGCCGTGGTAGCCGCAGCGGAGGATGACGTTGCGGTCCGTGTAGCCCCGGGCGACCCGCACGGCGACGCTGGTGGCGTCCGAACCGGTCTTCACCAGGATGACCATCTCGGCGCTGGGGATGAGGTCGATGAGGCGGCGCTCCAGCTCGTTCTGGATGGGCTGCACCAGGGAGAAGCAGAAGCCCTTCTTCATCTGGGCGATGGCGGCGGCGTTGATCTCCTCCTCGTCGTAGCCCAGGATGATGGGGCCGTAGGCGCAGAGCATGTCGATGTAGTCGTTGCCATCCACGTCGACGATGTGGCCCTTGTAGCCGCGCTCCAGGAAGATGGGGTATTCGCCCACGATGAAGTTGTAGGGGCGGCGGATGCCCATCATGCCGCCCGGCGAGAGCTTCTTGGACTCCTCGTACATCCGGAGGGACTTCTCGAGGTTCAGTTTTGGCTGCGAAACGGCCATGGCGGTTCCCTCCTATGCGTAGTGCTGTTCGAAAAGCTTGCGGAGCCTGGGATTCTCGCGGAGCTCGGCGAGGGTGATCTCGGCGTGGCCGCGGGTGTACCCGTTGCCCACGATCATGGTCACGTCCTTGCCCACCCCTTCGGCGCCCAGGGCCGCCTTGGCGAAGTTGGTGGCCATGCTGAAGAAGTACACGACACCCAGGTCGCGCGTGGGCAGGATCGTGGAGAGCTCGGTGTTGGCGACGTTCACGCAGTTGAAGACCACGTCGTACTCACGGCCGCCGTTGGCCGCCAGGGCGGCCTGGAGGAAGTCCACGGCCTTGGTGGCGTCGGCCACGACGACCTCGTCGCAGAGGTCCAGGGACTCCAGGGTCGCCTTGTCCTCGGGGAGGTAGACGTTGCCCACCACCCGGCCCGTGGGGCCGGACCGCTTCATGGATTCGTAGGCGACGAGCATGCCCGACTTCCCGCCGGCGCCCAGGATGAGCACGGAATCCCCGGGCTTCACCAGCTTGGCGGCCTGGGCGGGCGCGCCGGCCACGTCCAGGGCGGCCAGGGCGAGGCCCTCGTCCATGTCCGAGGGCAGCTTGGCGTAGAGGCCCGATTCGAAGAGGATGGCCTGGCCCTTGATCTCCACCCGGTCGATCTCCTGGTGGATCTTGAGGATCGCGTCGATGCGCAGGGGGGTGAGGGAGAGGGAGACCAGGGAGGCGATCTTGTCGCCCGCCTTCAGGCCGCGGTCCTGGAGCGCCGCGCCCACCCGGGCCACGGTGCCGATGAACATGCCTCCGGAGCCGGTGACGGGGTTCTGCATCTTGCCGCGCTGGGACACGATCTCCAGGATCTTCGCCCGGATCCTGCCCTCGTCGCCGCCGGCCTCGGCCTCGATCTGGGTGAAGCTGGCCGAATCGATGTTCAGGGCGATGACGTCCACGAGGATCTCATTGTCGTAGACCCTGGACATGTCGTTGTCCAGGCGCTGGGCAGGCTGGGGCAGGACGCCCTTGGGTTCCAGGACCCGATGAGAGCCGTACTTGCAACCGATGTCCATGGCCACGCTTCCTCCGCTGATGCCGGATGCCGCCATGATCGTGGTGCATCCCATATTTCATCTTAGGGATAGCGCGCCGCGCACCCTGTGACGGAAGACACTCCTGCCCTGGAAAGCGTAAAAAAAGTTTCTTTTTGAGAATTAGTGTCAAAAATTATTCACGTTTCGGCCCCGGAGGGTCCCGCCTTCCACGGGACCGCGCCTACACCGTCAGCACGCCTTCGATGACCTTCACAGCCTTGCCCGCGATGGTCACCCGCGACCCGAGCAGTTCGCAGAAGAGGTCGCCGCCCCGGGCCGAGAGCTGGCGCGAGTGGAGCCGCCTCCGGCCCAGCCGCTGGGCCCAATAGGGCACCAGGACGCAGTGGGTGCTGCCGGTGACCGGGTCCTCCGGGATCCCTTCGCGGGGGCAGAAGCAGCGGGAGACGAAGTCGCAGGACGTGCCCGGGGCGGTGACGACGAAGGACGTGGGCTCCAGTTTCTCCAGGGCCCCCAGGTCGGGCCGCAGGTCCCGCACCGCCGCCTCGTCGTCCAGGAGGGCGAACAGGTCCCGGGTGAGCCAGGTTTCCCGCACCGGCGCCCCCAGGGCCTCCGCAAGCCCCGCGGGGCAGGGCACGGGCTCCGGCGGCCGCACCGGGAAGTCCAGGGTGTAGAGCTCCCCCGACCGGGTCACGGACAGGGGCCCGCTCCGGGAGGTGAACTGGACGCGGCCGGCCCCGGGCCTGAGCTCGTTGAGCACCACGAACCCGCTGGCCAGCGTGGCATGGCCGCACAGGTCGATCTCCCCCACCGGCATGAACCACCGGATGGCGAAGCCGTCCCCTTCGGGCACCAGGAAGGCCGTCTCCGGCAGGTTGTTCTCCGCCGCGATGGCCTGCAGGACGTCGTCCCCAAGCCAGCCCGGGAGCTGCACCACGGCCGCGGGGTTCCCGGCGAAGGCCCGGTCCGCGAAGGCGTCGATCTGGAAGAAGGGATACCGGGCCATGGATCACCCGTACAGGTTGGGACTTGCGGATTTTATGCGATTGACCACGGCCCAGGCCTCCGCGTGTTGCCCGGGTTGGGCCAGCACCCGGCCAATGACCTTCTTCGCCTCCTCCCATTGTCCGAGGTCGCACAGGGCGGCCGCCCTGGACGTGAGCAAGGGCGGGTAGCTCGACCCTTTGAAGGGGTCGGTCTTTTCAATGGCGAGTTCGGGCGTGCCCTGGGCCCGGAGCGCCGAGCACAGGATCGCAAGGGATCCCGGGTCGCCGGGTCGCAGGGCCAGCATCCGGGTTACCAGGGCCTGGGCGCGGGCCCACTGCCCCGAATCCCGGGCCATGCGCGCCCGCTCGAGAATCAGGGTGGGATCCTCGATGGCGTCATCCTCCTGGCTTAGCCGGCCAGAAAGGAGCCTGTTCAATTCCAGGATCACGACCTGGGGAGGCTTCGTGAAGGTCTTGGCATCTATCCAGCCTTTGCCGTTCCAGGTGTAGGTTCGGCCATTGAGAGGAATCGTGTGGGTCATGGGGTTCATGTCCTTCCTCGGCCTCGGCATTCGGAGTTTCATCAAAGGTCGTGAACAGGCCACGGGGACCAGGGTCCACCAACTGAAGTTCAGAGAATACCAGCCGGCACATCCGTTCCTGATGACCCCCTGAACTCAGCCAAGTGGGAGGCCATCTTCCCTGGTCATTGCCCAGCACTCAAGGACAATCCAGGTCAAAATGCTTCGTTTGCGAGGCAAATATCTTACAAATCGATGAAATACCTACTATACTGGTCATATGGTGACCCTCCCCGATCTCGGCAACGCGATTGCCACACGACGCAAGGCCATGGGCCTGAGCCAGACGGTGTTGGCCGGAAAAGCGGGCGTCGGGCGTTCCACGCTTGATGCCCTGGAAAACGCCCGCCTGGGCGAACTGGGTTTCGTCAAGGTGGCCCGCATCCTGGCGGTCCTGGGGCTGCAACTGGTACTCCAGGAAGCCGGTCCGAACCGGCCCACCCTTGACACCCTGCTGGAGGAGAACCGCCTTGATCAAGATCTGGACGGACGCCGCTGAGGCTGGACGGCTTGACCGGCACGGCGAGCGCGGGTCCACCTTTGTCTACCTGCCCGGCGTGGCCGCGGCGAGGGCGGTTTCCTTGAGCATGGAGGTGCGGCTGGAGTCGTGGACCGCTCCGTTCGGCCTGCTTCCCATTTTCGAAATGAACCTTCCGGAGGGCGCGCTGCGGGAACGGCTGCGCCTGGCCTTCGCCAAGGCGACAGGGACGTTTGACGAGTTCGACCTTCTGGCCGTGGTCGGCCGGTCCCAGATCGGCCGGATCCGTTTCACCGGGGACGTGGAAAGCCTGAAGGACGAGGTCCCCTTCCAGTCCGTGGACGAGATTCTCCAGCGCCGCCGTGATGGGGACCTGTTCCGGTACCTGTTGGAAAGGTTTGCCGCCCATTCAGGTATCAGCGGCGTCCAGCCAAAACTTCTTTTCCGCGATGAGAAGGCCTTCACAACCACGGCGGGCGCAGGGCAGCGCCTTTCCCAGAGCTTCCGCGGGGCAACCCACATCCTCAAGCTCTGGGAACCCGACGAGTATCCCCAACTGGCGGCCAACGAATTTTTCTGCCTCAGGGTGGCGCGTCACTGTGGGCTGGAAGTGCCCTCCTTCAGGCTGGCTGAGGATGGCGCTGCCCTGGTCATCGATCGCTTCGATCTGCGAATGGATGGCAGCTACCGGGGCTTTGAGGATTTCTGCGTGCTCAACGCCCGTCGAACCGAGGAGAAGTATCGGGGATCCTACGAGACCTCGATCCTGAAGCGCTTCCAGCAGTTTTCCACCTCGACGCATGTCCATGAGGATCTGGTAAAGCTCTTTGTCCTGATTGCCCTCAACTGCGCGCTTCGCAACGGTGACGCCCACCTGAAGAATTTCGGGGTGGTCTACGATGACCCGTTCGGCGAGGTGCGCCTTGCCCCGGTGTACGACCTGGTGACGACGTCCGTTTACCTGCCGAAGGACACCATGGCGCTCACCCTGAATGGGTCTACGGGCTGGCCGACGGCCAGGGACCTCCTGCGCCTGGGCGAAACGCGGGCGGGCTGCACGCCGGCGAAAGCCCGACAGTTGCTCCAGAAGATCGAAGGGGCCATGCGCGAGACCATGACGGAGGTCCAGGCTTACGTCCAGCACCACCCCGAATTCAGCGAGATCGGCGGGCGGATGCTCGCCGAATGGGAAAAGGGGATCGCAGGGTCCCTGCGGGGAGGCTGAGGAAGGAGATCGTAATGACCGTCGGGCTTGTCCAAGGGTTCTGACAGATGAGTTCCGATCTGGATTACTGTTAAGCGAAAAGTGGGAGGTCAGGGCGTTCAGGGTCGAAGGTCTACCCACCCGGGAAGCCTCATTCCCATATCTCCAATTCCCGATTCCGCCCCAAGGCCATCCGTTTCAGGTCCACCCCCGTCAGCATGTCCTCAAGGGAGGGGACCTGGTCCCCTTCCAGGGCGAGGGTCATGCGGGCCTCCATGGGAAACCGCTCGGCAACGCGAAGGTCCGGCGAACGCAGGTAGGCGCGGTCCCACCAGTCCAGGATCCGTTCCTGGGCGTCCATGAGGCGTTCCGCACTGATCAGCCGGTCCCGCTTCCGGTTGTTGACCGCCGGGGCGGCCGGGAGAAGGTTCCAGAGGTCCTGGCAGGGCCACGCCGACACGGGGAAACAGTGGTCGATGTCCAATTCGGCGTGGAGTTCCTTGCCACTCCAGACGCAATGGATTCTGCTCCCCTTGGCGCGCAGGTTCTCGGCGATGGTCCGGACCTGGGAGGTGTCGCGACGCGGGTCCACCCATTGCAGGGATTTCCAGAGGTTCGCCCCCCTGGGCGAATCCGGCAGGCCTTCCATATAGTCTGCCCATGCCTGTCGGAGGAGCGGATCCACCCAAGCGGAGAACCGGCAAAATGCCGGCCAGAGGTTGGCAGGCACCTGGAACGTCCCCAGGGCCCACAAGGCCGGCTCGTCCAGGCATAGCCGGTCTGGATGAATGCGGCCAGCAGCGAGGGTTGCTCCAAATATTGGTCCGCCGGCACCCGGGTAGGTGATGTAGGTGACCGGCATGGTCCGAATGAGCCTTGCCGCCTCCTTCAGGGATACCAGCAACGCATGGGCTGCTCCACCCACCAGGACCAGGCCTGGGCGCAGATCCTGAGGGTCAAGATCCGTGAGGCGTTCAAGCTGTTGGTTGAATCCCCGTGCCTGCTGCGGTTGCTGCGGAAGGCCGGCCCGGTAAAGAGGCAGGTAGGCGCGCAACCAGGTCAAGGCCACCAGCCCGAGGGGCAGCTCGATGGTGCCGTCAACGGTCTCTCTGGCGAGGCCAGGCTGGTGTTCGGCAATGTGGCAGAGGACCCGAAGCAGGGCCAGCTTGTAGCTGGATGACCTGCGATCACGCAGGATGATGCTGCGCAGGAGGGGCAGGGCCCCGGTGGCATCATCGGGCAATTGAAAGAGGAGAACAGTCCAGGTCACACCGGGCCGGCCCAGGTCATCGCGCTCCTCGCTCTTCCTGAGGCAAACCAGACCGAATTGGGCGGCCAGCACTTCCAGTTCGCTTGCCGACACCGGATGGAAGCCCCGGTTCCCGGCATCGGGGCCGTGCCGGAGGCTGATGGCGAGGCTTCCTCCCGGCGCCAGCAGCGCTGCCATTTTGCGAAAGGCCCGGGGGCGCTCGGCCGGGGCCACATGCATCCACACCCCGGCCACCAGGATGAAGTCGAAACTCACCCCGGAACGGGCAAGGGTGGCGAGGTCCGGGAGGGCGTCCGCGAGCCAGCGGACCTTGGACCCGGGACGCAGCCGTCTGGCCCTCTGACGCATGGCGGCCGATGGCTCGCAGGCGACAACTTCGTGGCCCTGGCGCTCGAACCAGGCGGCATCCCGGCCGGAACCGGCGCCGATATCCAGAACCCGCAGGGGGAGGGTAGGGATCAGGTCCAGGATGGAGCCGTGGACCCGCTCGAAGGTGACGGATTCGTACAGGTCCGTGAAGTCATCCGCTTGATTCTCGTAGGCTGTCCAGGAGGGAGGCATGAAAACATTATTAGCCCATGCGTTTCCCGCGGCCAGGGTGCTCGTCCCGGCGATAAAGTTCGGTGACTCCCTTGTCGATTGCTTTTCATCGTGGGGCACCTCCGTGGCTGGTTCCCATCCGGCACGGAGCCCTCCCCCTTCAAAGCCTGGTCCGTGGTGACCCTGATGCTGGTTGGCCCGGTCCTGGAATCCTTTCTTCTGGCGGGGTTGGCCACGGCTCTTGGCCGGAGGTCGGCCAATCCCTGGATGATTGCCGCCATCTCCGGTACCGCCTGGGGGGCCCTGCATGCGTTGGGGAAGTCGGGTGCCGCAGGGGCTTTTGCCTTCCTGGGGTCCACCTATGACTATTTCAACGGCAATTCCAGGGCCTTTTCTAATACAGGGTCCCTGCTGGCGAACCATTCGGCGGCGGAGGTTTCCACGGGGAAATCCATGGGAAGGGTTTGGTGGAAGGCGTCGCCCTTGCCCATCCGCCTGGAACTGTAACGGACTTCCAGGCCCAGGCCGGTGAGCTTGAAGGTCTTCACTTCGCCGAAATTGGATAACGCCTGCCCGGGAGGCGTGCCCACAAGTCGCCCGCCCATGGCCCGGGCCTGGAGAGCGTTCATGTAGGCCGAGGAATAGGTCCCCCCGTCAGTGAGGACGAGCAGGTTGCGGGGGTTCCCGATGGCTCTGTGGCGGGCCAAGGTGCGGACCCATCCGAATCCGGCTATCCCGCCCAGGAGCATGCTGTTTCCGCCTCCGTTGCCCCGAAGGTCCAAAACTATCCGGTTGGCGCGACCCTCGTCCAACCACCGCACGGCCTGTTTCATGACGGCCTTGAAGGAATTGCCGGGCTGCTCCTGGCAACGGCGGTAGCGGATGTAGACGGCCTTGGGTTCCGGCAGGCTTTCGGCGAAGTAAAGGGACCCAGGGTTACGGTTGATTAGCAGGGCGCTCCGGTCGGCTCTTTTCCATGCTGTGCGGTTCTGGGGATTCTGAAGAACCGGCAGGGCGCGGCACCCGGTGCGGCCATCCGGCAGTTGGTACCGGAAATCGTGGCTCAGGGTATCCGCGAGCAGTCCGGTGTTGACCAGGAGGTCCACGGAGGAATCCAGAATATCGTTCAGTTTCGTCTGGAAGGCTGATTCCGTTTCCTGTGCGTGGATCGTCCTCATCCGCGCCAGGAGCGTCGGGAGGTCCAGGCCATCGATGCCGATGATGCCCGCTCCAAGCAGTTCCCCGAAATCCTCCCTAGCCTCGATCACGTGGAGACGGCCCTGGAAAAGGCGCATGCGAATGGGCCAGCGGCGCTGGTAGAGGCTCGCTTCAAGGTCGGGAATGTTGGTGTGGCCGTCGCCGATCGACCGGACAAGTGCCCAGGTGCGAAAGCCCCGCTGGGCGTTCGTGAGGCCATCGATCTGCCCTTGCAGATCGGCGAGATCCTTGCGCCACTGGGCCTCGGGGCAAGAGAAGAACAGATCTGGATGGCGTTTGGGAAGTTCCTTTCCAAGGTATTCCAGATCGACCCGCCAGACCTCGGCTTCCTGGGGCAAACTCTGGAGGGCCGCTGGCTGGGCGTTCAGGCCCAGGCAGGACAAAAGAATGAGGAACAAGATGGAAAACCTTCTGATGGATCACCTCAGAAAAGGGAGGGGAGGGGCGTGACTGGTTTGGCAGATTCTGACACAGGATCTTTTGGGGTAATCGTCCACCCCGGTCCCTGACGGAGACTACACCCGCGCTAACTGCTGGGACCATTTTTTGGCGCTATTTTGCCCTGGCGCTAAAGCGCCATCAGATGCCTGCCTCGGGAGACTCGGCCCTCATGGTGATTGACCCCAGGAGCTATTGCCGATTCCCGAAGGAGGGAGAAGCCCTCATCGTTCAGGCCCTGAAGCGGGCTGGACATATTCGGGAATCCAGCGCGGTCTGGCGAGACGAAAAACCCTCTAAGCTATTAGCTTAGAGGGTTTAGTTTGGTGGAGCTGAACAGGATCGAACTGTCGACCTCCTCATTGCGAACGAGGCGCTCTCCCAGCTGAGCTACAGCCCCAGGAGGTTCCATTCTACCGGGGGCGACCGGTTCGTCAATGGGGGCGCCTGCGGGGGGCAGGGGGTTCTTGGAAAGGGAAAGGTTGGGCTTGCCCCCGGTCGTCCGGGAACGGACACTTGGGGCATGGGTAAATCAATCGTCAAGTTCCTGATCTTTCTGGTGGTTGCCGGCGGAATTTTCCGGGTGGCGGCGGAGGGGCCCCGGAAGTACCAGGAAATCCGGCTGACGCCCTGGTATCTGGAGATGCCCACGCCCAGGGCGCAGCGGGTGGCGGGCGTGAAGGGGCTCCGGCAGCCTCGCCTGGCGGGCGCGGCGCGGGTCGAGGTGTGGGGCGACACGCTGGAGGAGCGCCTGCGGCTGTTCCGCCTGGACCTGGCGCCCTCCCTCATGCAGGCCTTCACCCTGGGCTCCATGAGCACCACCAACGCCCAGCAGCTGGGCGAATTCATGGGCATGACCGCCTCGGACGTGCGGCCGCCTTCGGTGCCGTCGGTGTACTACAACGGCCTCCGGCATGTGGAGGATCCCGAGCTGGCCCGGGACGGCATCCACATCGGCGTGGGAGGGCGGTCCACGCTGACCATCAGCGCGGCGCCCCGGCGGCGCTGAGGCCTACATCAGCTCGCGCATGCACTCGGCCAGCACCTCGGGCCCGGGCTTGACGCTGGCCTGGGGGAGGGTGGCCAGCACGTCGTCCACGGTGTGGGTGAAGTCGTGGAGGATGGGCTTGCCGGTGGAGATGTGCAGGATCCCCGTGAGGAACTCGCCCCGGTCGTGGGCCTCGTGCACGGCCTTCATGGCGGCGTAGCGGTCCGTGGGGTCGAAGTCCTTGTCGATGGCCCGGAAGGTGAGGCGGGACCCGTCGGGAAGGCCCACTTCCATGGCGGCGCCTGGCTCGATCTCCACCTCCTCGGCGTCGTAGTAGGGCACGAACCCCAGCTCCTGGAGCGGCATCTCGTGGTCCTTGGCGTTCTTGTAGGACTTGGTGGAGCTGTCGTGGTTGTTGAAGGTCACGCAGGGGCTGATGACGTCGATGAGGGCGGTGCCTTCGAAGGCCAGGGCGGCCTTGAGGATGGTGCCCAGCTGCTTGGGGTTCCCGCTGAAGCTGCGCGCCACGAAGCCGCAGCCCAGCTCCATGGCCAGGGTGCAGGGGTCGATGGGGGTGATCTCGTTCACGTCGCCGTGCTTGAGGGTGGAACCCACGTCCGCGGTGGCGCTGAACTGGCCCTTGGTGAGCCCGTAGACGCCGTTGTCCTCCAGGATGTACACCACCGGCACGTTGCGCCGGATCATGTGCACCAGCTGGCCCATGCCGATGGACATGGAATCGCCGTCGCCGCTGGCGAGGATGTTGATGAGGCTGCGGTTGGCCAGGGCGGCGCCGGTGCACACCGCGGCGGCGCGGCCGTGGACGGAGTTGAAGCCCCAGGCCTGGCTCATGAAGTAGGTGGGGGTCTTGCTGGAGCAGCCGATGCCGCTGAGCTTGGCGACCCGGTGGGGCTCGAGGTTCATCTCCCAGGCGGCCTGGATGATCTGCGAGGTGATGGCGTCGTGGCCGCAGCCGGGACAGAGCGTCGACTTGGCGCCCACGTAGTCCTGCTTGGTGAGGCCGATCTTGTTGGTGGGGACGGTGGCGGTGGTCATGGGTGGGTCCCTCAGTTCTCGAAGGCGTTGATCTGGTCGACGATGGTCTGGGCGGTGATGGCGGTCGAGTCGTAGTGGAGGACCTTCTTCATCCGCGTGGCGTGCTGGGGGAAGAACTCCCGCAGCAGGTTCGTCATCTGCCCGTCCCGGTTCTGCTCCACGACGTAGACGACGTCATGGGAGGCGATGAAGGCCTCCACCGCGTCGGTGAAGGGCAGCGCCCGCACCCGCAGGTAGTCGGAGTCCTTGGCGTGCACCTCCGTGAGCAGGTCCCGCGCCTCGGCCACGGCGGGGTCGCTGGACCCGTAGGCGAGGATGCCGCGCTGGACGCCGGGTCCGGTGAGCAGCGGCTCCGGCACGGAGGCCCGGGCCGTCATGAACTTCTTCTTGAGGCGGTCCACCGTGGCCAGGAACTCCTCGGGCTTCTCGGAGTAGAGGGCGTAGGGGTTGTGGCCGGTGCCGCGGGCGAAGTACGCCCCCTTGCCGCCGGGGGTGCCGGGGAGGGTGCGCAGGCAGACGCCGTCGCCGTCCACGTCCTTGTAGCGGCCCCAGTCCTGGATGTCCTTGAGCTGCGCCTCGTCCAGGACCTTGCCCCGGTCGAAGGCGCCCTCGGGGTAGGCGAAGGGCTGGGAGGCCCAGTTCTGCATGCCCAGGTCCAGGTCGGAGACCACGAACACCGGCGTCTGGTAGCGCTCGGCCAGGTCGAAGGCCTGGTAGGTGAACTGGAAGCACTCCTCCATGGTGCCGGGGTAGAGGCAGATGTGGAGGGTGTCGCCGTGGCTGCACTTGGCGCAGAGTTCCACGTCGCCCTGGCTGGTGCGCGTGGGCAGGCCCGTGGAGGGGCCCATTCGCGTGACGTCCAGGAAGACGCCGGGGCATTCCGCGAAGTAGCCCAGGCCGATGAATTCGCTCATGAGGGAGATGCCCGGGCCCGAGGTGGCCGTCATGGCCCGCGCCCCGGCCCAGCCCGCCCCCACCACCACGCCGGCGGAGGCGATCTCGTCCTCCATCTGCACGATGGCGACGTTGAGCTTGCCGGTGACGGGGTCCTTCCGGTAGACCTTGGCGTAGTCGATGAGGCTTTCGATGGCCGACGAGCTGGGGGTGATGGGGTACCAGGCCACCACCGTGACGCCGGCGAACATGGCGCCCAGGGCGCAGGCCGTGTTGCCGTCGACGATGATCTGCCCCTTGGTCTTGTCGTCCCGCACGATCTTCAGGCGGGTCTGGCGCGGCGCCTCGGCGGCGGCCCAGTCATGGCCCGCCTGCACGGCACCCTGGTTCAGGTCGATGGCCTTCTGCTTGCCGTCCAGCTGCTTGGCGATGGCGGCCTTCACCTCGTCCATGTCCAGGCCCAGCATCTGCGCGGCGACGCCCACGTAGATCATGTTCTTCACCAGCTTGTGCAGCTTGGGCTCCGGGCAGGCGGCGGCCACCAGCTTCTGGAAGGGCACGGCGCAGAAGGCGAGGTCGTTCCGCAGGGCATCCAGCTTGAGCGGCTCGTCGTAGATGAGCAGCGTGCCGGGGCGAACCTTGGCCACGTCATCCTTGGCCGTCTCGGGATTCATGCAGATCATCAGGTCGATGCCGGCCTTGCGGGCCTTGTAGCCCCGGTGGTTGGCCCGGATCTGGAACCAGGTGGGCAGGCCGGAGATGTTCGAGGGGAACAGGTTCTTCCCGGAAACGGGGACGCCCATCTGGAAGATCGTGCGCATGAGCACGATGTTCGCGGTCTGGGAGCCGGAACCATTTACGGTGGCCACCTCGATCGAAAAATCGTTGACGAGGGTTCCCCCGTCGACGGCTTCCATGGTGGCGGGTTGCGTGAGCATGGTTCGACCTCCCCAAGGGATTCGGTAGTGTGACGCCCGAACGATGGCGCCCGCCTGGGTATTTTCAGGGAGGCGCCTTTGCAAATACTACCAGATTGGTCGGATTAGATTGAAGGGGGCATGGAAATTTTTTTGAACATCGAGGCGAAAAAAAAGGGATTGACGGGGGTTGGCGTTTCGTCTATCTTATGGGTTATGAAGCCAATGGACCTTACAAAACGCCAACTTGCGGTGCTCCAGTTCATTCGGAAGTTTCTCGAAACCGAAGAGCGGAGCCCCACCCTCAAGGAAATCGCCGAGGGTGTCGGTTCCAGTGCTGTAAGCACCATTCATAAACACGTCCAGCACCTGATGGACAAGGGCTTCCTGGACCGCAGTCACGGGAAGGGCAACAACATCGTCCTCGCCCAGGAGCCGGCGGCCGCCCCGCGGGAACCGGCCAGCGGCGACTGGGGCCACGAGGACGGGAAGCGGGCCCGGTCCGTGCCGTTCTGCGGCGACGTTGCCGCCGGCCAGCCGCTTCTTCCCGAGTCCCGGGCCATTCCCCTCGAGGTCCCCAACTGCATCCACCGGGACCGGCAGGAGCTGTTCGTCCTGCGGGTGCGCGGGGATTCCATGGTGGAGGACTCCATCCTGGACGGGGACCTGGTGGTGCTCCAGCGCCGCGGGGACTACCGGAACGGCGACCGCGTGGTGGCGCTCATCGACGGCGAGGAGGCGACCCTGAAGGAGTTCCGCAAGGATCCCCAGGGCGTCTGGCTCATTCCCCACAACCCCGACCTTTCGCCCAAGTGCTTCGCGCCGGACCGCATCGCCATCCAGGGCGTGCTGGTGGGCGTGATGCGCAGCTGCTGAAACCCCCGCGGCCAACGCCCGCCCTCCGGCCATGGATGGCCGGAGGGCGGGCGTTGACGGTTATTTTCCAGAAACGTTGAAGGCGGGGAAGGGTTCTCGTTACACTCACCTGGAGCCCGGAGTCCCAGGAAATGGTGTTTTTCAACCACGCCACGCGTCAAATGACGACGAAGATTGTGTACTACGGGCCCGGCCTGTGCGGGAAAACGACCAATCTCAACACCATTTACGGCCGTACCTCGCAGAAGGCCCGGGGCGAGATGGTGTCCCTGAACACCGAGACGGACCGCACCCTCTTCTTCGACCTGCTGCCCATGGACGTGGGCATGGTGGGCGGGTTCAAGAGCAAGCTGCAGCTCTACACCGTGCCCGGACAGGTCTTCTACAACTCCACCCGCAAGCTGGTGCTCAAGGGCGTGGACGGCGTCGTGTTCGTGGCCGACAGCCAGACCGCCATGCTCGACGCCAACAAGGAGAGCTTCCAGAACCTGCGGGACAACCTGCGTGAACTGGGCCTCGACCTCAAGGACATCCCCCTGGTCTTCCAGTGGAACAAGCGGGACCTGAAGAACATCATCCCCGTGGACGTCCTGGAGCGGGAGCTGAACCCCGGCGGCAGAACCAGCTTCCAGTCCATCGCGGCCGACGGCACGGGCGTCTTCGAAACGCTGCGGGGCATCACGAAGCTCGCCCTGGCCAACATCAAGGCCCTCCACATGGTGGAGGCCGCGGGGGCCAAGGCCCCCCCAGAACCGGCCCCCAAGCCCCTGCACACCTCCGAGTTCTCCATGCCGGACGAGTTCCGGGACACGGCCACCCCCGCGGAGGCCCTCAGCACCCTGGACCTTCCCCAGAGCCGCGACCTGCTGGGCGAGGCGGAAACCTCCGGCGGCTCGGGGCCGGCGCAGCCCGCGCCCGTCCAGGTGATGGCCCCTCTCCATGTGAAGGTCTCGCCCGCCGTGGGCAAGGGCGCGCCGGCGGTGCCCCGGGTGCACCTGAAGCCGCCGCCGGCCCCGGTGGCGCACCGGGCTTCCGCCCCCGTCGCCCCCATGGCCGTGGCCCTGCCCCGGGTGCCCCACGCCCGGCCCCACGCGGACCTGCACCTGACCCTCTCCCCCTTCGCCATGGACGGCGACCTGGAGGTGGTGGTGACGGTGCGCCAGAACGGGGCCGACGTGGGCTCGGCGGTGCTGCACCGCGCGGCGCCGGCCTGGGGCGCCTCCGGAGTCGTCTCCGTGGAAATCAAGAGGTCCTGACATGCGGCACATGAGGCTTTTCGCCATCGCCCTCCTGGGGGCCCGGGCCCTGGCCGCGGCGGAACCTCCGGCCTGGTGGAAGGCCTTCACCGGCGCCCCCCGCATGCAGGCGGGTTTCGTCCAGGAATCCGACAGCGCCGTGTTCGGCAAGCTCAAGCGCACCGGCGTCCTCCGCCTGGCCAAGGGCGGGCGGTTGCGGGTGGAATACCAGAAGGGCCTCCTCCTGGTGGCCGACGGCCGCAAGCTCATCCAGTACGACCCCGAGGCCCGCACCGCGCAGAAGGTGGACCTTCGCAGCGCATCCAAGGACGCGCCCCTGCTGTGGGTCCTGCTGGATCCCGCAGCCCTGGACCAGGTCTTCACGGTCAAGGCCGGCTCCGGCGAGACGTTCACCCTGGAGCCGCGCAAGCCCGGCCTGCCCAAGGTCACCCTGGAAGGGAAGGGGGGCATGCCCCTGCGCATCAGCTGGGTGGACCCCACGGGGGCCCGGCAGGTGCTGGAGTTCCTGTCGCCCCACGTGCCCGCGCCCTTCGACGCGGCCACCTTCACGTTCAAGGCCCCCGCCGGGACCCGCTGGATCTAGTTCAGGCGAGTTCCTTGTGGATGAACGCCACAACGTCGTCGGTGTTCGTCCCGGGCTGGAAGATGGCGCGGATGCCCACGGCCTTCAGCGCAGGGATGTCCTCGTCGGGGATGATCCCGCCCGCGAACACCAGCACGTCGTCGATGCCCTTCTCCTTCAGGAGGCGCATCACCTCGGGGAAGATCTGGTTGTGGGCGCCGCTGAGGATGCTCATGCCCAGGACCCGCGCGTCCTCCTGCTCCACCGCGGCCACGATCTGGGCGGGGGTCTGGCGCAGGCCCGTGTAGATCACCTCCATGCCGGCATCCCGCAGGGCCCGGGCGACCACCTTGGCCCCGCGGTCATGCCCGTCGAGTCCGGGTTTGGCGATGATCACGCGAATGGGGGAAGAAGGCATTTCAACTCCAACGAATGCCTGGATTATAGTGCACCGCCGGGTCCCGGGGGGCCGGCGGGTGCGCACTTGTGACGGATTACTTCACTTCCTTGACCGCCGTGATGGTCACGGGGCTCACGGGGACGTCCGCCATGCCCTTCTTCGTGGACGTCTTTCCCGCGGCGATCTTGTCCACCACGTTCATGCCCTTGATGACCTTGCCGAACACGCAGTAGCCGAAGTCGGCGAGGTTGCGGGCCTTGAAGTCGAGGGCCTTGTTGTCCTTCACGTTGATGTAGAACTGGGCCTTGGCGCTGTCGGGCAGGCTCTCCCGGGCCATGGCGATGGTGCCGCGCACGTTGCTGAGACCCTTGGCCTTGGCCACGTCGGCCTCGCACTTGATGGGGCCGTCGGTGGCCTTCTTGGCCAGGTCGGGGGTGTGGCCGCCGCCCTGGATGATGGCCGGGGCGGACTTCTTCACCCGGTGGAAGATGGTGCCGGGGTAGAAGCCCTTCTTCACGTAGTTCATGAAATTGGCCACGGTGACGGGCGTGGCGTCGGATTCCAGCTCCACGGTGAAGGCGCCGGCGGTGGTGGTGATCTCCACCTTGGGCTTGGCCGCGAGGAGGGGAAGGGCCAGGAAGAGGACGGTCAGGACTTTTCGCACACTGGTCTCCATGGGATTGTGGATCTATCCTAGCTCATCCTGGAGACCCGCATGATCCCGCTTCTCACCGCCCAGGAAATGAGGGCCCTGGAACACAGGGCCATCCAGGGCTGGGGCGTGCCCTCCCTGGTGCTCCAGGAGCATGCCGCCCTGGGCGCCCTGGCCCTGCTGCCCGCGCAGGGTCCCCTCCACGTGCTGGCCGGCCCCGGCAACAACGGCGGCGACGCCCTGGCCCTGGCGCGCCTGGCGCGCCTCCGCGGCCGGGAGGTGGAGGTGTGGACCCTGGGCCCCGAGCCCGCCTGGAAGGGCGACGCGGCGCTGCAGGCCCGGCTCTGGACCGGCCTGGGCGGGACCTTCCGCCACGCCGCCGAGCCCCGGGAGGCCGCCGCGACCTTCCGGGGCTGGGTGGTGGACGGGCTCTTCGGCCTGGGCACCCGCCTGCCCCTGGAGGGGCCTGCCCGCGCCTGGGTGGAGGCCCTGGAAGGGGCCCGGGTGCTGGCCCTGGACCTGCCCTCGGGCCTGGACCCGGATTCGCCGGAGCCCTCCGGCCCCGTCGTGCGCGCCGCCCGCACCGCGGCCTTCGGTCACCTGAAGGTCTGCCACGGCCTGCGCCCCGCCCGGGATTTCTGCGGGGAGATCACCCTCGTCCCCATCCCCCTGGACGGCGCCCCCGGGGCCGCCCTGGGCCTCCTGGAGCGCCCCCGGCCCCGTCCCGCGCCCTGGGACGGCCACAAGCGGGACTTCGGCCACGTGGCCATCCGCGCCGGTTCCCCGGGCATGTCGGGCGCAGCGGTGCTGGCGGCCCTGGGCGCCCTGCGCATGGGGGCGGGCCTGGTGACCGTGCTCACGGACGCGGCCGTGCGCGCCGAGGTGGCCGGCCAGGTGCCGGAAGCCATGGTGAGGGCCTGGGACGGCACCGTGCCCGAAAGCGTCGACGTGCTGCTGGCGGGGCCCGGCGGCGTCACGGAGGTGCCCGCCTGGGATGGCCCCCTGGTGGTGGACGCCTCGGCCCTCCGGACCGGGGAGGGCCCGCGCTGGATGGACCGCGCCGACACCGTCATCACGCCCCACCCCGGGGAATTCCAGCGGCTCTTCGGCGCCGGCGGGGCCGGCCGGGCGGACCGGGCCCGGGCGGTGGCCACGGGGCCGGGGGTCCTCGTCCTCAAGGGTGCCCAGACCCTCTTGGCCGGCGGCGGCCTGGACCAGGTGTGGGTGAACCCCACGGGCCATCCCGGCCTCGCCACGGGCGGTTCCGGGGACTTCCTGGCCGGCATGGTGGCCGCGGCCGCCGCGGCCTGGGTGCGGAACCCCGCCGGCCGCACCCTCCGCCAGGCCGCGGCGGAGGCGGTTTGGCTCCACGGCGCCGCCGCGGACCGCCTGGGGCCGGGGCCCATCCTAATCCGCGACCTGGGACCGGCCCTGGCCGGCCTGCTGAGGACCATCCATTCGGAGGAAGACCATGCCTGAGACACGCCTCCTGCGGGAGGAAGGGGCCACGGAGGCCCTGGGCGCCGAACTGGCCCGGCTCACGCCCCCGGGCGGCACCTGGCTCCTGCGGGGCCCCCTGGGCGCCGGCAAGACCACCTGGACCCGCGGGTTCGTGGCGGGCCTGGGGGGCGACCCCGACCAGGTGGCCTCGCCCACCTACGCCGTGCTCCACCGCTATTCCTGCCCCGCGGCCAAGATCCATCACCTGGACCTGTACCGGCTGGGGGAGGCGGGCGCCTGGACGCTTGGGCTGGAGGAGACCGTGGCCCCGGCGGACTACCTGGTGGTGGAATGGGCCGGCGGCCCGGGCCCGTGGCCCACCGACTGGGTGGCCGAACTGGAGCTGGAGGGGGAAGGGGAGGAGCGCACGGCCACCTGGAGCCTGCCCCCCTCGCCGTGAACGCGGGGGCCCGCGGGGTTCAGAGGAGGCGGTTGGCCAACCGGTCCAGTTGGATGCGGTTCAGGCGTTTCAGGGCCTTGCGCACCGGCGCCGGATAGCTGGCCAGGGGCTCCAGGTCGAGGCTGGTGCGGATGCGGGTGGTGCGCGCCAGGATGGCCTCCCGTTCCCGGGTGAACATGGGTTCCAGCAGGCCCTGCGGATCCCGGATGACCAGGCCGTTCTCCAGGTCCAGGCTCCAGGCCCGGGGATTCAGGTTGTTGCCGGTGAGGACGGCGATGCGGCCGTCGATGTCCAGGCCCTTGGCGTGGAAAGTATGGTCGTCGTGGCGCCAGAGGTGGATGGCCAGGCGCCCGGTCTCCAGGGCCCGCCGGTGCTTGCGGGCGAAACGGCGCAGGTTGGCCTCGTAGAGGTAGGGCACCAGGCCGATGAAACGGAAGGGTTCCCCGGGCGGAATGTAGAAGTCGTTGGCGGTCTTGTCGCCCACAATGATGGTGACCTCCCGGCCCTGGTCCAGCAGGGTGGAGACGGCGTGGGCCAGGGGCCGGGGCAGGTTGAAGTAGGGCGTGTAGAGGGTCAGGCTGCGCTCGGTGCCCTGGACCAGGGCCATGAGGGTGTCGTTGAGGGGGTTGCGCGAGCGTCCGAAGCCCGCCAGGGGCGTGACGCCCACCTCCCCGGGGCCGCGCCGGGCCGGGGTGAAGGCGTAGCGGGCGCCCCGCAGGTTCCTGCGGAAGGCCTGGATGGCGCCGCGCAGGCTGCGGGTGGCGGGCGGCTGCGCCTGGGCCAGGGAGGTCACCGCGGCGCTGGCCACCAGGGTCCGGCGCAGGTAGTCCACCATGCAGTCCGCCAGGGCGGGGCTCTCCAGCACATGGTAGCGGTCCAGGCGGTAGCGCCCGGCGGCGTGCAGGTACACGTCGTTGAGGCTGGCCCCGGTGTAGATCACAGTGTCGTCCAGGATGAAGCCCTTGAGATGCAGGACGCCGAAGACCTCCCGGGTCTGCACCGGCACCCCCAGGACCTGCACCTTGGACCCCTCCCGGGCCGCGTACGCCTCGTACATTGCGGCGTTGCCCCGGCTCCGGGCCTTGCCGATGAGGCCCCGCTGGGCCCGGTGCCAGTCCACCAGGACGCGGATCTCCAGGCCGGGCCGGGCCCGGGCGGCGGCGTGGAGCGCGTCCATGATCCCGCGCCCGGCCTCGTCGTCCTGGAGGTACAGGGCCGTGATGTAGATGAGCCGACGGGCCGAGGCGATGCCCTCCAGGAGGGCGGCCCGCAGCTCAGCGGGCTCCATCAGGCACCGGACCCGGTCCGCGGGGACCGGGATGGCCGGCATGCCGCGGGGGTCGGCCGTGGGGGGCTTCCCGACGCGGATCAGGCGCAGGGTGCGGGAAAGGCGGGTGCGGTAGATGAACTGGAAGATCCCCATCCCGGAAGCATACCGCCCCGGCGGCCCCGCCGGAGGAAGTCAGGCGTTTCCCGGCCGCGGCCTTCTGGATAGACTGGGGCATACACATGCCTTCCCGGGTAACCGGGGCCATCGGGTTCAACGTTCAGGAGACGACCAGGAACAAATCGAGGGGAAACGGGGGCAAGCTTGCATCCTAAAGCGCCTACAAACACCATTATCGCCGTGGACAGCAACTACGTCCCCATGATGGAGGTCGGCCGCAGGAAGGCCATCCGCGCCGTGGCCGCGGGCCGTGCCCAGGTGCTCAACCCCGCCAACCTGGACCGCTCCGCGGACCCGTTCGGCGCCATCTACCTCATCATCTTCCCCCATGCGAAGGCGTGCTCCGAAAGCAAGCTCCTCATGGGGCGCCTGGACCGCCGGGTGATGCGGCGGGACCACTACACCTGCCAGTACGAGGGCTGCCACAACCGCGCCGACACCATCGACCACATCGTGCCGCTGTGCCAGGGGGGCCGTTCCACCTGGCAGAACCTGGTGGCCTGCTGCCTTCTCTGCAACCAGTTCAAGGGCGGCAGGACCCCGGACCAGGCCGGCATGCGCCTGAAGAAGGTGCCCGAGGGGCCCCGGGCGCACCTGTTCCGGCGCTTCGAAGAGATCCTCAAAGACGGCTCGGCGGCGTAGAATCGTTGGCATGAAGACGATATCGCTGCGCGTGGACGTGGACACCCTCGAGGGCTCGCTGAAGGGCATACCGGCCCTCCTGCGCATGCTGGACAGGCAGCAGATGCAGGCCAGCTTCTACTTCAGCTTCGGCCCCGACAACTCCGGGAAGGCCCTGCGCCGCATCTTCCGCAAGGGCTTCCTGGAGAAGATGCGCCGCACCGGAGGGGCGAAGCTCTACGGTTTCAAGACCATGATGTACGGGGTCCTGCTCCCCGCCCCCGTCATCTGGAAGCGCGCCGCCGCGCAGATGCGAAGCGCCCGGGAGGCGGGTCACGAGGTGGCCATCCACGGGTGGGACCACGTGCAGTACCACGACCTCCTCGACCGCAAGCCCCGGCCCTGGCTGGAAGCCTGGTTCCAGGATGCCCACGCCGCGTTCCAGGAGGTGTTCGGCGAGGCTGCCCGGGGAGCCGTGAGCCCCGCCTGGCGCTGCAACGACACCACGCTGGAGATCCAGGAGCGGTACGCCCTGGACTACGCGGGGGACTGCCGGGGCCTGTCGCCCTTCTATCCCGTGGTGAAGGGCCGCACCCTCGCCACCCTCCAGGTGCCCACCACGCTGCCCACCCTGGACGAGTACCTGGGCCTGGACGGCATGACGGCCTCCCAGGTGAACGAGAAGGTCTGGTCCCTCATCCGCGAGGACGCGCTCAACGTCTACGCGCTCCACACCGAAGTGGAGGGCGGGGCCCTGGCGGACACCTTCGCGGCCTTCCTGCAGGGCCTCCGGGACCGGGAGGTGCGGGCGCGCACCCACGCGGACTGGGTGCCTGAGCTCAAGGCCGCCAATCCGCCGGCGCGCGAACTGACCCGCATCGAGATCCCGGGGCGGGCGGGATGGGTGAGCTTCGGGGGCAAGTGACCCCCTGCACTTGCCGGGCCATGGATAATCCGGATTGCTGCCCGGAGACCCCATGAGCACTTTCATCCACGAGCTGGAAGCCTACGATCTGCTGGAACTGGCCGGCCTGCCCGGCCTGCGCCGGGGCCTGGTGCGCACCCGCGCCGACGTGGACGCGCTGCCCTTCAAGGCCGGGGAGAAGGTCGTGCTCAAGGGTGTGGCCCAGGACGTCTGGCACAAGTCCGACGTGGGCCTGGTGCGCTTCGAGGCCTTCGACGCCGAGGCGGTTTGGGCCCACGCCCAGGACATGGAGAAGACCGCGGGCGGGCCCTGGGTGGGCATGCTGGTCGTGGAGATGGTCGATTTCCGCAAGGTGCAGGGCCTGCCCACGGAGGCCCTGGTGGCCCTGCGCAGGACCCCGGAGGCCGGGTGGACCGTGGTGCTGGGCATCGGCGGGCTCCACACCAACGCCTGGGGCGAGGAGATCAAGCCCTGCCTGTGGCCCCTGGCCCTGGTCACCCCCGAGCAGGCCCTGGCCGACTTCAAGGCCCACTACCTGGGCCGCGTCTGGCTGGGCACCCTGCGCCAGGGCAAGCCCCTGACCACCGAGGCCGCGGTGCTGGCCTACCTGCGCGGACTGTGGACCCTGGCGGACCTCCTGGACAGCCGCAAGGCCGAACTGCTCGAGATGAACCCGGTGGTGCTGGACCCCGGGGGCCGGCCCGTGGCGCTGGACGGCGTGGGCAGCCTGGGCGAGCCCGCCCCGGAGCCCCCCAAGGGCCTGCCCCCGTCCCGGCTCCTGGACCTGCTGGTCAAGCCCCGCACCATCGCCCTGGCCGGCATTTCCGCCCGGCCCGGCACCCCGGGCCGCATGATCCTGGACAACCTCCTCACCTCCACCCTGGACCGCGCCGCCATCATCCCCATCAAGCCCGGGACGGCCGAGATCGACGGCCTGCCCTGCCTGGGCGGCGTGGAGGACCTGGCCGCGCGCCCCGTGGACATGCTCATCCTCTGTCTTCCCGCGGCCCAGACCGTGGCCGCCATCGAGCAGCTCTGCGCGCAGGGCGGGGGCGCCCAGGTGGTGTACCTGGTCCCCGGCGGCGTGGGGGACGGCGCGGACACCGAAGGGCGCGGCGCCTTCCTGGTGGACCTCCTGGCCCGGCGCCGGGCCCAGGGCCTGTGGACGCCGGCCCTGGTGGGCCCCAACGGCCTGGGCTTCCTCAGCAGCGACGGCAGGGTGAACACCCTGTTCATCCCCCAGGAGAAGCTGCCCGTGGAGGCCCGGGGCGGCGCCCTGTCCCTGGTGAGCCAGAGCGGCGCCTTCCTCATCTCGCGCCTGTCGTCGGCGCCCTCCCTGCCGCTGCGCTACGGCGTCTCCATCGGCAACCAGATCGACGTGCGCCTCTCGGACTTCATCGCGGCCCTGGGCGGGGACGCCCAGACCCGCGTGGTGGCCGCCTACGTGGAGGGCTTCCAGCCCGGCGACCTCCTGGCCACGGCCAAGGCGGCCCGCGAGGTGATCGCCCAGGGCAAGTGGGTGGTGCTCTACAAGGGCGGACGCAGCGGCGAAGGCCAGAAGGCCGCCAGCAGCCACACCGGGGCCCTGGCCGGCGACTGGGAGCTGCAGAAGGCCCTCCTCAAGCGCGCCGGCGTCATCGTGTGCGAGAGCATGGGCGTCTTCGACGCGGCGCTTTCCTGGGTGTCGGCCTTCCCCACGGGCAAGCCCGCGCGGGTGGCGGTGATCAGCAACGCGGGCTACGAGAGCGTGGTGAGCGCCGACCTCCTGGAAGGCCCGGTCACCGGCCATGTGCTGGCGCCCGCCGAGGTGGAGGCCCTCCGGGCCCTGCTGGAAACGCACAAGCTCACCGAGCTGGTGAACCCCAGGCTGCCCCTGGACGTCACGCCCATGGCCGACGGCGAGGCCTACCTGGCCGCGACGCGCCTGGTGGCGTCGTCCGCGGCCGATACGGTCGTGATCGGCCTGGTGCCCTTCACCCGCCGCCTGGACACCACGGACGGGGCCGCCATGGACGCCTTCGCCGCCTCCCTGGCCGACATTGCCCGGGCGTCCGGCAAGCGCGTGGGCCTGGCCGTGGAGGGCGGGACCCTCTACGAGCCCTACCGCCAAGCCCTCATGAAGGCGGGCCTCCCGGTCTTCCTCACCATGGAGAAGGCCCTCCAGGGCCTCCGGATCCTCGCGGAGGCATGAATGATTCCAGGGTGCCGGAACAAGAAGCGGAGGGCGGAGCACGAAGCCCGCTCTTCGTGCGAGGATAGGTCGCTCCAGCCGTCGGCGTAACCATTTCCTCCACGAACCCACCCTTCGAGGTACCCATGCCCAAGACCATGATCGAACCCTTCCGCATCAAGAGCGTCGAACCCATCCGCATGACCACCCGCGCCGAGCGCGAGGGGCTGCTGGCCGACGCCAAGCTCAACGTCTTCAAGCTCCGCGCCGAGGACGTCATCCTCGACTTCCTCACCGACTCCGGCACCGGCGCCATGAGCGCCCGCCAGTGGGGCGCCATCATGGAGGGCGACGAGAGCTACGCCGGGGCGCGCAGCTTCTTCCGGCTGCAGGACGTGCTGCAGAAGCTCACCGGCTACCCCCACATCATCCCCACCCACCAGGGCCGCGCCGCCGAGCGCATCTTCTTCGGGGTGGCCACGAAGAAGGGTGACATCGTCCCCAACAACACCCACTTCGACACGACCCGGGCCAACCTCGAGTTCGACGGCGTCGAGGCCGTGGACCTGGTGATCCCCGAGGGCACCCAGCCCCGCACCATCCACCCCTTCAAGGGCAACATCGACCTGGGCAAGGTGGAGGACCTCCTCAAGGCCAAGGGGGATCGCGTGCCCTTCGGCATGATCACGATCACCAACAACTCCGGCGGCGGCCAGCCCGTGTCCATGGCCAACATCCGCGCCTACAGCGAGCTCCTCAAGCGCTACGGCAAGCCCCTGATCCTGGATGTGTGCCGCTTCGCCGAGAACGCCATGTTCATCAAGCTGCGCGAAGAGGGCATGCAGGACCGCACCATCGAGAGCATCGCCCAGGAGATGTTCCGCCTCGCCGACGGCTGCACCATGAGCGCCAAGAAGGACGGCATGGTCAACATCGGCGGCTTCATCGCCCTCAAGGACGAGCGCTGGGTGGAGGCCGCCCGCGCCAACCTCATCCTCACCGAGGGCTTCCCCACCTACGGGGGCCTGGCCGGGCGCGACCTGGAGGCCCTGGCCGTGGGCCTCGAGGAGGTCCTGCACGAGGACTACCTGCGCTACCGCCTGCGCACGGCCGAATACATGGGCGAGAAGCTCCTGGCCGGCGGCGTGGGCATCGTGGAGCCCACCGGCGGCCACGCCGTCTACATCGACGCCAAGACGTTCCTCCCCCACCTGGGCCCCCAGGACTATCCGGCCTGGTCCCTGGCCAACGCCCTCTACCTGGAAGGCGGCATCCGGGGCGTGGAGATCGGCTCGGTGATGTTCGGACGCCGGGACGACGACGGCGTGGAGCACTACGGCCCCATGGAACTGGTGCGCCTGGCCTTCCCCCGCCGGGTCTACACCCAGAGCCACTTCGACTTCGCCGCCGAAGTGATCTGCGAGCTCAAGGCCAAGGCCCACCAGGTGCGCGGCGTGCGCATCGCCAAGCAGACCAAGTATCTGCGCCACTTCACGGCGGAAATGACCTGGGCCTGATGCGGTAGAGCACGCACGCGGCGAGGGGATGGTCCGGGGCGACCTTGGGATGGTGGAAATCATCCGCGGGGTCCCGGGTCATCCCCAGCTTCTCCATGACCCGGCGGGAGGGGGCGTTGCCCACGGCCGTGATGGCCACCACCTCCTCCAGGCCCAGCGGGCCGAAGGCGTGGTCCAGGACCGCCCGGGCCCCCTCGGGGGCCAGGCCCAGGCCCCAGTGGGCCTTCGCCAGGCGCCAGGCGATCTCCACGCAGGGCGTGAAGGGAGCCTCAAAGGCGGGCACGCCCAGGCCGATGAAGCCGATGAACGGATCCGTCCCGGGGCGCTCCACGGCCCAACACCCCCACCCGTGGTTCGCCAAGTGGGCCCGGCTCCGTTCCATGACCTCCCGGGTCGCCTCGCGCGTGTAGGGCGCCGGGAAATGCCGCATCACCTCGGCGTCGGCGTTGAGTTCCGCGAAGGGTTCGAAGTCCTCCTCGCGCCAGGGGCGCAGGACGAGGCGGGGGGTGGTGAGGATCATGGCGGGCTCCTGAACAGGAGAAGTGCCGGTAGCGCGCGGGGCGTTCCATGGGCCGATCCAGGAAGGTTTGTAGTTGTGTCGGAAATGGGTAACCATCCGATACCTGGGATGATTTGAGTTCAAATGGGACGTTTCTGGATGGCATTTTGGGCTTCTGGGATAAAAAGATTGCTTTGGTTTAATTTTGGAACGATTATATTGTCCGTGGAGGCTTTCGATGTCCGGTGGCAGGAAGGGCGAAACCCCCGTTGGGCTTCACGCCATCATCGACCTCCTCGGCCTCGAGGTGCCGAGGCCCGCGGTGCGCTCCCTCCTGGTCGGCGGGCCCAGGAAGACGCGGGTGACGGAGGCTGGTGTCCTGGAGTCCTATCCCCGGGCCTACGACCCGGGCACGGGCGTCCTGGGACACCTGCGTTTCGCGCTCCGCTATGAGCCGGTCGACCTGGGTGTCTACAAGGCTGCGTTCCGGAGGATCGACAGGCAGGACCTCGAGCGCTGGATCCAGGGGGAACCCAACGGCATCTTCGCCCGGCGGGCCTGGTATCTCTATGAGCTTCTGGAGGGACGGAAGCTGGCTGTGGACGACCTGACCTCGGGACCTTATGTCGAGCTCCTGAACCCGGACCTCCATGTCGCCGGTCCGCCTGTGCGGATCAGACGCCAGCGGGTCTTCGACAACCTGCTGGGCAACCGGGACTTCTGTCCTTTGATCCGCCGGAGCGACAAGCTCGGCGAAGCCCTATCCCAGGATCTGGCCGGGCAGGCCAGGTCCCTCCTCGCGGATCTGGATCCTGCTGTGCTGAAACGGGCGGTCCACTACCTGTTCACCAAGGAGACGCGGTCCTCCTTCGAAATCGAAGGGGAGCACCCCAGCTCAGAGCGCGCAGGCCGCTTCGTTTCGGCGCTCATGCGGGCGGATGCGTTCGACCCGGGTGACAAGGCGTCCTTCACCAGCCTTCAGAACGCGATCGTCGATCCCAGGTATGCGCAGTCCGATTGGCGGAAGGAGCAGGTCTATGTGGGTGAGACCCTGCCGGACTATTCGCAGCTGGTCCATTTCGTCTGCCCGCGGCCCGGGGATGTTCCGTCCCTGATGGAAGGATGGATGCGGATGGCCGGGCGCCTCCTGGGGCCCTCCAGCACGGTGCATCCCGTCTGCGCCGCGAGCCTCCTCGCCTACGGTTTCGTCTTCATCCACCCGTTCCAGGACGGCAACGGGCGCATCCACCGGTTCCTGGTGCACAAGGTCCTCTCGGCCATGGGCTTTTCGCCCAGCGGGATGGTGTTTCCCGTGTCGGCGGCGATGCTCCGGGACAGGGCCGCCTACGACAGGTCCCTCGAATGCTTCTCCGCGGCCATCGCTCCCTTCATCCGGTATACGATGGGCCCCGACCAGAGCCTGGCGGTGGAGAACGCCACCGCCGACCTCTACCGCTACTTCGACGCCACGGCCCAGGCGGAGTTCCTGTTCGACTGCGTGGCCGGGACGATCCGCAGGGACCTGAAGCAGGAACTGGAGTTCCTGGTGTTTTTCGACAGGGCCGCAGCCGCGGCGCGGGAGGTGGTGGATATGCCCGGCCAGCGGGCTTCCCTGCTCATCCGCCTCATCCACCAGAACCAGGGACGGCTTTCCAAGGCCAAGCGCGCCCTGTTCGCGGAATTGACCGACGAGGAGATCGGACGCATCGAAGCCGGGATCCAGGCCGCTGCCGGGCGGACCTGGGATTCGGGGGACTGATCACTTCCTGGGATGGCCCACGGGCAGGAGCATGAGGGTCTGGATTCCCGCGGGCAGCTTGAGCTCGGCTCCCACGGCCACCAGGTCCACGCCCGCGGCGGTGCCGGCCCCCAGCCCCAGGGCCGCGGCCTGCAGGAGCAGGCCCTGGGCCGCTGAGCCGGCCTCGTAGTAGGTGAAGGCCAGGGCGGGGCCCGTGCCGGACTTCTCGATGCGGGTGGGATCGCCGGCCACCACGAAGACCGCGGGGGCGTCCTTGATCCACGGCTGCATGCCCTTGATGCGGCCCAGGACCTCCGGGACGGCGTCGCCCAGCCTGGCCAGCCTGTGGCCCGCGGGGAGGTAGTGGTATAAGCCCGCCTTGATTCCGGGTCCTCCGGCGGTGAGGACGTAGAGTTCCAGCGGGTACTTCGCCCTGGCGGAGGGGACGGTGCGCTTTCCGGGGCGGTTCTCGCCCTGGGCGGCCCACAGGAGCTGGCCTGTCTGGGCGAGGGTGGGCGCGGGACCGGCCAGGAGCCGCACCGTCGCGCGGGCCTTGAGGGCGGAGGCGAGGGAGGGGCCTTCGGCCGGGACGGCCGGGAGGCTCAGGGGTTCCTGGGCGCCGGCGAAGAGGGCGGCGCACAGGGCGAGGGAGAGGCGAATCATGGGGGACTCCTTCAGGCTTCGGCGGCGGCTGGGTCCACCCGCGGCGCGATGATCCGGTCGAAGTGCGGGATGGTGCCGATGAGGGGCCGGGCATAGTCGCGGAAGGACTCGTCGATGTCGCTGTCGCCCTTGAGATACTCGGGCGGAAGCAGCTTGGTGTGGGCCGCCACGGTCTCCAGGGGGGTCAGGAAGTAGTCCACCGAATAGTCGCCGGTGCGGCGGATGGCCACGGATCCGTTCACCTGGCGGTTGAAGGCGAAGTGCACGGCGGTCTCCCCCACGTCCCGGGCCTCGCTGGAGTCGGAATCCGAGATCACGCCCAGGAAGGACCGCTGCAGGTAGCCGAAGGTGTCGCACCGCACCCGCTTGATGCCCAGGCGCTGCTTGATGGCGTCCGAGAGCGCGTCGCCCAGGGTGCCGCGGCCGGAAAGCTGGACGTTGCCGAAGGCGTCGAATTCGGATTCGGGCTGCAGGTGCGTGAGCACGGGCCTCCCGTCGGCGCCCACGATCCCTTCGGAGAGCGCCACGACGCAGCGCCCGTTGGCGGAATGGACCCGCTCCACGTCGTCCAGGAAGCGGTCCGTGTCGAAGACCCGCTCGGGCACGTAGATGAGGTGCGGGCCGTCCTTGGGGTCGCGCCGGGCCATGACCGAGCTCGCCGTGAGCCAGCCCGCGTGGCGCCCCATGACCACGCCCAGGAAGACGCCCGGAATGGCGAAGTTGTCCAGGTCCAGGCACGCGAAGGCCGAGGTCACGAAGCGCGCCGCGGAGCCGAAGCCCGGGCAGTGGTCGGTCACCGCCAGGTCGTTGTCGATGGTCTTGGGGATGTGGATCACCCGCAGGTCGTAGTTCACCAGCTTGGCGTACGAGGCCACGATGCGGCAGGTCTCCGCGGAATCGTTGCCGCCGATGTAGAAGAAGTACCGCACCCCGTGCTTCTGGAACACCTCCACCATGCGCGCGCAGTAGGCCTCGTCGGGCTTGACCCGGGTGGAGCCCAGCGCCGAGGAGGGGCTGGCGGCGACCATCTCGAGGTTGTGGGTGGTGGTCTGGGAGAGGTCGAGGAAGTCCTCGTTGATGATGCCGCTCACGCCGAACCGCGCGCCGTAGACGTTGGTGATGTAGCGCCATTTCCGGGCTTCGATCACCAGGCCCACGAGGCTCTGGTTGATGACGGCGGTGGGACCGCCGCCCTGGGCGACCACAGCCTTGCCTTTGAGTTGACGCATGGGCCATCCTCCCGGTAATTGCAAACTGGCAAATGATTTAAGGAAGTTTAGGCTGCATCGGGGGGGGCGGGTCAACGCGGGGCGTGGGCCGGGGGCGGGGTCGTGACGGAATGCACCCTTGACGCGACGAAAAAAAGGCGAATCATACAGGGTATGACGCCGCCGCTTCTCGACCTCGAGCATCCCAGGGAGCTGTTCCACGACCTTCAGGTGGGGCCCGAGGAGGCCCGCAGCATCCTGCGGCCCCAGAAGGACGAGCGGTACGGCTTCGGGTTCGCCCTGAGCCCCTACCGGGGCTGCGAGCACGGCTGCCGCTACTGCTACGTGCGCGACTACCCCCAGTCCTTGCCCGGGGAGAAGGGCAAGCCCGTGGACCGGGCCCTGTGGGGCACCTGGGCCGTGCCCAAGCTGAACGCCCCGGAGCTCCTGTGGAACCAGCGCCACCGCCTGCACGGGCAGACGGTGTTCCTGGCCTCCGCCACCGACCCCTACCAGCCCCTGGAGCGTGAGTTCCGCCTCACCCGGGCCTGCCTGGAGGTGCTGGTGAAGTGCCCCACCACCCGGGTGCTGGTGCACACCCGCTCCCCCCTGGTGCTCCAGGACCTGGAACTGCTCAAGGCCTTCGGGCCCCGCATGCGGGTGGGCTTCTCCATCCCCACGGACGACGACACGGTGCGCCAGGTGGTGGAGCCCCGGTCTCCGCCCATCCCGTCCCGCTGGGCCGCCATGGAACACCTGGCCAAGGCCGGCATCGAGGTGGGGCTCGCGGTGGCTCCCCTGATGCCCGTGCACAATCCCGAGGCCTTCGCCCGCCGGGCCAAGGACAGCGGGGCCTCCGGCGCCTGGGTGGGCGGGTTGCGCCTGCTCAAGGACGACCCCTTCTACGAGGTGCTGGCCCGCAACGACTGGCTGTTCATCCTGGACCCCGACTATGTGGGGCAGGTGGCCGGCGTCCTCCAGGCCACCTTTCCACGGTCCCGCCACCGGGAGCCCCGGGAACCCCGGGCCGCCGCGGTGCCCCACCCCCACGTCCCTGCCCAGCGCAGCCTTTTCGAAAGCATGTGATGTCGGCGCGGCGCGGGATCATGGGAGAATGACGGTTCCATGATCACACTTGCCCTCAAATACCGTCCCCGCATTCTTTCCGACCTGGTGGGCCAGGAGGCCAGCGTCCGCGCCCTGGGCAACGCCCTGAAGAAGGCCAAGGCGAACGGAGGGGCCATCCACCACCAGGCCTTCCTCTTCGCCGGGGTCCGCGGCACCGGGAAGACCTCCACCGCCCGCATCCTGGCCCGCGCCCTCAATTGCATGGAAGGGCCCACCGCCGAGCCCTGCGGCGTCTGCGATTCCTGCCGCGCGTCGGAGCAGCCGGACCAGAACCTGGACATCGTGGAGATCGACGCGGCCTCCCGGTCCTCCGTGGAGGACGCCCGCGCCCTGCGGGAACAGGTGCAGACCCGGCCCGCCTTCTGCCGCTACCGCGTGTACATCATCGACGAAGTGCACATGATGAGCCGCAGCGCCTTCGACGCGCTGCTGAAGATCCTGGAGGAGCCCCCGGGCCACGCCGTCTTCGTGCTGGCCACCACGGAGCTGCAGGACGTGCCCGACACCATCAAGAGCCGGGTGCAGATCTTTCCCTTCCGCCTCATCCCCGTCCCCATGGTGGAAGCCCGCCTGAGGTGGGTGTGCGAGCAGGAGGGGGTGACCTGGGAGGAGGGCTCCCTGCGCCTCCTGGCCGAGGCGGGGCAGGGGTCCATGCGCGACGCCCTCACCACCCTGGACCGGGTCATATCCGCGGGCGAAGGCCACGTGGGCGAGGCCATGGTGCGCGAACAGCTGGGCATCGTGCCCGCCGTGCGCGTGCAGGCCGTGCTGGAGGCCCTCCTGACGGCCGACGGGGGGGCCGTGCTGGACAACTGCCGGGCCCTGGCCGAACTGGGCACCGACTGGGTGAGCTTCTGGCGCGAACTCATGATGGCCTTCCGGGACCGCATGGAGGCCGACGTGCGCCAGGGGGCCGGCCCCCAGGACATCCTGCGCTGGGCCCGCATGCTCCAGCTCCTTCTGGCCCGGGAACGGGACCTGCGGGACACCAGCCTTCCGGACGTGGTGGTGGAGCTGGCCCTCCTCACCGCCGCCCAGCTGCCCTACCTGGCCCCCCTGGACGCCATGGTGAAGGGGCAACCCGCCCCCGCCGCCCGCCCCGGCGGCGGCAAGCCCCTGCCGGTGACCGGAACGGCCATGGCCGCCGCCCCCATGGCGCCGCCGCCGGGCCGGACTGCGGCCGCACCCACAGCCGTCCCTTCGCAGGCTTCTGCGCCTGCCCCTTCGCATGCTTCTACGCCGGCACCTGCGCCTGCTCCTAGGCCCGCACCTGCGCCAGTTACTGCGTCCACAAATACGCCCGCTCCTCGGCCCGTCCCGGCGACCGTGTCCTCGCCCGTCCCCGTGGCCCCTCCGACGGCCGCCTCTGCGACCGCCGCTCCTGCGACCGCCGCAACGCCCGGCCCAGCGACAACCCAGGCGGACGCGCCGGCAGGCCCGCCGCCCGCCGCGGCGCCGGCCCCGATCCAGGACCCCGGCAACCTCGAGCAGCTGCGCAAAGGCGTGGGCGAGGCCCTGCGCCAGGCCCCGGGCGGCCTTCCGCGGACCCTGGGTTCCATGCCGCACATGGCCACCGGCCTCACGTTCCAGGACGGCACCCTCCATTGGCTCTTCCCGCCCAACGTGCGCAACACCGCCCAGGACCTGGAACGGGAGCTTTCCAATCCCCACCTCCTGGAGGCCCTGCGCCAGGTGCTGCCGGGGCTCGTGCGCACCACCCTCACTTTCGAAACGGAGAACCGGGAGCGTCCCGAGGACGTCCTGCGGGCCGATCCCTCCTTCCAGCGCCTGCTGGCCGACACCGGCGGGGAGATCGTGGAGGTGCGCCGGGAGGAGTGATCCGCCCCCCCGGTTTCGCCTTTATCGTCGCCCCGAAGGGCCTACTGCCAGAGGCTGAAGTCCGCCACCCGCAGGAAGGCCCTGCGCAGGCGGTGCAGCAGCGCCAGGCGTGCACCCCGCAGGGCGGGATCCTCGCACTTCACCATCACGGCGTTGAAGAAGGCTTCCAGCGGCTCCGCGAGGCCGGCCAGGGCGGCCAGGAGGGACGCGTGGTCCGGGTTGGATTCCAGCCCCGGCAGGATGCCGGCCAGGACCTTCTCTTCGGGCTCCTGGAGCCGCGCGGCGTCCAGGTCCCCGGGGGTCTCGTCCTTGAGGATGTTGGCGATGCGCTTGGCGCTCTGGCCCAGGCTGAGGAAGCGGGGGTCGTCGCCGAAGGCCGCCAGGGCCTCGCAGCGGGCCTTGAGGTCCACCAGGTCGGTCCAGCCCGCGGCCAGGGCCGCGCGGCGCACGGGGCCGGCGTAGCCGGCCTGCTCCAGCTGGTAAGCGACGCGGTCCCGGAAGAAGCTCTCCAGGGCTTCCAGGGTCTCCTGCCGGGGCTTCGTGGCCTTGGCGTCCACCTCGTCCAGGGCGAGGGCCGCGGCGCGCACGGGGTTGAGGTTCCACCCCTTCTCGAAGAGGATGCGCACGATGCCCTGGCCCGCGCGGCGCAGGGCCAGCGGGTCCTTGGAGCCGGTGGGGATGACGCCGATGGAGAAGCACCCGGCCACCGTGTCCAGCTTGTCGGCCACGGCCAGCACGCCGCCGAGATCCGAGGCGGGGATGGGAGCTTCGGCGGAAACGGGCTGGTAGTGCTCCTTCACGGCCTGCCACACCTTGGGGTGGGCGTTCTCGCGCTTGAGGTACTCGCCGCCCATGATGCCCTGCAGCTCGGGGAATTCCCCGACCATGAGGGTCACCAGGTCGCATTTGCAGCTCTCGGCCACGAGGCGGCCGTCGGTGGCGTCCAGCCCCAGCGCGCCGGCGATGGCCGAGCTGAGGGCGGCGATGCGCTGGGTCTTGTCGAAGTAGCTGCCCAGCTCCCGCTGGAAGGTGAGGTGCTTGAGCCGCTCCATGCGGTCGCGCAGCGGCGCCTTGCGGTCCTCCGAGAAGAAGAACCGGGCGTCGTAGAGCCGGGCGCGGAGCACCCATTCGTTCCCGCTCTGGATGAAGCCGTCGGGATCGTCGGGGCGGTTGGCGGCGGTGAGGAAGCAGGGCAGCAGCGCGCCCGAGGCGTCCTCCACGCAGAAGGCCTTCTGGTGCTCCTTGAGGGAGACCACGAGCACTTCCTTGGGCAGATCGAGGAAGTCGGTGGGGAACGCGCCCGCCACGATGCGGGGGTACTCCACGATCTCCGCCAGGGTGGAAAGCAGCTCCTCGTCGGCCACCACGCGGCCTCCGGCCGCTGCGGCCAGCTCGTCGATCTGCCGGGCCATGCGGTCGCGGCGCTCCTGGAAGCCCACCACCACGCCGGCCTCCTCCAGGACGGCCTCGTAGGCCCTGGGCCAGCCCACGGCCACCTTGCCGGGGTGGTCCATGTGGAAGAGCCGGTGGCCCCAGGTGGAGAAACCTGACTTGACCCCGTCCAGTTCGAAGTGGATCACGTCCTGGCCGTAGAGGGCGACGATGCTGCGGATGGGCCGGACGAACTCGAACTCGGAGGAACCCCAGCGCATGGCCCGGGGCACGTGGAGGCCCGTGACGAGGCGGGGGAGGACCTCGGCGAGCAGGTCCATGGTGGGCCGGCCCCGCTTGACGAGGGTGACCACGGCCACGGGCTCCTTCTTGCCCGCGGGCTGGTCGAAGGTCACCTGGCCGAAGTCCACGCCCCACTTCTCGGCGAACTTCAGGCCCGTCTGGGTGGGCTGGCCCTCGGCGTCGACGCACATGCGCCGGGGCGGGCCCACCTGCACCTCGCTCTGGTCGGGCTGGAGCTCGGGGAGCTCCAGCACCCGCCAGGCCAGCTTGCGGGGCGAATAGAACCGCTCCACGGCCAGCTCGACCCGGAGGTTCTCCCGGATCCAGGCCTGGAGCCCCTCCGCGAACTCGGTGGAGAGGGGGGAGAGGAAGCGCGCGGGGATCTCCTCGCAGTGGATTTCCAGCAGGAGCTCTCTCATGCCTTCACCTCCCGGGCGGCCGCGTCATGTGCGACGCAGGCCCTCGCGCAGGCGCACGTGAGGTCCCGCACCCGCTTGATGAGGCCGGCGCGCTCGGTGGTGGACACCGCGCCCCGGGCGTTGAGGACGTTGAAGGTGTGGCTCATCTTGAGGGCCTGTTCGTAGCCCGAGAGGAAGTGCCCGTGGTCGTCCAGGAGCCGCCAGGCCTCCTTCTCGTAGGCCTCGAAGGTCTTCCAGTGCAGGTCCAGGTCGGCGTGCTCGAAGCTGTAGGCGGACAGCTCGAGCTCTTCGCGCTGGCGCACGGCGCCGTAGGACACCGGGAAGGTGCCGTCGTCGGTCTTCACGTTGCCCCAGGTGATGTCGTAGATGTTGTCGAGCCCGCCCAGGAACATGCAGATGCGCTCGATGCCGTAGGTGATCTCGGCCGAGACGGGCCGGCAGTCCATGCCGCCCACCTGCTGGAAGTAGGTGAACTGGGTGATCTCCATGCCGTCGAGCATCACCTGCCAGCCCACGCCCCAGGCGCCCAGGGTCGGGGCCTCCCAGTTGTCCTCCTCGAAGCGCAGGTCGTGCTTGCGGAGATCCACGCCCATGGCTTCCAGGCTCTCGATGTAGAGGTCCTGGACCCGCGCCGGGGAGGGCTTGAGGAGCACCTGCATCTGCAGGTGCTTGTAGAGGCGGAAGGGGTTCTCGCCGTAGCGGCCGTCGCTGGGGCGCCGGGAGGGCTCCACGTAGGCGACGTTCCAGGGCTTCCCGCCCAGGGCCCCGAAGAAGGTGAGGGGGTTCATGGTGCCCGCGCCCTTCTCGAGGTCGTAGGGCTGGCCGATGAGGCATCCCCGGTCGGCCCAGAAGCGCTGCAGTCGAAGGATCAGTTCTTGGATGTGCATGGGAATCCGCAGGAAACCTGGATTTTACCCTGGATCGGACGATCCGTCAGGGCCGAATGTCCCGGCGGCGGGGGGAGGTTGTGCCGTAGGTCCTTGCTTCCTGGGAATGCCTAAGTAGAATCAACGTTTTCATTGGGATGACCATGACCCGCAAAATCGCACTCATCGCCATCGGCGGAAACGCGCTCCTGCAGGAAAAGCAGCTCGGGGTCCAGGAGGAGCAGCTGGACAACGCCCGCCAGACCGCGGAGATGTTCGGCAACGTCATCAAGGCCGGGTACGCCCTCTGCGTGGTGCACGGCAACGGCCCCCAGGTGGG